>ERZ773170.761-NODE-761-length-29166-cov-7.985366_pt1 | contig 29166 bp, 26 predicted proteins | sample MGYA00581002_ERZ773170 | MGnify/ENA primary metagenome ERZ773170 (study PRJEB29015, sample SAMEA2737811) | human gut metagenome | biome: human gut; feature: human-associated habitat; material: faeces | place: China | collected 2012 ... | reverse complement strand
AAATATAGCAAGATAAAAATGGCGCAGATGCCAACAGTAGAAATCAATATCGCTGATTTTATAAAAGACTATAAAGCGGAAGAAACAGAATCGATAAATGATTTTGAGAAAAAACTGAAGGATGCGCTAATCGGCGACGTTAAAAACAAAACATGGATCTATCACCCGAGCGAAAAGGAGGGAATCCAAAAACTCTGTAAGCGAAACCGAGAACTTGAAAAAGAATTTCAACAAAACCGCATAAAGAACCTGAAGGAGCAGGAAGAACGGAAAAAGCGAGAGGAAGCGCAGGAGATCTGGAAACAGGAACAACAAAGGCGTCGGGAACAGATCGATATTGAAGTAGAACGGCTTCGCACGGATGAACTGTATTATTTGAGTTGCAAAGCCAAAATCAAAGGGACGGACGCTGCCGTTCTGAATTGCATCAATCGTCTGGGAATCTGCAATCTGAAGTTTAAAACGATGGATGACATCCCCTTCTTTTTGAATATCCCGGTCTTTGGAGAGGTCGTGTTTAATTGTGACCGGAGGATCTGGCAAACGATTTTATTTGAAAAAGTGTTCTATCAATGGCAATATGACGATGTGAATAGTGCGAGAATATATTGTTGTTTTGCGGGCCGTTGGGAAGGACTGTTGAATCAAAAGTTTGTCTACATTTGGAAAAAGCAAGGAAAGGTCAAATTTTCACAAAAAGAAGATCTTCTCCGTTGTGCGGTCGAAGAATACCTTGTACATTTGTCAGCACTTGGTTTTATTGATATTCGTTATTATTTTTACCCACATTCTGGATTGGATCACGGAATCATGCACAGGTCATTAAAGCCGCTGAGAAGAAACTATGCGACTTTCTTAGAAGGATTGTTGATGAAATTTCCAGACACAAATAGTCCTTTTCAATATATACAGGAAAAATGGGTTCGTTTAGGAAAAGAAATGGAGTTCATTCAAGACCTCGATACTCTGTAAACTCAAAATTTCTCCTTTGGTCAAAGGCTCTGGCGCGGATCAATTTGATCCCTGCCACGTTCAAAGCCGGTCTCCCTTGCTGCCTCCCGACAGGAAATCTTTTTGGACTCTGTGTCGGCCCTATGCAGGGCGCTCGCTCCCCCGATGGGAGGTCTTGGCGGTCTGGGCAGTTCGGACGGTCATTCTGTTGTCAAGGTTCTGGTATGAAAGATATTTCAGAGGGCTTTCGCGGGAAGCCCTTAATATGTTCGCTGCTGGGGAGTTATATGTTTTCTTTCTGTCTATAGGATAGCACCGCAATGGCCGCTGTGCCGTATATCCATAATGTCGGAAAACAGGTGCAGAAACTGCAAAATTCCACGCTTATGGACAGGAACCGCCGGAAGTGGTATACTGTGCAAAAAACATCGGAGGTGCGACCATGAACATCAAGCTGACACTGGGAGAACGGCTCAAAGACCTGCGTGTGGAGCGGAATCTGAAGCTGGAAACGCTGGCAGAGCAGACGGGTCTGTCCAAATCGGCACTGTCGAAATACGAGAGCGACGATGTGACCGACCTCAGCATTTATGCGGTGACAACGCTGGCTGAGTTTTATGGTGTGACCACCGACTACCTGCTGGGTGTGACGGAAAACAAAAAACGCCCAGATGCAGTCCTTTCGGACTTGCATCTGAGCGATGGCGCAGTGGACGTATTAAGGAACGGAAGATTTAATCATCGGCTGCTGTGCGAGCTTCTGGAACATCCCGATTTTGCCCGGTGGATGACCGACCTTGAGATCTGTGTGGACGGGCTGGTCAGTGATCGTATCCGGGACATGAATGCCATGGTAGAAGCCACCCGGCAGGAACTGGAAAAGAGATACCATGCCGATACAGAGGACTTGACCATGCGGACGCTGAAGGCGGCGCAGATCAACGAGGACGAGTATTTCGGGCGGATCCTCTACGATGAGCTGGCGGCGATCCTGAAGCAGATCAAAGCGGCACATGGAAACGATAAGACTACATCGGACGGTGCAGCGATCGAGCAAGCGAGAAAGCAGCTTGAAGATGCACAGAAGTTTGAAGGTTCCCCGTTGGAAAAGAAGATGAATGTCCTGATGGGGCAGATTGGCATCGACTATTCCAAGCTGACGAAAGAAGAACAGATGACCCTGCTGCGGGTGTTCAACAAATCCTCCATGCTGAAGCACCGCGCAAAAGCAGGGATGCGTGGTAAGCACAGACGTTGATCATTTGCTCTGCGCCAGATAGGGAAAAACGCTGCTGCGGCAGGACGGGAGAACGTACACCATTGGTTCCTCTGAAAGCCTGCGCTGGGTGGGCAGAGACCGTCAACTGCCACGCCCATCCGCGCATCCTTCTGCCACAGAACAGGTGCTTTCCGGAGCCTCTCGCAGCCCCTTTTCCGCATCAGCCGGAACCAAGGTGTAACACACTAGACTTTGCAAGCAAAGTCGTGTGCCAAAGGGGTGCTGCGGCCCCTTTGGAAACCAGAGCCAAAGAGGAAATACCCCTCTTTGAAATCACCCCGGCCTTTTCGTATTCCAGATCAAGCATCGAATACACAAAGTCCTCAGCATCGGTCAATGTATTTTTCCGGTGCTATTCTGTACGAGAGCGAAATCCAGATTGCCCATATCTCCACCCATTCGTGCTCAAAAGTGCGGTGTTGTTGCAGAAGTGAAACCAAATAAAACCCGGACTCACCCAAGGCAGGAAAGGAGAGTCCGGGTTTCTCTGTTTTGAGGACAGAATGAGGATGTGTCCTCAGAAAGAGAAGAAAAAAGGATAAAAAGAGTTGGAAGATGTCAGAAGGAATCCGCTCCGGCCGGCAGGCTGCGCCGCCCGCCGGTTATGGGGGAGAAGGGGGGAAGATTACAGAAGGTTCTTCTCAAAACGCTTGGCTATTTCCTGGCCGTAGGGACCGTAGCTGCCGCTCAGCAGGGCGGGCAGGGCTTTGGCGGTGAATTCGGCCCAGCTGTCCGCCTCGTGGCGGGCCAGGATGGGGTAGAACATAACCCCGTTTTTCCCGGCGGCGGCCTGGTCGCCGGGGGCGTCCCCCACCATCAGGATGTGGGCAGGGTCATAGCCCTTGGCCTTCAGCTGGGCAATGCAGGCGGCCTTGGAGCCGCTGTCCTGGCAGCAGAGCACGTCCACCGAGGGCAGCAGTCCGCAGCGGGTCCATTCTTCTTCCACAGCTTCCCGGTTGGCGCTGGACACGATGGCCACGTCCGCCGCACTGTGGGCAGCGGCCAGGGCCTCGGCCACTCCGGGGAAAGGCTTCTTGTCACTCTCCGGCAGGGCGTCGATGGCGGCGTTGACCTTCCTTGACCAGGACAGAGCCTTGGTCAGTGCAGGGCCCTTGGCGGTTTTGGCGGCCTCGGCGATGGCCTGGTTGGACAGCTCGGGAGCGTGTTCGGCCCAGGCGGCCAGCTCGGCCACCCCTTCGATGGGACAATAGACCTTGTCGATCTCGGTGAGGGCCATGGCCAAGCCCTTGAACCGGTTGATGCCCCGGGTGCCGGAATAGAGGTTGATGGCGTTCCAGCGGTTCAGGATGGGCTCAGACCACTGCTCCAGCCCCCATTCCTCCACCATGCAGGGGCCAAAGCAGCGGAAGTGCTTGATGTCCATGGTGTCCATGGCGCAGCCGTCCGAGTCCACGCAGATCAGGTAATCCTTTTGCTTGGCAAATGCTTGCAGCGTCACAGCGGTTCCTCCTTACAGGCGGGTGTCCCAGCGGTCACAGAACACGTTTTCATCGGCAGTCCCCTTGAATTCGCTCCGGCCGGTGATCTTCTGGATGGCGGCCCGGATGTGGTTGCGCTTGGGGCCGTAGGCATTGATGAAGGTGTGAACCTGGGGCAGGTCGATCAGATGGTTGGTATAATTGAGGCTCATGGCCACGGTGGGGATTTCCTCATTATACCACGGCAGTTCCAGACTGTGGTTGCAGCTCCAGCGCAGCCGGACATCATTTTCCTGGGCGTAGCCTTTGACGTTCACCACAATCAGGGCCCAGTCATGGGTTTGAATAAATTCTTCCCGGCTGGAATGGCCCAGCATCTTGACAAGGTTCATGGGGGAGACGCCGTTTTCCACTTCCAGAGCGTGGAAGTTGGGGCAGAGGTCCACCTCAAAACCGGCCTGTTCCAGCTCCTCCTTCACCACCTGTTTGACTGGGTCGCCCTTGTAGCCCTTGGAGGTGGGGGTGGAGCCCACATACACCAGGAACACTCGCTTCTTCTCGGCGGGGTTCAACGGCAGGGTGCCGCAGGTATCCTTCACCAGGGTGATGCAGCTGTCGGCGGCCTGGTCGCTGTAGGCCTGATGCTCGGCGCAGCCGATGCAGTCCAGGCCGGCCTTGTCCGGGATGCGGACGGCCTCCTCATAGAGGTGCAGATGAGCTTTCAGTCCCAGAACACGGTGGAGGGCATCCGACAGCCGCTCCTCGGTGAGGTTGCCCTTGTCATAGGCGGCCTTCAGATAGGTGATGTCCTCGTCGATGTCGTTGGCAAAGAGGACCATGTCGCAGCCGGCGATGATGGCGCCGGGAATGGCGTCCTTCCGCTTGGCGGTGGCGGTCATGCCCACCATGTGGGTGGCGTCGGTGATAACCACGCCGTTGAAGCCCAGCTCGCCCCGCAGCAGGCCGGTGATCAGTTCAGGGGCCATGGTGGCGGGCTTGATGTCCTTGTTCTGGATGCCGGGGCAGAGCTTCCGGCTCATTTCAGGCAGGGCGATGTGGCCTACCATGACTGCCTCCAGGCCATCCTCGATGAGGGCGCGGTACACCTTGCCGAAGGTGGCTTCCCAGTCCTCCACACTCAGATTGTTGACGCCCATGGCCAGATGCTGGTCCAGCTCCTCCACGCCGTCGCCGGGGAAATGTTTGGCGGTGCAGGCCATGTTGGGGTTGGCATCCTTGATGCCCCGGATGTAGGCTTTGGCGTTGGCAATCACGGTGTCAGGGTCAGAGCTGAAAGCCCGGGTGTTGACAATGGTGTTCCGCCAGTTTTGGTAGACATCGCACACCGGGTTGAACATCCAGTTGGCCCCCAGAGCCGAGGCCTCCCGACCGGCCACCAGGCCCAGGTGATAAGCGTTTTCAGTGCCTTCACCGGCGCCGCACTCCACAGCCGTGGCCACAAAAGTGCCCTCCGGCGCGGCGCCGTTGCCGCCGTCGTCACAGTTGGCTGCGATCAGCAGGGGGATTTTGCTGTGCTTCTGGAAGGTGGTCAGCTGATTGTAAATCTGCTCTTTGTTGCCGCCGTTCTGCCAGCGCAGGCCGCCCATGTGGGACTGGTTCAGCAGGCTTTCCACCTGCTTTTCCCCAAAGCCAGGCTGTGCCTGCAAAATCACAAACAGCTGGCCCAGTTTTTCCTCCAGGGTCATGCCGGCAATGGTATCTTCCACCCACTGGATTTGTGCATCGGTCAGATAAAAGGGGTTGGCTTTCAGGTCAACCATAAGGGTGCGCTCCTTTCCGTCATCATTACCATCCAAAAACGTTGGCTTTCGCTTCTTTGCCCAGGCCGGCCATGGCAGGGGTGGGGACATCCAGCCGCAGTACCTGGCCGCTGTGCCGGGCGGTTTCCCACACCGGCAACCCGGCGCCGTTGGGATTGCCGGAGGCGGCAAAATGGGTCAGGTAGGATACCATGGCACCGGACAGGGCCCGGTCCCCATCGTTGAAAGGCCGCCAGCTGTTGGTCAGGGTGCCGAACCAGTACCACAGATCGGCGCTGTGCCAGGCGCCCTTGTCGTCGCCGGGCAGCTGCCGGGCAAAGCACCAGGCATAGCTGTCCGCCGACTGCTTGCTGCACCACCGAAGGGCGTCAGCGGTCATCTCAGGCTTCATGTCCTGGGTGTTGCCGCCGACCAGATAGGGGATGGGCAGGGTGAAGCCTTCGTCGGGGAACAGTGCGGTGTCCCACACCGGGCCCATGTTGGCCATCACGGTACCAAAGCCCTGGGTGGCAAACTGCTTACCCATGGCACCCAACAGGGTCTGGGGCGGCAGAGCCCGCAGCTGGGCCAGGGTGGAAGCTCCAGTGGCCTCCATCCAGGCAGTCCAGAAGGGGTATTTGTGTTCCATCACCCAATCCCCGGCAAAGAGCACCGAATCATCCCCAGCGCCGCTGGACATGACGGCTTTGGCGATCAGGCCCTGGGCGGCCCTGGTACTGCACAGCATCTGGACGCTGTGGGCACCGGCGCTCTGGCCCATCACCGTGATGTTGTCGGGGTCGCCGCCGAAAGCGGCAATGTTGTCGTGTACCCACCGTAATGCACACAGCTGGTCATAGAGGCCATAGTTGCCGGCGTGGCCGGCCTCGGCGGCCAGCTCAGGCAGGCAGGCGTAGCCGAACAGACCCAGCCGGTAGTTGAGGGTCACCGCGATGACTCCCTTTTGGGGCCAGACCGGTTCGTCAAAGGCCTTGTCCCAGCCGGAACCGCTGAGGAAGGCACCGCCGTGAATGTAGACGATCACCGGGGCCTTTTCGGCGTTGTCGGGGGCCCAGATATTCAGATACTGGCAGTCCTCGCTGTAGCTGTAGTCCAGCCCTTCCCGAAACTCGTGGTAGTAGAAGGGGGAGCGGCCGTTTTGGTCTTCGGGGGTGAAGGCGGCATCCTGCATGGCGTTGGGGCCGAAGCGGGAGGCATCGTAGACGCCCTCCCAGTGGGTGACCTGATTGGGATATTCCCAGCGGCCGGCGGTGGCATAGCGGATGCCCTTGAAGGCGGTGACGCCGGGGGCGGCAGCCGCTGTGCCCCGGACATCGCCGCAGGGGGTGGAGCAAACATGCTGTTGTATCATGGAAAATCGCTCCTTTTCAGTCATCGTCCCCGGAGACCAGTTCCTGGGGCTTGGGGATGGCGTTGAGCTTGCGGTTCAGCTCCTTGACGAAGTCCTCGGAATACTGGCTGCTCTTGGTGTTGATCTTGCGCAGGAGGGTGACGTAGGTCAAAATCCGGGTCAGAGGGTCGGATGTAATGCGGGGGACTTCCTGCTCCAGCAGGGCCCAGGCCTCAGGGCTCTTCATCAGATCGCCCATTTCGTCCATGATGGAGTAGTGGTCGGCGGGGAATAGGTCCTCCTTGCTCTCCTGGAGGGTGAACCAGTTTTTCACATTGAATCCGGGGTTGGGATCGTCATAGATGTAACTTTGTTCCGGCTGTGCCACACGGGTCAGAGTAATGATATCGGTGAGACTGCCCGCCGAAGCGGCAATCCGGTTGTCTCCTTCGGCCAGAGGCACCTGGTCAAAGACAAAGATCCGCTTTCCTTCCTGAGAGCCGAAGACCTGCCCGTTAACGGTGAGGGTGACGGAGGGCGCGTTGGAGTACACCTTGACGGTGGTGGTCTCGCCGCAGCGGCGGGCATAGCGCCGACCGGTCAGATAGACAAAGGGCTCCTCGCTCCAGCAGGCTTTGTAGAAATAATAGGCATCCTTGCAGACCGAGCGGTCATAGGTGACAAGGCCTTTGCAGTTGCGCCCTTTGGAGGTGGCCATCGCCCGGTTGGCGCTGCCGAAGTCAAACATATTCCACACAAAGCTGCCCCACACAAAGTCTCGGGCCTCAATCTGGGGATAGGCCGTTTCGTGCCAGCGGCACTGGAACTCCTCGGAGCAGTCGCCGGGCTTGGGGTCATCCCGGTGGAGGGTAATCAGGCTGTCTGCGCCGTACTCGGACAGGCAGAGGGGCACGTCGGGATTTTTCTTGTGGAAGCGGTCAAAGAAGGGGCCGTAGTCGGTGGCTTCGCCGTAGTACCAGCCGAAGTAGATGTTATAGCCCACGGCGTCGGTCAGATGGTTGAGCTGGCTGTTCAGCTTGACGGCGTTGATGTTGGCCAGGGTTGTGAAGCGGGTGGGGTCCAGCTCCTTGGCCAGCTGGTGCAGCTGACCGATCTTGCGGTACATTTCCAGGCTCTCGCCCGCCATCGAAATCTCGTTCTCTACTCCCCAGAAGCAGATGGACGGGTGGTGCTTGAGCTGCAAAATCAGCTCGGTGAGCTGCTGTTTGGCGTTTTCAAAGACGGCCTCGTTGCCATCCGGCAGGGCCAGCAGCGGGATCTCGGCCCAGACCACAAGTCCTGCCTGATCGCACAGGTCATAGGTCAGGTCGGGGTGCTGGTAGTGGGACAAGCGCACCGCGTTGGCCCCCATCCCGCAGAACAGCTGGATGTCCTGCCGCTGCTGTGCCTCTGAAACTGCGCAGCGGCAGCCCTCCCAGTCCTGATGTTTGGCGGCGCCCCGCAGCTTCAGGTGCTGGCCGTTGAGGAAAAAGCCCTGTTCCGGGGAGAGCTGGATGGAGCGGAACCCGAAGGGCAGGCTTGCCTCATCCAGACAGACGCCGCCCCGCAAGAGGCGGGCGCGGCAGGCGTAGAGATAGGGATCTTTGCGCCCGTCCCAGCTGTGGGGCCGGGAGACCTGGAGGCAGGCCTGGGGGGCCGAGGCGGGGCAGGTCACGCAGGCACAGGCCTCTCCCTGGTCCAGTACCTCATACTGAATCTGGACGCCCTCCGTCGGGCCCGCAATGCGGGCGCTGACCTGTACCTTCCCGTCGGGGCCGGGCTCCACCGTCAGGCCGGAAGTGCCGTAATAAAGCAGGTCAAAGTGGGTGGCCCCGGTCTGGATCAGGTGGACAGGGCGGTAGATGCCGCCGTAATTGTTGAAGTCACCGCCCAGGGGAATGTAGTCCCGGTGGGTGTTGTCGGCCAAAACCAACAGCTCGTTGCTGCCCGCCCGGGCACCGGTGAGGGCAAAGCGAAAACGGGCATAGCCGCCCTTGTGGCAGCCGAGATAGCAGCCGTTCAGCCAGGCGTGGCAGATGCCAGCCACTGCGCCGAAATCCACAAACGCAGGCCGGGCGGCGTCCGCCAGGGTCAGGGTGCAGTGGTAGAGCCTGGGCCCTTCCTGCTTGGGGTCGTCCCCGTTCCACACATGGGGCAGGGTGACATCCACCCAGTCCTGGCCGGTGGGAAGGGTCTGGGGGGTGCCGTCCCAGGAGCAGCTGCTGAATTGCCAGCCCTCCTGCAGCAGAGTAACAGTGCGCATAAAAACCTCCTTGGGTCTGTAAAAATAAGTGCCTGCAGGAAAACCTGCAGACACTGCCGGAATGTAAAAGAAATCAGCGCTGCTCAAAAGCGTTGTAAGCGTCGGTCACATACTGGGTGGCTACATCCAGGCCCATGCCGTTCAGGGTGTTGACATAGGTGTCCCAGCTTTCGTCGATGTTGGACTGGCCGGTGACAAAACGGATCAGCATTTCCTGCACGTAGGTGTCCACCTCGTTCATAATCATGTTGTAGTCGTTCTGGTGTTCGGGCGCGATGGTCAGCTGGGGTAGGCAGACGCCCTGGTCCAGGCTGTGCCACAGGGTGCGGGCTTCCACCTGCTCGGGCATGGTGAGGGTGATCTGCATATAGGCGTCCTCGTCCATGGGGTTGACGAAGCCGTAGGAGGGCAAGGCGTAGGCCAGGACAGCCTCAGAGGGGGTCTTGCCCTCGGGGTTGTTCATGACGGCGTCGGTGAAGGTCTTGCTGCCGTCTGCATTGACGGTGTAGCTTTCCCCTTCGATGCCCCAGCACAGCAGGTTGTTGCCCTCTTCCGAGAAGAAGTAATCCAGCACCTGAGTGGCCAGAGCGGGGTCGGCACAGGAGGAGGTCACCACAGCCTGGATGCTCACCTGGGCAACGCCGCCGTCCAGGTGGAAGCAGGGGGTGTCCCCCTCGTTCAGCACCGGCCAGGCCACGCCCACCAGTTCAAAGTCGGGGTTATTGGCCCGGGCGGTGGTCGTCACGTTGCCAATGCCGCTGTTGACGGAGAGGACGGAAGCAATGCTGCTGCCGTTGACCAGTTTGGCGTTGTTGGCGGCGCTGTCGTTGGACATAAACTCGGGGTCCAGCAGGCCCTTGTTGTACCAATCGTTCAGCTTGGTGACAAACTGGCGGTAGTTGTCGGTAGAGGGACCGAACACCACGCCGCCGTTGCCGTCAGAGCAGAACTCGGTGCTGGTCTTGTAGGCGGGCAGAAGCAGGTTGAGGTTGGCGTTGCCAATGTAGTTGCGGTAGGTGGTGAAGGGATAGGTGACGCCGGGCTCGTTGTCCCGGATGGTGGTCATGACGTTCTCCCAGTCGTCCACCGTGACGGGGACATCCAGGCCGTACTTTTCCAGCAGGTCGGCGCGGATGGAGGGGCCGGAGGAGACAGGCGCGCCCAGGGTAAAGCAGTAGATGCCCTGGTAAGTGCCGCTGTTGGAGAGGACTTCCTTTTCGTGGGCAGGGGTGTCCACCGCCGCCAGATAGTTGGGGGCGTACTGGCGGATGCAGCTGTCCATATCCATCAGGACGCCTTCGTCGATCAGTTCATCAACGCCCATGGGGCTGGTGCTGTAGGACCAGATGATGACATCGGGGTACTCGCCGGAGGCGATCATCAGGTTGAACTGGTCGGACTCGCTGCCCACTGCGGGGTGGGTAAAGGCAAGATTGACGCCCAGCTTTTCTTCCGCGACCTGGAAGGCTTTGATGTCGTGATAGTTCTGCACCACGCCGGAGGTAGCATTGCGGATATAAATGTTCAGGGTCTTGTCCCCGTTGGCCAGGGGATAGGTGGCGGTGACGGCTTCACCGGTGAACTGGGATGCAGTGGTGGATGCGGCGCTTTCCGACTCGCTGCCGCCGCAGGCAGCCAGGCCGAGAGCGGCGGCGCCTGCACCGACGATTTTCATAAAGTTGCGGCGGGAGATACGTTTCATAGGGAAATCCTCCTTCTTCGTGCTGGAATTCGTGGGGTTGAGCGTTGTGCTCTTTCTGGCCATTATGATACACGACCCGCCGGAGCTTGTATATCTGCATTATGTTGGAAAGCACCGCGGTTTTGTGTTTTGCGCCGAAAAAGGGCCTATGCAAAAATTACGCCCGTCACACAATTTTGTGCGTCGGGCGTAAATGTTACGAATGAACGCTGCTTTCCCGGTATTGGGTGGGAGTGACATGCTCGATTTTTTTGAACGCGCGGGTGAAGCTGTTGGCGCTGGCATAGCCCACGCGCTCGGAAATTTCAGTGATGGAAAGGTGGGTGTCCCTCATCAGGCGTTTGGCCTCTTCCAGCCGCAGCCGTGTCAGGTAGTTCAGGAAGGTATCGTGAGCATTTTCCTTGAAAAAGATGGAAAGGTAATTGGGCGTCAGGTTGAACCGGTCGGCCACACGGGTCAGGGTGAGATCCACATCACCGTAATTTTCCTGCATATAGGCCTGAATTTTCTGGATGAGCTGGGAAGCGGGGCTGGTGCGGTTCTCCTCCACATAGTGGCACAGCTGGCAGATGAGAGTTTGGAGGAGTTCTTCCAGCTCGTTGATGTTCCTGCGCTGGAAGATCTGCTGTAAGGGCGGGGCACCCTCCACCCGTAGCACAGCGGGGTCCTCCACACGGTAGGCTTCCAGGATGATGTTGAGCATGCCAATGCAGTAGCCCTGGGCCTGGTACAGCTCCGCCGTGCGGCGGCGCAGGTTGGCGTCCAGGTTTTCATGCAGCAGCGCGGAAGCCTGGGCGGCGTCGCCGGTGGCAATGAAGTTCTGCAGCTGAGCCGCAATGCTGTTCAGGCTGCGATCCATGGGCCAGACGTCCTTTTCCTTTTGCAGGTACCGGATGCCGCCGCCGGGCTGCTGGGCCTGGGTTTGGGTCACGGCATAATATCCCTGGGGCACCGACTCCAGGCCCTGGTCGATCCAGCTGACATAGAGCCACAGCAGCTGGCCGTATTGCTCCCGCATGGTATCCTGCAGTCGGCCCAGGATGTCCTGGGTGTCTTGGTCGAAGCGGGCTCCGCTGCCGTTCAGAATCCACACGATGCTATCATTGTCTAGGGTCACGGCGGTGTAGGTGATGCCGCCGGGCACAAGCTGGGACAGCTGGTCCCGCAGCACAATATTGGTGAGAGCCTGCTCGGACAGCTCACGGGATTCGCTGGGCACCTGCCGGGCCAGCACCACCCGGAACTGCGAGTAGGGGAAGAGGATACCCACCTCCTCCAGCAGTTTCCGGTAAGTTTCATAGTTGCTCACGTCATTTTTGAGCAGCTGGAGCAGAATGCTCTCCTGAATGCGGGGGATTTCCTGCCGCAGGGCTTCCTGCACCTCTTTCATGGAGTGCTGCATATCCGCCACCGACTTTTCAATCAGCCGGAATTCGTTGAAGCCAGTCCCTTCGGGGCTCTCCAGAATCACAGAGCGGCGGCGCAGCTCGGCCAAAAGATGCTCCACCGGGCGGTAGTTGCGCCAGGTGAGATAATAGACGATGCCGGTGCCCACCACCAGTACCAGGGCCAGGGCCAGCAGGCTCAGGTTGCGGGCAACCCGCAGCTCGCTCTGCATCCGGTGGACCGGCTGGATGGACAGATAGGACCAGCCTTTTAGATTGGAATCCGCCCGGGAGACGGTGTAGCTGGCCCCGTGCCAGTCCTGAATGGACTGGCTGCCGGCCTGGGGCACAAAATCCAGCAGAGCCTCGTTTCCCGACCAGACGGCCGGCGTGCCGCTGGGGTCCAGCAGGCAGACAAGGCCGGATTGAAGTTCCTCCATATCCCGGATGGTGGAGAACAAACCATCGCCGTCAATCCGCAGGCAGATGGTTCCATAGGAGGCAGTGCCGGAGCACCACAGGGGGACGGAATGGAGCATCACCAGCTGGCTGTGCCCCTGGCTGTCCCCCAGCAGATAGAACTGACAGTAGGACCGCTCGTTTTGCAGCAGTTCCAGCAGGCTGCGGTTCATTTCCTCCGATGGCATCCGAAGGCTTCCTTCGGATACGCGGTAGTCAACGTAACTGCCGCTGACCATGCAGTCGTACAGCCGGGAGTAAATGGTGGTATCGCAAAAGCTGCCGGCTGTGGCGCTGTAGCTCTGGAGATGCCGGGACAGCTCCCACAACTCGAAATTGCCCTGGCTGTCGTCGGACTGGCGCTGGCTCAACACAGTATTGAGCACCGTATCGTTGCTCAGATCAATGGCATAAAGTTGGATGGTTTGCAAACGCTCATCCATCGACATCTGTGCCTGGGTGAGCACGGCATTCTGATAGTTGATATTCTCTTGCTGCAGCAGGCCGCGGGCATAAAAATAGTTGGCCAGCACAAGAACCAATGGCAGGATAAGCATCACAAAAAACGAGGCCAGCAGCTTATAAAAAGACTGTTTCCGGGCCAGAATCTGCCGCAAAGCAAAACGCCGGGTCATTTGCACGCACCATCTCTCCTTCATCACAATTTATTTTAATATACCAGATTTTGCGGCATTCGTCAAAGATCCAGGGGCGCCAAAAGCCGCCGCAGTTGCCTGCGGCGGCTTCGATTCACAGAGATCGGCGCGGGATCAGCCCTTGACGGCGCCGACGGTCACACCCTTAGCAAAGTACTTCTGCAGGAATGGATACAGGCACAGAATCGGCAGGGTGGTGACGATGATGGTGGCATACTTGATTGCGTCGGCCATTTCCTGGGTCACGACGGCGCCGTCCGACATGGCGGCGTTGGAGCTGGAAAGGATGATCTCACGGGTGATCAGGGCCAGGGGCCACAGATCGCGGCTGTTGGGCAGATACAGCATCTCGCGGAACCAGCTGTTCCAGTGAGCCACGCCGTAGAACAGGACCATCACGGCCATGGTTGCGCCGCTGATGGGCAGAATCACCCGGGTGAAGATGGTCCAGTGGTTGGCACCATCCAGCTTGGCGGATTCTTCCAGCTCGGTCGGCAGGGATTCAAAGTGGGTGCGCATGTTGATGAAGTTGAACACCGACACCAGGCCGGGCAGCAGGACGGCAACGCGGCTGTCCAGCAGGCCCAGATCCCGGATCACCAGATAGGTGGGGATCATGCCGCCGTTGAAGAACATGGTAAAGGTGACAAAGACGGTGAGCGGCTTTTTGAACAACAGGTTTTTGCGGGACAGGGTGTAGGCCAGCATGGCCGTGAGGATCACGTTGAGTGCGGTGCCCACGACGGTATAAAAAATGGTGTTCAGCAACCCGTGCCAGATTTCGGCGTTGGCAAATACCCGTTTATAGGCATCTAGGGTGATTTTCTGGGGGAACAGCAGGATGCCGCCTGCACCTGCCACGATGGTGGGATCGGTGAACGAGGCACAGAAGACATACCAGATGGGATAAAAACAGATGAAGATCAGAATTGCAATGACGACAAAGGATACGCCGTCAAAAACGCGGTCTTCAGTGGTGGATTTGATTTTGTTCTTGGTGCGGGCCATATAGGACTTCCTCCTTTTTGCAGATGGTTTACCACAGGCTGGTTTCGGCCAGTTTGCGGCTGACTTTGTTCATGATAAAAACGATGATCAGATTGATGACGCTGTTGAACAGGCCGATGGCAGCTGCCGAACTGTAGTTGGCACCCAGCACGCCCTGGCGGTAGACAAAGGTTGCAATGATATCGGCGGTTTCATAAGTGGCGGGGCTGTAGAGGTTGAAGACCTTTTCAAAGCCGATGCTCATCACATGGCCCAGGCGCATCAGAAGAATGGTGACGATGGTGGGCAGGATGCTGGGCAGAGAGATGTACCAGATGGTTTGCCAGCGGGAAGCACCATCCAGTTTGGCGGCCTCAAACTGCTGGAGGTCGATGGAAGAAAGGGCTGCCAGGAAGACCACGCTGTCCCAGCCGAAATTCTGCCAGATTTCGGAGGCCACATAGATGGGCCGGAACCAGGCCGGGTCGGACAGAAAGGCGATGGGCTTCCCGCCAAAGGCCTGGATGATGGTGTTGAACAGGCCGTCCAGGCTGACAAAGTCCACCACCAGGCCGCAGATGACCACAATGCTGATGAAGTGGGGCATGTAGGTGACGGTCTGGGCCAGTTTTTTGAAGCCGCGGCTGCGGACCTCATTGAGGACAAGGGCGAAGATGATGGGAATGGGAAAGCCGAAGATCAGGGTCTCCAGGCTCAGAACCAGGGTGTTGCGGATCAGTCGGCCAAAGTAGTAGCTGTTGAAAAAGTCAATGAAATATTTAAGGCCGACAAACTCTCCTGAGAAGAGGCTCCCGGTGATTTTGTAGTTCGAAAAGGCAATGTACAGGCCGGCCATGGGGGCGTAGCAGTACACTACAAAGTAGATCAGCGCCGGCAGGGCCATCAGGTAAAGAATCCAGTTGGATTTTAGGTCGTTTGCCAGCCGTTGCCGGAATGGTTTTTGCGGCATGGCCAGCGCAGCGGCCGGCTGGTCTTTTTTGTGCAGCATTTTTGGTAGAGTCATCTTGTTTTCCTCCCACTTTGATTGTCGTTCTCACCTGCAAGATGTGGGTCTTGCGTTGTTGCAACCAGTATAGTCCGGCGACGGAGGGCTTTCCATCTGCACTTTGTTGGATTTGGCGGCGGGGGCGGTTTTTGAACCCTGCATTTTTTTGGCTTGCTATTCCTTTTTTGTGGCAGGGTACCGGCGTTCTATGCAAAAAAACTTGTAGATTTACCGGTCGGCGCGCCCTATGGTATCCTTTTGCTGAAAAGAATACAAAAATGGTAAGGAGAAAAGAACCATGGATTATCGCAACCCCGCCCTGACCGTCCCCCAAAGAGTGGAAGACCTGATCGCCCGGATGAATCTTCGGGAGAAGGTGGCACAGCTGTGCTGCTGCACCATGCCCCATCCGCTGGATGACGCCGCGCTGGGCAAGCTGCTCCGTTACGGGATGGGCACCGTCAGCTATCTGAATTCCGCCCTCAGCGGCGACCAGCAGCAGGATGTGGATACCTTGCAGCGGGTTCAGTCCTATCTGCGGGAACACACCCGCTGGGGCATCCCGGTTCTGGCCCACAGTGAGGCCATTGCAGGGGCGCAGATCCCCGGGGCCACGACATTTCCACAGTCCCTGGGGATGGCAGCCACCTGGCAGCCCGATCTGGCCCGGGACATCGGCAGCGCCGTGCGGCAGGAACATTCAAATTCGCTTTCATGTAAAGAACACCGGCGCAGCAGCTGGCGACGAAGTGGCGCAGCTCTACTGGCATGACTGCCAGGGCACGCTGGTGCGGCCCATGCGCCAGCTGGGGGCCTTTGTGCGGCTGACGCTGCAGCCCGGAGAAGAACGCACCGTGCAGGTGGTGCTGGACAGCCATCAGCTGGCCTATCATGGGGCGGATATGCAGCTTGCCATCCAGCCCGGCAGACGTGAAGTGATGGTTGGCTCCTCCGCCGCCGATATCCGCCTGGAGGGCAGCTTTACCCTGACCGGGCCGCGCCTTGTGGTGGAGCGGCGAACCTTCCTCCCGCAGGTCACCCTGTTCTGAGCACGCAAATGAGAGATTCCAAAGAGATGCTTTTGGAGAAAATTTTATAGAATGAATCAAAATCCTGGAATACGTTCATGAAAAGGATTCCTGCAATGAATGGACGTGTTCCAGGTATTTTTATAGTTTGATAGGGGTGATTCAGAAATGAGAAGAGTACGGAACTTTTATTTTTACAAGCGAAGGGCTTTTTGATAGTCCTATGAAGATACTACGTGGTATTTTTATTCTACGGCTGCTATGTGAAACGGAGGAAACTGTATGATCGAAAAAGAAGAGCTGGATCGGTTTATAGCGTCCTGCAAGGATGAACAGGCAGAACTGCTCATGACGCTGGGCCGCATCCCGGCCCCCAGCCACCACGAGGAAAAGCGCGCTGCGTTCTGCAAAAAGTGGTTCGAGCACGAGGGCTGCAACGAGGTGTGGATCGATGAAGCCCAAAACGTAATCTGCAAGTTCAACTGTGATCGGTACGATGAGATCACCGTGATGATGGCTCACATGGACGTGGTGTTCAATGACACGGAAGAACTGCCTATGCGCCGTGACGGCGACATCCTGCGGGCACCCGGCATCGGCGATGACACTGCCAATCTGGTGAACCTGATGCTAGCCACCCGCTTTCTGGTGCAGCACAAAGACCGGTTGCACACCGGTCGCAGTGCCCCGGCGGGCACTCCTATCTGGACTTCGGCAAAGACAACGCGATTCAGATCGCTGCCGAGATCATTCACGAGCTGTACCGGATCACCCCGCCGCAGCAGGAATACACCACCTACAATGTGGGCCGCATTGAGGGCGGCAGCACAGTCAATTCCATTGCACAGGAAGTTACCCTGCTGTACGAGTACCGCTCTGCCAGTGAAGCGTGCCTGCAGGTCATGAAGGAGGAACTGAACCGGGTGGTGAATGAATTCCGCGCCGAGGGCAAAAAGATCAATCTGGAAGTGCTGGGCGTTCGCCCGGGCTGCGGCGATGGAGACAAGGCCGAGCTGAAAAAGTGGACATCAGAAAACGCCGCCTGCATCCGGCAGTATTATGAGGGCGAACTGGATCTTGGCCCCTATTCCACCGATGCCAACATTCCTCTCTCGCGCAATGTTCTGGCCAATACCATTGGCACCGTAAAAGGTACCGGTGCTCACACCCGTGCCGAGTGGGTAGACCTGAAAAGTCTCCCGGCAGGACTTGGCATCGTATTGAGCCTGATGAACCGATATCTGGATTAAAAAGCAAAATGCCCGCCCACTGTGGATTCTCTACAGCTGGGTGGGCATCATTATATGTGGTAAATGGTTATTTACGCTGACTTTCCGGGATTTACGCTGAAAATACGCTGACTTGGCATGATTTGCGCTGAATTTACGCTGAAATTGCGCTGAGAAACGCGCGCCGCGCGATTAGCGATTTTGCCGCGCGTTTTCTGTGGCTCAATCCTCCAGCCTGCCGTGCTCACACCCCAGCGACAGGTAGTGCTCCATCTCCCCTCTCAGCACCATCTGTGCATACTCCAAGGGCTTGTTATAGAGCAGCCAGTCCAGTTCTGCCCGCCGTGCAGGGGTATTGCCGTACTCGTCCTCAATGGCGATGCAGTCGATGGCAACGGTGGTGCCATCCTCAAACCGGGCTTCCACTTGGTTGGTGTCCATGTTATAGCGGCAGGTAAGCAATTTATTCATGGTGAACCTCATTTCTATATCAAACGGTGTCTGTTCGGATGTCCTAAACCCTGCCATAAAACCGGTGGTTGATTTGTCCATTGGGCTTTGTTTTGCCCGTCTGCACATTTTTGCACACTTTTTGCACACCTGAATAGCTGGATAACAGTTGCAAAGCATTACACTGTATGCAAATAATGCGGTATGTGCAAAGATGCATTTTGCGATGATACGATAAAAATAACGATTCTTCGAACTTTTGAAATTTGACGAATGATGCACATTGGATTCTTTTAATCAGAGGGCCAGGGATTCGAGTTCCCTCGAGCGCGCCAAAGGAAAACCCACGATTCACCGTTTCAAATGCGGCTTGGATCGTGGGTTTCTTTTTGTTATATCCGCCCGGCGGGGCTTGAAAAGTGCGACAGAAATGCGACAGCTTCAAAGGGGCTTTGTGCGCATACCGGAGCACCTGCCGGAGGATTTAATTAAAAATGAATGACGTGGGGGCATCTGGCGGGCTGAGGGGACTCTAAACTGTTCTGAACCCTTATCCCACTATGGCCAGCGTGAAAAACGCCGCCGCACGGTTCAACGTGACACCCGAATATGTCCGCAAGCTCTGCCGAACGGGCAAGATCTGCTATACGGCCATCTCAAGCCGAAAGTGGTTGGTCAACATGGACACGCTGGCCCAGTTCTTCGCACAGGGAGAGCCGGTCAGAGAGGATTCGCAGCAGGTCACGAACGGCTTCGTGCTGGACTCAGACATGCTGCTGGATGACCTGATCGACCGCTGGTTTGAGGAATACGCCAACAAGCAGCTGAAGGCCAAGACGCTCTACGATTATAGAAGGATGCGTGGCCGGATCAGCGCCGGACTCGGGCATCTCAAGGTGTCCAAGATCAAACCGGCGCATGTGATGGCGCTTTATGACAATCTGGAGGAGAGGGGTGTCCGCCGGGACAGCACCTACACCGCCACGAAAGCCCTTCTGAAGCTGCTCCCACGTGGAACCCGGGGTGAATTGGCGAAACAAGGCCGGGATCGGTCAGGACACCATGCGGATGGTCTATGCAGGTAAGAACGTCAGCCGAAAGACGGCGGAAAAGGTGTCCGCTGCAGTGGGACTGGCCTTCTCAAAGGCGTTTGTGGAGCATACCAAAAAGGACGGGAAGCTGAACAACAACAGCGTCATTCGATACCAGGCCATGCTCTCCAGCATCTTTAAGAAAGGTGTCCAGTGGGGATTAATCAACGAGAACCCGTGCTCCCGTGCAGAACATCCCAAAGCCGAGGAAATCGACGTTCGGGTACTGACGGAGGAAGAGATTCCAAAGCTGCTGGATGCCCTCTCGGATGCACCGCCGCAGTACAGTGTGATCACTCAGCTGGCCTTGCTGCTTGGTGCCCGGCGGGGTGAGATCTGTGCCCTGCGCTGGTCGGACATTGACTTTGAGAAGGGGACGCTCTCCATCAAGCGGACAGTCCAGTCCATCCCCGGGATATGCCTTGTGTTCAATGCACCGAAAACCAGACGAGGCAAGAGATGCCTGCGCATAGGAGCGGATTGCGTGGAACTGCTGCAGGAGTACCGGCGATACCAAAAAGTAGAGAGGTTCCGGATCGGCTCAGTGTGGGTGCGCAAGGTCACACTGGAAAATGGCAAAGTGGTGGACAACGATATGCTATTCACGAAATGGAATGGAGAGCCGATGGACCCGGATATCATCTCGTCCTGGTTCCCGAAGTTTCTGGAAGCACACGATCTCCCATCAATTCACTTCCACAGCCTCCGCCATTCGAATGCCAGCATCCTGATCGCGGCCCACGTTCCGATCACAACGGTCTCTGGGCGGCTTGGACACGCACAGACCTCAACTACGCTGAACTACTATGCATCGGCCATCCAACTCGGCACACATCTTCTCCACAAGGAAGGGGTCGTCCGTGCGATCGGCAGGCTTGTCCTTGGTGGTCAGGATATGAGCAGCCTTGTGGAGCGTTTCGGTTTCACTGCAAAAGGCCCCACACACCGGCACTGGTCGGCATGCAGGGCATATTTGCGATTTGAGGGGAAATTACCGGGCGATCATTGCGTTACAGGTGTCAGCTCATACACATGATCGAACTGCGTACGGCGCTCCGCCGACAGGTGGTGACTGATGAGAATCAGTGTCAGGTCGGGATTGGTAAGCAGGCTCTTTTCCACAAGGTCGGCGTTTTTCTGATCCAGCGCACTGGTGCCCTCGTCCACCAGCAGGATGGAGCGATTGTGAATCAGGGCACGGGCAATGGCGACACGCTGCTTCTGACCGCCGGAAAGATTGCTGCCATCTTCACCCACAACAGTATCAAGGCCATCGGGCATGGCGGCCAAATCTGCGGAAAAGGCACTGCCCTGAATGGCCGCATGCAGCTGCTCTTCCGAGAAATCTTCACCCAGTGTGATGTTCTCCCGAATCGTAGTATTGAACAGGAACACATTCTGCTCAATGTAACTCATCTGTTGCTGGAGCTGAGCGGGTGTAATGGTGTGAATGTCCACATCGTCAAACGAAATCGTACCGGTGTAGTCCGGCAGCCAGCCCAAAAGCAGCTTGAGCAGAGTGGATTTTCCGCAGCCGGAGGGGCCTGTCAGGGCATACTTTTTGCCCTTTTCAAAGCGGAAGGAGGCATCTTTCAGGATGGGCTTTTTCTCATCATAGCAGAAAGAAACTCTATCTACCGTAATGGAGTCTTTCAGCGGTGACATAGGAGCAATCTCTTCCGATTTGGAATCAGTATCGACCGTTGGCAGCTTGCAAAAGTAGGGCTTGCTGGCTGAGAGGGAGAGACGCAAACCGGCCAAACTGTTAAAGCCGTTTGCCACGCCTCCAATCAGATTGACACCACCGGCAAGTGTGCCTGTGGTGACAAGTCCCATGCTGGTCAGCGCAGCAATCAGCACAAGCGAGCCGAGCTGAAGTGTGACGTTGATAAAGCCAATCAACGCCTCCATGCGAGATTTACCATAGCTCAGCTGGCAACTGGGCTTTTCAATGTCATCGCTGATCCTATTTCCCTGCTGGAGAAAGAGATTTCCTCTGCCAAAAAACTGGAGTACGTCAAAGCCTGTCAGAAGGTCCTTCAAATGGTTGATGGCGGCAGTCTGCTGCACACCGCAGCTTTGCCCCAGTAGTTCCAACTTCTTCTGGAACAGTTTTGGGGAGAGCCAAAGGACAACTGCTGTGATCACGGAAAAAACAACCAGCGACCAATGCAAAAAGGCAAGTCCCAAAATGCTGAACACGATCTGCGCAATTCTGCCTACACAGCCGAAGAAGGGAATCCACGCAAGCTGTTCTAATTGCTTTATATCATTGGTCAGCCGGGCGAGATATTCTCCGGTGTCGGACTGATGAAAATCGGTATGGCTCTTGCGCAGGAAGGAGTGATACAGCCCATCTCGCACCGTATTGTTCAAAGCGCGAATTGTTTTGGCCTGACAATGCTCCTGTAAAGCAGTAAAAAGAAAATAGCCTCCCCAGCAGGTCAGATCAACTGCCGTCCAAAAGATAGTACTCCGCAGATCCAGCAATACCACGGCATCAAAAATCTTCATCAAGGCAAGCTGAATCAGAGCCTGAGCACCATAGGCGATGATGGCAAACAAGCAGGTGAGGGTACTGAGCCTCCATTGCTTTTTCAGATAGTGTATCATTGTTTCCTCCATGCGTATGTCAAAGAGCTTAGAATGCATTTCATCTGCTGTTTCTGTATTTTATCACAAAAGATTTCAATTGACCATATCGTCTGGTGTAATAAAAAATTACATGGGACGACAGGTTTGCACAAGAGACGCTTGCACACATGTACAAAATCTAGTATATTACAATTATGGCAATACTAAAGTTTGGAGGGAGCTGCTAAATGCAGAATTACAAATTGGGGGAGTATATCCGCCAGCGGCGTTTGGATCTCGGGTTGACACAGGAGCAGGTCTGTGCAGGCATTTGTGAATCCGTTACATTGTCCAGATTTGAAAACGGAAAACAGACCCCCAGCCGAAATCGAATCAATGCGATTCTGCAGCGCCTTGGTCTGCCGGATGACCGATATTATGCGCTGGTAACACCGGAAGAACTGGAAATAGAAGCACTCAAGAAGGAAATTGTTTCCTGTAATGCGCTAAAGTGCGTTGAGGAGGGCTTTGACAAAATAAGTCGGCTTGAGAAAATTGCAAAGCCGGATGATCAAATCACACAACAGTTTATTCTTCGATCGAAAGTCCTTTTGGGAGGATTGGATAAAAGATATTCAAATGACGAGCGGATTCAAATGTTGTTGCAAGCCATTCGGATGACCATACCGGATTTTCAACTGGACAAAATTGAAGACTTTCTCTTTACATTGGATGAAATGAAACTGGTCAATCAAATTGGAAATGCGTATTCTTTGAGCGGTGACAATGAAAAAGCAGCCGATATTTTCTATCGACTGCTTCAATATATAAGAAGGCATCTTCCGGAAACGGTTACTTCAAACAGGATGCTTGCAACGGTGTACAAAGGGAACATAATAAAAAACTTAATAATGGACTGCCAATCTTACACAAAGTACCGCCCAAACGAGACTACGGGCGGTATTTTTGTATCATGGCGGAGAAAGGAGGAACTTCCCACGGGGGCTTGACTGAAAAGTTGAGCCCCTTTTTTCATGCCAAAAAACAGGAGGTAAATGCTTATGGCAGATGATAAAACCACAAAAACGCCGGAACAGCCGGTAACGGATAGCGGGCCGGGCAAGGAAACGCCTCCCGCTCCCCCAAAAGAGCCGGAGAAGGTTTCCGTTTCCCCGGAGCCGGAAAAAAAGACGGAACCAGAGGTAAAGACCCCACAGGTTTCTGTCTATAACTTCGCTGAAATTATGAAGGAAAAGAAAGCCGAGGAACGGGCGGCAGCTCCCAGCGGGGAAAAGCCTGACCCGGCAAAAGTGGAGAAACCGGAAAAGCAGCCGGAGACTCCGAAAAAAGCAGATGAAAAACCCAAAGAGCCGGAACAGCCGAAGCGCCGGGGCCGTCCCCCGAAAGCAGATAAGGACAAGGCCGCAGCCCCGAAGTCCAAAGCCCCCGCACAGAAACCGGAAAAGACGGTCAAAAAGGAGCCGGAGAAAAAAACGGCTCCAACGGTGCAGACCGCTCCCACTCCGAAGAAACCTGAAAAGCCGCAGGATGCACCACGCCGGGGCAAGGAGCAGATCGTCTATATCAAGCTGAACGAGCTCCACGCCTTCAAGAACCATCCCTTTGAGGTTCGGGATGATGAAGAAATGCGGGCTATGGTGTCCAGCGTCAAGGACAAGGGCGTTACCCAGCCCGCTATCGTCCGTCCCCGTGAGGATGGCGGCTATGAGATCGTGTCCGGCCACCGCCGCCAGAAAGCCAGTGAGCTTGCCGGATATGCGGATATGCCCTGTATCGTCCGAAACCTGACAGACGATGAAGCCATCACCCAGATGGTCGAGGACAATCTGAACCAGCGTGAAGAAATCCTCCCCAGTGAGCGGGCCAAAGCCTTGAAAATGCAGCTTGAGGCTATCAAGCACCAGGGCTCCCGCACTTCGGGCCAGATTGACCCGAAGGACGCAGGTAAACGCTCCAACGAGATCGTGGCCGAGCGCAATAAGATGGCGGTCAAGCAGGTGCAGCGGTATATCCGTCTCAATGAGCTGGTTCCAGACCTGATGAAGCTGATGGATGAAAAAAAGCTGGGTTTTACTACGGCGGTGGAGCTTTCCTATATCGGCAAGAAGAACCAGAACTATATCGCCGTCGCCATTGACAGCCAGCAGTCCTCGCCTTCACAGGCGCAGGCAAAGCGTATGCGTGAGTTGGACGAAAAGAAGCTGCTCAACGGGGATGTGATCGACGGCATTATGATGGAGGACAAAAAGGAGGTAGACAAAGTGATTTTGACAGGTGCGGAACTGAGCAAGTATTTCGGCAAGGAAACTACGCCGAGGGAAATGAAGGACCAGATCATCAAGCTGCTGGACGACTGGAAGGGTCAGCAGAAGGAACATGAAAAGCCGGAGAAGAAAACCGAACAGGAAAAGTAAGCCCAAACTTCGGGTCAGCATGGCCCGAGGATTGCGGGGCTCTGCCCCGCGCCCCGAAGCTCTGGAGATATAAATGATTCCCCGTCGCCAGTTATTCCGTAGCATAGCCGGGAAAATCAGTCAAGGGCAGCGCCGCCGCAGGCGGTGCCAGAGGCACCCTTGACGGATTTCTCCCGGTTATGCTTTTTCCCGGTCAAGCGACGGGGATATAAATTCTCCAGAGCCGTTCCCCTTCCCGGGGGAAGGGGCGGAGGGGTTGGGCGAACTCTTGCTTTTCCCTAAACCAAAACAGAAATGGAGGCTCAACCAATGAAACGACCTTTAGCGTACCTGACCGCCGCATGGAGCGGCGAGCCGGATGTTGATATGGAGCTGGCGGCCCACTACTGCCGTCTTGCTTATGAGGCGGGCTTTTCCCCGATCTGCCCGCTCTTGTATCTGCCGCTGTTTTTGAATGACAGCGTTCCCGAGGAACACAAGGCCGGGATTGATATGCGCCGGGATATGCTGCGGCGCTCCCACACCCTGATTGTCTGCGGTAGCGCTGTGGACGAGGATGTAAAAAATGATATTGCGGTTGCCGGGCGGCTGGGCATTGCGGCGACCACACTGGAAGGGGTGCTTGCCGTGAAGGGACACGGCACCCCGGGCCATGCCGGACATTAAGCTGGGAAGCCTTTTCGACGGGATTGGCGTGTTCCCTCTGGCTGCTTCCCGGTGCGGTATCCGTCCGGTATGGGCCAGTGAGATTGAAAAAGCGCCCATCTCCATAACCAAAAGGCACTTTCCCGACATGGTGCATTTGGGGGATATTACGAAGGTGGACGGCGGGAAAATCCCGCCGGTTCATGTAATTACCTTCGGTTCCCCCTGTCAGAACCTTTCTCTGATCGGCAACCGCTCCGGCCTTGCCGGGGCAAAATCAAGCCTGTTCTATCAGGCGTTTCGTATCATACAGGAAATGAGGGATGCTACTGATAACCTATATCCAGCTATCGCTGTTTGGGAAAACGTCATGGGAGCGTTTTCTACAAATGACCGGATGGACTTTAGAGCCGTCTTATCCGCCTTCTCGGACACCGAAGTTCCAATGCCTCCTTCGGGAAGATGGGGAAACGCCGGAATGGTGCGAGGGGGAACGCCTGATGTGTGCTGGCGACTCATGGACGCCCAGTATTGGGCAGGCTCCCGAAGGCTGGCACGAAGGCAGCGGATTTTCGTCGTGGCGGATTTTGGAGGCAGACGTGCCGCAGACATACTATTTAAGCCCCGTCCAATGCTCCCACTTCCTCCGCCTTGCGGAGAGGGCGGGTGGGCCGCCGCCGAAGGAGATCGAACAGCTTCTTTTGAAACAGGGCGGCAGATACCAGTCATCCACCCCTTTCAGTGCTTCCGTATGCGGGGAGCGGCAAAAAGGCAGGAAGAAACGGCCTTCCGAAACAGCTTCGGATTACCAACTGACCCTTTTCCCACTCTTTTAGCCAGTGATGTAACGCCCTTTGCCTTCTGGTATGAGGGCGACCCGAAGGGCGGCTGTATCCGTTTTCTGACGGAAACGGAAAGCGAACGGCTGATGGGGCTGCCAGAGGGCTGGACAAAGTACGGGGCGGACGGCGTGGAGATCCGGCCTCTGCAACGCTACAAGGCACTGGGAAACGCGATTGCCCTCCCTTGCGCCGATTACATTATGGCCGGGATTTATGAGGTGCTGGCTGACCGGGCCGGAAAGGAGGAATGAGCCCATGTTTGAAGCCTATATAACCAATACAGCCCTATACCCCTTAATGGGGATTGAGGTAGGGACAACGGTACATTTCCCCATGACGACACAGGAGTTGCAGGCCGCCCTTGCCAAAATCGGGATAGACGGGAAACGGTACAGCGAAGTGTTCTTTACCAGCTTTGACAGCGATGTGCTGGGGCTCTACGATCATCTCTACGAATGTGAGAACATCGACGAGCTGAACGAGCTGGGCCACGCCCTGCTGGAAGTACGGGATAAGGGCGGACTGGAAACCTTTGAAGCCGCTCTTGTCTTGGGAAACCACACAAGGAGCGTGAAGGATTTGATAAACCTGACGCAGAACCTTGACCTTTACCGCTTTTACCCGGATATTTCCGATGATGAAGGGCTGGGCCGTCTTTACGCCGACGAGCTTGGGACCATCGACATACCGGAGCACATTCAGAACTACTTCGATTATGAAGCATACGGACGGGATGTGCGTATCAACGAGGGCGGCGTATTCGCTCCCGGTGGGTATGTGTCGGCAGTCCCGGAGGGCTTCAAGGAGTATTACCACGGGCCGCAGGACATTCCGCCGGAACACCGGATATTTGCCTATCCTGAAAAGGCCGAGCCTGTCCACTCCATTCTCGCTACACTCAAACGGTTTCAAGAAGCCCCACCCGCTCCGAAAAAGGACAAGGCGGGGCCTTCCCATGAAGAACGGTAAGACTTCGGGCCAGCATGGCCCGAAGCATAAAGGAGGTGCATACCATCAACTATTACCCTATCAATGAAGGAGCCGCCCGCCGGGCAAAAGAAATGAACAGCTTTTCCGACTACAAGGAAGGGAGCGCAACGGCGGAATACCGGGCAATGGTGGACAAGGCCGCCGCCATAGCGGAACAGCAGAAATCCCGGGTGGACCCCATGTACCATGAGAAGATCGACCATCTGTTAGACACCTACGCCCGCAAGCTGGCCGAAAACATGAACCAGGGCTTTGCCATTGACGCAAGGGTTCCCTCTGTGATGATCGCCGGACCTGCCAATTTCCCGGTGGGAAAGAAGGAAAAACAGAACCGGGCCCGGGACAGCAACATGGAGGAATGGCGGTATATTCAAGGGCTGCTGGATAAGATACGCAGCACCGGCATGGGCGGGATCAGCGCCGATGACCCGGCAGCGATTGAAAAGCTCCAGAAGAAGCTGGACGGGCTGGAACGCTCCCAGCTCATTATGAAGGAGGTCAACGCCTATTACCGCAAGCATGGCAAGCTGGACGGCTGTGCGCTGCTGTCGCCGGACCAGATTGAAAAGCTGAAAGCAAGCATGGCGTCAAGTTGGCGAAGCGACCCGAGGCCCTTTGAAAGTTACCAGCTAACCAACAACAATGCGGAGATCCGCCGGGTAAAGGCCCGTATCGAACAGCTTTCCAAACAGGCACAGCAGGAATTTTCCGGATGGGAGTTCGATGGGGGTCGTGTGGAAATGAACCGGGAGGACAACCGCTTGCAGGTGTTCTTTGACGGAAAGCCTGACGCGGACACCCGGGCCGAGCTGAAAAGCAGCGGCTTTCGTTGGGCTCCCAGCGTGGGCGCATGGCAGAGGCAGCTCACGGACAACGCCATCCGGGCGGCTGACCGTCTGGAATGTATCAAGCCGCTGTCCGGCGAAAAGCCCTCCCAACTTCAAAAGAAGCCCTCTATCTTGCAGACCATGCGGGAACAGGACGAAAAAGTCCAGACGGAGCCGGAAAAGAAAGCTCCGTCCGGCAGAGATGCCGAGCGGTAAGCCTCGGGCCACATTGGCCCGAGGTTTTCTGTTCCCCGAGATTGTACGGGGGCCTCCCGGATAGCGGGAACCCCGACGGAAAGGAGGTTTTATGCAGGAAGAAGTAAACCAAAAAACGGTTGCCCTTTCGATCAGGACAACGAAGCTCACAGGAAAAGTGCTGGCTGCCGCTCTTGGCAAGGTGGTTCGGGCGCTGCAAAAGCACCACCAGAAGGCGCTGACCCCGCAGGGACGCCAGAGCGTGAAAAAGCTGATGAACCACTATGGCGGCAAAAGTGCCATGCCCTATGTGGGAGCTCCAAAGGATTTTGACCGGATCGCGAAGGAGTTCCATGTGGACTACGCTTTCCATAAAGTGAGCCCCGGTCATTACCTGCTGTTTTTCAAAGCCAATCAGGCGGACGCTATCACGGCGGCCTTCCAGAAGTACAGCGCAAAGGTGCTGAACAAAGAGCAGGACAAGGCTTCCATCCTCGGCCAGCTTCGGAAATTCACGGAGCAAATCAGGACGCAGGCAAAGGAAAAGCAGCGGACCAGAGAGGCGGTGAAGGACGGACGTTGAGTGACAAGATCAGAAAATATGTGCTCCCAAACCTGCCGTACCTCTTTGTGTTCTGGTTCTTCTCCAAAATCGGGACGGCCTACCGGATCGCCCCCGGCACAGACTTCGGGACAAAGCTCATGGGGATGCTCGACACCTTCCCCAAAGCCTTTGAAACCTACTGGCCGGGGCTGGGCGGTATTGACCTGCTGGTGGGCCTTGCCGGTGCGGCTGGGGTGTATCTGCTGATACAGTCAAAGATCAGGCAGGCGAAAAAATTCCGGCGGGATGCGGAGTACGGCACCGCCCGCTTTGGAACAAAGGAGGATATAAAGCCGTTTGTAGACCCTAAATTTCAGAACAATGTCATTCTGACCGGGACGGAGTTCCTTACCATGAACACCCGTCCGAAGATACCCGCCAATGCCCGGAACCTAAACGCCTGTGTCATCGGATCGTCCGGCTCGGGAAAGACAAGGTTCTGGTTGACCCCGCAGCTCCTTCAAGCCCATTCCTCGTATGTGGTGGTAGACCCGAAGGGCGGCACTCTCGACCAGTGCGGGCGGTTTCTGCAACGGGAGAAATACAGGGTGCGGGTGTTCAACAGTATCGACTTTTCAAAATCCATGCACTACAATCCGCTGGCCTATATCAAGACGGAAAGCGATGTTTTGAAATTCGTTACCGCCTTGATTGCCAACACCAAAGGCGACGGCAAGGAGGGCGACGAGTTCTGGACCAAAGCCGAAACCCTCTTGTACTGCGCCCTTGTGGCCTACATCGTCTTTGAGGGGCCGGAAGAAGAACGCAACATGAATACGCTGGTGGAAATGATAAACAGCATGGAAGTCCGGGAGGATGACGAAACCTTCAAAAATGCGGTGGACTATATGTTTGACGGGCTGGAACGCCGCAGCCCCCAGCACTTCGCCGTGAGGCAGTATAAGAAATACAAGCTCGCCAGCGGTGTTGTATGCTCTAAAAGACTTCTTAATCAAGCGGTTTGGAAGTCTCTTAGAACACACAACCTAAAACCGAAGAAAGGAGCGCAAGTTATGAG
>ERZ773170.717-NODE-717-length-30486-cov-4.640893_pt1 | contig 30486 bp, 53 predicted proteins | sample MGYA00581002_ERZ773170 | MGnify/ENA primary metagenome ERZ773170 (study PRJEB29015, sample SAMEA2737811) | human gut metagenome | biome: human gut; feature: human-associated habitat; material: faeces | place: China | collected 2012 ... | reverse complement strand
AAAACAAATTCAAGCAGATGCACAGAAATGTGACTGGTGTTGTTGGATTTGTAAACATTCTGGATGTGTACGAGTATATCGGAGCAGCTGAGATTTCTATTCAGAACCAGTTCGGCTTCCAGTATTTGAAAGACTTCCTGGGATTTAACACAATCTTCCTGTTATCTGACAGTGAGATTCCAAGAGGAACAGTAATCGCTACACCTGTAGAAAACATCGTTCTTTATTATGTAGACCCGAACGAATCTGATTTCGCAAGAGCAGGACTTGTATACACTGTATCCGGTGAAACAAATCTGATCGGATTCCATACACAGGGCAACTACCACACAGCAGTGTCTGAAGCATTCGCGATCATGGGACTTACGCTCTTTGCGGAGTACATTGACGCTATTGCTGTTGGAACTATCAACGCAACTCAGACACTCGGAACTCTCACTGTAAACTCCGCAGCAGGAAGTAAAAGCGGAGATACAAAAGTGACTGTTACTCCGGCAAAAGTAAGCGCAGGAAATGTATATAAATACAAAGTTGCATCATCTGAGACTTCCGTAGACTACGGACAGAATGTGAAGAACTGGAGCGCTTGGGATGGAGAATCTGACATTACCGCAACAACAGGGCAGGTAATCACAGTGGTTGAGTGCGACAGTACCTATAAGGCGTTGAGCGCCGGACACGCAACTGTAACAGCAAAATGATGATCGTGGGAGGTAACTGGCATGGTTTATGCGGATTATGATTTTTATAAAACTTCATGCTTTGGCTCGGTCGTTCCAGAAACCGACTTTCCACGACTGGCAGAAAGAGCAAGTGATTTTGTGGATTTAATGACATCCGACAGGTTGGTGGATGGACTGCCGACAAATGAACGCTCACAGAAACGTATCAAAAAAACGGTCTGTTCATTGGCTGAATTAATGTATCAGATTGAGCTTGCTGAAAAGCAGGCTCTTTCCGTAGCAGAATCTGGTCTTACTGCATCATCCGAAGGAGCCGGGAAAAATACAGGCGTTGTGACCTCTGTATCTTCTGGAAGTGAGTCTATCTCATATGCCACTCCACAGCAGATCGGTGCAGGTGCAAAGGAAATGAGCGCTTTGTATGCAGCGGCGGGAGATCCACAGAAAATCAATGACATTCTGCTCAAAACGGCACTTCCTATGCTTATGGGAGTGAGAACTGATGATGGTATTCCGATTCTTTATGTAGGGGTATGAGTATGATTTGCAATAAAAAAGCGTATCCGGATATGAGAAAAGATTGCGAAAACTGTTCTGAAAAGGAAGCATGCTTTAGTGGGTATGCCGTTGGAGCCTCTTACATGGAGAACGCTTCTGAAAAACTGGAACAGCCTCTTATGAGGGAAACGACCACATTAAATGTTGGCGGAAATCTGGTACCAGTATACAAAGACGATCTGAAAAAAGAAATATACAAGGCGTTAAGAGAACCTTTTTCTTTGATGTATGGAGTATGAACATTTTGCAGGACTGTAGAACTAACATTTTAGGTTCCGAATGGAACATAAAGTTCGGAAACGAGGAACAGTATCCGAACTTAAAAAATATGGATGGTTATTGTGACCAAAGCACGCGCGAAATTATTGTTGACGATATGGAAAAATACCAGGAGCAGCTTGGCTCAAAAGCGGATCTTCCAAGCTATCGGAAGCAGGTTACCAGACATGAAATCATTCATGCATTTCTGTTTGAGTCAGGTCTTGATGTAAGTTCGGCCAAAGCTGAAAGCTGGGCTACGAATGAAGAGATGGTAGACTGGATTGCTATCCAGATGCCAAAAATCATTGCTGCTATGGAAAAAGCTGGTGCTCTATGAAAATTCTGAAACGATTATTTTGCAATCATGAAAAACAAGTGCATGTCGGCACGTATTTGTCTGATGAACTGGATGGATCACGACGGACACGCCATATATGGCAGTGTAAAAACTGCGGAAAAATGATTTGGAGGTAGAAAGATGGATTTAAGCTCACTGGGAAATTGCGTCCCCATTATTATGATCTGCTATGGTGTAGGTTTTGCGTGCAAGACCTTTCCTAAAATCCCGGATGAACGCATTCCGGTTATCATGCTGTTGGTTGGTGGTATTCTCGGTGCAATTGGTATGATAGTTATTCCGAGCTTTCCGGCAACGGATTACATCACGGCAGTTGCGGTCGGTATGTTTAATGGTCTGACAGCTACCGGAATCAATCAGCTGTATAAGCAGAGCAAGAAAGCGTAAGCAGTTATGGGCGGTCGTGGATCGTCCAGCGGTATGAGTGACAAAGGAAGACCGTATGGAAGTCAGTACCATTCATTATATGAATACGAAAATGTAAAGTTTGTTTCCAACATAGGCAAAAATTATGAGCCACTTATGGAAACTCGGACGGAAGGAAGAGTGTACGTACAGGTCGGCGGAAACGACATTATCAGAATTGTATTCATGGATGGACAGAACAAAAGAAATAAAGTCATTGAGCAGGACAAGAGGTCAAAAGAATGGCATGTTCATCATGGATATTTTCATACAGAAAATTCCGAAAAGGAACATGAACCTCTATCTGCTCAGGACAGACAGTATCTTGAAAAGATCAAAAGGATATGGCATAATCGTAGTAAGCAAACATAGTTTAAGTCGGGGAAAACACTCATAAAATGAGAGTTCTGCGTTCAAATCGTCGGTGTTTGTGCGAGAGATGCTATATCAGAAATGATGTGGCGTCTCTTTTTTTATGAAAAATTATGGTAGATAAAACAAACAGTATTGCATACGAAAATCTGAACCGACGCATGTTCGACGGCGCGGGAGAATACGGCATTCCGCAGATAGAACCGGAGATATTCGAGGGTGACTGCGAATTTGTCGGTTTCAATTATGCCAGAGGCAACTGTTCAAACACCGATCAGAAAGCTGTTCATTTCTTTCTTGACGATTACCAGTTCTATTCGCTGTGGAGAAACCCGGATAGATACGTGGATAAGTTGAGCAAATTCCGGTACGTTCTGACACCGGATTTCAGCACTTACACTGATTTTCCGAAAGCTATCCAGATTTACAACCATTACCGGAAGCACTGGGTAGGTGCATATCTGCAAGAGTATGGCTGCAGGGTAATTCCAACAATCTCATGGAGCACGCCGGATTCCTACGAATGGTGCTTTGACGGTGAACCGGAGGGTGGAACGGTGGCGGTATCGTCCGTTGGATGCATGAACGGCAAGGCGAAAAAGGAACTGTTCTTATCTGGTTACAATGCAATGATTGAACGGTTGCACCCGGAAAGCATCATTTTTTACGGCACAGTTCCGGAAGAATGCAAAGGCAATATTGTTCGGGTAAAAGCATTCAGTGACAGATTCAGTAAGGCAATCTGCGAGGTGTGAGCATGTATAACGATCATGTGACAGTATTCAACTTTTACGAATCTCCCATAACCGGGGAGATAACGTGGTATCCGCATGTGCTTCAGATGTGCGATTTGATTACAGACCGCGGAGCGATTATCAAAAAATATGGAGTAGACAGCACCGATACTGCACAGCTTCATGTTCGATGGTATGACGCAGATGCGGGAGATATATGCGTATTACGATCCAGCGGTGACTATTTGCCGTATCTTCCACCGAAAGAATGGAAGAAGCAGACAAACGATAAGCTGGTGGAATCTATAACCTTTTCAGATAAAGATTTCTTCTGCAAAGGCATATGGATTGGGCGGGATGCTCCGATATCTGATGATGATTACCGCGGCGGATTCTATCAGCATGTAAACAATCTCAATGACAATGTGTTTAAGGTTTCAAGTGTAGGAGGACCGTATACCTTGATCCCTCATTTTGAAATCCTTGGAAAGTAGGTAGCACATGGACAGAATGCAACATTTCCCTTCATTTTCAATCGTATATGGAGACATTGATATAAAACTCGATCTGTCCAGATTTGAGGAGCAGTACAAGAAAGCACAGTATGAGCTTGACGGTAATGTAATGAACAGCATGATTCCGTTTATGCCACATTACAACGGCACATTCATCCAGAACACCCGGGCGCACAGTGCTGCGATCCAGGGAACAGGAAGAGTATATGCCGCATATGGCCAGCAGGGAAGATACCTGTATATGGGAAAGACAATGGTTGATGAGGAAACCGGAAGCGCATGGGCGAAGCAGGGTAATAAGAAAGTTCTTGTCAGCCAGTATGGAGGAAAGACCAATGCAAAGGAAAACCTGTCATACACCCATACGCACAATCCGGCGGCTCAGGCTCACTGGTTCGATGCTGCGAAAAAGGCTGACGGAAAGAACTGGATAAGGCAGGTAAAAGCAACGGCGGGAGGTGGTAAACGTGGCGGATAATTTGAAACCGATAGGCGTAGACGCTGATGGGTACGACATTTTGACTACAGCCATGAAAGCGTTGCTGAATCAGTATCCAGGATTGCAGGAAAATGAGACTATCCGGTTTGAGCAGTTGGAGGACGATAGCGGTATTGCTTTCTCCAATGACAACGGTGCACTGGTCTACTCCGAAAAGGAAGATGTGTGCGGAGTCATGCATCAGATCTGCCAGTATCCTTTTTTCGTCATATACCGGACCGCATCATTACGAGAGAAACAGAAGATCAACGTACAGGCATTCCTTGACAGTCTCGGTAAATGGATCTGCCGGGAGCCTGTGACCATTGATGGAGTTGACACCCGCCTCACGACATTTCCGGAACTTTCCGGTGGGCGAATCATTAAGCGTATAACCCGTGAAAATTCTTACGGCACAGTGCCGCAGGAGAACGGTGTGCAGGACTGGCTTCTTCCCCTGACGGTCCGATACGAATATAACTATGAAACGATATAACCGACAGCAGAACAGATGCTGCCGCTGACCCAGAAATCCCTTTAAAAATTATGGGTAGAAAGGACTTTTTTATGGCCGTAACAGGAAAAATTGCCCGTAAATACATGGCACATTTTCTCGATGCAGGTTCTCTGTGTGGTGGTCTTACACCGAAGTATGAACGCCTCGGAAAAGATCTGGAAGAGTACAACATTGAACTGAATCCGGACACAGAGACTTCTAAGAATATTCTTGGTGAGACGAGCTTCAAGCACAATGGTTATGAAGCTACTTCCGAAGCTGATCCGTTCTATGCGGAAACAGACTCCGACCTCTTCAAAGCTCTCCAGAAGATTGTAGATGAGCGTCTGACAGACGACAACCTCAAAACTAAAGCGGTGGAAGTACACCTCTGGACAGAAGAGGCTAGCGGAGCTTACGAAGCATACCAGCAGGAATGCTACGTTGTCCCGACCTCCTACGGTGGTGATACTTCTGGTTATCAGATCCCGTTCACTGTCAACTATGTTGGCGAGCGTGTAAAAGGAACCTTTAACCCGACAACCAAAGCATTCACTGCAGCAGAATAAGTGGAGTAAGGAGAATAACTCATGGAAGAAATGAAACTCACAGTCGACACAGGTGCGGTGAATATCGCAGTGCAGGACGAAGCGGACGGCAGTGTGATCGGATCATTCAAATTCATCCCCACCGATATGGACATCATCAGACGTTACGGAAAGGTAGTGGATTATTTCAATGGCGTTACATTCCCGGAGAATCCTTCCGAGGAAGAGTACCTCAAGCTCGATGATGAGATCAGAGGGCAGCTGGACTATCTGCTCAATGGCAGCGTGTCAGAGGGTGTGTTCGCAAAATGCGCTCCGCTGACCATGATTTCTAATGGTGATTTTTTCTTCGAGACAATCATTGAGGGAATCGGCAAGCTGATCGAGAAGACCATGAAGACCCGTATCGACAAGAAAATGAAACGTGCGAAAGCAGCAACCTCCAAATACCACAGATGATCGCGTGGGAATTACCTGAATCATTGTGTGTAGGTGGTCAAGAATGGAAGATCCGGACTGACTTCCGAGCCATTCTTGACATTATCCGATACTTTGCAGACCCAGAATATGAGGCAGACGAGTCGTGGCTTATCTGCCTCACAATTCTATATATAGATTTTGACGATATGCCGCCGGAGATGTACCAGGAAGCCTGTGAAAAAGCTATTGAGTTCATCGACATGGGAATCAAGGACGACGGCAAGAAAAAGCCGCACACAATGGACTGGGAGCAGGATGCACCCATTATCCTCCCGGCTGTGAATCGTGTTCTGGGGCAAGAGGTAAGAGCGGTTGAACACCTGCACTGGTGGACGTTCCTCGGAGCTTATATGGAGATCGGAGACAGTCTTTTTTCGCAGACCCTAAGTATCCGGAAAAAGAAGATGGAGGGAAAACATCTGGAGAAATGGGAACGTGAATGGTACAGGCAGAACAAAGATCTGGTTGACTTGAAAAAGCGTTACACAGCAGAGGAAAAAGCCGAAATGGATCGGCTGAATAAGATCCTCGGATAGGCGGTGAGAAAATGGCTGGCCAGTATGACGGCACAATCCTGATTAATACGTCAATAGATACAGATGGTTTTAAAGCTGGCGGCAAAGAAGTGGAAGCAGCCATGAGAAAGGCCGCACAGTCTGTAAAAAATATTGGAGATACTGCAAAGGTCTCCTTACAGAAGAGCGTAGAAGCATTTGCAAATCAGAATCAGCAGGTAGCAACACAAAAACAGAAGGTTGAAGATCTACGCAAAGAGCTTGAACGTCTTGGAAATACAAAGGTCAAAACAGACGATTATGCAGCAATTCTGAAAGAAGCAAGCGCTTTACAAGACAAGCTTGAAAAGGTTAAAAAAGCACAGGAAGATTTTTTAAATGCCGGAGGAAAATTTAGTTCTTCTGCATATAAGAGAAGATCGAACCAGATTCTGGAGCTTACGCAGGATCTTCGTAGAGCAAAAGAAATGGAAGCTTCTATGCGTCATGAGGGAACTGCATACCAGCCTGCAGATACATCGGCGGTAGAAAGCAAATATATAGCCGAATCAGAGAAATTACAGCAGATGAACACAAGACTCGGCCTCTCCTATGATGCACTGAAAGCAAAAATTTCTTCTCTGAATAAAAGCACCAATGAATCGACTGGCATAAAAGGTCGTCTCACATCTGCTATAGGTGCTCTTGGCGCAAAAATCAAGGGAATTCTGCCCGGAATGAATCAGATGAATAAATCTGCAAAGAAAAGTGGACTTTCCATGAAAAAACTACTTATGTATGGGTTTGGATTTCGAAGCCTGTTTGCGCTGTTCAACCGTCTTCGGTCAGCAGTGGTAAGCGGATTTCAGAATTTGTCCCAGTATTCCGGGCAAACAAACGCAGACATATCTATGCTGATGTCTTCATTGACACAGCTGAAAAATAGTCTTGCGACGGCGTTTGCACCGATTTTAAGCGTTGTAGCTCCAATTCTTTCAAAGTTTATCGGCATGTTATCTACAGCGGCCAGCTACGTGAGCCAGTTTTTGTCTGCTTTGACCGGAAAAAGCACATACGTTAAAGCGGTTAAGGTTCAGCAGAATTATGCTGCTGGGTTAAAAAAGACCGGTGATAATGCAAAAGACGCAAAGAAAGAGCTACAGGGATACCTCTCGCCCATTGATGAAATCAACAAGAAAGAGAAGGAAAACGCAGATGCTTCGTCTGGATCTGGAGCCGGAGGCGGTTTAGATCCAAGCAAAATGTTTGAGACCAAGCCGATTGAGTCCAATGTCATGAGCCTTGCTGAAAAGGTAAAAAAAGCCTTTGCGGAAATGTTTGCTCCTCTAGCGGATGCATGGCAGATTTACGGACCGTCAATTAAGAAAAGTCTCGGAAAGATTAAGCAGGATTTTATTGATTTTTTCGTTGAGATCGGAACGGCTACGGTCGACTGGGCAAAGAACCTTGACTGGAAGCCTCTTCTTGCCTCTGTAGACAATCTTTTGCAAAAACTCGAACCATTGGTAGACCTGATTCTTGACGACCTTGCATGGGCGTATGAGAACGTTTTGTTACCACTTGGGAAATGGGTAATTGAAGATGCAGGCCCAGCGGCTATAGATGTGTTCTCGTCTGCATTAGATTTCCTTACGTCCGTTCTTGAAGCGCTGGAACCGCTTGCGTTATGGCTATGGGAGAATTTCTTATCTCCTATTGCCGAATGGACAGGTGGCGTGATTGTGACGGTTTTGGAAGGAATTGCAACAGCACTCACAAAACTTAGTGATTGGATAGACGAGCATCAAACGGCTGTTGAAAATTTCACACTCGTTGTTTTGGCGTTTATGGCAGCATGGGGAATTGTTGATCTCGCAGTGAAAATTGCTGGAATTGTGACTTCTCTGGTTTCGTTTGTGGCCACCGGAGGCCTGGCAACAGCGGTAGCAACCGGTCTTGGTGCAGCTATTGCGTTCCTTACAAGTCCGATCACAATTGCTATTGCAGCTATTACTGCTCTGATCGTAGCAGGTGTGCTTCTGTACAAAAACTGGGACACTGTATCAGAAAAAGCGCAGGTAGTATGGACTTTTGTGCAGTCATGTTTCCAAAAATTTGATGATTTTCTGCAACGTGTCTTCGTTACTGACTGGGTCAAATATTTTGGCGTGTTCGGTTATGTGATACAAGGATTCGCTGTTTCTGTTCAATCTATGTGGAACGGAATAAAGCTTATTTTCAACGGCTTTATTACTTTTTTGAGTGGAATTTTTTCTGGAAATTGGCGAAAAGCTCTTACCGGATTAGTTCAGATTTTCAGCGGAGTTTTTCAGACGATCGAAGGATTTGCAAAAATTCCGATTAATGGCGTTATCGGACTGATTAACGGAATGATTTCTGCGATTACTTCTGGACTGAACTGGGTCGTAAAAAAAGTCAATACACTTTCATTCGACGTCCCGGACTGGGTACCCGAAATCGGCGGAAAGCACTTTGGCTTTGATTTTTCAACCTTCACTGCACCGAAGATTCCATATCTGGCAACCGGCGCAGTGATCCCGGCGAATGCCCCGTTTACGGCAGTCCTCGGAGACCAGAAACACGGCAACAACATTGAAGCACCGGAGGCTCTGATACGAAAGATTGTCCGGGAAGAGAGCGGCAGCAGAGGTGGAACGTATCACTTTACCGGACAGATTAACCGGCGTGTGCTGTTTGACGAGTTCATCACCGAGGCGAAGCTCCGGCAGGATCAGACCGGCGTAAACCCGCTGACATCGTTTTAAGGAGGCTGTATGCAGGATCGGATAAAAATTGAAGATGTTGTAATCTTGCAGCCGGACGACGACGGGTACCAGGCGGAGCTTGCAACGACTTCCACAGAAGATTCAGACCGTGACATGGGACTGGATATGCACAACACGCCGATAGGCACGGTGTTCGGGTATAACCTTAAATGGACATCCCCACCGGCGAAAGAAGTATCAAAAATTCTCAAACTGGTACTGAATAAGAGCCAGTTCAAGATGCACTACTACGACATTGTAGAGGCGGCGTGGATGGACGGATATTTCTATGCATCCAATTTCAGTTCCCCGTCTAGGTCACTGGAAGAGGATGCAGAGGTGTGGGATTCTCTGTCATTCAATGTTAGAAGTATAGGAGCAAAGAAATGAGAGAAGGTAGCAGCGAGCTTCTCAAAGCTTACGAAACAAGTGCAAAATTCTATCAGACAGCGCATTTTGTTCTGGCGAATGGCCAGACTCTGAATCTTGGAAAGGGTGACTTCTACCTTTCCGGGAACGGATTAAGTGACTCGGCAGGCAGTAGCACCTTTCCGCTGGGTGTAGCTCTTGAAAAACAGATCACTCTTTCCATCGTCAATGACAAAGACCAGTATTCCACGTATGATTTTATCGGCGCGCGGATCACAGTCTACTGCAAATATGATCTTCCGGAGAGAGTGGAGTCATTCCTCTTCGGAACGTTCACCGTGCGGGACCCGGAGACCTACGGAACGGTTATCACCATCACGGCGGTTGATGATATGTACAAGGGTGACGAGTATTACAACACCAAGCTGTCTTACCCCATGACTGCAGGTGAAGCTCTGCGAGACAGTTGCAGCACCTGCAATATTACTCTGATAGATACAGTTTTTGCTAACTCTGATTACATCATCAAGGAAGCGCCTACTGGACTGACGCACCGCTCCTTCTGGGGACTGTGCGCGATGCTGGCGGGCGGAAATGCCCGGGTTGATGAGTATAACCGTCTACGTATCATTACCTATGATTTCTCAACGTTTGAGACTGACCAGGGATTATACGGCGGAGTGTTTGACGAAAGTACACCATATGCAACCGGAGATACGGCGGATGGCGGAACGTTCAAACCGTGGACGACCGGATATACATATGACGGAGGTAACTTCCACAACTGGAGCGGTATTCATCAACTGTTCAAGGTTAAGAATCTTAAGGTCTCCACGGATGATGTGGTTATCACTGGGATTCAGAGTGAGGTTGATGAGATAACTTACACCAGTGGGCAGGAAGGGTACATGCTGAAACTGGATAACCAGTTAATCACAGGGAATGAGCAGGACGCAGTGAACCGTATCGGGCGGATTCTAATCGGCCTAAAATTCCGACCGTTTGAGATGGACCATGTAGCATATCCGTTTGCGGAATTTGGGGACCTGTGCTATGTGACGGACCGAAAAAACAATGTATATCAGTCTGTAATCACGGATGTGGATTTTCAGTTCTATGGGTATACGACGATCAAATGTACGGCGGAAAGTCCGATTCGGAACAGCTCCAATTACTATTCCGAAACAACCAAAGCAGTTATTAAGTCCAGAAGAGAAACGAAGGTACAGCTTGACGAATACGACAAGGCCGTGCAGATGCTCACCAGCCTTATCACGCAGAGTTTTGGCGTATATAAAACAGAGGAAGTGTTGGAGGATGGCTCCACAATCTTCTACCTGCATAATAAACCTACACTGGCAGCATCCCGCACAATTTGGAAGATGACAGCCAATGCTTTTGCGGTCAGTACGGACGGCGGAAAGACCTGGAACGCCGGAATGGATTCTTCCGGTAACGCCGTTGTAAATGTTTTGTCTGCTATTGGTATCAATTTTGACTGGGCAAGAGGCGGAACGCTGACTCTGGGAGGTAAAAGCAATCAGAATGGACTTCTTAAGCTTCTTGATTCTTCTGGATCCGAAGTCGGAAGGATGGGTAACAACGGAATTAACATTCTGAAAGGGTTAATTAAGATAGGACTCTTTTCAGTCGGAACTGATGGCAAGGTTATAGCGAACGATCTTCGAAGCAGTTCCGCAACGATCACAGGTGGCAAAATCGGCGGATGGCATATTCAAGAAAACGACTTGTATAACGAATCAGGTGACTGTGCTGTATTGGTAGCCAATGGAACGAATGATAACAGAGATTTTCTTGTTGTTCGTGTAAAAAAAGGGTCATCATATGTATATCCTTTCTGGGTAAGAGCAAATGGACAGGTCGGTATCAATCTTGTAGACCAGTCTGTATCTGTTCCGACAATTACTATAGGAAATTCCGATGGCGGATATATGAAGATGGGTGCTGACGGCTTTGAGGTACGTTTTTCTGGATCCGACGGAGGCAACCATTACGCTAAAATGTATTATAACAATGATGGCTGGGCCAGATTGACACTCGGAAGCTATGGAGAGGAGAAAGCAAGGATTGACTCTGATGGAATGATACAGACGCGCTATGGGAAAAAGGGAAGTGCCACACCGAATGTGCATATTAATAGCGCCGGAACAATTCTGGAATGCAGAAGCTCTAGCCGGAGATATAAAAAAGACGAATCCACAGACCTTGGAGAGATGGACCCGACAAAGCTGTATGATGTCCCGGTGAAAACCTACTACTACAAAAGCGGTTATCTATCGAAAGAGGATCCACGGTATGGAGAAAAATTCATTGGATTCATTGTGGAAGATTTTCAAGAGAAATATCCCTGGGCCATTGACTATGACGACAAAGGGCGCCCTGAGATGTGGAACAGCACCGTCCTTCTTCCAGCTATGCTGAAACTGATACAGGAGCAGCACAATGAGATCGAAAATCTGAAAGATGAAATATCAGAAATCAAGGAAATGCTGAAAGGAGTGATAGGGTAATGGCAATTCAGAACAGGCGTGGAAATTATGATGATTTTCTTCCAGAAAAAATGCTTCCGGCAGAATGGGCCATTGTTCTTTCTGGTGATCCTGTCGTCACTGATGGAAAATCCGCTTTTATATGTTTTTCCCCTGGTGATGTAAAGAGGATTTCGACATATAACGATATGGTAGCTCAATTCAACGCCATCAATGCAGATCTGATCGAAAAACTAACTGGTGATGTCACTGACGCTGCCAATGCTGCGAACGTTGCTACATCTGGAGCTAATACAGCGGCCGGAAATGCACGAACGCAGGCTACTGCAGCAGAAACAGCAGCAAACGAGGCAAGTAACATAGCTGACATAATTCAAGGAAAGCTTGATGCTGGCGAGTTGAAGGGAGGCAAGGGAGACAAGGGAGACAAGGGTTCCACCGGAGAAAGCGGTGTAACCGTTCCAATCTCTGGACTCTTCACGCTCGCCGTAGAAGAGGATACAGGGGATCTGTATGTATATTATGCTGATGGCAGCACCCCTCCGGAGTTTGAGTACAACTCCGAAACAGGTGACTTATACTATGTCACACCGGAATCATAGAAAGGAGATAACTTCATGGCAAAGGTTAAGATCGGAAACGTAAAAGGACCGCAGGGTGAACAGGGACCGCAGGGTGAACAGGGACCGCAGGGACCGACCGGTGCAACTGGAGCAACTGGACAGGTTGACGCAAGCACTGCTATCGAATTTGAGGAAAACAGCAGCTACGCAAATATAGAAAGCGGAGAAAGCATAGCTACTATTTTCGGGAAACTCAAAAAAATTGCAGGTGGAATCCTTGCTGGAGCAGGAAGCACACTTCTCGGAGCGAACCTTACCACTAATAGAGTTCTCCTGTCAAATTCTGACGGAAAGATTACTGCATCCACAATCACGGACACAGAGCTTGCTTATCTGGACGGGCTGACTGGAAATGTACAGCAGAACATTAATTTACTAAATGAGAAGATGTATGTCTCATACACTGGTGTTAGTATTATTGCGAGTGAATCTTCTGATGCCAATACAAAAAAAATAACCGTCAGCAAAGATGGCTTCATCCAAGCTATATGTAAAACAGGCGCGGATAAAGGACAACCGTTTGTACGACTACAAATCAACGGGCTTTACGTATTTGAAGGCCATGCAGAAAATGCTGCGTATAGGTATTTGTGGACTCCATTATTTCCTGTAAAAGCAGGAGATGTAGTGATATACACAATGGCGAATCAGACATCTTCTGGAGAACGTACAATACGTCTATATGGTTATCGTTAGTCAGAAACGAATCTCTGACATATAACAATACATTTTAAACCATAAATTTTCTCATTAACATTCAATGCATAGACTGCCACATCAGTTCCAATTAACGATTGACTACTATTTTTTATGATTTCCTTAGAGGAATTTGGAAGCGTTAAATTTCCTAAAATTTTCCACTTCTCAGTTAGTAAATAAAAGGGAGCGGATTTTCCGCTCCCGATCATCACAATTTTGTTTTTCAGTGTTTCCTTTCTGGTCATAAACTCCTACCTTCCAAAAGTGAAGATAAGAATGAAAGAAAAGTGGGTTACAATAATAATAGTAATGCATAACACAGGAGGTTTGAATATGATTATCGGAATTAACGCCGGACACACGAAAACCGGCCCAGGATCTGGAGCCGTAGGCAGAATCAAAGAGTCAGAACATACAAGATATGTGGCTGCCGCGCTGGAAAAATATCTTCGTGTTGCAGGAGTAACCGTCCGGGATTGCACGATTGATTCAGCAAAGACCCAGAATGCATATCTGGCACAGGCCGTCAATCTGGCAAACGCACAGGATCTGGATTGGTTCGTGTCAATCCACTTCAACGCAGGCGGCGGACGCGGCGTGGAAGCATACACGTACAACGGAAGACAGTATCAGGATGCAATCGAGATCTGTGCGAACATTGCAGCACTCGGATTCAAAAATCGCGGTGTAAAATCCGGCACCGGATTATATGTTATCAGAAAGACTAAGGCGAAGAGTATCCTGATTGAGGTATGCTTCGTAGATTCTGACGATGCAGAACATTATCTGTCTGTAGGTGCAGATAAAATCGCGAAAGCTATTGCGGCGGCCCTTCTCCCGATTGCGGCACCGGAATTGCCGGCACCGGAAGCACCTGCAAAGTCAGAGACAAAAAAATACGTGAAAGTGCTGGTTAATGAGCTGAATGTGCGGAAAGCAGCTTCATGGGATGCAAAGGACGTTTGCGGAACTGTTCGTAAAAACGAGGTGTTTACAGTAGTTGATACGTTGACCGTAGGAAAGACACAGATGCATAAGCTGAAAAGCGGACTGTACATCACGGCACATCCTGCCTATGTACTGACGTACGTAAAATAAGACATCAAAAAAGAACCCATCTTTGCGATGAGTTCTTTTTTTGATTTTAGATATTAACATTTTTCAACTCAACCGTACCAGACATTGGACTGACGGACACACAGCAATTCCATGTACTGCTGATAAAAATATCATAACAAAAATAAAAAAAATTGCAATACCCTATTGACTATTGGTACCAATAGTGATATGATATAACCATCAAAGGAAATCACTTATGGAGGTAGCAAAATGAGAAAAGAAAAATTAGTTGAAATGAAAGAATCAACAGTAAAGAATCTGACATGGTATTTAAAAAGTGTTATGACAGAAGACGATTTGAAAGCGTTTTCTATCCCGCAGCTTGAAAGAATTTGCTCCATGATGGAACGGGCGGAAATTTTAAGAGAAAGCTGTGATCCGTTTTACGGACTCTCTGCAACAGAAGTAATACAGAAATCTTCTGGGAAAATTGCATTTTTCGAAGAAGACGGAACCATTCGCGAAGAAAGTAGAGCAGAATGCAGAACTGGTGCCGCTGTTTCAATCCTCAATGCTTACGAAAAAAAGATTGAAAAAAGAGAAAAAGCATGATCTATATGACCATGCTAATCTCTTTGAACATAAGTTCATAAACAATCACACTTTTCAACTCAACGTCACCGGCAAGGCGGCAACGACACATAACAGCCCCTAGCGCTGTTAATATAATTAATATATCATAGAACAAGGAATAATTCAATGAAAAAAAATATCATAATCAACAAAGCTGGAGGCAATGCGAGCAAGAATTCTGTTGCTTATAAAATAGGATTGCCTATAGAAATGGTAAAAGCACTGGGAGTTACACCCGATGATCGTCTTGTAGATGTCAGTTTTGAAAATGGGAAAATAGTTATATCAAAAATAAACAACATGTCCTAATTTTGTCTTTACGGCAGGCAAAGAGTGTTGATTTTACAGGGGAAATAGTAGTTTGAGCACTTGACTTTTAATCAAGTTGTCCGGGGTTCGAATCCCCGATGTCTCACTAAAAAAACCGTTATTCAAGAATCCCTTGGATAGCGGTTTTTCTTTGTATTTTCAACGTTTTTCCGGTGTGTAATGTGGAAAAGTCCTCTCAAAAAATGTACATCTGTGTATGAGTAAGTTGAACAAAGTAAATGTCCTTTTTCTGTCCTTTTTGGGTTCTTCCAAGACAAGATGTCCTCGTTTTGTCCTCAAAATCCGATCGCATTTTCCACTGCTTCTCCCGCTTTTTCCTGTTCTTCAATGATATGGTCATAGACGCTCAATACCATCTTTTCCGTGTCTCCAATCAGCCGGGCAATCTTCTTAATGGAGATATTCGGGATCTGGTAGCAGAGCTGTGTGCAGTAGTTGTGCCGGAACACATGCGCTGTCAGACCCGGTACAAGATTCACAGCTTCGTTCCCTCCGGCTGCCATATTGACCTTCCGTACAATCGACGCCCACATCTTCCGGTAGGCTGATTTTGTCATGACTCCGCCACCACGTGACTTCTGGATCAGATAACCATCTACTCCGTGTATGTACTCCTGCAGGAATGTGTATAAGAAGTCCGGCATGGGAACATCTCTGTATCCGTTTTCACTCTTCGGACACTTCGACACAGGGTTGTTCTTATCGAATACCACGGCACTGTGAATACGTACAGACCGGCTCTTCATGGATATATCTGTACGGCAGAGCGCCAGAGCTTCCTCCCGGCGCAGTCCCAGACCGTAGATCAGATACACGAAGCACCGCTCCCGATCAGTGAAGTCAGCTTCCTTAATAGCTTTCTTCTCCAACGCCGTGAGCGGGCGTTTGGTGGGACTTTTGTACTTTGCCAATGAAATACCGTCGCATATATCTTTGTACGCTGCATCGGGCAGCAGGCGGTCAGCAATGGCACTCTTGATAACCTGCCGGAACGTGAGCGCAATCTGTTCGCAGGTCCGTGGCTTGTCTATGTTCGCATTGAGCACCTGTTGGAAGTGTATCCGGCTTATCTCCTGCAGCTTCACGCCGGATAACAGAGTCAGCTTTTTCTCGATCACATTATCATACATGCTCCGGGTGTTCAGCTCCGTGGCACATTTGTAGGTCTTGAACCACTGCCGGGCGTACTCCACAAACAGGACATCATCTGTCCGGGTGATCTTCCGTTCTTCCACTTGCCGCCGAATCTCCTCGACCTGCCGTTCCAGATCCCGGCTGGACTTTGCACTCTTTACGTTGATCCGGTGTTTCGTTCCGTCTTTGTTGTAAGTTCCGTCCCATACCTTTGTTCGGTAGTATCCGTCCTTTCCCTTTTGATACTTCTGTGTAGCCATCCTTATATCCTCCTAAAAATGGGTATAAAAAATACAGCCAGCAATAAAAATTGCTTGCGTGGCTGCGCTTCTGGTGGTACACTATATTTGTGATCGCACATCACACAACAAATATATAGGCGTACCACGAAAAGACGCTTATTAGACAGTTTTTAGGTCCCTCTGTTGGCGCAGGGGGACTTTTTCTATACTTTTATCTTCTCCATTAACCGGTTCAGTTCATCCCGATCCCATAAAAGAACATTGGTCTTTCCAGCCAGATCTATTGCTGATTCCGTGAAGTGCTGATTTGTCAGAACAACTGGTACATGGCAGTCATAGTATTTTGCACCGGCATAAGCTTCCTGTACAGCTTTATTACCGATGTCTGAAGCATACCTTTTGCACTGTATTCCGTATTTCACTTTGTGCTTATAAGCTATGATGTCTATACCTTGATCTCCACTTCCGGGTGTCACCTCGACATCCTCGTATCCATCTTTTCTTAACAGATCCGCGCAAAATTCTTCAAAATCATGCCCCTCCATTTGATCTACAAAGCTTCCGACTCTTCTTTCAAACAAATCTATGTAGAATGATCTGTTCGCTTGCAAATCCTTCAACATTTTGGATGGAGACACAGCAAAATCGAATAAATCTTCAACCTGTGATAGCAAATAAAGTATCTGGCTTAATTCATTCATAGATAGAGCGAATTCTTTTTTATCAGTTGTAGATGTGATAATTTCTATAAGCTCATTTACTCGTTGTAATTTCTGCGCAGCTCCATCATATGTGAGAGAAGAAAGAAATACGTCTTTTTCGTTAGAATTCTTTTCCTGGTTTTGGTTTGCACCTTTACTTTCTGGCGCATTTCGGTCGACATCTTGGATGATATTTTCTTTTTGATCGTTTTCATTTTCTGCTTCTGGGATAAAATCTTCTTTTTCGGAAGGCTCTGAAGCATTTTCATTCTCTTCTATAGTGTTTTTCGATTTTTGCTTTTTGATATCAATATATTTGGCAAAAAACTTAAAAAATCTTTTCAAGAAGTATATTGCAATTTCCGCCGGAATTACAAAAACAATGTAAACCGCAACCATTATTGTAAACCATTCGGATATAGTAATTGGTTTGCCATCAACTTGCGCTCTCGAAAGCAGAAGTCCAATTAAAATGTAAAAAAGTGTAACTGGAATGTTAAAGATCTTTTTGAAAAATTTCATAGTTTCTTAAAATTCAGTAGTATCTCCGTACATCCTATCAATCGTGCCAGCTGTCCAATGGTCATGCCGGGGTTGTCTAATATCGCATTGGTCGGAATTAGCAGTTCTGCAGCAAAGGCGTTCGCCTGCATCTCTGCCTTGTTCTTAGGAAATGATTTTTCCCAGCTGAAAAAATAATAATCTTCGTTGTGCAAGACAGCATGTCCCAACTCATGTGCGGCTATGACTTTTTTATCACTGAACGGGCAGTCACTATTGATATATATGAATTTGTTTCCTGCTATCCTTAAACAACACCCGGAGATATTCCCCAGGGGTCCTGTCTGGACATAAATGCCCAGATATCCCGCGATTCGGAAAGGATCTTCTGTATCGTATCGTTCCTTTAGCTCTCTGGCTATCCTCTTCGCATTCTCCATATATCTTTTACTCCTTGCTCTTTTCAAGTAGAGCTATTGAAATCCGAACCTGCTGCAAAAGTAACTCAATGCTTTCTTTGTCCGCAGGCTTTCCGTCAAAATATAGAGGCTTTTGTTTACCACTCAATAAAAGTTTCTCTAAATTAAGATATTCCTCTTTTAAATCTGGGTCTTTTATTTCTGACACATTGGACTGATCCTCCTTTCCGTTTATGAGTTCACCAACAGTTACGCCAAAAAGTTTTGCAATCTTTTCCAATTTATCGTTTTTTGGTGTACTTCTTCCGCTTTTCCAATCAGAAAAGGTCGATTTCCCTATACCTGTTTCTCTGGAAACATCCGCATCACGCATACCTCTTGCATCCCGTAGATTGCAATAATTTTCGTACATGATTGTCCCCTTTCAAAAAAGTTCTGAAATCCGTACAAAAAGTATTGACAAGTTCTGAAATCCGTATTACAATAGCTTTACAAAGTTCGGAAATCAAAACAAGCCACCATCTTGTCGGTATATTCTTCTCGCAATTTGTATTATACCGGATATCCGAACTAAAAGCAATAGAAAAGTTCGGAAAGGGGTGAAAAATTGTATCAGAAATATGTAGAGCTGCGAGATCAGAAAGGAGTTACTGATTATCGGGTAGCTTGTGAGACTGGAATTACAAAATCTACCTTCACTGATTGGAAAAGCGGAAGAAGCGAACCGAAGTTAGATAAACTTCAAAAAATCGCAGATTATTTTGAAGTAGGAATTGATTATTTTATCGAGTAAGGAGGAAAAAGTGAAAGGGAACGATGCAGCTGTTATTGCGGCTATGACAATTAAAGCATTGAATGAAGAAATGAAAAGGCTTCGTGAAGAAAATGAAAAATTACGAAAAATGTTAGGAGGAAATTACGAGCAAAATTTTCATTCCACATGAACTTAAAACTATAGAAGTTGACACAGAAAGGAAACAAATTGGAAAATTTACAGATTTTTAACAGTGAGGAGTTCGGACAGATCCGGACAATGGCAATTAATGGTGAGCCGTGGTTCGTTGGAAAGGATGTAGCAGATATTCTTGGATACAAGAATGGAAGCAGAGACATCAATGCACACGTAGAAGATGAAGACAGAAGAATTATCAAAAGTACCGAAACGGTATCTTTGGATATTCCAAGCAGAGGAGTGATTCTAATCAATGAGTCCGGTCTCTACAGCCTTATTCTTTCAAGTAAGATGCCGAACGCAAAGAAGTTTAAACACTGGGTAACATCCGAAGTGCTGCCGTCAATTCGTGGCAACGGCGCATACATTGCCGGGCAGGAAAATATGACACCAGAACAGATCATGGCAGCAGGTCTGCAGGCGGCACAGAAAATCATTGAAAGTAAGAATCAGCAGATCGAAGCACAGAAAACGGACATTCAGCGCATGAAACCGAAAGAGATTTTCGCTGATGCTGTGAGTGCTTCCCATACATCTATTCTGATCGGTGCGCTGGCAAAGATCATAAGCCAGAACGGTGTCCATATCGGACAGAACCGCTTGTTTGCATGGATGCGTGAGAATGGCTATCTGATTACCAGACGAGGCGCAGATTACAATATGCCGACGCAGAAATCAATGGAAATGAAGCTTTTTGAAATCAAAGAGCGCACGGTCAATAACCCGGACGGAAGTGTAAGGATTATACGCACGGCATTGGTTACTGGGAAAGGTCAACAGTATTTCATCAACAAATTTCTGGCCAAGGAATAGAAAGGAAACAAGGAGGGTAAAAAGACGAGCGCTAAGAAAAAATTGCGTAAGCTGGAAAAGAGAATTGCCAGTCTTGAATCAATAGTTGTTCAGTATCGGCTTGAGAACAGCAAACAACTTTGGGAGGATGTTGCTCCTAAGGTTAAGGAAAACCCATCATTCAAAAAGTTGGTAGGCGGCTGAACACTATTTGAGCAGAAAGGAGAGGCATGCAGGAGGTTGGGTTGGAAAATCTAAGATGTGCAATAGTGATCCGGGCGGTACAGGATTACGCCGAAGCACTCCGGTACTTGCATCTTCCTGCACACAGGCAGGAGGAAGAGAAGTTCCGCAAGGCGAAGTACACCCGGGAAGAATGTGAGAGATTCTTCCAGTCTGACTGGTTTACGGTTCTGTCTGATATGGACGGTCCGCAGATGATGGAAGCGGTCAGAAAAAAAGCGTATAACGGAAAATTCAACAAATTGAATTATCCATAGGTTACGCAAAAGAAAAACCATAGGTTTTTTAAATGCAAAACCATTGGTTATGAGGTTTTGAAAACATGGTTTTTTAGATGTTTTCTGGAAGTGAAGAAGAAACTGAAAATTGAAATTACATTTTTGAGTTCCGAAAAAATGGTTACGAATAGCTAACCAAAAATGAGAGATTCCAGAAAACGTTGAAATTACAGCATTTTCCGAGGCTTTATCCATTGGTTATTAACTGAAAAACCATAGGTTTTGAAAATGAAAAACCATAGGTTATGCAAAGTGAAAACCTAATGTAAAGGTAAATGTAAAGGAAAAGGTAAAGGTAAAAGATAAATATATATTGTGCGTTTTGCGCGATTGGAGGGCGTAATGCAGTACAAGAAAAAGATCATGAGAGCGTCAGAAATTGAGCAGGAATACGGCTACGCTAAGAGTAGTATATCCAGACTCATTCACATGCCGGGTCAGACGTTCGCATTCAAGCTCCACCCGGAGAGAAGGAACTCACCGGTGCTGATCGACACCGAACGGTTTGAGCGGTGGAGACAGCGGAATACCTGCTAGGGCATAGATCAGCATCTCACTGCTAGGGAGAAGCGGTGCGGGGCAAAGCAGAGGAGTCGAAATGAATAGCAATGGATTGGCAAAGTGAGGTAATGCGTATCTGTGCAAGGGATTAGCTCAGTTTTGAGATGCAAGGGAATTGAACTGCTAGGCAATGTACAGCAGCGGATCGGCGAAGAGTAGCTCGGTTAAGAAATGCGAAGGAGAAGCAGTGAAAAGCGCTGCCCGGTGTAACAAAGCAATGGAATGGCACGGCCAGGAACAGAAAAGCGTTCAGTAGAAAGGGCATAGAGAAGCGTTGAAAGAGCTGAGTTGCGAAGGAAAAGCAAAGAGAAGAACAGCTCGGCAATGGAAAGGTGTTGCAGTGATTTGCGGAGGCAGAGCTTGGCGAAGAAAGAGAAGAATGGCAAAGGAGGGGCGTGGAGAGGAAATGGAATAGCGTAGACCCGAGGTGCGTTGCAATGGATTGGCATGGAGTTGATAAGCTACGGCAAAGGTAGCATAGCAAGGAGTAGACAAAACAGGAGGAAAAAAAATGAAGGAGATCAAAGTAAAATTAACATTTTTGGAGGAAGTTCTGGGAACAGCAAGCGCAGACAAGGAAATTCACGATAAGTTTATCGCGGCGAATGCCCCGGATGCACCAAGCCGGAAAGAAGAGATCGAGGCTCTGGGCGTTGAAGAGGTTATTGAGAAGTCCATGACGGTGTTCCCGCGGAATACCGAGGGGAAACCGATCTTCTGGGATTACCAGATCAAGGGATTTTTCAAGGATGCATGCGGAATGCTCCGTAAGGTTCCCAATTCTGCCAGCAGTAAGATCAAGGCGTACAAGAAAGAGATCGACGGTCTGATTTTCGTAAAAGAACGTGAGATCCCGATTATCTTTGATGGCGAGATCGGAAGCTGCCAGAGACCATTAAGAGCACAGACGGCACAGGGCGAACGTGTGGCGCTGGCAAACAGCGAAACCGTTCCGGCAGGAAGCACGATTGAGTTCACCATTCAGCTGATGTGTGACACGCACGAAAAGGCCGTGAGGGAATGGCTTGACTATGGAGTTTTCCGGGGAATTGGACAGTGGCGGAACTCAGGTAAAGGAAAGTATGAGTGGGAAGAACTGGACAATAAAGGGAACGTGATCGGAGGAAATCGAGGTGTCACTAAGAACTGAAAACAGAAATATTTATTGGGCATGGAAAGCTATGAAACAACGCTGCAATAATCCAAAATGCGAAGCTTATAGGAACTACGGCGCGAGAGGAATAAAAGTTTGTGAAGAATGGAACAGGTTTGAACCTTTTTTGGAATGGTGTATACAAAATGGTTACAAAAAGGGACTTGATCTGGATAGAAAAAATAACAACGGAGATTATACGCCGGAAAATTGCAGGTGGATTTCGAGAAAAGAAAATCTGAATAATCGCAGAAATACAGTATATCTAACTGTATGCGGGAAAAAACTGCCGGAAACTGTATGGGCAGAAAAAATTGGAGTAGATAGAGCGCTCATAAAATACTGGATTAAAACGAAAGGAAAATGTTACGCAGAAAAAAGAATCGAAGAATCGTTAAAAAATGGTTATAGTCCTAGAAATTACAGTTATGGACATAAAAAGCCTATACGACATGTGCAGACTGGACTTATTTTTGACTCTGTGAAAAAAGCAGCAGAACATTTCGGACTGGCACCATGCACAATATCAAACGCAATGAGAAATGGCAAAATGACCGGAAAAGGGAAATTCGAATGGTCAGAAGTAGAGTAACTGAACAATGGGCGCCCCGGAGGTGCTAGGAACACCATCCGGAGCAATGCACCCACATTGAGAACACCAATGCGGATACAGGTTAATTGTAGCACATATCTCCTGTATCGGCAAGAACAGGAGGTTTACATGAAAAAAACACAAACGGATGAAAAAACAGTAAAAACATGGGACGAGGTACGCGAAGTACTGGCTACCGAAGTAATCGGACAGGCGAGAAAGCAGACAAAACGCTGGATGATGGCATTTCTGGTGGCGCTGGCATTGCTGGTAGGCAGTAATGTGGCGTGGGCGTATGCGTACACCACAGCAGTAGAACAGGAGGCGGAGTGATGAAGTTATATAAGATCCTCTACGGGATCGGGATTTTCACGGCATTGTTCGGTTGCATGACACTATGCGGTGCAATCGAATGGCGAACCAGTCTGGTTCCGCCACTGGTTATCACAGCAGTAGGCGTGGCTTTTTTTCTGGCAGGTTACCGGGAGAGCGGCGGGTATTTCTAGGAGGTGTACATGAAATTTTTGAATGAAAACAAATGGCCAATCATGATGCTGGCAGGACTGGCATTCTGGTGGCTGATATGGAGGATTGGAGCATGAATGAAAAACATGAAACATTTGAGTTTAAAGAAAGAATCTTTGTAGATCGGCATGAACACAACATGTACGTGAAAATGCAGTACATGATTGATCTATTTGACAGAATGAGCAGAGCAAATAAATACATGAGCATTGATGATGCCAGGATGATATTTGACCTTGAACCACTTCCGGAAGAACCGGTACATCCTTGGGATCAGGAATTTGACATGGGTGAATCACCGGAGGCGGAATGATGAACGGGTACAAATGTGACAGCTGCGGACAGTATCTGAAAGACAGTGACGGGTTACTGTGTGAGAAGTGCCTGCGGAATATCAGAGTCAGGGTGCAGAAGGGCAGGAGACTGGATGCACTGCTGATCGGGAAAGAGGAAAAACAGGAGGAGATCTGGGAATGACGTTATATGAAATTGATGCAGAAATCATGGAGATTATCGAGAATGCGGTTGATCCGGAGACCGGGGAGATCATTGACGAGCTGGCAATGGCCGGTCTTGGAAATCTGAATGAAGCAAGAGAAAAGAAGATCGAGAATATGTTACTTCTGGTGAAGAATCTGGAATCCGATGCTGAGCAGCTGAAAGCAGAAAAGTTGGCTTTTGATCAGAGACAGCATGCGGCATTGAATAAGGCGGAGTGGTTGAAAAAATGCGTGCAGAATTCGCTTGCCGGTGAAAAATTCACGACGCCGAGGGTGGCGGTCAGCTACCGGAAGAGTACAGCAGTGGAGTTCACCGGAGACGTGCGGAAGCTGCCGGAGGAGTGCATCAAACGTAAGGAGCCGGAGGTAGACAAGACAGCACTCGGAAAGCTTTTAAGAGGCGGGACAAAGATTCCGGGAGCAAGACTGGTAGAAAGACAGAATATGCAGATTAAGTAGGTGGAATGTTGGAGGAAAAGAACAAGAACATGCAGCTGTACAATCTGGGACGTGAAGTCCCGGAGGAAGCTAAAAAGGAGATCAAGGGCGGCCGCATGAAGGGCATGACAAATATCAACGCCATGTGGAGAATCAAACGTCTCACGGAAATGTTCGGTGCATGCGGTGTAGGTTGGTATTACAAAACTGTGAAACAATGGATGGAAAAAGCTGAGCAGGAAGTAGCAGCATTCGTGGACATTGAACTGTATGTCAAGGTTGACGGAGACTGGTCGGCACCGATCTACGGAACCGGAGGAAGTAAATTCGCGGCAAAGGAAAAAGACGGAATCTACGTCTCGGATGAGTGCTACAAAATGGCAACTACAGACGCGCTGTCTGTGGCTTGCAAACAGCTGGGAATCGGTGCAGATGTTTATTTTGCTGAGGACAAAAACAAATATGACGTTGAGGTTCCGGCTGAGATTGAGCAGGTTACCGCCATTGATTACATGGCAGCAGAGTTGAACGTCAACTTGCCGAAGTTGTACCAGAAATATGGAATGAGCAGAGAGAATGTCACGGAGCGGATCGCGAAAAAGATATTCCTCTCGCTGCTCAACGAAAAAAGAAAGCGTGATGTGAATGCACACACTAACGGAGATCCAGAAAGTCCGCCAAACAGAACAGGGGACGGATCTGATAATACACATACCAGACCTGCAACTGCTTGAAATGCTGACAGAAAAGAGAATCCGGCAGGCAGAAATAAGGTTTGATGATGGGAGGCATATCTCGATTGAGCAGAGAAAGAAAGCCTATGCTACGATCCGGGACATTGCCGCATACACCGGGTATCTTCCGGAAGAGCAGAAAGAATGGCTGAAATATTTGCACATCGCAAGAACCGGATGTGAGTATTTCTCCCTATCGGACTGCACGATGGATACGGCCAGAGAGTTCATCAATACGATACTGGAGTACGCCATCACCGAAGGAGTGCCTCTGACGGACGCAGGAGCGGAAAGGACGGATGATATAGGCAAGTATCTGTATTTCTGTCTGAAAGCAAAAAAGTGCTGCGTATGTGGCGCTCCGGGCGAGATACACCACGTTGATGCAATCGGCATGGGTAACGATAGACGGACATATGACGATACGCAGTGCCGGAAGATGTGCCTGTGCCGGAAACATCACACCACATGGCATCAGATGGGAGACGAAAGATTTCAGAAAATGTACAAAGTGTACGGAATCCTGATGCCAGAAGAAAAGTCCTCCTTGGCCGAGCAATAATATATCACAGTAATATTGTAAGCCATTGAGCATAGAAAATCCGATTGTTTTCTCATCCGGCGGTCATAGCCGCCGGGGAAAGGAGGGACATGGAAAAAGCGAAAAACATTGCGCTGTTACGATTTTCAAGAATCGGATACGGAAAAGATAAGGCCTTGCGACGGCCAACGAATAAAAGTGTCGATCGGCAGTTACGAAAGCTGATATCAAAGTGGAATATGGACAGCAATCATGACACGATCATAAACACAGGGGATGGGTATTACATCCCGAGAAAAGACAATCCTGCGGAGATGCTGGAGTACAAACAGTACATAGCACAGGAGACAGCAAGAGCTTACATGGAACTGGACAAGGTCAAGCCTATGTGGGTGGCGTATGAAAGGATGGAAAAGAATGGCGGTAAACAGCAGAACGAAGGGAGCAGTGGCGGAGAGGGAGGTTGCCCGGATTCTGAACAGCTACGGTTACAATTGTAGACGGGGGCAGCAGTATTGCGGTGCGAACGGTGATGCTGATGTTGTAGGTCTCCCGGGAATCCACATCGAGGTAAAGCGCCGTGAAAAGCTGAATCTCTATGACGCTATGGATCAGTCAAAAAGAGATGCAGCAGTAAGCGGCGGACTTCCATCCGTGTTCTGGCGGAAAAATAATTGTGAGTGGCTTGTGGTTATGACGCTGGAAGATTGGATGCGGTTATACAAGGGAGCACAGAACGGAGCTGATTGGCAATGAGAGAGAGTTTGATATTCTACCAAAGTTTCGCTCGTGCGATCAAAAAACTGCCGGAATCCGAACAGTTGAAAGCCTTATGGTCCATCATTGATTATGCGCTAGAGGATAAGGAACCTGACGGTGACGGCATGTATATGGTCGTCTATGAGATGGCAAAACCACAGATTGATGCCAACGTGGAGCGTAAGCGAAACGGATCAAGGGGAGGCAGACCGCAGAAACCGCAGGAAAAACCGAAGGAGCAGAAAAAAACGGTTGAGCCGGTGAAGAAGAAAGAGCCACCGCCGTATCAGGAGATCATTGATTATCTGAACGAGAAAGCCGGTAAAAGGTTCAAGGTCAACGACAAAACCAAGGCACACATTAATGCCAGAGTGAATGACGGATACACGTTGGCGGATTTCCGGGCGGTGATCGAGAAGAAGGTAGCGGAGTGGAGAGGAACGGAGATGGACAAATTTCTACGGCCGGAAACCTTGTTCGGCACAAAATTCGAGGGTTATCTAAACCAGAATGAGACGGTGAGGAAGAAAGCGAAGTCAACAGGGTTCAGTAATTTTGAAGAGCGGAATTACGATTTTGACGCATTGGAAAGAGAGCTGCTTGGAGCGCAGGAGGGCGGGACATGAATGTTGCTTACAACGTAACAAACACAGAGATTGGAACAGTTATCATGCGGAACCGCACCATGCAGCAGATTCATGATCTACTTGGAACGGACATGGAGCGTATGCGCCGGATAACGCGATACAGCGGCATGATGGATGGAAAATATTTGATAGAGAGGGTGAGAAAATGAAAAAAATTGAACTTACAGCAGAATATGTGACCAATATTTTTGGAAAGAAATTATTTAGAATCAAGGCTCTTGTGGAATTTGGAAATGTGAAAGAAGGAGACCTCGGAGGATTTGTAGAGAAAGAAAGTAACATTGATGATGACGGCAATGCATGGGTCTCCGGCAATGCACAAGTTTTCGGCAATGCAAAAATCTCCGGCAATGCACAGGTTTTCGGCGATGCACAAGTCTTCGGGAATGCATGGGTATACGGAAATGCATGGATCTCTGGAAATGCACAGGTCTATGGAAATGCATGTGTAGCTGAAAATCTGGATTATGCAATAGTCGGAGGGTTTGGCAGTGAGCAGCAGACAATTACATTCTTCCGCCAGAAAGACGGAACGGTAGGAGTGAAATGTGGATGCTTTTACGGAACACTGGAAGAATTCAGGGGAAAAGTTAAGAAAACGCACAAAGACAGCAAATACGCACAGGAATACCTGATGATCGCAGATCTGATGGAATTACATTTTGCAGGAGGCTGTGATGGCAATGATAAAGACGACCATTCATGTCTGTAAAAAGTGCAGATTTAGCGAATGGAGCAACAATGCAAATGTAACATGTGGCTACTACACAATAACTGGTAGCCACAGGAACTGTGAAATTGGCTTGTGCGACAAGTACCAGTCGAGGAAGAAGAAAAAGAAATAACAGAAAGGAGCCGAGACTTTGGCCGGAGCGAAGCATATGCGGTCTCCTTTGGAAAAAATGGATATAACAGAGAAAAAGATATTAGATGCTACGTGCGGATCCAAGACCATTTGGTTTAACAAAGATCATCCGGCGGTAGTGTATTGTGACAAAAGGTCAGAGAATCTGACTGGAATATGGAAATCAGGAAGTGGCATCTCTGAGCGGGCGTGTACGGTATCACCAGACATTCAGTGTGATTTTACAGATTTGCCGTTTGGAGATAATACATTTTCGCTTGTCGTGTTTGATCCGCCGCATCTGGATCATGTGGGTAAAAATGCATGGATGGCAAAGAAATACGGAAGACTGGACGAAAATTGGCCGCAAATGATACATGACGGATTCCAGGAATGCATGAGAGTGCTGAAGCCAGATGGTGTGCTGATATTCAAATGGTCTGAGTGTCAGATTTCAGCCGGAAGAGTGTGGATGGCGATAGGACAGAAGCCTCTGTTTGGACATAGAAGCGGTAAGCAGCAAAAAACATTCTGGGGTTGCTTTATGAAAGGTGTCCCATGCTTTCCTGAGGTGATGCCATGATTAACGGAGAGAGTGCCAAATATGCGGATACAGGCAGAACAGACCGGACAGCTCCGGTTTGCGTAACTCGATTTAACTCGATTTAACTCAATTAACGAGTTAACTTAACTCAACTGATGAATTGGAGGATGAAAGATGAATATAGGAAAAGCGTGTGCAATATTCAAGCATATTGAATTAGACAAGTATACAGATACAGAAAAGCTGATTGCCATAGATTGCGTATTGAACATGGTAACGCACAATGGAGTCACAAAAGATGAGATTTTGAAAGCATTTAAATGGTTTTTGGAATCGGAAGCACCGGTAATCCAGAATAACTGGATTCCGGTGAGTGAACGGCTACCGGAAGAGGGTGAAAGAGTCCTTGTTTGGTATGAATACTTCAGATATGGTGACTACAATTGTATGGATCAGACCTATGGGATAGGGTATCAATACGAAGGACATTGGAGTGGAGATGTCAGCGGTTCAAAGGCAAAATGCATTGCCTGGATGCCACTGCCGGAAGCGTGGAAAGGAGAATGAGCATGTACTGTGATGGAAATTGCGAATTTCTGGATAAAAAACGCAAGAAATGCAAAGCGGACGGAACAATTGTTGCATATATGAGAGTAAGAGGTAGAAACCTGGCATATGCCTGCTATGAACATAGAGTAGGCTGTGTGAAAGATAGGGAGGGAGAAGCTAATGGAGAATCTTAAACCGTGCCCGTTTTGCGGGGGAACAGGAAAGATAAAAGCGACAAAGAAGGATTATATAGGATTTACGATATGGTGTGAATGTAAAAAATGCTGTGCAAAAACAGGTGGATTTTGTCCAGATCTTAAAATTGAAGATCTTGCAATTGAAAACATTGATTCTTGCAAAAATGCAGCTATAAAAGCATGGAACAGGAGGGCGAACGATGAAGGTTTTGCTTGATATTCCGGCCGAATTTGAGGTTGATTACCGTGCTGATCGTTTTAGAGACTTTTTTGCACGAGCCGTATCGGATATGGATGTTATGTGTGGCAGATACGAAAGGGAGACCGCGGAAATGCTTTCCAAGGCATTTGAAGGAAGCAGACCGTGTGAATTTTTTTTAAAGAGGTAGGGTAGATGATGGAGTGTAAAATATGCGGAAAGATTCATGATGATGGAAACGAGTGCCCCAGTTCTTTAGAGCCGTTGCCAGATTTTAATTGGGTATATAGCGCACGGAAAGTACAGAGTGAGGGATGCAGCAGTAAGATGCCAGAGGCGGTGGTGGATTTCATTCGGCGCCGGTTTACGACCAGACAGTAACAATAATGACAGGGAGGCGGTAGCAATGGACAAGGGTATTTTAGAGCAGTACATAGATGCCTGTGAGCTGGTGAAGGAGACAGAAGAACAAATCCGGCGGCTGAAAAACAATAGAAAAACGGTGGTGGTCGATACTGTGAAAGGGTCCATGCATGACTTCCCTTATGCTCCGAAGAGCTTTAAGGTTACGGGTATTGCCCATGATGTTGTCGCGGATCCGGGGCGACTTGACCAGGAGGAACGACTTCTGGAAGAACGGAAAGCAGCTGCAGCACAGATTAAGAGCCAGGTGGAAGCCTGGCTTAACACGATTCCGGTACGGATGCAGCGGATTATCAGGTACCGGATTTTTGAGGAGCTGTCATGGAGACAGGTAGCTATGAAGATGGGACGGCGGGCAACAGAAGCACTTAAAGAAGTGCAGGAATACAGGAAAATCGGTACACCAGAAGAATGCAGGGCGGCTATGGAGAAACAGAGAAGGAAGATTGTGAAAAATCCATATGGAACAAGCTATATCTGGAAAGCTGGATATTGCCCTGTATGTGGCTGCGGAGTTACAGCAAGATGGGATTATTGCCAGTGCTGTGGGCAGAAGTTGAACTGGGAGAATGCATGATGTCACGAAATAAAGAGGAGCGGGCAAGAATGGAGGGCATGGCACAGGCT
>ERZ773170.708-NODE-708-length-30758-cov-19.217210_pt1 | contig 30758 bp, 9 predicted proteins | sample MGYA00581002_ERZ773170 | MGnify/ENA primary metagenome ERZ773170 (study PRJEB29015, sample SAMEA2737811) | human gut metagenome | biome: human gut; feature: human-associated habitat; material: faeces | place: China | collected 2012 ... | reverse complement strand
GAAAAAAGATGGAATACAAGATTTTATACAAAGATGGCCGCGCAAAACGCGCGGAAATGAAAACGGTCCACGGAACCATCCAGACGCCTGTTTTCATGAATGTTGGCACGGTGGCGGCGAGCAAGGGCGCGGTTTCGACCGATGATCTCCGCGCGATCGGCACGCAGGTGGAACTTTCCAATACCTACCACCTTCATGTGCGTACCGGCGACAAGCTGATCAAGGAGTATGGCGGACTGCATCAGTTTATGAACTGGGATAAGCCGATCCTTACAGACTCCGGCGGTTTCCAGGTATTCTCCCTTACAGATCTGCGCAAGATCAAGGAAGAAGGCGTATACTTCCGCTCCCACATTGACGGACATAAGATCTTCATGGGACCGGAAGAAAGTATGCAGATCCAGTCAAATCTTGGTTCCACCATTGCCATGGCTTTTGACGAGTGCCCACCAAGCCATGCAGATTATGATTATATCCGCAATTCCGTAGACCGCACTACACGCTGGTTAAAGCGCTGTAAGACAGAAATGGATCGTTTGAATTCCCTTCCGGACACCATTAACAAAGAACAGCTGTTGTTTGGCATCAACCAGGGCGGTGTTGTAGATGAGATCCGTATCCAGCATGCAGAAACCATTAAAGAGCTGGACCTGGACGGCTATGCTATCGGTGGTCTGGCTGTAGGTGAGACACATGAGGAAATGTATCACATCCTGGATGTGACGGTACCTCATCTGCCGGAAGATAAGCCTGTATATCTTATGGGGGTAGGAACACCTGCCAATATCTTAGAGGCAGTAGAGCGTGGGGTAGATTTCTTTGACTGTGTTTACCCATCCAGAAACGGCCGTCATGGTCATGTATACACCAACCATGGCAAATTAAATCTGTTTAACCAGAAATATGAACTGGACCACAGCCCGATTGAAGAAGGCTGCCAGTGTCCGGCCTGCCGTTCCTACAGCAGAGCCTATATCCGTCATCTGTTAAAGGCAAAAGAAATGCTGGGAATGCGGTTATGTACCTTGCATAATTTGTATTTTTATAATACGTCAGATTTCCGTAAATTTGTACAAGAATAGAAAAACGAGAACGAATGAACGAGGCTAAACTTAGTCAACTCTACTTGCGCGACACTGCTTTTCAAGATTTGATGCAGCGCCGCATCTACAACGTGCTTCTCATCGCCTCTCCCTACGACGCCTTCATGATGGAGGAAGACGGACGCATCGAAGAGCAGCTGTATTTTGAGTACACATCGCTCAATCTGAGTTCCCCCCCTCGCGTGGCACAGGCAAGCAGCTACGAGGACGCCCACGATCTTTTAAGAAGCAAGTCGTTCGATTTAATCATCGCGATGCCTGGCAACGACATCGGACTCACATTCCGCGAAGCCAAAAACATCAAGTCAAGCTATCCCGACATTCCGTTTATCGTATTGACTCCATTCTCACGCGAAGTGTCGCGGCGTCTTGCCAACGAAGACTTCTCCGGCGTCGACTATGTGTTCAGCTGGCTCGGCAACGTCGACCTGCTTCTTGCCATCATCAAATTGATGGAAGACAAGATGAACAGCGACAACGACATTCTTGAAGTTGGCATCCAAACCATACTGCTTGTGGAAGACTCCGTGCGCTTCTACTCATCAGTGTTGCCCCACCTATACAAGTTTCTGCTGAAGCAATCGCTAATTTTCTCAACCGAAGCGCTCAATGAGCACGAGCAGATGCTCCGTATGCGCGGACGCCCAAAAGTCATTTTGGCACGCACATACGAGGAGGCGATGACTTTGTACAACAAGTACAAGAACGAGATTCTCGGCGTAATCACCGACGTGTCGTTCAGCAGAGACGGAGAGAAAGACAAGCACGCCGGCATCCGCCTTGCCAAAGAGATAAAGGAAATCGACCCCTATGTCCCCATCATTATGGAATCGTCAGAGACCGAGAATGCAGTCTACGCCAAAGAAATGGGCATCTCGTTTCTCGACAAGAATTCCAAGAAGTTTCCTGTCGACCTTGGGCGCATCATCACCGACAATTTCGGATTCGGTGATTTCGTGATACGCAACCCCGAGACCGGAGAGGAAGTGATGCGCATAACCGACCTGAAAGAGTTTCAGGACAACCTATTCAAGATTCCAGACGAGTCGCTGCTGTACCACGCCTCACGCAACGACATCTCGCGGTGGCTGTATTCGCGCGCGATGTTTCCCATCGCCGAAATCATTCAAGCCCATCGTTTCCGCGAAATCAGCGAGGCGGCAGAGGTAAAGAAATTCTTCTTCAACCTGATTGTGAAATACCGCAGGATGAAGAACAAAGGAGTCGTTGCCATTTTCAAGAAAAACCGCTTCGACTACTACTCCAATTTCGCCCGCATCGGCCAAGGCTCACTTGGCGGCAAGGGACGCGGCCTGGCTTTCATCGACTCTATCATAAAGAAATATCCGATATGCGACAATTTTGACGGTGTCACTGTGTCAATTCCGCGAACGGTGGTGCTCTGCACCGACATTTTCGACCAATTCATGGAAGAAAACAACCTATATCCCATCGCCCTGTCTGACGCCCCCGACGAGGAGATTCTGCGCTGTTTCATAAACGCAAAACTGCCGTCGCAGCTTAAAGACGACTTTCTTGCCTTGTTTGAGGTTATCGACAAGCCGTTGGCGATACGCAGCTCAAGCCTTCTCGAAGACTCGCATTATCAGCCCTTCGCCGGCATATACTCCACATATATGGTGCCGCGCCTCGACAACAAGGAGGAGATGCTGCATCTGCTCGGCAACGCCATAAAAAGCGTCTATGCTTCAGTGTTCTATGCCGACAGCAAAGCATATATGACCGCCACAAGCAATCTTATCGACCAAGAAAAGATGGCTATAATCATACAAGAGGTGGCTGGCGCGGAGCACGACGGATACTACTACCCATCGTTTGCAGGAGTGGGCCGCTCGCTCAACTATTACCCCATCAACGACGAGATGCCAGAGGACGGAGTGGCAGAAATTGCCGTAGGACTCGGTAAATACATCGTTGACGGAGGTCTGGCACTGCGTTTTTCGCCAAGACATCCCGACAAAGTGCTGCAAACAAGCACTCTCGACCTTGCCCTGCGCGACACACAGACCCAACTCTACGCCCTCGACCTTAAAGATGTTGAAGGCGGATTCAAGGTCGACGACGGGTTCAACATAAAGAAAATACGTGTGCAGGACGCGGCAAAAAATGGCTCATTGCGCTATATGGTGTCGACTTTCGACCCCTACGACCAAGTGATTCGCGACAGCGAGTACGGTAATGGACGCCGCGTGGTTACATTCGCCAACGTGCTGCAACACAAAGCATTCCCGCTTGCTGAGATTGTAGACTTCATGCTTTCCGAAGGAGAAAAAGAGATGCGTCGTCCGGTGGAAATCGAATTTGCCGGATGCATCGACAAGCACGGAGAGACAAAAGGCAACGTATATTGGTTGCAGATACGTCCAATTGTCGACCGCAAAGAAATGCTCGATGAGAAAATCATGCATACATCCGACAGCCAATTGATCATGAAGACATCCAGCGCTCTCGGACACGGCATGATGGACGGTGTCACCGACGTGGTGTATGTCAAGACGCAGAACTTCTCCTCGTTCAACAACCCTATGGTGGCACGCGAGATAGAGAAGCTCAACAAGTCATACGTAGAAGCCGACAATGGATATATTCTGATAGGTCCCGGACGATGGGGCTCAAGCGACCCCGCACTGGGCATCCCCGTGAAATGGGCGCACATCTCAGCCGCACGCGTGATTGCCGAAACGGCACTGCCGGGATACCGCATAGAGCCAAGCCAGGGCACGCATTTCTTTCAGAATCTCACATCGTTCGGTGTCGGGTATTTCACCATAAACGACAAGAACGGCGACATCTGCGACATTGAATATCTCGACAGCATGCCTGCCGTCTACGAATCCGACCATTTGCGTTCCGTGCGTTTCAGCCGACCGCTGCAAATCGGAATAAACGGCAAGACGGGATTAGGAATCATTGTAAAACCAACAACAGAAGATAACTAAACATATGTCAATCATAAACAACCTAAAAGCAATGTTGGGTTTTCCCGACAAAGAAGATATGGGCAACGAGAACTCATCGCAGACAAACTCGCCGTCTTACATCAACCCGTTCAAAAAAGAAAACGAAAAGCCATTGCCACCGCCTGTTCCGGAAGTGGCAAAAATCTCACAGAAGGATGTTGAAGACGCCATAAGCGATGAAGTGGTCGACAAGGTAACCTCTGTGCTCAACACGTCATTGCCGGAATACGTGCGCGAATGCATCGACAAAGACGCGCAAGCCAACTACGTGAGAAGCCTCATCGGATCAACGCTCACCGACTTCCTGCAGCAAATCAAGCAGGAGGCCGAGGAAGCCGCTCGCCAGCAATGGCAAAAAGACCGTATGGACCTTGCCAACAAATCGTCGGAGGCTTCAAAGCAGATGAACGAATACAAGACGAAAAACGAAGAGCTGCGAAACCGCATTCTAAGCCTTGACAGGCAGAAAACCACGCTCAACGACCGCATATCGACATTGGAAAACCGCGCTGCCTCAGCGGAGGCTGAACGCGAGCAGTATCAGCTGGAATGCAAAAGTCTGATGAACAAAATCAAAGTGGCGGCTGTCAACGATGAGGCGCTGCAGGCATTGAGACAGGACAACGATGACTTGCGCGCGACAAACGAGAATCTGCAAAACGAAATTGCCGAAATCAAAGCCGACGCCGAACGCAAGGCCACCGACTCGGCGGCTCAAATCCTTGCCGCCAAAGCAGACGTGGCGAAGAAGGAGGCGCGCATTGCCGAATTGTCATCACAACCCGACGACGCAAACGAGAAGGAGGCGGAAATCGAGCGTCTAAACGCCGAACTCGAGACCATAAAAAGCAACGCCAAAACCGAAGCAGAAGCGCTGACGGCACGCATTACGGCTCTCTCGCAGGCCACCTTAGAGCTGGAAGAAACAAAACGCAAACTCGCCGAAGCCGAAGATGAAAAGTTAGCGCTGAAAAATGCCCCAGCGACAAGCAGCGAGGAACTGGAAAAGCTCCAAAACGAACTTGCCGTGCGCAACAATGAGTTGGCAAGCATGCGGTCCACAATCCAAAGCCAGAACGACGAGCTCTATGCCTTGCACGAGAAACTTAACGAGACCGGCGACACCGCAAAGATGGCTGAAATCGAAGACACTCGCGCCAAGCTCGAAGACACCGTGGAGAAACTCAACAATGAACTGTCGCAAAAACAATTGCAAATCGACGACCTCAACAGCACGAAAGACGAGATTTCTTCTGTCTACGAGCAGTTGAAAAAGGAATTGGAACGCAACAAAAAGCACTATGCCGACAAGGAGCAGGAGTTCCGCCAACAGATTGTGGCGCTGAAAGACGAGCTGGAATCAGCAAAAAACGAGATTTCAATCCAAAAGGCAGAAAAGAAAGCCAAGAAAAAGGCTCAACACCATGCGGCTCCGCTGTCGGGAATATCTGCCATCGACTACACAACCGAATATTCCGACTGGCTGATGCCCACACCGCCGACAAACGCAATTCCAATCGTTGCCGAAGAGCCTGAAGAACCCGAAATAGAGAATCATAAAGAACCGGAAAAGAGTCACGCGAACCCCAACATTCCAGAGCAAATGGAACTGTTTTCATAACTATGGACTATACTTCCTTATCACCAGAACTTGAAGAGCGCGTGCAGCGCGCTGTCGACAATTTTATGCAAGGCTATGGCTGCTGCCAATCAGTGGTGGCGGCTTTCGCCGACATCTACGGGCTCAGCGACGACCTCGCAAAACGCATTGCCGCAGGTTTCGGCGGCGGCGTTGGTAGGCTTCGCATGATGTGCGGCGCCGTGTCGGGCATCGTGTCGCTTGCGGGACTCGACTGCGGTCAGACCGACGGTGCCGACCGCGAAGGCAAATCGGCTTGCTACAAGGTTGTACAACAACTTCTTGAGAAATCGCGCGAGCAAAACGGCTCACTCATCTGCGCCGAAATTCTCGGACTGAAAGGCCACGACAAAGCAGTGTCGACCTACGAGGCATCGCCTCGCACAGCCGAATACTACAAGTCGCGTCCTTGCGCTGCCAAGGTGGAGAGCGCAGCCCGCATCTTCGCCGAATATCTCCAATCCAAAGCTTCGTTAACATAAAATAACAGCATCAACAACAAAAAAATATTTAGATTTCCCCCCCCCCCGTATTTGTATTCTTTGTAAATTTGCATCCGCTATTAAAAGCAGGTTATATTTTAATCCACACATTAACGATTAATATAGGTATGTCACAGCACCATACTTCCCAACTTTAATCAGTGTTTGTGGCATAAAAAGGTTTAAAAGAACAGGTAAAAAAGAGTGAGATATACCAGACTGATAATTACACTAATTATTGGTTTAGCAATGGATATGGCTGCTGAAGGAATAACCGCCGACAGCATCTTTATCCAAAATTCGCGCCCAATAAAATTTGTTGTAAATAGAATCAACATCAGCGACCAAGATAGGGAATGGATTACTGATGTGCTTATCCCTGAGCTTCAAAGGCTGGGAGATAGGGGTATTGTTTTCGGACGTGCCGCCGCTTCTCCAGAAGGTCCATACGACAACAACCGTCGTCTGGCAAACCAACGTCGCGCATCGGTCGACGCTCTGCTTCGAAGCTACGGCATCGGCACCGACCACATCCAATACGACGTTGTGGCTGAAGACTACGACCTGCTCTACACCATGATGATGCTGAAACACGACGCCAAATTCCATGATGTCGACTCCTTAATCACACTCTACGCCGACGACACCCAACGTCTTAAGGCGGCTATGAAGCGGCACGACGGCGGCAAGCTATGGCGCTACCTGCTGAAAGAATATTTCCCGAAACTGCGCGCAGTGAGAATAATTGTCGTTGACAAAAGGCTTGCCAACATCGACAGCAACGACCTGGCTCCACGACCTATAGCAGCAACCATTCCGGCAACTGTCGCCGACTGCCATCTGCGCATCCAAAATGCCGACATCACACCGGCATACATCATCCCAGCGACAACGCCCGCCTCGGCTTTGCCGCGTCGCGAGGCGCTGAGCGTGAAGACAAACGTGCTGTTTGACTTTGCCTACATGCCGGGCTACGACCGCTTCTGCCCTATTCCAAACGTTGCGTTGGAATATTATCCGCTTCATGGTCATTTCACCTACGGGGCAAGTTTCGACTGCCCGTGGTGGCAGCACTATGATGAGCATAAATATTTTCAGGTCAGAAACTATCAGCTGCACACCCGCTACTATCTGCGCAGCGGCGACATCCGCAAACGCAAACCGGGAGAAGGCGCGGCTTTCAGAGGTTTATACCTCAGTCTATACGCGCACGCGTACCTATACAACATCTGCTTCGATGAGAAACGCGGATGGGAAGGCGAAGGCTGGGGCGCTGGTTTGGGTATAGGCTATGTCGTCCCGTTAGGTCGCTACGGACATTGGAAGCTGGAGTTCGGACTGCAGGCAGGATATCTCAGCACCAACTACGACCCCTATCAGTGGAAATGCCCCGTAGACCCCGACACCGACAAAGAGCAATATTACTACAAGTGGTACGGCGATGCCAAGGATTTCCAAAAGAGGCAGCACCGCTTCTCGTGGCTTGGCCCTACCAGAGTGGAGATAACGCTCAGCTACGACCTGCTCTACAGACGCAACAACAAGAAAGGCGTAAGTCTCAGAAACCGAGAAACGACAATCAACTATTAGACAAAACATAGCAACAATGCGCAATATAACTAAACTCATATCACGAATCATCCTTGATGCAAGCCGCAAAGCCTGCAACAAGGCTGTCGTCATGTGTTTTGCATTGTTATGCCTTGTCGCAACGGGATGCGTGCGCGAGCCTAAGCTCCATCTCCACCAGGGCGGCGCCGACATCGACATGGAAATCCCGACAGTCGACCTCGACCTGAAAGTGATATGGAACTACATTTTCAAGTACGACACCGAATACGACTGGCAAGCGGAGTGGATCTACGGATGGGACAACACCGACGAGGAAATGTTTGGCACTATCGGCTACACAGAGCCTGACGCCTTCGAGGTGCGCCGCTATTTCACCGGCAACGTCCAGTTCGGTGTCCACAATGCCCCTTACAGGCACTCAATCGTCGGCAACCACCTCCGAGCCAAATACGATTTCGGTTTTTGGGACATTCTTGCTTGGAACAACATCAACACTCCCGACGGGGTACAGAGTGTGCGTATCGACGAAAACACCACCTACGACCACGTCACAGCTTACACCGGACAGACAATATACCCGGCGCTCTACAACTCGCCGCAGTTCACGCGCTCCTTCTATCAGCCGGAGGAGCTGTTTGCCGGATACCATAGAGGAATTGAGATAAACAAGAATCTGGACGGATTCACGTTCGACGAGAATCGCAACTGCTGGGTACGGCAGCTCGAGATGGAGCTGCAGCCAGTGACCTACATCTATTTGGTACAAGTGATTCTGCGCAACAACGACCACAACGGCAGAAAGGTGACAGCCGTAGAGGGGAACGCCAATCTAAGCGGCATGGCTCGCTCCGTAAACCTCAACACAGGCGTGACGGGGGCTGACGCCATCACCGTGAACTTCTTCATGCGGATGAAGCAGGACGTTGCCGACAAGAACGGCGACAAGGTCGACGTGATAGGCGGAAAAGTGCTTACTTTCGGCATCCCGAAACTAAACCCGAGCAAACTTGACTCGAAGGCATATCTGGAATCGCTGCAGAAAGTGAGGGACGCCGACCTTAACAACCGCCACTATATTGACGTGAAAATGCAGTTCTACAACGGCAAAGACTCCACGTTCGTGTTCGACGTCACCGACCAGGCGCGACGGCTGTTCCGGGGAGGGGTAATCACGGTGGAGCTCGACATGGACAAGGTGCCTGTCCCCAACCGGTCCGGAGGCTCCGGCTTCGATGCTGTGGTGGAGGACTACGAAGAGAAAGAATGGATATTCGACATGTAATCAACAGAAAATTTTATACATAATAAATAATACGAACTATTTTAATTTTTTAATTTATGAACAAGTTTTTTATCGCAGCCGCTTCGGCATTGGCTCTCGCCAGCTGCTCAAGCGACGATTTCTTGGGAGAAATTCAGGGAAATGAGCAAAATGGAGCCACTTCAGCAATCAACTTCGGTGGCGACACGGGCAAAATCACACGCGCCACAACAAAGGGCAACGCAGCCGCAGAACTTCTCGAAAACAACTTTGTAGTTGTCGGTTTCAAAGGAAGCAAGACAAAAGAAGCAAACAACGAAACGTATGCATTCGACCACTACAACGTGAACTTCAAAAACGGTACAGCATTCTCTACCGAGTCAAACCGTGCTGGTTGGGAATATGTAAATCAAGACATGAAAGTAAAGGGCACCGAACCTGCCGCATCTCTCGCACAGGGCGGAGCATCGCAGCAGACCATCAAGTATTGGGACCACTCTTGCGCATCCTACGATTTCATAGCTTTCTCAATGGGTAAAAAAGATGCGGCGTCAAAATACGCCACCCCGACACACGTCGACAAAGCCAATCTCAAATCTGCCGCCTACACTCTCACCGGCAACGTAAACACTCTCAGCGAGTGCTACATTTCCGACATGAAGACTGTTAAAGAGAAAGAATACAACAAGACTTCTGTATCAATGAGTTTCCGTCACCTTGCCAGCAAGGTGCGCATGGCTCTCTTCGAGATTGTCCCTGGTTATGTGATCAGCGACGTGAAGTTCTATACCGACGCAACTAGCACCACAACCGACAACACGGAAGGCACACTCATCGGAAAATTCAACAACTCCGGCACATTGACAGTGTTCTTCCCTACAACAGGTACCGACAACGCTGAAGATAAAGACTACAACAAGGCTCACGTAAAATTCAAAGCATCAACAACTGCAGGTGAGGTTGGCGTATTGGATTCTAAAAAATTCGGCGCTGTCAAATACGGCAACCAGGCCGAAGGCACGATTTCTGAAGGCTCAACATACCTCAGCCAGAATGCAGCGAAACCTTCTTACTGCGGCGACAAAGACAAAGACTACTATCAGAACGTGCTTCCGTCGGAAGGTGCGGCAAGCGCCATCACTCTGCGCATCGACTACAAGCTCACTTCTGTCGACGGTTCCAACGAGACAATCAACGTGAAGGGTGCCACTGCAACCGTTCCTGCCCAATACACTGAATGGAAGTCTGGCTATGCCTACACTTACATCTTCAAGATTTCTCAGGACACCAACGGTTCTACCGGCGGCACAAGCACTGGTTTGACAGCCATTTCTTTCGACGCTGTTGTTGTTGACGATGAGGCAAACGGTCTCCAGGAAACAATCACTACTATTTCTGACAACAGCTTCACTACATACGGCTACAAGGACAACAAGGTTACTACCAACGGCAACGAATATGTTAACGGCACCGACATCTATGCAACTGTATATGTTCCTGCTGCAGGCGAAGACCCTGCAAAAACCGTCGCTCCTCAGAAATTGTACACCGTAACTCTCGAAGACGGTGCCACTCAGACAATCAACGAGGCAAGCGTTGCCAACGCTCTCGTGAAAGGAACCAACGACGCTACTGCCAAGACTTGGACTGTCACCGACTACGCTGGCAAGAAGATGGTTGTGACAGAAACAGCAGCAAATGTTGCCACTACTGTAGATTCTGTTCCGGCAGGTCCTGGCTACACTCTCAAGGTAAATGCCCTCAAGTGGACAGGTGTTGCAACCGACCCAGATACAGAAACATACTACGCTGTTGAATACGACAATGGAACCAAAAAGTCATACAAGATTGTCAAAGTTGTCAATAACTAATTCTTTCTCCATGGCTCACGCCTTGGATTTTGACTAAAACATTGTGTCTGAGGTGTGTTTTCACACGCCTCGGACACATTTATATGTCGGACGGGGGTTTCTCCCCCGCCCGTCTTTAAAAAAAACAAGAAGACATGCAGAAACATCGCATCCTAATATTTCCTCTGTTGGGACTTTCCCTATTCTCCTGCTCGCAATCCGAGCCGGACGAACCAATAGTGCCCGAACCGGACAATACACAGACAAGCATCGCCTTCAGCAGCACTAACAACAACTGGCAGGATGCAAAAACAAAAGTAGCGGGCAACGGTCTCGAGACTATCTTCCAGACGTTCCGCACATGGGGATATAAAACCACAACAAATTCCCCGAACCCGTCATCGCCGCAAATTGTGATGGACGGATATAAAATGTCATACAATCAGGGCTCTGCCGGCAGCTCTACGACAAACACTGCCGACTGGGAATATGCTGGCATTGAAAATCCTATAAGTGCCACCCTGCAAACAATAAAATATTGGGACTACTCGGCAACGAGCTACCGCTTTTTCGCATACAGTCCCTTCAATCCAGATGTAAAGACTTCGGTCAGCTCGGGCGACAACGCTACCGCTACCTTGTCTTTTAATTTTGAATATTCTGAAGCAGCAACCGCTACTTCAACACCATACGCAAGCCGCCTTTGGCTTGCCTCCCCTTCGTCGACATCACCGGCATACGGGTCGTGCGTCACTCTGACTTTCGCGCCGATAATCGCAAAGGTGCGCTTCCGCTTCACCTATCCTGACGGAACGACCAACGTTGCGATAAGCAACATCAAGTTCCGCGACAGCCGTTTCGTCGACACCCCGGCAAATGCCGACACCCCTCTCCGCGGCACCATCGACGCCGCCTATCCGCTCACCGGAATTCCGACAGGCACATATCCTACTCTCACGATGTCGAAGTCGGAAGCGGCTGATGCGTCCGGACTCCTGGTCCTTACTACTCCCTACGAGGAGGCTGGCGACCAGATACACATTCTCAAAGACCCTACTCTCTACAATAAATGGTACTACGTGCCGCCGCTCGCCAACATCCCCTACGAACAGGGAGCATACACCATAACCATCAACATTGGCGGAAAAACGGTGTCGGCTACAGTGCCGGCGCAATACATGCAGTGGAAAGCAGGCAGCCAATACACTTACATTTTCAAACTGTCAGACACCGGCGACAGCATCTCTTTCAACGATTTGATGGTGGAACAATGGCTTCCCGGCGCCGACATTAAAAACAACGGCTCAGGCACTGAAGACTGGTAAAAAGAATTGACTACAAGAATGAAACATATCTCAAAAATAACCGCTATCGCGCTTCTCGCAACGCTTTCTGCCTGCGAGGGTTCCGACATGCCCATACAGCAAGCCGACAACCACGGATACATCTCATTCTCGGCGCAACCGCAAAAAACAGCGACACGCGCCAACCCCTACGAGGACTACGACCCCACGCGCCATCCCGCAACGATGGGCACGTTCGGATACTACGACATGCCGAAACGCTATGCGTCGGCTGCAAACACCATATTCAACAATGAAACTGCCACCTACAACGTGGCGACATACGGCTGGGACACTGCGACAAAGAAGCGCTGGACCGAATACACCAAGGCTTCGTCGTTCGACTTCTTCGCATATATGCCATATACAGGCGGCGCCACTCTTTTGCGCACCGCCAACAACACATATACCCTCTCGTTTCCGTTCGCCATGAGCGACGGCGGCAACCCTGTGCCAGTAATCTACGACACAAAAGTGGCGCCGATCATCTGCGCCGTCCCGAGCAACAAAGGAGCCATCTCCGATAGCAACGGAGGCGGAACGGTCAGTCTGAAATTCGACCAGACACTCACCGGCTACAAGCTGCTCTTCATGCTCGGCACCAAGATGAACGCCATCCGCCACTTCCGCATCAAGAGCGTGACGCTTTCAGGCAGCTTCTCCACATCGTGCACAATATCGCGTTCCTACGTCTGGAATACAACATCAAAAAGTTGGTCTGCCTCTGCAATAACATGGAGCGACATCAATCGTCAGTCGTTTGTAGAGACTCCATTCCCTATTGCCTACAAAGGCTACGGCTCCGCGGACTACGACGACAACACCCAAACCGTCATTGTCACATCTGCCGGCTACACGCAATGGGGTGCCGACATCTACACCATCCCCGATGCCAAATTCCTGCCTGTCATCAACGTCAAATACGACGTGGAATTCATAGCGGAGGACGGTTCCACCATCGTCACCCGAAAGAACGTAACATCCGGAATAACCATCAACAAGGATAATTTCAGCAGCCTCACAACAGGCAAGACTGCGATGATAAACCCAATACGCATCCTTATACAGCCACGCTACCTGTATGTGCTTGCCGACGAGGATGCCTATACGGGTCAATTATTGATAGACTAACAATAGATAACGACAATAAAGTGTTTGGAAAATGAGAAAACATTCAACACATAGCATATCACGAGTTTTTTTCTCTCTGCTCATGCTCATGATTGCCGGAGTCAATCTGGCCATGGCTCAAGGATTAAGCAGCAACGACATTAAAGCCTCATGGGATTTCAAAAACGGCACGGTGGCTTATTCCATCGTTTCCGCCGACATCCCTGCCGGAAGCTCTTTCGCTTGGACAGTGGACTCAAAGAGTGTCACCGACGGAATTTCCAACAGCGGACAGACCATCACGCTGCCGCTGACCAACAAGACTCGGAGCGGCGATGTGACAATCACGTCTGCCGACAACACATCGCAGACCATCGCTTTCAGCATCGAGCCGAAAGCCTATGGCGTGAACTACGACGGCAACCACTTCTATGCCGACTCTTACCAGCTATATCCCGACGGCACCGAGGGCGACGGCTCTAAGGAAAAGCCCTACCTCATCAGCAACGACTTGGAATTGGCAAGACTGGCGCATGAAGTGAACAACGGCACCGAGCTACAAATGTTTTCTCAGAAATATTTCAAACTCACCAAGGACATCGACCTAAGCAAGGGTCTGTGGACTCCTATCGGCACGGCTCAAGGCATCGCGAAGGCTACCGACGGACATTTCTTCGCCGGAAAGTTTGACGGCGACGGACGCTCCATTAGCAACATGCTCATCTGCTGGACTTTCAGCGACCTAAAAGAAGCCTCGTGGGGTCTGTTCTCCCGACTCAACGGCAAGGGCAACAACGAAAATGAGTATGCGTCTGTCTCCAACCTTATCATCGACAATGCCAGAATAGAGAAGAAGGCGGCACACACGCCTCTCAACAACGCCAACTACACGGTAAAGATGGGTATTGTGGTTGCCGACATGACCCAGAACGCAGAACTCAGCAACATCATCATCCGCAATTCCAAAATATCCGACAACAACGAAAGTTACACGACAAAGACAAAATTCAGAATTGGAGGTATAGCCGGATATCTGAACAACTTCGTGAGTCTGAGAATATTCAACATCTCAGCAGACACGGAGATTGATGTGTTCCGGAACGCTACACTCAACGGTGTGGAAGGACAAGTGACGATCTCATGCGGTTTCGGTGCGGCAAGCAAACTTGCCAACCAAACAGGCTATGCCGTATGGCCAAGAAACATCTATGTGCACGGCGCCGGCTTGAAGACAAGCGCCAACACCACCCAGTGCAAAAAAGCCAGCGTGATGGCGTTTATAGCCGCCGACAACTTTGCAAACAAGGTGAAGGACACATGGTACTACACTCCTGCCAACAAAGCTGCCGACACCTACACCTACAACCAATACGGTGTTGAAAAAGAAATCTCAGCTACCGACCCCTCCACCGGCGAGCCTTTCGGAAAGGCGTTTGCCAACCTCAACAACCTGTACATCACCCAAAACAACCTCGACAAGAGGCCGTGGTCATATTCAAACTCTTCCAAACGGTTTTCTTTCAGCTCGATTGCCCTGAAGGCTGAGCGCGGCACAAGTGATGTGCTGACCGTTACAACCGAAGACGGAGAAACCACTTCCGATGTCTACAACTGGTATGCATCGACCGACAACACTGAGGGTGAAAAGGTGAACAGCTCCGCCTGCAACCCGTTCATCCTGCCGCGACAGATATACTCCCAGTATGTCTATGCCATGACCGTCGACGGCAGCCAGCGCACCAACACCGTACTCGTCGAGGCTATCGGCATCACTGCCGAACTCGATTACGAAACCAAGCCCGGCACATACATCATAAATGTGACGAACAACACGAAAGAGAATTTCACAAACGACGAACTTGGTCTCGACATCACATACGAATGGTACAACAAAGGAACCTTGCTGTCGGAAACGTCCAACGAATTTGTACGTCCGGAAACTGCCACCAACAAGGACCAATACAACTGTACGGTTACCGTAAAGAGCGGTGGCAACATCATTTTCCGCAAAAACATCAAAGTGACAATCGTGGTGTACCTATGTCCTGAGGCGGTGAGCATCAACGGCACAACCTACGCGCAGGGCGATGACAACGACGACGAGGAGTGGGGCTACTCCCCGACACAGGCGATGAAGACGTGGAAAGGCGCCTACAGCAAGCTCGCCAAGACGGGTACTTGGGACGAAAACATCATCGTGCTGATGGGCACAAGCCATGCCGACGTGACCAACAATCAATACACGGGTTTCAACATAACCAGCAACAACAGAGGCAAAAATATGCTGAAGCTTGACGAATGGACTAAAGCAAAGGGAGAGTCACCTCTTTTCCGCAACGCCACCATCACAGGCGAATGGAACGGCACCGACTACAAAGGCACCATCGAGATTTCGGGTGCTGAAAGAGGTCTGCCGATATGGGGCGACACCCGATTTGAGTATATCACATTCAACAACGACCCTGTCACAAACAACGGCGGTGATTTCTACAAAATCATCTACTGCCAATACAATAACCTTGAGATGGGCGAAGGCATACAGATGACCGGTTTCGGGCAGAACTCGCCTAACTACGGAACCATCGACGGCGCTGTGACCACTGCATTCCACATCTTCGGCGGTTTCAACAACGACGGCCGTTTCTATCCGTTGGACAGAAAAGAGAGAATCGAGGCTTTCGAGCAGTCGATGCCTCACGGCAAGGAGGGTTTCAAAATATCCATCAAGTCCGGGTTATACTCCGCAATCAGCGCGGGCGGACGTCAGACATCCTCCGAGAAGGACTACAATGGAGTGATGGGAACTCCCAATCAGCCCATAAAGTGCACAATCGAGATGGACATCGACCGCAAATGGAACGACGCCCACAACCCGGAAAGGGAAATCAAGGGAGAGACAAGCAAACGCAAGAGCGACTACGATGCCGGTATCATTCTCGCCGGAAGCCACGAGGGTGCCATGTATGCGGATGTCGACATAATAATCAGAAGCGGAAAGGTGGCGCGTGTCGTAAACGGTTCGCTGGGTGCGCAGCGCGACTTCATCCTCCCCTACAACGGCACTGACTACTACGTGCCAAACAACACCTATATGGGACGCGCAAACATCTTGCTCGACCCGGCGTCTTCAAAATACAACAACGACGAGTGGATTGACAACCGTGTAATTGTCACCGAGCTGTATGGCGGCAGCACCGGTCGTGGACACACCGGCAACGTGATTGTCAACAACCCGTTCTATGGCTACAGCACAATAACCATCAACGGCGGCGTATTCGAGATTCTCCCTACCGGCAACACTAAGAAAGACAACATCTTCTGCGGAATCTACGGTGCTGGCGCAGGCGGTATGAACGGCATCGGCGAAGGCGACGACAATGCCGACAGCCACACTCCCGACAACAGCATTGCCTACTGGAATGCTTCGGGCGACGTTATGCTCTATGGTCCGTATGCCGTTGCAAAGGACCGTCTGGTGACGTATCGATGCTACAACAACGATGATTTCGAGTCGTTCACTTATGTCGACCCAACCAACACAAGCACCAAGATTGTAATCAACGGTGGAGAGTTCGGTTCAACAACCGAACCTATCGACGGCATTTATGGCGGAGGAAGCGGATTCATGAGCAAAGGCTTGTGGTCGAGCACGGCTGCCACGCCAAACGTATGCGGAGGCAATGTCTACGGAAAGGTTGGCGCCACAGTGGCGTCGATCACCATCAACGGCGGTGAGTTTCATTGCACCAACGGCATTTTCGCCGGCGGACGTGGCACTGACTTTTTCTATTCGCAGAACCCCTACGGCGGCAATTCCGGCGACTACAAAGCCCTCGGCAAGACCTATGGCAACGTGGAGCTCAACATCTATGGCGGCATTTTCTACTGCCCGGTGTTCGGCGGCGGATACGGTGTGGCTGACGCCAAGGAGATGGGCACATCCAACGTAGAGACGCTTTCCGACATGGCACGCATCTACGGACAGTCGAACGTGAACATCATGGGCGGCACTTTCTACAAAAACATCTATGGCGGCGGCGACATGGCGGCTATAGAATTTGACGGCAACGCCACAAACGTAATTATCGGCGACAGCGCCGACATCCGTGGCTCAGTGTTTGCCGGTGGCAACGGACGCCGTCTGCGCCCAGCCTCGCAAGCGTTTGCCGCCGGCGACGGCTTCACGCAGCATCCTGAGCTGGTGGGTCTGGTTGCCGGCAACGCCAACGTGTCGTTCGCCGGCAGCACACAGCAGGCTCCTTTCATTTACGGCGACATTTTCGGAGGCGGAAATCTTGCGCAGGTGGCCAACGACACGTATGTGAACATTTATGCCGGAAACATCGCCGGAGAGGTGTTCGGAGGCGGAAACGGCGACATCACCGACGGCACGGTCACTTCAGCCGACGTGCTCGGCAACACCAACGTGACCCTGGCGCAGGACGAGGGCGGCACACAAAGCGTAGGCCACGGTCCGATTGACGACAGCTTCTCGATTAATGTGATATGGTTCAAGATGTGGGATCCGGTTGAAAACATATTCTACATCTGGGACCCCGACATCGACAACCCCGGCGACGAGCCTGCCACAGAGGACACTGTATACGAAAAATCAAAATTCTATGCCGACGGCAAGTTCCTGAATCCCCACAACATCTATGGCGGCGGCAATCTTGCCTGCAACGTGGGCACATACAAAGACGCCGACGGCAATGTGACAACAACCCCTGCCGACGGCACCGGCCTTGCCACCGTGATGATGCAGAAAGGCATGACGCCTTACGAACTGCTGATAACCGACGAATGGAAACAGTCGTACACCGACAACGAGAATCCTCACTTCAGTGTCTTCGGCGGCGGATACGGACGGCTGACGACCGTTGGCAGCACCGATGTAACCGTCAACGTTGACGGCGACTATGGCAAAAACGGTCCTGGCCACGACGGCAATATTGACCCAAACGATCCTTCGCTCGACAATTCAATGGGAGCACCCAACTTCACCGTATGGGCTGTGTTGGGCGGCGGATATGCCGGCACTGTGGCTGGCAACACCAAAGTCACTGTCGACGGAAAAACGTTTATCCGCCGTGTGTTTGGCGGCGGCTTCGGCGACATCGCGTCGACCGAGGACAACACCACAGGTCAGATTGGCGGCAACACGGAGGTATATATGCGCGGTGCCTTCACCCACGGCGACGTGTTTGGAGGAAGTGCCGGACTGGAGCCTAAGACAGCCTCTTCAACCCACTTCATAACCGTGGCGCGTGTCATCGGCACAACCATGGTGGAGGTTGCCGACAACGCCAATATCTACGGCAACGTGTACGGCGGCGGCGACAATGCCAATGTGGGCATTTTCCAAGAGGTGAAACCTTCCGACTACTACTCGCCCGACTTGCTGACAAGCGCTTCGACGCTCAACCAAGCCGACGGCACGTTCTTAAACTACAAGGCTGATGGCTACCGCTCGTTTGTCAACATCCGCGGCGGCAACATTTTTGGAAACGTGTATGGCGGAGGTGTGGGCTGCAAAAAGGCTGAAGCAAACCAATACTACAACATCGGCCGCATCAACGGCAACACTCTTGTGCATATAGTCAACAGCAATCCGGGCGTTGACAGCGGCACCGACAATGTGGTGCCATGCGTTTGGGGCGACATCTACGGCGGTTGCGAATACGGAACGGTCGACGGCAACACCTTTGTGCACATCGAGGGCGGAATGATGGGCGGCAATGTATATGGCGGAGGATACGGCGACATTGACATCGACAACGAGCTGACTGCAGTCGACGAGGTGCTTGGCAAGAAGGACGTAGCCGACACCGGCACTTATGCCAATATTCTTGGCAACACGAAGGTGCAATTTGACGGAGGTTCATGGATATGGAACCGCAAAGCCGACATCAACGGAAACATCACCACATGGCTGGACGCCGAGTCTGACAGCAGCCCCATCTGCAGCGACAATAACGAATTCCGACGGATTGCCTATGCCATCAACGAAGCTCCGTCGCTCGACAACATCGGCGACCCTATAGCGCAGAATGCCATCGACCGTATCAGAAACAATGAGAATACTAAGAAATTCTTCGATCTGGACAGATTCACCTTCTCCACCGGCTACAACATCTTCGGTGGAGGAAACAGGGCTTGCCATGTCGGTTCAGCCTCTGTTGCCAACACCGGCAAGACTGTCGTTATAATCAACCACTCCCCCATCGACGACATAAAGGACTCAAAGGGAAAAACCATCAGTATGTTTGAAAACACCACTGTACAGGGGCTCTGCTGGTTCCTGAACAGCATTCACGTTGAACACCCCTCGTTCTCGTTGTTCGGCGCGGGGTATGGTGTCAACACTTCTGTCGGAAAGACCGAAGTCTATGCGCAGCCGGGAACAAAATTTGACAACGACGGCATAATAACAATCAACGGCATAAAATACCGCTATCTCTATCAAAACAAGGACTATAAAACATATCTCGACCTCGAAAAAGATATCTACAACGACTATCTCAAGTTGTCGAAGGAAGACAAGAAACTCTATTTCGGAAGTTATGATGGCGGCGAGAACGATCCAGGCGTATTCCGCCGTTACCACATCAGCCGTCTGGCTTGGAAAATCGGTGTGCCCGGACTCGTGCTGCTTCAGATTCATGGCGGCGGCTATGCCGGATATGTAACGGGCGACACTTATGTGGAAACCGACTGTCAACTTGGCTGCCACAACATCTTTGGTGCTGGTTTGGGAGCGCTGCCCTATGGCGACTTCTCCAGCGGAAGCGGCTACGACTTCGGTTCGGTAAAAGGCAAATCAATGGTTTTCATCAAGGGAGGCGATGTCAATCATAGTGTCTACGGAGGAGGCTCCGGTGTGGAATCGGTAAAAAGAAACGGCGTTTTCATCGATTTCCCGGACATGGCGCATGTAGAGAAAACCGAAGTGCACATCTATGGCAAAATGTACAAATTACGTAATGGACTCGGACTGATTGAACGCACATTGATATTCGGCAGAGTCTACGGCGGCGGCGACTTGGCGAATGTAGGCAGCAAAAAAGCCGACGCTGCGGTGTTCACCCGCGACAACTATCTATCCCCGACAAACCGCACCACTCTCGTAAACATCCGTGGAGGATCATTGATGTCGCAGGTGTTTGCTGGCGGCAGGGGGCGTGTTGTCACTGAGAGTGCCGACAGCAAGAGTCTCGGAGGTGTTTACGGCAACTCGTGTCTCATCCTCGACCGCCCGGTGATGCACTACCCCTATTGGGACGACACAACGAAAGAATATCTCTCTCCAAGCGATGACGCCAACATGGTGCATCCCGATGTTGACAACGATACCTACCCCACTCTCATGGAAGACTTCTTTGGCGGCTGCCAGAACGGCACTGTGTATGGCAACACCCTGCTGACAATCTACGACGGATGGTTAGGAAAAAGCGCTCACGGAGGTGGTCTGGGAAGCGTCGAAACCGTTACTGAGAATGGCAGCGAAAGCGTGGCGGTGACATCTGCCGACGTAACCGGCAACACCAACCTGCTGATTCTTGGAGGCAAAGTGCAGGCACATGCATTATGGAACGTGCAGGCACGCACATGGAGTCCTGCCAGCATCGTAGACGGAACGATTTACTCTCCGCAGTACGACCATAAAGCACGTAAGTTCAAAGTGAACCACAATATTTACGGCGGCGGAAACATAGCATCCGTTGTGGGCAACAACTCCTATATCACCATGACAAAGGGACTCCTTTACAACAGCACAGAAATGGTGGATGGTCGTGACACCGGCAAGAATTTCTTTGAAAGCATTGAGTGGAAAGAAATCTACGAAAAAATCGGCACACCGCAATTCAGCGTGTTCGGCGGAGGATTCGGTGAGAATGCCATCGTGATGGGCGACACGTATGTGAACGTGGAAATGGAAGGACGAGGAAGCATCCTCGAAGGCATCGACATCGTGAAAGGCGAGGAATACAAGCACTTTTTCAACGGCTACTCGGTGATGGACATCATCGGTGGAGGATATTCAGGCAAAGTGGTCGGCAACACGCACATCGTGGGCTCCGGTGGCGTATTCTGCCGTCGTGTGTTCGGAGGAGGCACCTACAGTTCAGTCAACTCAACCGACGTGGAGCTGAAGGCCATCGACTGCCACGACATTTTCGGAGGCGGATTTATGGGCGATGTGCTTAAGAGCACAACTGTGAGAATTGGCGACAACAAGCCGGCTACAAGTCCCCATACCTACAGCAATGCCGACATTTTCATCCATGGCAACGTGTATGGCGGCAACGACGTGTCGGGATATGTCAACGTGGGACTGAATAAGAATGGCTACTTCATGGACAACGGCGGCACAGGAACCACCATCAACATCTACGGCGGCCATCTGTTTGGCGACGTGTATGGCGCAGGCAACGGAAACTACCTGTATGCCACCGACCGAAACGGGAACAAGAATGTGACTGTCAACGAGTATTATCCCATCAATCCCAACGACCCCGACTCCGAGACGGTGCCGTTGGTCTACACCGTGCCTATGCGCGAGAACATGACGCAGTCCAGAGCCACAAGCGACGCGGTGAAGATGGTGAACATCAACTCATGGCGTCCGCTGACCAACAAAGTGAGCATCAACATCCAGGGTGTGTCGACATCCGACACGGTACGCATCGACGGAAACGTGTATGGCGGCGGCAACTCAGCAACCGTGCAGAAACTGCTTGCCTACGGGGCGTCGGAAGATACCGACAATTCTGTCGGCGACATCAGCGTCAACATCGGGAACCACGTACGTATCGGCGGCGTGTTTATGGGATGCAACGGCGAGGAGCTGTTTGTGAAGTCGGAGGACAACGACTTCATGAATATGTTCCAGAAACTGAACGGCGACATCAACGACTACACTCAGGAGCTGGATTTTGCTGAGCCTATCGACTGGATCAACGACTCCGAAAACGCAAACATCAGCACAGTGTATCTTCCTACGGAAAAAAGCAAACGTCCGATTGTGTATCCGTACCTACTCGACCTCTACTTCCAACCGGTGGAGACCAACATACAAGGCTCGCTCAAATGGAACGGCAGCGAGACCGGAGAGGGGCTGACCGACTGCGTAATCGGCACGTTCTGCTGCGGCGGAAACCGCGGTAATATGAACGTGTTGCCGAAGACAAGCGGAAAAATCGGAAATGTGCTTGAATACACATTCCCTGAGGGACTGACTATAACCGACAAGATTGTGGGCGGTTGCAACAATACCAACTACGACTACAAGGGCAAGGCCAAGCACAGGGGCGGATATCTGCTCGGCGATGCTGACTCTGAATATCCGCTCATAATGCTCAACGTCCGCAACAAGTTTATGCCTAAAGAGAAAAACGGCGCATACGTCGGCGGAAATGTGTATGGCGGATGCTTCAAGAGCGGAACAATCGTTGGCGACGTCCTCATCAACCTGCAGAGCGACATGCTGGCTGGAAAGGACAAGGACAAACTGGAGAAGTCGAACGAGCTGCTGGTCAAGGCTGCCGAATATTCCGCACTCAACGTTTACGGTGCCGGATACGGTATGGAAAGCTACATCTACGGAATCGCAAACGTGACAATCGGAGAATCGGTGAAATGCTCCGAGCCAAAAATGGACGGCAACAAGTTTCTGCCTTGCGGCGTGGTCGACCCCGACAGCAATCCGGAAGGTCTGGGCGTCTCTGCCAACTTCGTCTACGGCGGAGGCCAGCAGGGCAACGTGGTGGGCTACTCGACTATCAAGATACTCAACGGCCACATATTCCGCGCCGTCACAGGCGGCTCGTATTCGGGCTATGTGTATGGCTCCACTCAGGTGATTGTGGGATATCCAACCTACTACTCGACCAATCCCCAAAACCATGTCCGAGGCAGATATGAGCTTAAACGCACCGACCGGAAGAATCTTGGAGTTGAGAACGACAACGGAAAGGAAAAGACACCTGCCATCAAGCAGCACATATATCTGCTTAATGACGAGTGGATATCGCAGGGCGTCTACGAAGACATCGTGGCTATCGACAACGGCAACGGCATGCGCGACACGATTACCGACGCAAACCGCGCCCACTACTTCAAGAAGATAGTTTCCGCAGCGCCGTCGGTGGGCTGGGAAAACGTCAACATCACCATTGACGAGGCTGTCTATGGCGGCGGATATTCGGTGGCTCAAGGCTCGGTATTAGCCAACAACACAACCGTGCTGAAACTAACCGACAAATACAATCTCGACTATGCCATAATCGCCAACGGCAACGGCGATGATCTTAACTTGTTGCCCGGCGGCTCTACGGCTGGATTCTGCGGCAACACGCTTGTAGTTGTCGGCGACAACAAGGACAGTGAACATATCACCATCTCCCACCAGGACATCAGACCGGTGCAACTGCCCAACGGCACCGACCTATACGGCTATTACTACAAGCACTATGCCAGCGACGCCGATGCCGCCAACGGCATATACATATACCGCTACATCTCGCTGCAGGACAAATATTTCTTCAAATCGGGCGCAACGCCGCCGTCGGGACTTGAGGGAATCAGAGAAAATGAGTTTTACGAATACGACAGCGAGGGAGGCATCTTCGGCGACGGACACCTGTCGTATGCCCAGGGCTTCCGCAGCGCCGACCTGACAGGATATGGATTTGCCGGACACACCATCGACAATCCGAAGATTCTGAACACATTCCAGCGGCTCGACATCATCCGCCTGGAGGACAACTGCTTCTCGCTGCTCGGCGCCCGCGACTATACGGTTAACAATGTCGACAAGACGCCCTACTCCATCGCCCGTGTCGGAGAAATCAAGATGGTGGCAAACGACATCCGATTTGACAGCAATGGAAATCTGGAAGCGAAGCCCGACAACAACACGGACTTCAGATACAGCACGAAAGCCCGCAATTACATGGGATTCTCAAACAATATCCTCTATGTAAGCGCAATCACGTCGAATGTGGATTTCAACAGCGGGATGTGGCGCAACCGCAACGGTCAGCTTGCCGCCGCCTCTACCGACAACACTGCCTTTGCCGGAATGTCGTATCAGGGCGTCAAGCAGCACTACATCGACGACTATAACGCCAACAAGGACAAGGAAGACGCCGAGGATCCGTTCGGAGAGTTCCAGAAACGAAACGACGGAACGGCGATGAACATGATCGGCATCGCTTCGGGATACGCAATGAAGATTCAACTTTGTCATGAAACTTACGACTCCGACCGCAAAAAAGTGGTGGAAAACAAACTGTACGGCCCAATCTACGGCGTTGTGGAAATGAACCTTATCAACGTCCGCGAGGATGAGGGAGGAGGCTATGTGTATGCCGACAACAATCACAAGCGACATGACGGCGACTCCCACGAGGAGGACTTCCTCGAGACCACCGGCAACTTTGTGTTCCCATACCACAAGGGCCGATACATCGTCGACGACTGTTTCCCGACAGGATACCACGCCATCACTGCGCCCGGATCGGACAAGACGGTCGATGACGTGAAGGTTCACTATTGGTATGTCACCGGATTCCATTATTACTACAATGTCAACATCTCCGGATACACGTTCAAGTCGTCGAAAGAGAATCCACTCGAATTCGACAGCGACAACAAGGACGGACTCACCGTTCTCGCCGGATTGAAGAGCACCCAGCCTATAAGCATCTTCAACTGGAAGATGCGCAGCGGCCATCCCGACGACAAGAGCCAATACTCAAGCGACCTGGAATATCGAAACTATCTCACAGGAACCGAGACCGACGAAACCGACAAGACATACTATTCCGACGCGGTTGCTGGAGGCTACAAACTATATGTCGGCGGCGCGGAGAGCAACAACTTCTCAGGCGCAACCTCCATCGACGATCCCGACAAGGCGTCGAAAGGCTTTGCCGCACTGCTGTCGATGAGAGAAAAGGGCGACGACGAAGCCACCCTTTTCAACAACTCGCTGCCCGCAGGGCTGAAGGAGGATGCCAAGATTTCGTTCCGTCTGGTGGACATGGTCGACAACACAAACTACGTTGAGCCCGACTACTTCGACAAGCACCTCGGCAGAAAGAGTATGGCAACGCTCGTGCTGAAGGCGCCAGCCTACGAGGAATATGTCAGTGAGACCGACAACAAGCCGATATACACCAACACAGGTAAATTCTACAAGAAGACCGAAACAGGCTACGAGCTGGTGGAATCGGGCAGCCTCGACGCCGACAACACCTACTACCAGCCTCAGACCGAAGAGTTTGTGAAGATTGACGACCTCTTCACATACAACACCGTCAACAAAAAGTATGAAAAGGTGGACAACATCTCCAACGTCACAATCGACGAGAGCAACCCTACGATATACTACGTTCCGCGCGAATACACCTACACAATCTATCTGACAATCGAATATGTGCAGGGACCAACCGTCAGCGGACAAATCACTATCGGAAACTGCGCGCTGCCGGGCGAGATGGTGCGCGTAACCAAAGACAACATCGTGGTCAGCGCAGACCAGTCGTTTGCGGTCAACGGCTACTACTGGCGCATCGGAAAGCGGCAAATGGGAGCCGACGGCAAGTGGAAGTTTAAAGACACCACGCCGTGGACTAAAGAAAATATCAGCAACAACGTGGCAACAGGCTACGACACTTTCAACCAAGCCGATGAAAATGGCAAAGGTCTGTTTGCGGGCTGCCACTACGACAAGACCGACGACCTTCTCGACATCCCTGCTTATTACTATATGAACGGCTACGGAATACAACTCGGCGTCTCGATAACGGGACTCAACGACATCCTGGAGGTGGGCATGCACGACGCCGACAAGTTTGTCGTGCACAACTACCACCGCATGGATCCCCACAAGGCTGGTATAAACCTGCATCTTGCCGAGGCGATAACCCGCGTCAATGAGGAAAGCCTTGACACTACGGAATCAGACCCGTTGCCGGAACCGCGAATCTACATTTCCGACAAGAGCGACCTCTCTGCATTTGTCGCTTTCGTCGACTCTATCGGAACTGACAGCAACGCTCCGCGCTATGGCGCAAAAGCTCAGTTCTTCCTGCAGAACGACATTGCTCTGGAAGCAACCGACAAGGGCGGATACTACATTTCCGACTTCGCGGGAATACTGCATGGCGACGGTCACGTGATCAGCGGCATCCCTTCGGGAAAATCTCTTTTCAACAACATCGAAAGCTCTGGCAATATCTATAACCTCGGACTTGCTTCCGGCAGGATATCCAACTTGACTGCCGACGGCAAAATCGGAAACTACCACTGCTGCTTCGAGTATGCGCCGGCATCGGGCAAAAGCGGATCGACGCCTGTGGTCTATCGCTGGGACGGCTCTCCATACGAGGGATACACCACGGAGGATTTCCGACTTGGACGGGTGGCATACGACCTCAACGAGTATTATCTACGCGCTCGCCACCGCGCCGAGCCGACAACATCAAGCACTGAGGCTGACGCCGACAATGAGATTCTGAAATACGTGTCAGCCTACTATGCCAACGGCGACTATCAGTATGCGTGCCGCACGGATGCCATCACCGGCAACAACACCGGCATCACATATCTGCGTATCGGCAAGGGTGGCGACATCCCCAACTACGAACAGGTGGAGACCCGTCACGACAAGACGCACCCGCTCGACGCGCCGCGCGTAAAATACAACGCCGACGGCAGCATCCCGACGCCTGTTGTCTACACGCCTCTGTTCAACGCCAACAACAGCGGCACTGAACTTATGAACGACTTCCTCTTCTGGGGACAGTCGCTTCAGCACAACCCCGACAACTACCCATGCGATATCGCTTCGCACCAGAACAGCTATATGAGCAACCGCGTATACCGCACCGCCGCCTACTACGGCGATACGACGCTCGACGCGTTCCACTACAACGCCTACAACAATGGCTCAATCACTATGAGCACCTACGTGCACGATTCTGCTACCACGGCTGTCGACTTCACTTGCCTGCACGACCTTCCTGCAGCGACGGAAACAGTCGGTGGCATCTTCTACCCTCCTATGGACGACAACGCCAGCCGTTTCAACGACTTCGTTGTGAAAGAGGACGCAGGCATCACGCAGAATCTCCTTGTCTACACCGCCGATAATGACGAGGCAACAGGCAACGAGGCTTACGACGTGGTGGAAAAAGCTCTCAACTACAACGAGACTACAAGAGAGGCTTTGATAAGCGGACACCATATAACAAAAGGCATCGACGGCTACAGCACCTCTCTGTTACACCTCGTGGAGCGCACTCCCGACAACGAGAACGGAGATGGAGAGACTTGCAACAACAACAATCTCTGCGTGCCCATCGCCTTCAACGTCAACGACCGCGCATGGTATGTGCGCAGACCAATGTACTATGCCGAGGACAGCAAAGGCGCATGGGAAGGCATCTGCCTGCCGTTCACCGTCGACAAGGTCGCCGCATCGCTCAACGGAGAGATAACGCATTTCTACGGCTCGCCGTCGGACGCGGAAACCGACAACCCAAGTCAGAACATCCACTCGCTACACCATGAATATTGGCTACGCGGACTGACATCGATTGCCTCAGAGGGAAATGTGCCGTCGGCAGTGTTCCAACGTCCTGGTGCAGCCTTGTTCTCCCCTACCGACGCTTCGGGCAATGCCTTGACAAATGGTGTTTCCTATACTTTCGCGAATACGTTCTTCGTCGACAACTACGCCGACAAACTCTACAACCAGTATGCCAACCCATACTATGCGACAGCCCACAATTACCCCGACTACCTGCGTCTTGCAGGCGAAGTGCCCTACATCGTGCGCTTCCCTGGTGCGCGCTACTATGAGTTCGACCTCTCAAGTGCGTTCTACAACGATATTTTCGGGGCTTGGGAAGACGCTCAGACCGTGACATTCAACGCCTACGGCGACAACCACACCGGCGACACGTCGTACGGCGCAATAACCATCCCGGTCACAAAAGGTATGGCAACTATGGTAGGCGGAAAATACTCTCACCTCGGCACTTTCTCCGCCATCAATGTGAGCAACGGCAATGTGTATGGAATGAACGACAGCGGCACGGCTTTCGACGATGCTTCATCGCTGTCGACAGTGACGCCGTTCCGCACATATATGTCACCAACGGCAACGAGGTCAAACGCCCGTTACGACTACACTTCGGTGATCAACATCGCCGAACAGAATGCCGACAACATTATGCCCGACATGGAAGAGAACGAGGATGACACACAGACAGAAGACCATATAACCGTCCGCGCAATCGGCAACCAGCGCGTGCGCATCGAGAGCACGATGGCAACAAGACTGAATGTGGTAACGGTAGCGGGTCAACTCTACCGCATCCTTGACGTGCAGCCCGGCATTGCCACATACAGCGACTTCCAGCCCGGGCTCTACATCTTCGGCACCACCAAAGTCATCGTCAGATAACCCCGTGCGCCCAGGAGATTGCACTGCCTCACTCCACCACCGACGTTCGCTCGCCGTCGGCAAAGCGGGTTACGAGACTGTCGCCGGCACGGAGCGACGAGGCAGAGGTGACCACATGTCCATCGCGAAGCGTCAGCGAATAGCCACGGCGCAACACGCGGTCGGGCGACAGCAGCTCGACCTGCTTCTCAAGCCCCGTCACGCGCTGCCGCTCGTTAGCCACACACTGCCGTGCCGCCATTGCCACCCGTTGTGAGGCAAACGCCAAATCCTTGCCCGCGCCGTCGATGCGCCGTGCCGCCACAACAGGTATCGCCGCGGCAATCTGCTGCAGACGGGCGCGGTGGCGCACCACGATGTTGTCGGCCATCAACGGAATGCCGCTTGTGAAATATGCCAGCTGCTGACGCGCGCCCGAAAGCATCTGCGTGGCAGAGTCGACCACCATGTCTGTGAGTGCGTTGACATGGTCGAGAGCCGACTGCGCGCGGTCGAGCAGCCATTCTGCGGCAGCCGTGGGCGTCTTCACCCTCACCGACGCCACCGAGTCGACCACCGTATTGTCGCGGTCGTGCCCGATGCCGCATATCACCGGCAATGGAAACTGCGCTACGTTGGCAGCAAGGTCATAGTTGTCGAACGAATTCAAATCGCTTGTCGAGCCGCCACCACGGATTATCACCACACAGTCGAAAAGATCGGCATAGTCGTTGATGCGCTCCAAAGCGGCGATGACCGACGTCACCGTGCTCTGCCCCTGCATCACCGCCGGGAAAAGACACGTGTAGAACTTGATGCCCGACGGGTTGTTGTGAAGCTGATTCATAAAATCGCCATATCCGGCAGCGCCAGCGGCAGAAATCACAGCGACACGCTGAGCGACGTCGGCCCACGGCAACTGCTTGTTCATATCAATTATGCCCTCGCTCCTCAGCCGGTTGAGTATCTCCAGGCGCTGACGGGCCATGTCGCCGAGCGTATAAGTGGGATTGATGCCGGTTATCACCACCGACAGCCCGTACTGCTCATGAAAATTGGCACTGACCTCAACCATCACATTCAGTCCCGACGCAAACGGCTGCCCCGTGGCTCTCTCAAACTCACAACGCAGACGGGCATACACACTCGCCCAGACAATTCCACGCATACGGGCAAGCGTCTGCCCCGTCTGTGCATCCTTCTGCACCAACTCAAGATAGCAGTGACCGCCGCTCTGACGCACGTCGCTTGTCTCAGCCACAACCCAGCACCGCTGCACCGACGCATCGTGCAGCAAGCCGCCGATGCGCCGATTGAACTCCACCAATGATATCGCAGTTTCTCCCATATCCTTATTTTTCACCATAAGACAGTGCAAATCGAGCGCAAAGCATCCATACTTGATTGGACCTGCTCTGCCGAGATGCATATGCAAACATACTTAAAATTTGCCGCATTGCAAAACTCCGCAACCACAACGTTCCGCAACCACCGCTGACAGACAACGACTTGCATATATTGTGAAAAATAACCGCAAAAAAACATCCCAAAAAATTTGGCAGACTGAAATATCTGATATATCTTTGCACTCGCAAAAGCGAACCACTGGAGAGGTGGGTGAGTGGCTGAAACCAACAGTTTGCTAAACTGTCGTAGGGGTTATTCTCTACCACGAGTTCGAATCTCGTCCTCTCCGCGGAAGAAATACAGAAAATCGTCCGACTAAAGCCGGACGGATTTTCGGAGAGATGGCAGAGTGGTCGATTGCGGCGGTCTTGAAAACCGTTGAGGGTCAAACCTCCGGGGGTTCGAATCCCTCTCTCTCCGCAGCAGAGTCCTGTAAATTGCAAGATTTACAGGACTTTTTTATTTTATCCGTTTAAGTAGTCCCCCTAACCCAACTTTAACGGCTCAGTAGAAATTTAGTGGGGATAAGCATATAAATTGGCGATACGGAAAA
>ERZ773170.691-NODE-691-length-31099-cov-3.990369_pt1 | contig 31099 bp, 47 predicted proteins | sample MGYA00581002_ERZ773170 | MGnify/ENA primary metagenome ERZ773170 (study PRJEB29015, sample SAMEA2737811) | human gut metagenome | biome: human gut; feature: human-associated habitat; material: faeces | place: China | collected 2012 ... | reverse complement strand
GTGACTTCCAGAACTTGAATACTGATGATATCGATCAGGTTACTGTGCTCAAGGACGCCACCAAGGCCTACACCAATAAGCTGGTGATCGGCATCTCCTCCGGCGGCGACCTGGCAACTGGGTTTTGCGCCAAACGTGTGGAATACTGCCGCAAGATACTCAATGGCTCTGTGACGGGGCCGGAGGCGGACAGCATCTTTGTTTTCATCGCGGCGGCGGAGACGGACGCGGCGGGAGAGGTGGACTACACCGACCCCAAGATCATGGAGGGGTGTAACCCCGGCTGGGGCCAGAGCATCCGGCCCCAGGAAATGATAAACGACGCGGCCCAGGCCAAAGAGGACCCCCAGCTCCGCCCGGAGTTTTTGCAAAAATCGCTGAACGTCTTTATCGCCGCTTTGCGGGCCTGGTTTGACGTGGAGGAGTGGCGGCGCTCGGACAGCCGCTACAACTGGAGCCTGGAGGAGCTGGCCCGGCTGCCCATCCAATGGTATGGCGGCACGGACTTGTCCAAGCTCCACGACCTGACGGCTGGCTGTGTGTTTGGCCACTATCAGGGCGTGGACATCCTGATCCCCCACTGCTGGTTCCCAAGGGCGGCGGCAGTGACCAAGGCCCAGGAAGATGAGATACCCTTGTTTGGCTGGGCGGAGGACGGCTGGCTGGATATGAGCAACGACGCAGTGACCAACCACAGCGACGTTGTCCGCTGGTATAAGAGCCTGCGGGACCGGGGCTTTAAGTTCCGGCGCATCGGCCACGACCGCAAGTTCTGCCGGGAATACTTTATCGAGATGAAGCGGGAGCATTTTAGGATCAAGGACCAGCCCCAGCTGTTTACCCGCAAAAGTGAAGGATTCCGCTATCTGGAAGCCAGCGCCAAAAAGGGGACGCTGTACTACTGCCACGCAGAGCCCATGGAGTATTGCGTGCAGAACGTCCGGGGCGTGGAAAAGGCGGATGACATGGTGATGTATGACAAGATACAGCCCAACCTGCGCATCGACGTATTTGACGCCGCCGTGTTTGCGGCGTGCTCCTATCTGGAAGAACTGGAAAACGTGCAAAAGGAAAAAACATGGTTCGGGGAGGGCGGAGACGATGCTTGACCTGCGAAAGGGAGATTGCCTTGAGGTCCTGCGGGATATCCCGGACCACAGCATTGACCTGGTGCTGACCGACCCGCCCTATGGGACAACGGCCAACCAGTGGGACACGCCGCTGGACCTTGCGGCCATCTGGCCGCAGCTCCGCCGGGTGGGCCGTCCCACGACCCCGGTTTTGCTGTTTGCGCAGCTCCCGTTTCTGATTGACGTTGCCATCAGCAACCGGGCCGAGCTGAAATACGCCTGGGTCTGCGAGAAAGGCAATGCAACCGGATTTTTAAACGCAAACCGATCTCCAATGAAAGCATATGAGCAGGTGCTGGTGTTTTACCGGGCGGCGCCGAAGTACAACCCACAGATGGAGAAAGGCGACCCATACATCAGGCACAGAAAAGGCGAAAAATCCTCGAATTATCACGGGCATTTTGACGATACCAGCACGGTATCGAACGGGCGCAGATACCCCAGGGATATCATCAGCAAGGAAAAATGGTCCTGGGCAGGGGAAACTTTGGTCCACCCCACGCAAAAGCCGGTGCGTCTGCTGGAGTATCTGATCTGCACCTATACGGACCCGGGAGACACGGTGCTGGACTTCACTATGGGCTCGGGCAGTACGGGGGGTAGCCTGCGTGCGGACGGGGCGGAATTTTATTGGGATCGAGCGGGACGCGGACTATTTTGCCACGGCGGAAAAGCGGATCGCGGAGGCCGTGGAGATCAAGGAGCTGGAGGACGCACAGACCACAATCGGAGGGATGTAGATGAGTAAGCGGAAAAAGTCGGGCAATGCCGTGAGGGACAAGCCCGAGAAGCGCAGCAGCGTGGGGTTTGTGCTGGGCTCGGGGTGGGACAGCCTGTGCTGCTCCGGGTATACCCGCCTGGCGGACAACCCGGAGGTGCGCATGGCGGTGGGCCGGATCGCTGACCTGATAAGCTCCATGAGCATAAGGCTCATGGAGAACACGGACAGCGGAGACGTGCGGGTGCGCAATGAGCTCAGCCGCCGCCTGGACATCAACCCCAACCCGTGGATGACCCGAAAGACGCTGGTGGCCTACATCGTGTGGATCCTGCTGCTGTCCGGCGGTGGCAACGCCGTGGTGTGGCCCCAGACAAAGGACGGGATGCTGGAGGCCCTGATCCCCGTGCCGCCGGAACAGGTGAGCTTTGAGCGGGACGGCTGGGGATATCGCATCCGCATTGGCGGCGTGGCGTATGACCCGGCGGAGCTGCTGCATTTTGTGGTCAACCCGTCCACCAGTCAGCCCTGGCTGGGCACCGGATACCGGGTGGCCCTGCAGGCAGTGGTCAAAAATCTGCGTCAGGCGGCGGAGACCAAAAACGCATTTTTGAGCTCCGAATGGAAGCCCTCCGTCATCGTCAAGGTGGACGGCAACAGCGAGGAGCTGACCACCGTGGCGGGCCGGAAGCGGCTGACCGACCAGTATCTCAAGACCAGCAGCGCCGGGGAGCCCTGGATGATCCCGGCGGAGCAGATGGAGGTGGTGCAGGTCAAGCCCCTGAGCCTGAACGACCTTGCCATCTCGGACAGCGTCAAGCTGGACAAGCAGAGCGTGGCCGCCATCCTGGGCGTGCCGCCCTATGTGGTGGGTGTTGGGAGTTTTAACCAATCCGAGTGGAACCATTTTGTTGCCACCACCATCATGCCCATCGTCCGGGGAATCGAGCAGGAGCTGACCCGGAAATTGCTGATCTCCCCCCGCTGGTACGTGGCAATGAACCCGTGGGCACTGTACGCATACGAGCTCAAAGACCTGGCCAGCATCGGGGCGGACCTGTATATCCGGGGAGTCATGACGGGCAACGAGCTGCGCAACTGGCTCAATCTGGCCCCCATGGAGGGGCTGGACGAACTGGTCATCCTGGAGAATTTTATCCCACAGAGCATGATCGGGGACCAGAAAAAATTAAACGGAAACGGAGGCGGCAGCGGAGATGGAACCGAATAACACCCGCCCGGAGCAGCGGACCATGGTGCCGGTGCGGGGCGGCTTTACCGCCCGGGATGCGGGCGAGGACATGTACATTGAGGGCTATTTTTCCGTGTTTGGCTCTCCCTATCAGCTGTGGGAGGGCTGCGAGGAGGTGATCGCCCCCGGGGCCTTTGCCGACACCCTGGGCGGAGACATCCGGGCCCTGACCAACCACGACACCCGCCTGGTGCTGGGCCGGACCAAATCCGGCACCCTGACATTGCGGGAGGACGGCAAGGGCCTGTGGGGGTCGGTGCAGATCAACCGGGAGGACCAGGACGCAGTCAACCTGTACCGCCGGGTACAGCGGGGAGACGTGGACCAGTGCAGCTTTGGGTTTTACATCGAGAGTGAGACCAGGGATGTGCTGGAGGACGGCACCGTGCGCTACACCATCAATAAGGTGCAGCTGCTGGAGGTGTCGGTGGTCACTTTTCCGGCGTATGAGGAGACATCCGTGTCCGCCCGGCACCGGGCGGAGGAACAGGTTAAGGCCAGGGAGCTGGCGGAGTGGAAAACCGCCACCCTGGAAAAATTGAGAGGAGCGTGAAGCAAATGGCGCTGAAAGCATTGCTGCTGAGAAAAAAGATCGACGATCTGACCCGCACCCTGGAGGAACTGAACCAGCGCATGGTCCCTCTGTCGGATCGGACCGTCCAGCTGGCCGCCAGAGAGGCGGAACTGGAGGAGGCGGTGAACGAGGCCAAGACCAAAGAAGACCGAGCCGCCGTCCAGGCCCTGTGCGATGAGTTTTTGCCCCAGCAGACGGAGCACCGGGAGAAGGTGCAGGCCCTCCAGAAGGAGATCGACACCGCCACCCAGGACAAGACTGCGGCGGAGGAGGAGCTGCGGAGCCTGGAGGCCCAGACCCCCAAGGCAGCACCCGCACCCAACAACAACAACGACCCCCAGACGGGGGCGGAAAGAAAGGATGAGCACTATATGTCCACCAGACAGACCCGGGCCTTTGCCGGGATGAACATGGAGCAGCGGGCCGCCTTTATCGCCCGGGAGGACGTGCAGGCCTTTGTGGCCGACTTCCGGGCCCGCTTTTCCGGCGGCCAGACCCGGTCGGTGAGCGGCGGGGAGCTGCTGATCCCCCAGGTGATGCTGGACCTGCTGCGGGAAAACATTGGCGAGTACAGCAAGCTGACCAAATACGTCAACCTGGTAAGCGTGGGCGGCACGGCCCGCCAGCCCATCATGGGCACCATCCCCGAGGCCGTGTGGACGGAGGCCTGCGCCGCTCTTAACGAGCTGACCTTTGCGGTCAACGCCGTGGACGTGGACGGCTATAAGGTGGGCGGCTATGTGGCCGTGTGCAACGCCCTGTTGGAGGACGCGCCCAGTCTGCTGTCCGCCCTGATCGAGGGCATGGGGGCGGCCATCGGTATCGCCGTGGACAAGGCGATCCTGTTTGGCACGGGCAACAAAATGCCTCTGGGTATCGCCACCCGCCTGGCCCAGACCAGCAAGCCCAGCGGCTATCCCGACTCCGCCCGGGCGTGGGCGGACCTGCACCAGTCCAACGTGATCACCATCCCCAGCGGCTCCACCACCGGCCTGACCCTGTTCCAGCAGATTTTGACGGCGGCGGCCAACGCCAAGAGCCGGTACTCCAGCGGGACCAAATTCTGGGCGATGAGCGAGGCCACCTATGCCAAAATCCAGGTGGAGGCCACCAACATCAACGCCGCCGGGGCCATCGTGTCCGTGATGGACGGCACCATGCCGGTGCTGGGCGGCGACCTGGTGGTGTTTGGCAGCGAGGTCATGCCGGACAACACCATCATCGGCGGCTATGGCGACCTGTATCTGCTGGCGGAGCGTGCCGGCACCGCCGTGGGCTACAGCGACATCCCGCTGTATATCCAGGACCAGACGGTTGTCAAGGGCACGGCCCGGTATGACGGCCAGCCGGTGATCCCCGAGGGCTTTGTGGTGATGGGCATCGGCGCCGCCCCCACCACCAGCGTGGACTTTGCCCCCGACCAGGCCAACCCCGCCGTGGCGGCCCTGTCCGCCCTGAGCATCGGCGGCCTGACCCTGACCCCCACCTTTGATCCCGCCACCGACAGCTATACCGCCGCCACCACCAACGCCAGCAACATGGTGTCTGCGGTGCCCGCCGTGGGCGGTGCGGTGGAGATCACCAGCGGCGGCAAAAAGGTGACCAATGGCAGCTCTGTCACCTGGGCCAGCGGGGCCAACTCCGTGGCCATTAAGGTGACCAACGGCGGCCAGAGCAAGACCTATACCGTGACGGTGACCAAGTCCTGAGAGGAGGCGTGAGCCGTGGACAAGACCGACAAGGAGGCGCTGCGGCTGACGCTGCTGCGTGCTGATTTGCAGCGCACCGGGCTGGACCTGCCCGGGGACAGCGACTATCTCCCCTTTCTGCTCCAGGCGGCAACTGCCCGCCTGGAGCGCCAGGGTATCCGGGACGACGACAGCGCCGACTACACCCAGACGGTGGTGGGCACGGCGGCCTGGATGTACCGCAAGCGCATCAATGGGGAGGCGGAGCCGGAGTATCTCCGGCGGCTGCGCTTAGACTTGCTGCTGGCCCGGACATAAGGAGGCATGGACGACATGATCTTAGACAGCGGAGCCGTGACCATCTGCGGGGTGTCCTCCACAGAGGGGGAGGGCCCCAGTCCGGTGTATACCATGGTCCCCAAGCTGACCGCCCCCTTCGGCGACCGGGTGGTGGGAGCCACCCGGTACTATGCGGCGGCAAAGACAGGGGCCCAGATCGACCGGTCTATCCGCATCTGGCGGGCGGACAACATCGCCGTAAGGGACCTGGCCCGGATCGGCACCACCTGGTATCTGATCCACAAGGTGACCCAGACGGCGGACGGCGACGGCCTGCTGGTGACTGACCTGGACCTGGAGCAGCGGGACGGCAACGTGTGGGAGGCGGAGCATGGAGACGATACGAGTGGATGAGCTGGACCAGCGGATCGCTGACGTGCTGGACAAATATCGCGGCATGGTCCGGGACGGCGTGGAGGATGAGATGGAGGGCGCTGCCGCCATCGCCATGCGCATTGTGCGGGACAAGTCCCCCGTGCGCAAGGGAAAAGGCGGCGGAAAGTACAAAAAAGGTTGGAAATTGTACCGGGAAAAGGCCAAATTTAAGGGCCAGCTGCAAACCCTGACCGTGTACAACAAAACCCAGTACCGTCTGATCCATCTGCTGGAGTTTGGGCACCAGACATCTAAGGGCACCCGGACAAAGGCATATCCCCACGTCCAGCCTGCGGAGGACGCAGCGGAAAAGGCCCTGATCGTGGGCGTCCGCCGGGTGATTGAGGAGGCAGGCCTGTGACCTATCAAGAGCTATATGACATTTTAGCCCAGACGGGGCTGCCAATGGCCCTGCACCACTGGGAGCATCCGCCCAAGCCCCCCTATGGGGTATATTACGACGATTACACGGATAACTTTGCCGCCGACAACATCGCCTATCACGTCATCCAACACGTTTGGGTGGAGCTGTACGCCCCCCGGCGGAGCCGGGAGGCGGAGGCGAAGATCGAGGCGGCGCTGGCGGGGGCGGGCCTATATTGGGACCGCTCCAGCGACTACATTGATAGTGAGCGCCTGTGGCGCACACGGTATGAGATGGAGGTGTAACTGACCAATGGCGGCAAAAAACAAAATCAAATTTGGCCTGAAAAACGTCCACTATGCGGTGATGACCACCAGCGAGCTGGGCGTGGTGAGCTGGAGTACCCCGGTGCCCATCCCCGGTGCGGTGAGCATGTCCCTGGCGGCCCAGGGCGACACCAGCAAGTATTACGCGGACAACATCGCCTATTATGTGAGCAACAGCAACGACGGCTATCAGGGTGACCTGGAGATCGCCCTGATCCCGGACAGTTTTCGGACGGACGTGCTGTCCGAGATGATGGACAGCACGGATAAGGTACAGGTGGAGTACGCCAACGCAGAGGGCAAGCAGTTTGCCCTGCTGTATCAGTTTGAGGGGGACGTTAAGGCGTCCCTGCGGGTGCTGTATAACTGCACGTGCAGCCGCCCCAGTGAGGAGGGCAGCACCCAGGACGCCAGCAAGACCCCGAGCAGCGAAAAGCTGACCATCACCGCCTCCCCCATGGCGGACGGCAAGGTGAGGGCAAAGACCACGGAGGAGACCACGGAGACCGTGCGGCAGAACTGGTTTAAACAGGTCTGGGTGCCCGGCACGTCGGAGGTGTAAGCCATGGCGATCACCACGACCATCACGGTGGACGGCAAGGAGGTCACCCTGCGGGCCTCCGCCGCCGTGCCCCGGCTGTACCGCATCAAGTTTAGGCGGGACATGGTAATCGATATGAAACGGATCACCGAGGACATGGAAAAAAAGAAGAAAAAGAAAAAGGGTTTCGATCTCCCCATGGAGACGATCACCATCTTTGAGAACGTCGCCTACATTATGGCAAAGCATGGGGACAAGGACCACGTGCCGGACAGCCCGGACGCATGGCTGGACACCCTGAACACTTTTTCCATTTATAAAGTTTTCCCGGTCATCGAGGCCCTTTGGGCGGAGAATCTGGAGGCCCTGGACATCGCAAAAAAAAATCTCGCGCCGTAGATCGGCCCATCACTACGGCGCTGGTGATGCTACGGGCACTGAAACTGGGGATCTCCTTGCGGGACATGGAGCTGGTGACCATCGGCATGATCAATGAGATGTACGCCGAGGAGGCCAACGACAGCCTGGACTGGCCGGAGCTGGCCACCCAGGAGGACATGGACCGGTTTTGACGGGGGCGGCGTAGGGGCGGCCTTTGGCCGCCAGGAATCCCTCAGTCGCCTACGGCGACAGCTCCCTTTGACAAGGGAGCCAGCCCTCTCAGTCAGCTGCGCTGACAGCTCCCCCGGAGGGGGAGCCGAGGACGGGGGAACGGCGGGCGGACACAGAGGTCCGCCCCTACGGCGTATTTTGCGGGACGATTTTGTTGCCCTCGACAAAATCGTGTTTTGCCTGGTGGGCTGGCGTGGACCAGCCCGGCAGGGAGAGCATGGGACGGGGGACGGATTGCCGCGTCGCTGCGCTCCTCGCAATGAAAAAATGAAAGGCGGTGAGACATATGGCAAACAACATTAAGGGCATCACCATCCAGATCGGCGGCGACACAACGAAGCTGGACAAGGCCCTGGCGGGGACCAACAAGCAGATCAAGACCACCCAGTCGGAGCTGAAGGCCGTGGAGAAGGCCCTGAAGCTGGACCCGGGCAACACCACCCTGCTGGCGCAAAAGCAGCGGCTGCTGGCGGACGGGGTGGGCCAGACCGCCGAAAAGCTGAAAACCCTGAAACAGGCGGCGGAGACGGCGGACGAGGCCCTGGCCCGGGGCAAAAACTATGAGGCAAAATATGAGCCCCTGCAGGCCAAAGTGGAGGAGACCACCAAATCCCTGCAGGCCCTGGTGGCCCAGCAGGGGGACATGGAGGCGGGGCTGGCCTCGGGCAAGATCTCCGGGGAGGCCTACGACAACTATAACCAGGCCGTGGCCGCCACAAAGCAGCAGCTGGCCGACCTGCTGCAGCAGCAGAAGGCCGTTGAGGAGGAGTTTGCCGGGGCAAAGCTCAACCAGCGGCAGTATGACGCACTGCAGCGGGAGATCGTGGAGACCGAAAGCAACCTGAAGGACCTGACCAAGCAGTCCAAGGAGGCGGAGAGCAGCCTGAAAAAAATCGGGGACACGGCGGGCACGGTGGCGGACAAGACCCAGGGCATCTCTACTGTGGCGGCGGGCGTGCTGGCCGGAGTGGTGGCTACGGTCCCGGCCACGGAGGAGCTGCGGGACACCATGGCCGTGCTGGCCACCAACGCCCAGGAGGCCGGAGTGGGGCTGGGCACGGCGGAGAGCGCGCTGAAAACCTTTAACGCAGCCTCTAACGAGCTGGACAGCTCTCTGGAGGCGACCTCTAACCTATTGCAGGCCGGATTTACCGAGAGCAACCTGCAAAAAGCGGTGGAAAACCTCACGGGGGCCTATCTGCGTTTCCCGGATACCCTCAAAGTGGAGAGTTTGGCGGACAGCCTGCAAGAGACGCTGGCCACCGGGACGGCCACGGGGCAGTTTGGGGAGCTGCTGGACCGCCTGGGCATCGGTGCGGAAAACTTTTCAGCCGGACTGAGCTCCATCGCTACCGAGGCGGACCGGCAAAATTACGCACTGGATACCCTGAGCAAGGCGGGCCTTGCGGAGACCTATGCCGCATGGCAGAAAAACAACTCCGCCATTGTGGAGTCCAGGGACGCAAGCTATGAGATGCAGCAGTCCATGGCCAGGCTGGCGGAGACCATCCAGCCGCTGGTGACGGACGTGGTGGAGTTTGCCACAAAGCTGCTGGACTTTTTTACCAGTCTCCCCGCCCCGGTGCAGAAGTCGATTTTAGCCGTGCTGGCCTTTACGGCGGGGATCAGCCCCGTTGCAAGGATGGTGAGCAATATCACCGGGGCGATCCAAGGGGTGAGCGCGGTGAGCAAGGTATTCACCGCCACGGCAGGCAACAGCGTGTATCTGACGTTTGCCAAGTGGGCCCTCATCATCATGGGCGTGGTGGCTGTGATGACGGCCCTGCTGGCGGTGATCGCAGCCTTGACGGGCAAGGGCAAGGACGTGGAGCGGACCATGTCCTCCATCGGCAACACCGTGTCCGGCGTGGGCAACATCAACAAGTCCGGGGGCGCAGCCATGCACAGCATGGCGGACCTGGGTGCCCCGGCGGTGGTGGACAGCGGGGCTGTCCCCTATCTGGCCCAGGGCGGCGTAGCCCGGGCGAACAATCCGTTTCTGGCGGTGGTGGGCGACAACCGGAGAGAGGACGAGGTCATCGCCCCGGAGACGGTCATCAAGCAGTGGACGGTGCAGGGCATCCAGGAGAGCGGCCTGCTGTCCGCGGCCCGAGAGAGCGGGAGCCGCACCGGCGGCAGCGCCACCATGACGCTGGACGGGCGGACCTTTGCCCGGCTCATCTATCCCTATCTGCAATCGGAGGCCCGGCGGATGGGCACGACAGTCAAATTGTGAGGAGGCGGCAGACATGGCCGGGATGATGTATGTGGTGATGGACGGCGTGGAATACAAGGTCCGGGTGCGGGCGGACAGTCCGCTGACGGAGCGCTTTGAGCTGCGGGACGGGCCCAACGCCATGACCATGCTGGACGGCTCGGAGCGCCGGGACCTGCTGGGCACCTATTACAGCCACACCCTGTATGTGGAGCCGGACCCGGCCCACCCGGAGGCATACGACGATTTTTTCCAGGCGATCTCTGCCCCGGTGGATGACCACCTGATCGTCATGCCCCACGGGCAGGGGACCATGACCTACCGGGCTAAGATCACCGGGGGCAGCCACAACCTGCGGGGCACGCTGGGCGGCCGGCGGTGGTTTTACGGGCTGCAGGTGGGCTTTGAGCCCATGGCACCCCAGCGGGAGGCGGAGTAGGGACGGCCCTCTCAGTCAGCTGCGCTGACAGCTCCCTTTGACAAGGGAGCCAAAGGACGGGGGGACGGCGGGCGGACACAGAGGTCCGCCCCTACGGCGTATTTTGGGAGCCTGGAGGTGATGGACATGGCAAAAAACGAGCTGAGATATTTGGGCCGGGTGTATACCGTCCTCGGAGAGGGGACGGTGCATCTGGCCGTGTCGTTACTGGGGGACACCCTGGAGCCGGACACCCTGGACGTGGTGGTGGAGGCCACGGGGGCGGACGCAATGGCCCTGACGGCCTTTGCCCTGGATGACCCGGTGGAGCTGGTCCACCGGGGAGAACGGCTGCTGCTGTGCTATATCCAGAACGTGACCCGGACGGGGCCCAAGACCTACCGGGTATATGCCACCAGCGGGGTGGGCCTGCTGATCCGGCGGCCCCACCGGGGCGGCATCTACACCGGGCAGACGGTGGACCAGGTGCTGCCGGGCATCTTTGGCCGCATCCCCTACCGGTGCAAGACGGGGCTGGGACGGCGGCAGCTGTATGGCTGGCTGCCCTATTGCAAGCCCCAGGACAGCAGCGCCCGGGACAACCTGGCCAGCATCCTGTACACCATCGGGGGCACGGTGCGGGCAGACCGCAACGGGGTGTTGATGATCGTGCCGCTGTGGGACGGCTATAGCAGCGCCCTGGGGCTGGACAAGCTGGGGGACAGCGCATCGGCGGCCATGGACGGACAGGTGACGGGGATCTCCGTGACAGAGCACCAGTACCTGGAGAGCAAGGAGACGGTGGACCTATACGAGGGGGCCACCGCAGACGGCTATGAGGTGGTGTTTGATGAGCCGGTGCACCACCTGGAGGCCACGGGCTTTGCGATCCTTGAGAGCGGGGCCAACTATGCGGTCCTGGGGGCCGGATACGGCACGCTGGTGGGACACAAGTACACCCATATCACCCTGGCCGTGACCCGGGACCTGAGCCCCGGGCGGACGGAGAACATCGTGGCGGTGGAGGACAAGTATCTGGTGAGCCCCATGGCAAGCTCCGCCGTGGCGGACCGGCTTGCCAACTATCACAGCCACAAGGAGACCATCAGCGCCCCGGCGGTGTATCTGGATGAGCTGCCGGGGAACCGGGTCTATACCGCCCACCCCTATGACAAGGTGGCCCTGGGGGCCTGTTTGACCACGGCGGACATCACCCTGAGTGTCCACCTGGCCGCCCAGATGGACATGCTGGCGGGGTATGTGCCCCTGGTGGACGATGAGTATTATGACACCGTGGAGCTGATCACACAGGACGGCGTTTGGACACCGCCGCCTGGCGCGACAGGCGTTACAGCTGTGCTGGTGGGCGGCGGCGGCGGCGGTGACGGCGGCGGATATGGTACGGACGGCCAACGGGGCAGCGGGAGCGGCCCGGGGACCGGCGGCCTCGCCGGAAAGGCCGGCGCAGCCGGGAAGATATACCGGCTGGCTATTGAGCTTAAGGCCGGCGACACGTTTGCCGTACACCTGGGCGCGGCGGGCGTTGGCGGCAACGGCGGCGTAAACGGCTATAGCGGGGCGGCCACGGCGGCCCCCACAGCCGGGACCGCCGGAGGAGACACCACCTTTGGCGTGTACAGTTCCGCCAGCGGCTCCGCCACGGAGTCGGGCTGGCTGGACCAGGTGAGCGGGCAGCGCTTTGGACGGCCCGGCGCGGACGGCGCAGACGGGGCAGACGGTGGCAAGAGCGGCAATAAGGGCGGGGACGTTACCTGGGCGGGCACAACCTACACCGGCGGCAACGCGGGCGCGTCGGGCAGTTCCGGCGGCGGAGGCGGCGGAGGCGGAGCTGCCGCCGGGAAAAACGGCTGGCCGGGAGCCAAACCGGTTGGCAGCACCTACGACGGCGGTCAGGGCGGCTATGGCGCAAACGCAGCGCTGGACGGCGCGGACGGGCTGTCCTACGGCGACGCTGGGTCCGGCGGCCACGGCGGCGGCGGCGGCGGCCAGGGCGGCACGGGCAAGATTTCGGGCCTGGGCGGCTACGGCGGCGTCGGGACAAAGGGCGGCGACGGCAAGCCGGGGGTCGTGCTGCTGTACTATCGCAAACCAAAACAGACGGTGAGCGGCTGGGGCGTAACAAAAAACAACCAGTGGCGGCTGGATAAGTATGGACGGCGGTGCATTGTGTAGGGGGCGGAATCCCTCAGTCACGGCTTCGCCGTGCCAGCTAGCCCTATCCCTTTTGTCCCTTCGGGACATTTCCCCTTGACAAGGGGAATCGGCCTTTGACAAGGGAGCCAGCCCTCTCAGTCAGCTGCGCTGACAGCTCCCCCATAGGGGGAGCCAAGGACGGGGAATGCGCCCCCTACAAAATACGTGTAGGGGGCGGATGTCATCATCCGCCCGGACGATGAAGGAGGTAAATCATGCCAACGACAGAAGAACGACTTACGGCGCTGGAGACCAAACTGGCCGCCCTGACGGAAACAACGCCCACGACCTATTACGAGCACCAATACTCCGGAGAGGAGATCGACGCAGCGGTGGGCAGAGCCCTGACCGGCGGAGCCCTGGACACCAGCGTGACCAACGTCAGCAATCAGCTGGGGACGTTTGTGAGGCCGAATTTGCTGGATAATTGGTATTTTGGCAATCCGGTCAATCAGATGGGTGGAACAGAATGGCTGTCCTCTTCGAGCAGCGCTATCCCGTGCGTAGACAGATGGACTTGGTGGGGGCAGTATATAACAGGGACACGCTTAAATCTACTGGATGATGGGCTGCAACTCGCCAAGCCAGCCGAAGGACAAGGACTTTATCAGGCCATCATCCAGAAGGTCGAAAAGACTAGGGTGCCTGTTGGAGCAACCGTTACACTATCTGCCCTTGTCAAGGCGGAGGCTGATGCTTCAGTTGTGCTTGCCATAAACGACCCCTATAACGTTTTAAGTGTGCAAGCGAATGTATGGGAGTTAATCACTTTCACGGTCAATGCGCCAAGTGTCGAACAGACCTATTCCGTATCCATTCAGCGAAACTCGGGTGGTATAGCCTTTACCGTTAAGGCCGTCAAGCTGGAACTCGGCTCCAACCAAACCCTGGCGCATCGGGAGGGCGACAAGTGGGTGCTCAATGAGACCCCGGACTATGGGGAGCAGCTGCGGAGGTGCCATTGGTATTCTAATGTGCTTCCTGGAATCTATTGGTTGCCGCAAAATGCTGACGGCACAAACCGCCTTACAATCCCAATCTCCGATATGCGAACCATCCCCGTTGTTACCTGGGAACCAGCTGACGGGAGTACAGGTACGCTGTACTACGATGCAAATCTAGCAAAAAAGAATTCCATCCAATTTTACGCCACCGGCGTAACTGGGCTTTGTGGCGTAAAAAATATTAGGCTTTCCGCTGACCTATAAGGAGGTAACAACATGGACATTAAGCTGCATGGGGCCCCGGCCCCCAAGAGCCGGGTGTATATCCTGACGGATGAGACAGGGTGGGTGCTGCGGTTGGAGGGAGAGTACAGTCTCCCTGCCGACCTGACCGGCTGGACGCTGATCGAGGAGGGAGAGCCCTGCGACCGGCTCAATCTGGCGCAAAGTCACTATCTGGACGGCCCCCTGTACGATTACCAGGGCCGCCCCCGGTACCGGTGGGACGGGGTGGCCCTCCAGGCCATCGACTACGACGCGGAGGTGGGAGTGTGAGCGAGATCAGTGCGCTTATCTCCGCGACGTCCGCCATCGCCTGCGCCCTGATCGCCGCCTGGAGCAACCGCCAGGCCCGGGCCGACAAGGCCCAGCGGGAAAAGGCAGAGGCGGAGGACAAGGCCCAGCGGGCGCGGGTGGAAGCACGGGCGGCCCAAAGGGCCAAAGAGGGACGGCTCCAGCTGGAGATGCTCCACGCCAACAGCAAGCTCACCGTGGGCGTTGCCATGGCCCTCAAGCGGGGGCACTGCAACGGAGAGGTGGAGACCGGCCTGGAGGCCATCAAAAACGCAGATCAGGCATATGCCGCCTTTTTGGAGGGCATTGCCGTGGATCATCTGACTAAGGACGGGAGGTGAGTAACATGGATTTTGGCATTGCTAACGTGGCGGCTATCACCGTCATCTGCTATCTGGCTGGCCTGATCGCTAAGGCCCTGCCCCTGGATGATCGCTATATCCCCATCGTGTGCGGGGTGTGCGGTGCTGTCCTGGGCGTGGCCGGGCTGTATCTGGGGCTGCCGGACTTCCCGGCAAACGACCCGCTGACGGCGCTGGCCGTGGGCATCGTGTCCGGGCTGGCGGCCACGGGCGCAAACCAGGTTTTCAAGCAATTAGGCAAGGAATAACCATTGACAGGAAAAGAAAGGAAGTTTTGTATGAATACCAACATTCTGTATGACATCTACACCATCAACCGTGAGACCGAGGGCGAGGACCTGACCATCAGCCTGGCCAAGTATCAGGCCGAGCACCAGGGCGCTGTGAGCCAAGAGGAGGCCCGTGCCCTGCGGGAGTTCGTGGGCCGTCACGGCAAGGCCCTGGCTGTGGCGTTCCGCAAGGGCAAGGCGGCTTTTACCGCCGTGGCCGAGGTGCTGGAGGCCCAGGACAAGGAGGCCCAGGAGGCCGCCCAGTGAGGCTGTACAGGGCCCTGCTGACCCGCAATGACTGTTACCTTCGGGGCCGGACCATCCGGCCCCAGGGGGTGATGGTCCACAGCACGGGGGCCAATAACCCGCGGCTCCGGCGGTATCTCGCCCCGGATGACGGGTGGCTGGGCACACCCAGCCCCCGACACTGGAACCAGAGCGGCGTGGGGGCCTGTGTCCACGCCATGATCGGCAAGGCGGCGGACGGCTCCGTGTGTACCTATCAGACCCTGCCATGGACCATGCGGGGCTGGCACTGCGGGCGGTCGGGCAACGACACCCATATTTCCTTCGAGATTTGTGAAGACAGCTTGACCGACGAGGGCTATTTTCAGGCCACCTATCAGGCCGCCGTGGAGCTGACGGCGTACCTGTGTCAGCTCTATCATCTGGACCCCCAGGCCGACGGGGTGGTGCTGTGCCACAGCGAGGGCTATCAGCGGGGCATTGCGTCCAACCACGCCGACGTGCTGCACTGGTGGCGCAAGTTTGGGTACAGCATGGACGACTTCCGGGCCGACGTGGCGGCGGAAATGCAGGGAGGTGATGATATGACGGAGGCACAGGTGCGGCAGATCGTCCGGAAGGAGGTCGCCGCCTATCAGCTCCATCTGGCGGAGCTGCCGCCCAGCGACTGGGCCAGGGACCAGCTGGCCGCTGCCGTGGCCGCCGGGATCACCGACGGCAAGCGGCCACAGTCCCACGCCACCCGGCAAGAGGTGGCGATCATGGTGCGCAAGGCGCTGGAGGGCAGAGATTGAGCAGTTTGGCATCTGAGATGCTCCGGGACAGCAAGCGGCGGCTGAGACTTTGGCAGACTGCCGCCCTGGTCCTGGGGCTGCTGCTATGGCGGGAGCGGCTCAGATAGCCCGAGGAGGGCATCATGGGCTTAGCAGAGTTTACCGCCCGGGAGTGCGACTATTTCCGGGCGGCGTGCAACTTCACCGCCCCGGAGCGGGCGGTGTTTGACCTGCGGGTGCGGGGATGCAGCATCGTGGAGATCGCCATGGAGCTGCACGTCTCCGCCTCCACCGTGGACCGGCGCGTCCGGGCCGTCAAACGCAAAATTGAGAGAGTGCTGTGAGCATAGCAACACCCCCGGGCCGTGTGTGGCTCGGGGGGGTTGTTGTTATTTGCGGGTGTACTCTCGTTGATATTCTCGCTGACGCTGGCGCTGTTCCTCAGTCTTTTGCAAAAAAATTGACGTAAAAATGACGTAAAATTGACGTGGGGCCATAGCAAAAATGGGGTAAACTGGTATCAGATGGAGGTGGTGGAGGATGGCAAACTATCCGCCCTATGGTTACAACACCCCGCAGATGGCCCAGGGACAGCCCATGATGGGCCCGCAGGGGCAGCCTGGTTACATACCCCAACAGATGCAGCAGATGGCACAGCAGCCCCAGCAGATAGCCCCGGAGCCCCGGTATATCGTCCGGCCTGTGGCCAGTGAGATGGAGGCCATGGCGGCCCCCACACCCTTTGACGGCTCGGTGCTGCTGATGACGGACCTGTCCCACGGGATGATCTATGCTAAGTCCCTTAACTGTGCGGACGGGACGGCCCTGTTTGGCCGGTACGCCGCACAGGCCCCGGCCCAGGCAGAGCCGGCAGAACAATACGCCCCCATGTCCGCCGTGGATCAGCTGCGGCGGGAGCTGGAGGCCCTGCGGGCAGAGCTGCCCGGCACTAAGTCCGTCCCCGGCCGGGGCGGGAAGAAGGAGGCGGCGGAGACATGATGGGCAACCCTCTCCAGATGTTGATGCAGGCGGCCCAGATGGGCCGGGACCCTATGGCGATGCTCCAGCAGATGGCCGGGAGCAATCCACAGGCCGCACAGGCTATGCGCCTGATGCAGGGCAAGACCCCCCAGCAGCTCCAGCAGATCGCCACCAACATGGCCCAGCAGCGGGGGACCACCCCCGAGGCCATTGCCCAGGCGATGGGTATCCCCTTTAGGCGCTGACGGCAGCGCCCCTTATCAGGCGGCGGACCTTGACAACAACCGCTCTTAACTGGATGCGTCCGGCGGGAGCGGACGGCCCGCCGCGCAAATATACTGATAAGGAGACTATACCATGGATAACGATTTTGCGACTGGCTATGCTTTGGGCGCTGACAGCGCCTCCGGCGACCGCAACAACGGCGGTTTTTGGGGCGGTGATGGCTGGTGGGCCATTATCATCTTTGCCATGATCTTCGGCTGGGGCGGAGGCGGCTGGGGCGGCTTTGGCGGCGGCAACGGCGGCGGTTATGCTGCTACTGCTGCCACCCAGGCGGACATCCAGCGGGGCTTTGATAACTCCGCCGTGATCGGCAAGCTGGACGGGATCAACAACGGCCTGTGCGATGGATTTTACGCCGTCAACAACGGCCTGCTGACGGCCACCAACAGCCTGAGCACCGCCATGATGCAGGGCTTTAACGCCCAGACCATCGCCCAGATGCAGGGGGACAACGCCCTGCAGGCCCAGCTGGCCCAGTGCTGCTGCGACAACCGGGCCGCCGTGGCGGATCTCAAGTACACCATGGCCACCGACACCTGCGCCGTGACCAACGCCGTGCAGACTGCCGCCCGAGACATCATCGACAGCAACAACGCCGGGACCCGGGCGATCCTGGACTATCTGTGCCAGGACAAGATCGCCGCCCTGCAGGCCGAAAACAACGACCTGCGCCGGGCCGCCAGTCAGGACCGCCAGAATGCCCTGCTGACTGCGAGCATGACGGCCCAGACCAACCAGATCATCGGCACCCTGCGGGCCCCCACTCCCGTGCCGGCCTATCAGGTACCCAACCCCAACGCATACTATAACGGCTGCGGCTGCAACAGCGGCTGCGGATGCTGAGACTTCGGGGGGCGGTCTGAGGGCCGCCCCCTGAACAGAAGGAGTGTGAGACTATGGCTTGCAGCAATAACCCCTGTCGCCTGTGCAAGCGGCTGGTGATCTCTCAGGCCGTCACCTACGCCAGCGGCGTGCTGACCATCAATCTGCCCGCCGGGGCGTATGAGGACGGTCAGCGCTATTGCATGGTGATCGCCCAGGCTATCCCGGCGGATGCGATCATCGGGGCCCCCGTGGTGGTGACCATCGGCACGGGTACGGTGCAGTATCCCCTGACTAAGGCCAACTGCGCCCAGGCCGTGGCGGCCAACCTGCGCACCCGGACACGGTATCCCGTGTGTGTGTCCACGTCCGCCACCGGCGGGACCTTCCGCCTGCTGGGGCGTGTATGGTGCGCCCCTGATAACCGGCTGAGTGCCATTGATGGAGGTGCAGCTGCCGCGGCGGGAGGTGGAGACGTATGAGGAGAGCAACCAGGATGATGCTGCTGGACCGGGATCGTGAACGGGAGCGCCGCCGGGAGCGCTACCCCGAGTATGTCCCCCAGGGCTATGCCCCCGAGTATGAGGGGCCATACATGGGATGGGACGCCTATATCACCTCCCGCCCGGAGCGTGAGACCAGGCCCACCATGACCTATCTGGATGAGTCCAGGCACTGGCCCATGGAGATGCGGCCCATCGGCTTTGGCCGGGACTGGCCCACCATGGGCGGCGCAGATGCCTCCGTGCCCCGGTATCGGGAGATGGATCGGATGGCCGGCAACCGGGCCGTGAGCGGCCACAGCGAGAGCACCTATGTCCGCCCGCTGGACGTGGAGACGGCGGAGGAGTGGGCCGCTGACATGGACAACGAGGACGGCACCCACGGCCCTCACTGGAGCATGGACCAGGTGCGTCAGTTGATGGCTCAGCGTGGGATCACCTGCCCGCTTCCCGACTTTTTTGCGGCCCTCAACGCCGTGTACAGCGACTATGTTAAGGTCGCAAAAAAGCACGGCGTGGGCGGTAACATGGACTACTATGTGGACATGGCGCTGGCCTGGCTGGACGACAAGGATGCGGTCCAGGACAAGGCCGCCGCCTATTATCGGTACATTGTCAAGCATTGATTTTTTCAGGGGCGGTCCGTGCTGGATCGCCCCTGAAATTTTGCACAATCTTATGATGTTAGCTACACGTTAGTTACAAGTGTGTTACATTATGGCACAAAAATATAGTGTTTACAATGGTTTGCGTTCGCAAAAGTAATTCAATATAAGAAAAATTTCGGTACAAGAAAAGCGCAAAGTTATTTACTTTGTGCTTTTCTGGCGTTTATATGGATACTTTTCATAACTTTTTCGGTATCATTTATTTTGCACAATTTTGTGACGTTAGTTACATTATGATACCTTCACAAGCTCACCTCGGAGGTAGTCCGGGGTGAGCTTGGTGTAGTGATCTGTGATGCTCTGGTCTGCGTGGCCGATCATGCGGCGGATGGCAAGCTCATCGGCTCCGGCGGCGTGGAGCCGCGATGCGAACGTATACCGCGCCCAGTGGGGGGTGGCGTCCGGTGCTCCGATGGCCTGCATGATACGCTTGTACTGTATGCGATACCGCTCATAAGGGAGCGGGCTACCATCATCCCGACAAATGATAGTCTGGCCGCCTTTAGCCAACCAGGCCAGCAGATAGGGCTTGATGCGAGGATGGACGGGGACGATCCGGTTGCGGCCTGCGTCCGTCTTGAGCCCGCCCACCAGATAATCCCCGTCCGGGTGGTAGGAGGCGGGTGTCAGCTGGAGCAGCTCAGCCACCCGGAAGCCCGTATAACACAGGATCAGCGCGGTATCCGCCCACGGGGTCCCGGCGGCGGCCAGCTGCTGGAGCTTGCCCAGTTGGATATCGTCCAGCCCGTCCCGCTTTTGCCGCGCCTCCGCATGGGGGAGCTCCACAAATGCAGAATAGTCCTTGAGGATGATATCCCGCTGCATGGCGTACTTATTGAGCACCCCCATAAGCACCTTGATTTTTGCCGAGGTGCTGGGGGCCAGACCGCCCTCGATAGCCTGGTCAATGCAGCTCTGCCACTGGTCCAGGGTGATGAGCCGCATTTTGCGGTCCGCCAGGGGCTGCAGATAGCGCCACGCAAAGCGGTGGACGGCGGCGGCGCTGTCGCTGATCTTGAGATAGTGCCGCTCGGACCACGCCGCATAGACCTGGGCCAGCGTCCAGTTTGCGGTAGTCTCTTCCGGGGCCGTGTGGGTGCGGCACCAGTCATCCAGGGCGGCCTGAGCATCGGCGGCTTTGGCGTGATAGGACAGATAGTGCTGCCGGATGCGGCCCCGCTCATTTCGGGCCGGGACACGGACGGCCCAGGGCTTGCGGCGGTTGCCCGGGAGCTTAACAATGCTGCCGGTTCCGTTGGCTCTCTTCATTGACTTTACCCTCCCATTAGTGTATAATAAGAGGGTAGTTTGATCCTCCATAGACAACTACCCTCTTGACGTGGATCGCTGGGTTACCGCCCGGCGATCTATTTTTTTGCCCTGCTCACCAGCAACGGGAGCAGGCGGTGAGCCCGCGAGACTGCGCCTCGGAGAGCGTGATCTCTTTGGCGCTGGACATATTGCCACAATCTGGCTTGCTGTGGTATTTGGAGCCGGTGGCGGAGACATACACCGTCTTTTCCGCTGCCGGATTCGCCGCCGCTGTGTCTGCAGAGGCCTGGAACTTGTCATAGATGACCTTGCTGCTGTCTGCGGCCAGCAGATTGTCTCCGTTGGCGCTCTGGACGTAGACCAGGACGGTGTAGTCCCCCTGATCGGTCACGGCGCTCTGGGCACCGGCGGCCAGGCTGACCAGGTCGGTCTGCACGTCGGACCAGTTGGCGGGCCTTGCGCTGCCGTCGCTGTCGCTCAGACCGGGGACGGTGACCACGCACTCCACCCGGCTGTGGTCGGCCACCTTGCGGATGCTGGAGACGGGATAGCCCATGCCCTTCAGATAGGTCTCCACGCCGTCGGCGATCACGTCGATGGGTGCGGCCTGACTGCCTGTTGTGATGGCAACATCGGTCGTTGTGGACCCGGGGGCACTGGTATCACCGTCTGTTCCGGGGTCAGCGGAGGTGGACACGGTGGACTGGGCGGGGTGCGCCGGTGCGTCAGATCCGCCGCCGCTCAAAAATGAGTAGATTCCGCAAAATGCGATGATGAGCACCGATATGATGATCGCCCATACCGCGATCCTCACCAGCTTATTGCTGGGCGGCTTTGGGCCTCCGGCACCACTGCCCGCTCCGTTACCGCCCCAGCCACTGGTCTCGGTGCAGGGCATTCCGGCGTCGCTCTCAGCTCCTTTACCACCCCAGCCTCTCGTTTTGGAGTAGGACACGCCGGTGCCGGGGGCACCAACGGAGGTGGTCACGCCACGCCGGGAGTTGACGGAGACGTGGGCCCCTTTGACCCCGGCGCTGATGCCCAGGCTGCCCTTGCCCACGTTAAGCCGGACGCCCTTGCCCAGACCGATGGACTTACGATATCGCATTCCCACGATATTCACTCCATTCAGATTTTGTTAAAATTTAGCAATTCGACGGTTTTCCCCTGGTTTTTTTGTGGCGCTGGACATATAATGGCGGCGACCTCACCGCTTGCGGGCTTTGTCCGGTGGCCGCCACCGCCGGCCATGGCCGGGGCGGTGGGGCTCACACATAAGCCATACGGGATCGGAGGTTACCATGTGTCACAGCGACTTGATGAGAGAGCTGGCCCAGCTCCTCCGGCAGTTGCCGGAGCGCGAGCAGCGCCTGGTCTTGCAGCTGGCCCGGGGCCTGGCTGCCAACCATCCCAACCCAGGGGGCTGACCGATTTGGTCAGCCTTTTTTATTTAGAGGGCGGGTCCGTCAGGGCCCGTCCTCTGTGTTGTCTGTGGGTGCTTCCAGCGGAGGTACCATTTCCAGCAGGTATTTCTCCAGCATCTCCCACTGGTCCTCATTTAGCTGGGACAGCACTGACAGCAGACGCCGTTTAAAGTTAGGTCGTTCCCCCGCCATTGCGGAGGAAACGAAGTCCATGATCTGATCGTCGCGGCTCCGCTCTGCGAGCATCGGGCCGGTGCCGTTTACCAGCCACTCCTTATTTACCCCAAACGTGGAGCAAATAAGATCAATTAAGAGTGGTTTTATCGGGGCTCTATCAAGCTCAATATTGACAATAGCCCAGCGCGACATCCCAAGGCGATTGCCAAACTCGGTTTGATTAAGCCCCAGGGCTTTGCGTAATATCTTAATACGATCTCGCACATGTCTCACCTCCTTGCTTGTGCCCTTATTATAGCAAAAAGAAAATGTGCTGTCAACACAATTCTAAAAAATAAAATGTTTGAAAAAAGTGTTGACAGCACAATCGTAATATGCTATTATGTGTTTACAACACAAAGGAGGTGAGCAACACATGACGGCAAAAGAGCAGCGGATCAGTGAGACCATTGCCCGGCTGCTGCCCACCCTGTCCGAGGGCCAGAAGGACTGTTTTCTGGCCTATGCGGAGGGCATGGCGGCGGCGCTGGACACCATCAAGCCCCGGGCCACCTGAGCCCGGGAGAAAAAAGGAGTGAACCTAGAAAATGGAAGAAAAGCTGAAAAATTTGGAGCCTACCCTGCTGGCCCTTGCGGAGGCCCTGCGGGACATGCCCTGGGTGTATGTGGTAAATATTACCAGGTTGGTCTACCCGTACATCCACTATGAGATGAAGGTCACCATATCGGAGGACTCCGAGGGCCTGATGCGGAGCGTGGTGCCTAAGCGCAGTATGTACTGGCACCGCCAGCGGGACGTGGGTCCCTGCACGCTGATCCTGGTCAATGATGATGACGAGGAGCGGGCCTATCGGGCTAAGTGGGGCCTGGAGCCCCTGGGAGCAGGCGGCGGAGGAGGCCACGGATACGGCGGCGGAAAAGGAGGTGCAGGGAGTGGACACGCCTGCGGAATTTGAGGAGATGGGCAACATTGATCTGCTGATTACGTTGTTTATCATTTGCGTAATTTTTGCAGACGGAAACATAACCAAAATCGAAGAAGTGTTGAAAAGGAGGCTGTTGGAAGATGAGACCCAAGACGAGAGAGGACCCAGTGATCACGGATGAGGAGATCCTGGCCCTGGACAACGTGCCGGTGTCCCTGGCCGCCCGGTATCTGGCCACCAGCACCGCCACCCTGTATGAGGCCCTGCAGGATGAGCGGGTACCCTTTGGCTGGGCCGTCCAGCGGAACAGCAACTGGGCCTACCACATCAGCCCGGGCGGCCTGGTCAAGTATAAGCACGGGGAGCTGACCATGTACAAGCTCCGGGACGTGAGCGAGATCATCTGCGGGGACGTGTCCCGCATGATCGACCAGCGCATGGAGGCCCTGGGCAAGCTGTCCGCCGCCCTGCTGGGGGCGTGAGGAGGTGTGACAAGTGGATAGCCTTGACAAGATGCGGGATTGCCCGTATTTTACGCCGTGTGTGAGACGGCTGTATGCCGATACCCAGGTGATGCACACGGAGGTATATTGCTCCAACGAGACTATGTGCGCCAATTTGGCCCTGAGATTTTTTGACAAACCGGTTGAGTTTTGTCAGTGGCCCAGCGCGCAAAAAAATCCCCCTGCCGATAGCACCGACAAGGGGGAAGGGTGAGGGGCACTCACCAGACTACACAGAGATTATAGCACAAATAACCAGACTACGCAAGAGGAGATGATCAACATGATGGAGGACGGGACGATCCGCTCGGGGCGCAGAAAGCCCTTTGTGGTGCTGTACCGGGAGGTGGCACAGGACAAGCGGCTGTCGTTGGCCGCAAGGGGATTGTTTGCGGTGATGGCCTCCTTGCCCGAGGACTGGAGCTATACCGTGGCCGGCCTTGCTAAGGTGGCCGGATGCAGCAAGTACCGGACCCGCCTGCTGCTGGAGGAGCTGGAGACGGTGGGATATCTGGTCCGGGCCCAGAGCCACGGCGACGGGGGCAAGTTTGGCCCAAACACCTACATCTTGCAGGATGAGAGCCCCGCACCGTTGTCCCAAAACTCGGACAACGGTGAAGCAAAAAAAACACCGTTGTCCGAAAAAGCCGTCAACGGTGAAAGCCGTCAACGGAAAAAACCGTCAACGGAAAATTTGACACTACAAAAGAAAGATAATACAGAGAGATTAGATAATAATAACCCCCCTACCCCCCAGAAGGGGGGCAAGAGGGCCAGCAAATACGACCTTGCGGAGGACGCTAAGCCGATCCTGCGGGCCTATGTTGGCAAGGACGCAGAGCTGTATCAGGCTCTGGCCACACTGATCGAGGTGCGGGTAGCCAAAAAGGCCGTCAACTCCGCCCGGGCGATCAAGATGCTGCTGGCGGAACTGGACCGCCTGAGCGGCGGCCGTCGGGAGGACAAGCTGGCACTGGTGCGGCAGAGCGTTACCAACAGCTGGAAATCCGTGTTCCCCCTGCGGGGCGGCGGTCAGGGACAGCCCCAGCCGGGGCCCACGCCGCCGGAAAAACTGGGGTGGGACTAAGTGGCTGAGTTGCAGCTGGACCAGGCCAGCGTCCTGGGCTCCATGATCCTGGCCCCGGCGATCATCGGGGACGTGGTGACCACCCTGACCCCGGAGGACTTTGGGGCGGGAGACCCCGCGGACCTGTTCCGGGCCCTCCGGGCCCTGTACATGGAGGGCGGCAAGATCGACGTGGTGACCGCCCTGGACCGGATGGGCCGGACGCCGGAGCACCAGAGCTATTTGATTTCCGTCATGGACGCCACGCCAACCGCCGCCAACTGGCGGGAGTATGTGCGGATCGTCCGGGAGCAAGCCCGGCTGCGGGCGCTGCAGTCCGCCGGGCTGGAGCTGGCCTCCACCGGCACCACGCTGGAGACGGCCAGGGACCTGGTGGCCCGTCTGGACCGCCTGATGCGGGACCGGCGGGAGGTGGAGTGCGTGGACATGGAGGCCGGGATGCTGCAATTTACGGACGATCAATCCAGGCAGCCGCACTATCTCCCGTGGGGGCTCCCGTGGCTGGATGAGGGGCTGACGGCGGAGGCCGGGGACTACATCGTCCTGGGCGGCTATCCGTCAGACGGCAAGACGGCCCTGGCCCTCTCCCTGGCCTATGCCCAGGCGGAGACCCGCCGGGTGGGGTTTTTCAGTCTGGAGACCTCGGCCTCTAAGCTGTTTGCCCGGCTGTGTGCGTCGGTGGCCCGGATATCCAGCAGCCACATCAAGCGGCGGACGCTCACGGACGATGAGTGTGAGCTGTTGGCGAGCAAGTCCGATGAGATCAGGGCCCGCAAGCTGCAGTTTGTCCGGGCAAGCAGTATGACGGTGGAGGACATCGGGGCCTTTGCCCGGGCAAAGCAGTATGACGTGATCTATGTGGACTATCTGAGCCTGATCCAGGCTCAGGGGCGCACGGAGTACGACCAGGTGACGGCGATCAGTAAGGGGCTGCACCGCCTGGCCCAGGACAACAAGATCACTGTGGTGGCCCTGTCCCAGCTTTCGCGGCCGGAGAAGGGTTTCCAAAAGATACCAACGCTTAACAGCCTGAGAGCATCCGGCCAGATAGAGCAGGACGCGGACGTGGTGATGCTCCTCTACCGTGAGGAGCCGGACAACATCCGCTCCCGTCGTATCCTGCACGTTGCCAAAAACAAGGAGGGCGTGACCGGGCGGGTGGCCCTGCTGTTTGACGGGGAGACCCAAAGATTTAGGGCGGACAGCTATCAGGATATCAAGTCCGCCGAAAAACCTAAGACTAAGCCGCAAGAGCCGGAGTATAAGCAGGCTGCACTGTACGACCTGCCCGGCTCCACGCCGGTGCCGTGGGAAAACCATGGCACAAGGAATCAGTTAGGAGGATAAAAATGGATTGCAACACGATCAATGAGCTGTGGGAGCTGGAGGCCCGCAGGATGGACTATCGCCGGGCGGCGGACTATCACCGCCGCAAGAGCCACCAGGCCGCCATGCGGCGGCACGGACTGATCTGCTTTGCCCAGGGCGTGGTCATGATGGCTGCCCTGTTGGCGGTGGTCATGATGGTCTGGGGGTGAGCGGGGATGGACTACAACAGAGACTCGGATGTGTTGATTGCTATTAGGGATATCATCAATGATTATCTATACAAGGAGCGGCGCGAACAACGGGAAAAAGATAAAAAATACCTTGCAAATTTGTCCGATATGTTGCTAGTCGCCTCAAAAGAGCGCGAAAAAAATAGCTCTGCTGCATGTAGTAATTGCATCTATGCAGATTATTGTGATATCACATATGCACAAAATAACAGATGTTTGGCATTGCATTTGGCTGCGATAAGGTTATGTGAGGTAATCCCATATGCTCAATAAGATCATCGTCATGGGCCGCCTGGGGCGGGACCCGGAGGTGCGGTATACCAGCACCGGCAAGCCGGTGGCCTCCTTCACCCTGGCCGTGGACCGGGATTTTAAGGGCCAGGACGGCCGCCGGGAGACGGATTGGCTCCAGATCGTGGCCTGGGACGCTAAGGCCAGATTTGCCCAGCAGTATTTCCACAAAGGCCAGCAGGCCCTTGTGGAGGGCCGTCTCCAGGTGCGGGACTGGACCGCAAACGATGGCAGTAAGCGCCGGGCCTGTGAGATCGTGGCCGATAATATCTATTTTGCCGGGGCCAAAGCGGCCCCGGCAAGCGAAGGAAACGCAGACGAGGCAACGCTCCCGCCGCCTGTCCAGGCTCCGATGGAGGACATGGGCGACGATGAGCCCCTGCCGTTTTTAGGAGGAAAAACATGGAACTGAACGTAAAACTTGACCCGCTGGCCTATCTGCCGGAGCGGGCGCACCCCACCGATGCGGGGCTGGACCTGAGGACACCCCACGACGTGCTGGTGATGCCGGGTGTGGGGGCCGTGGTCAACACGGGGGTACATATCCAGCTGCCCCCGAACACGGTCGGAATGCTCAAGAGCAAGAGCGGGCTTAACGTCAAGCACGGGATCGTGAGCGAGGGCGTGATCGACGAGGGCTACACGGGCACGATCCTGGTCAAGCTCTATAACCACGGCCCTAGGGCGGTACAGTTTAGGCGGGGTGACAAGATCACCCAGCTTGTGGTGCTGCCGGTGCTGTACCCCGACGTGGTCCAGGCGGAGGAGATTGCCGGCGGCCCACGGGGGGATGACGGATATGGGAGTTCTGGGAGATGAAAATATTAGTAGCCTGCGAAGAGTCGCAAACGGTATGCAAGGCGTTTAGGGCTCGCGGACATGAGGCATACTCCTGCGATATCCTAGAGCCCAGTGGAGGGCACCCTGAGTGGCATATACTGGGCGATGCAGTCAAAGCTATCGAGGGGGGGCAAGTAACGACCATGGACGGGCTAATGCATGATATTGGCAAGTGGGATTTGCTGATCGCACACCCGCCTTGTACTTACCTCTCAAATGTTGCGACCCGGCAATATTCCTTGAAATGTAATTCACCGGAGAAAGTAGTGACTCGATGGGTAGATAGAGCAAATGCCGCTGTATTTTTCATGCAATTTATTCTCGCAGATGTGCCGAGAATTGCAGTTGAAAATCCTGTTGGATTTATGAACTCGTCTTATCGCAAGGCTGACCAGATTATCCACCCTTATTATTTTGCAGAAAGCGTTACAGATGACGAAAACTACCACGAGAAGCGCACTTGCCTGTGGTTAAAAGGTGTGCCCCCTCTCAAACGCATTTCGGATTTGCCTAAACCGCCGCCAATGTATATTTGCCAGGGCGAAAAGTCCAAGGGAAAGAAAATCGGATGGTGCGAAGGAATGAGGGGTTGCAAAAGCGAAGAACGGGCAAAAGCCCGAAGCAAAACTTTCCCAGGTATTGCAAAGGCTATGGCTGACCAATGGGGAGTGGAGGACACAGGAATTGAACGCGGAAACTCGATATTACCCACTCCCTAAACCGGATATCGCAAAAGAGGAGGCAGATAAAAAGTGAAAAACGACACGTTGGGCCTGTATGGCCCGGAGGATAGCAAATACCTCTGCCTGGTGGCCCGCCGGGCGGCGGCGAAGGGGATCAAGACGGCCTGGGTGGCTGGGCCCACTCCCGGCTGCGTGGCCTATGTGGCCGACACGGATGCCGGGTGGCCGATGTGGGATTTGTCGCCCGAGGAGGACGTGGACAACATCAAGCACCCGGGGCTGTCCTGCTGCGCGGAGGGAGCGCTGCGGTACATCTACACCGGACCGCCGGGATGGCGTGTGTGCATCATCGGGCGCGGCCACGCTGTCCAGGGGCTTGCGGAGACTCTAAAAGGCTATGAAATAAACCAGTGCAGCAGCACGGCCCTGGACATGGCCTATCGGGTGGCCAGGGCGGACATCATCGTCAACAGCGCTGACGCTGTGACCGAGGAGGTGCTGGGTGCGGTGCCCGCCTCCGCCGTTGTCATCGACATAAGCGGCAGCATGGAGCCGCTGAGTGACCGGGTGGCGGACTATGTGCCCAGGGCCTATGTTGGCAGCTGGAACATTGCGGAGCTGCTGCGCCGGGTGCGGGTGCGGATGCTGATTGAGGAGGAGGGTGAGACGGATGGCTGAATACAACGAGGAGTTTGACCGCTTGAGGCGTAACCGGGTCAAAGTGTCGTATCACAAGTACGGCCCGGCTGCGAAAAATTTTGGGGAGGGCCGGGTGGATGCCTACCGGACGGCGCTGCTGTGCCTGGATGCGTTTGAGCGGGACCACAACCTGGAGCATCTGCTGGATGCGGCCAACTATTTGATGTATCGATTTTCGTTCCCGTTGCCCGGGGATTACTTCCAGGCCACGGATAGCGCCGGGAGCGTCGGAACCGTGGGAACGCCTATCAACATGGAACGGGGCGATTTCGGATGAATGACTTTGTGAAGCGTATCCAGCGTGAACGGGACGCAGCCATGGGCGTGGCGGAGCGATGCACCCGGCAGTTTGAGCAGGACTGTTGGCAGATTGCGCTGGCCCGGTATAGCAAGATCGCGTTGGGGTATCAGCGCATTATGGAGCTCACGGAGCTACAGACTCAGGTACGCAACGAGTATAGCGGGGCTGTGCTCAAAGGGCCAGAACAGGACGTGTATCGGGCCCACATGGACGCAGAGCTGGCCGAGATCATGCGAGACCGGGCCGACCAGTTAATCCCCTTTGAGCGGAGGTACCCGGAGCTTAAGGCTGAGACGTATAGGGGGCGCAAGCATGGCGTATAAGCGTAAGCGGACGTGTGATAACTGCGTATACTGGCGGGTGCTGTCCGCTGCCGGATATAAGGGGCCGGGCAAGGCTTGCCACTATCTGCTGTGGACGGGGCAGCGCCGCAAGATCGCAAAGACGGGCCGATGCCTGTCCTGGACTGGTACCGGCGGCACCCACCAAAAGCATATCTTCCGGCTGTACCGGCCCGCTGAAAATAAGATGGGAGGGGATTTATGAAATACGAGGATTTCAATAAGTCACGGAGACTTTGCAGCTCCGTGGCCTGTTGTGAGGACTGCCCTGTTAATGCCCACGATAAGCCGACCACCATCATGTGCTACAGAGTGGCTATGGCGCTGGCTGGTGAGGAGCTTGCGGAGATAGTTAGGAGACGCTGGCCGGATGAGTAAGACGCTCAAGCAGACCCGGGCGGGGCGGCTGGTGTGCGCCGTGGTGTACACCACGCCAACCGCCGGGGAGACGGCCAGGACCCGGGGCCAAAAGCTCCGGGCCAGCGCCGCCGCCCGGGAAAAGCTCAATGCCCGCACATCATTCCAAAAGCTGGAGAGAGTATTGGCCGCAAATTTTGACACCGGGGACCTGTTTGTCACCCTCACCTATGACGACCAGCACCTGCCGGATTGCCGGGATGCGGCGGTCCGGCGGATGCGGTCCTTTCTCTCCCGGTTCCGGGCGCTGCGCCGGCGCCGGGGGGAGGAGACCAGATATGTATATATCACAGAAGGCTGCTATCCCGGTGGACGGCTGCACCACCATATGGTGCTTAACAGCACCGGTCAGGACGTGGAGGATCTCCGCAAGGCGTGGCGATGCGGACAGGACGTGGAGGTGATCCGCCTGACCATCGACCGGGTCCACAGCTATGAGGACCTGGCCAGCTACCTGACTAAGGAGCCACGGGAGTGGGGACACCCGCATGTAGGTGAGCGGACGTGGACACCGGCGCTACACCTCCGTCAGCCGGAGCCGGAGACGGAGCGTGTACCGGACTATGTCACCCTGGCCGCACCGCCGGAGGCGGAGGTGCTGGCCAACGAGGGCCCGATCCGCAACGGCTACGGGGAGTATGCCTGGATCAAGTACCTGCTGCCGCCAACCGATACTAACAGCCGCCGCAGATCTAAGCGGCGGCGAATGCCGAAAGAATAGCTTTTCTATTCTTTTCGGGCTTGGGGGTAAGTATATCTTCTTCGTTTTCAAAACAAAAGGAGGAAAAAAGATTGCAAGTAACAGCAAGCTGTGGTAAACTGATAGTGCGAGACGGGAGGGTGATATGCCCGTACTGTGGCAAGGGGACAGTGCATCGGCTCTTGCCGACAACCGTCGGAAAAAATATCCTGGGGTATTGCAAGCGATGCCACAAGGAAATCGTGATAGACATAGCGCCTGAGCCCGTGTCACATGACCAGCGCCTGAGCCTAGACTAACCCGAGAGGGGGTGTCGTGGCCCGGGCGCTTTTTTCGTCCGCCGGAGGTGATAGCCCGGGGGCGGAGCGCCACGGCCGTGGCCCATGGATTACAAGTCTAAGCGCTGGGCGGCCGCACGTCGTGCTGCCCTGCGGCGGGATCGCCACCAGTGCCGGGAGTGCAGCCGCTACGGCCTGGCGGTCAACGCCTCGGTGGTGCATCACGCCTGGCCCGCAGAGGACTGGCCGGAGCTTGCCTGGACGGCGTGGAATCTGGTCAGCCTGTGCCCGGCGTGCCACAACGCCATGCACGACAGAGACACCGGCGCACTGACGGCCCGGGGCATGGCGCTCCGCCGCCGTGTCACCCCCCCCTCCCAAGGCCCCTCGCCGCGCTCCCTAGGGGGTC
>ERZ773170.686-NODE-686-length-31214-cov-11.896787_pt1 | contig 31214 bp, 23 predicted proteins | sample MGYA00581002_ERZ773170 | MGnify/ENA primary metagenome ERZ773170 (study PRJEB29015, sample SAMEA2737811) | human gut metagenome | biome: human gut; feature: human-associated habitat; material: faeces | place: China | collected 2012 ... | reverse complement strand
GCGGAGCCGGGCCTTTTTGTGCGGAGAAACCACCACAAAGGCGCCTGTCCCCTTTGTGGTGGTTTTGACAGGTTAGCGGAGCTTGCTGGTCTCGAAGTACTCGGGGAACTGGTCCAGAACCTCGGTTTGGTTGCGGAACATCATGTGCAGGTGCTTGCTGACCAAAAAGCTCGCTTCGATGGGGTCGCGACCGGCGATAGCGCGGCGAATCTGCTTGTGCTCGTTCACGATGTCCTGATTGTCGAGAACCTGCGTGGCGGCGCGCAGCCAGCGGAAGCGCTCCAGGTCGGCATTGGTCTCCTCGAGCCACGACCACACAGTGCTGCGGCATGCGATGCTAAAAATCATGTGATGCATGAGGTTGTCGCTCAAAAAGAAGCCGATGCGATCCTCTTCGGCCGTGGCCTTTTCCTGCAGCGCGATGGCGCGGTCGAGCTGCTCGATGCCGGCCGACGTGGCGCGCGCACAGCACTCCACAATTACCTGCTTTTCCAGGTGCTCGCGAATGTAGCAGGCACTCTCGGCAAGGGTGAGGTTGATGGGTGAGACGTAGGTGCCGCTCTGGGGCACGGTGCGCACCAGGCCTTCCTGCGCCAAGCGAACCAAAGCCTCGCGCACGGGCGTGCGACCCATGTCCAGGTCGTCGCAAAGTTGCTTGACGCCCAGCTTTTCGCCCGGCTTGTAGTCCAGATAGACGATCTTGCGTCGAATGGTGTGGTAGGACTGGTCCTGTAGGCTCGTTTCCTGCTCGCCGACGTGCATCGATTCTTCCATAGCGCCTCGCAACTGTTCTATCAAACTCATATGTCAGTTGTTAATTATGCCGCGAATCAGCTTTCCGCGGTGGGTAATTCGGCTGTTGCCCAAGAACGATTGCGGCATCTTAGTCTTTGTTTGCGCAAGGCTGCGCTCAATGTTGCCGTATCATAAGCCGTCGCAAACGTGAAAGAGAAAGAAGGAATCCCATATGCAACTGGCGAATATCGTACGCGAGCGCTGGAAGGGTGTCTTGTTCTGCCTGACCATCGCTATCCCCGCGACGTTGCTCGGCAAACAAATTGAGGTGGTCGGCGGGCCGGTATTTGCCATCCTCTTTGGCATGGTTCTGGCGCTCGTCTTTCCCAAGAATCGTCGCGAACAGCTCGCCGCCGGCGTTACCTATACGTCTAAAAAGGTCTTGCAATACGCGGTTATCCTGCTTGGCTTTGGCATGAACCTCTCGCAGATTCTGTCCAAGGGCGCCCAGTCGCTGCCGATTATCGTGGCGACGATCTCGACCTCGCTTGTTGTCGCCTTCGTGCTCTGCCACGTCATGAACGTGCCGAGCAAGATCGCGACGCTTGTGGGTGTGGGTTCGTCGATTTGCGGCGGTTCTGCCATCGCCGCGACCGCACCCGTCATCGATGCCGACGATCGCGAGATTGCCCAGGCTATTTCGGTCATCTTCCTGTTTAACGTTATCGCGGCGCTCGTGTTTCCGACGCTCGGCGGCATGCTCGGGCTGACCAACGAGGGCTTTGGCCTGTTTGCCGGCACCGCCATCAACGACACTTCGTCCGTAACGGCTGCGGCGAGCGCCTGGGACAGCATGCATCCCGGCGCCAATGTGCTCGAGAGCGCCACGGTGGTCAAGCTCACCAGGACGCTGGCCATTATTCCCATTACGTTGGTTCTCGCATGCTGGCAGATGCATCTGGCGCGCAAGGCCGGCGGCGACGCCAAAAGCACGTTCTCGCTTAAACGCGCGTTTCCCATGTTTGTGCTGTTCTTTGTGCTGGCGAGCGTAATCACCACGGTGCTTCAGCTTCCCGCGTCCATTACGGCGCCCATCAAGGAGCTTTCGAAGTTCTTTATCGTGATGGCCATGGCGGCTATTGGCTTTAATACCGATATCGTCGAGCTGGTCAAAAAGGGCGGCAAGCCCATCGCGCTGGGCTTTTGCTGTTGGATTGGCATTGCGTGCATGAGCTTGGGAATGCAGCACGTGCTGGGAATCTGGTAGAGAAGTAGCCAGTTTGCGTGTTGGCTGCTGGTGAGCGCATGCCTGCGGTGGAGCGATAGGAGCTCTTGCGGGTATGGCTTGTCCGCAGGTTTATAAGTCCCGAAGAGCTCTTATCGCCCCGCCAGGATGGCGATGCGGGGCAACACCTATACTCGCAGGACGGCGCTCTCTGCCCTATAGTGTTTGGTGAGCAATATCGTTCAATTTTGAAACACTCGGTCGTGCGACCGTCGGCGGTTGCATGTCGCCGCGGACAGGGGCAAATCATGGATAGCGTTGCCAAGCTGAACATCTTGACCGAGGCCCTGGCTGCTGCCGGGGCCTCGGCATTGGCAATCGATGCGCGGGGGGACGTCGCGATTTCGACCATGAATGACGCGGCGCTTGAGTGGGATGTGGCGGCTTTTGTCGCTGAGCGCCTCGACCGTATAGGAGACGGCGCGCGTCTGGTTATGGGACGTGCGGGTGCGCGCCTGAGCCTGACCGTTCGCCCCACCGACAAAGAGGGCGGGAGGCTTTGGGTCGTTGTGGTCCGCGAGGTGCGCGGTGCCGCGGCGCATTCGGGCATCGAGTGGCTCAACGCCGACGAAGTTGAGGCCCGCTACGAATCGAGCGCGTACGGCATCGTTGAGGGGGCGGCCTCGGTGGCTGCGCCGGTCGCCGAGAGCTACGCGCGCGGCGTGCCCCTTATGCTCGAGGGCGAGCTGGGGGCGGGTCAGGTCGAGATAGCCAAGCGCCTCTATCTGGACGGTCCTTTTGCCGATCAGCCCTTTGTTTCCGTCGCGCTCGATGAGCTTACCGATCGCGGTTGGCGCCACGTGCTCAAAAGCGCCGAATCGCCGTTGTTCCAAACGGGGCTGACACTTTGCATTGCGGGCTGGAATGCGGTTGGCCCCCAGCGCCTTCGCGAGCTCGTTTCCACGATGGCCGACACCGCGTTGGCGACGCGCTGCCATGTGGTGCTGACGGCGAATGACATGCCGGGCGGCAGCGAAAGTGATCAAGCCGCCTTTGTGACCGAGCGCTTCGCCTGTGCGGTGAGCGTGGCGCCGGCAATCGTCGAGCAGGGAGCCGCGTCGACGAAGGTTGCGCGCTATTTGGAATATCTCGCTGGTGCATTTGGGACGGCAGCGCCCACGCTGTCTGCCGCGGCGACGAAGGCGCTCGATGCTTACCGCTGGCCGCGCAACTATCTGCAGCTCCGCGAGGTCTCGGAACGACTGTATATATTGGTGGGGACGGGCACGGTGGATCGCGCTGTGGCGGAGGAAGTGCTAGCCCAAGAGGACGTGATTAAGACCGCAACCTTTGGCGCCCCGACACTCGAAAGCGACCTGTATATCCTGCGACCGTTGGCCGATACCGAGCGAGATATCGCGCATCTGGTTGTAGATCATCTCCACGGCAACCGAACCCGTGCGGCGGAGGTGCTGGGCATAAGCCGAACAACGCTGTGGCGCTTGCTGAAGGACGATGACCGTTGAGCGAGGCGCCCGTGACCGCGCGCGACGCGTGTGCTACAGTCCAAAGCGTTATTGTTTCGATTTGGTTACGGCGTGCGGGGGCGTATGGCTGAGACTACAAAACCGAGCCGCAGAAGGCGGAGCGCCGCACCGGTCAACCGACGCACGACATCGGTGACGTGGGGCAAACACGCCTCGGGGTTTGATGGTTCGTTCAAGCGCACTAAATACGGTTATCCTTCGGCAAGCGCCCGCTTGGCCATGCAGGCAGAGTCCTCGTTGTGGGGCCGCAAGTGCGTGGTGGGCTCAAAGCTCAAGCACGACGGCACGCTCGGTTACATCAGCCGCGGGGCGGCTCGTCGCAGCGGACTCAATCCGGCTGGTTGGCATCGTTATGTTCCGATCGCGGTCGTCATTGCGGTGATCATCATCGCACTCGCTGCGCTTGGCTACGCCGGCGGCGGCGCCAACTTGGACGCAGTGTTTAAATCGCCCGAGCTCGCGCATGCAGGCACAGAAATTGTCGAGGGCGCTCAGACCCAGACGGGCGTCGCGCCCCAGCGCGGTATCGTTGCGGCAGCCTCCACCATCGCCGACGCTCAAAAGGACGACGGCGAACAGGGCGACGGCGCCGAAACGACCCACACGAACGAAACGACGACAACTCCACCGGCAAGATAAGTTGCGAGCGGGTCCGCCGTTCGTTAGAACGGCGGGACTAATTACTTTACATACACCACGTTGTCGCGGCGGGGTTTGGGCTCGGGTAGCGTGTCTTCGGCATAGCCCAGAATGCAGTGACCGACACCGCGCAGGCTGCCGTCGGCGGGCAGGTCCCAGCTGGCCAGCAGCTCCAGGCCCTCGGGCGAGTCAAAGACCTCGTGCGCGCGGTGAATCCAGCACGAATCGACACCCAGTGCATAGGCGGCGTTGAGCAAGTTGCCCATGGCGAGCGAGCCGTCTTCCAGATGCGTGGGCACGCTGCGGTCGACGAGCACCACCACAACGGTCTTGGCGCCGTAGAAGGGATCTCCCTCGCTACCCATAACCTGGGCGTTGAGCTGCGAGAGGCGCTCGACGGTTGCGGGGTCGGTGACGGCGACGAACGTGACCGGCTGGCGTCCCATGCCGCTCGGCGCATACTGACCGGCTTCGATAATGCGTGCGAGCTTCTCGGCCTCGACAGGGCGATCGCTGTATTTGCGGCAGCTGCGGCGATGGATGAGCGCCTCGATGGTCTCCATGTGTCCTCCTGATGTTGGTTGCGATGCCTCGTTCTTACCCGCCGAACCAAAACCGTAATCGCGCCGTCGGCCCCAAAAAATGCAAGCTACCAAGTGGAAAAGTTGGTTTGCATAAAACTTCAGCCAGAATGTGACAAACCGGTGGGATGATTAAACGTTTTATCCCGTCTACCCTGCGGTTTTTACCATTTGCCTAAATGATGCGCGCATAAGCCCTGATAAAGGTTTTACTAAAGGAGTACCAACGTTTATCAACGCGCCATGGTGGCGCCGGGCCAGGAGGTAACATCATGTTCCAGGCTGGAGATGTCGTCGAGACCGACTTCGAAGGATTTCTGAAGCTGTTGCGTTCCAAGACGCGCGCTTTCGTGTCGATCAACGATCACGAGTACTACATTACGCACACCGATGGCTATTGGCGTGTTCAGGATTGCGAGGCCCTCAACGATAAGGGCCACTTTACTGACTGCTCCGAGCTGGTCAACACGGTCTGCGAGGTCGTCGAGCTGCCTTGGATCTGCGGCAAGAGCCTGCACGACAGCTTCTCGGGCGCCACGGTCTACGAGGCCGTCGCTGCTTAACAGCCAACAATCGATATTCTCTCGCAACCGTCGGCGCCGCCCCGCGCCGGCGGTCTTTTTTGTCGATATGTTATATAGGTCGCACGTCTTGGGGTGCAGTGACAGAAAAAATTTATCTTAACAGGGTTGCTTTTGGGAATTTGATATGCTATACTATAAAAATCCAAGCAAAGGAGTTTATCAATATGCGGCAAGGTATACTTAAATAAAATTTGATAATGGGAACAAAGACAAACGTCCTCAAGGAGAGGGCTTGGTTTTTGTACCCAATTTAAGAATACTTTTGCCTTTTCATTTCATATCGTGATAGACAACGGCCAGCCTTGGCCGCAGTTTTCATGTGTGTCCTACCTATCATCCCCAGCGGTAAAAGTATTTGTCGCTGGGGATTTTTGCGCCCTTCTGGGCCTTGTATGGAGGACAATCATATGAAAATCATCAATATTGGCATTCTTGCTCATGTAGACGCAGGTAAGACGACCTTGACGGAGAGCCTGTTATATACCAGCGGAGCATTCGAGGCGCTCGAGCCGTGGGAACAGCGCGAGATCATGCGCTTGGTCGGTAAGTTCTCCCATGTTCTTAACGAAGAGTGCGAGGCATTTAAACGGCAAGTGGCCGCCGAGAACGAGGCTGACGACAAGGGCGAAGGGGAGACATGCGACTCTTAATGAGATTTATGAGGCCGTATCGCGGGCTGATTGCGGTGACGCTGTTTGTACTGCTGATAGATAACGTCGGCACGCTGCTGGTGCCTACAATGTTGGCGAATATGGTCAATACTGGTATCACGACGGGTGATATCGACTACATCTTGCGCAACGGCGTGTATATGCTCATCGCGACCGGCATGGCCAGTGGCGGCGCGGTGCTGGGCTGCTATCTTTCGGCCCGTCTGGCGGCCAATGTGGCCTGCGACATTCGCAACGCCGTCTACGATAAGTCGCTCGAGCTGTCCGCCAGCGACTTTGAGCGCTTTGGTACGGGTTCGATGATCACGCGCTCTCTCAACGACATCAACGTGATCCAGCAAGCGATCCTGCAGACGATTCAGCTGGTGTTACCGGTACCGTTCTTGGCCGTGGCGGGCATCATCTTTGCCTGGTTTATCGATCCTGCCATGGGCACGCTGCTGGGCGTGGTCGTTGCGATCGTGCTGGTGGCGGCGGTCTTTACCGTTGCCAACGCCGCGCCGATCTTTATGCGCCTGCAGAGCTTTATCGACCGCATGAACGTGGTGCTGCGCGAGAACATCGTGGGCGTGCGCGTCATCCGCGCATTTAACAAGGAGCGCCACGAGGAGCAGCGCCTGGACGAGGTGTTTAGCGATTACGCAGCCAATGCCATCAAGGTCAACCACCTGTTTGTGGGTCTCGACAGCTCCAGCTTCTTTTTGATGAATATCGCCGAGGTGGCGGTGCTGTGGGTGGGCGGCAACCGCGTGGGCGTCCATGCCATGCAAATCGGCAGCATCTCGGCCGTGTTGGAGTACGCGATCCTGATCCTGTTCTTTGTGATGATGGCGCAGATGGTGGTGCTGACGCTTCCGCGCGCCGCGGCGTGCCTCAACCGTGCGCAGCAGGTGCTCGAAATCGAGCCGAGCATCGTGGACGGCAAGGCTACGCTGGGCGACGGGGCGCCCGAGTCCGCAGATGGAGCCGGCGCGGTGGCCGTGTTCGACCATATGTCATTCCGTTTTGACGATGCCGACGAGGACACCCTGTGCAACCTGAGTTTTGCCTGCCGCCGTGGACAGACGACCGCGATCGTGGGCTCGACGGGCTCGGGCAAGTCAACGGTGGCCAAGCTCTTGCTTCGCTTCCACGATGCCACGAAGGGCACCATTCGCCTAAACGGCGTCGATCTGCGCGACCTTTCGCAAGACGATATCCGCGGGCGTATCGCCTATGTGCCGCAGAAGGCATGGCTGTTCTCGGGTACGGTGGCGAGCAACCTGCGCTTTGGCAACGAGGGCGCGACCGAGGCTGACATGCTCCATGCACTGGAGGTTGCCCAGAGCACCTTTGTGCTCGACCAGCCCCAGGGGCTCGATACGCCGGTGGCCCAGGGCGGCACGAACTTCTCGGGTGGTCAGCGCCAGCGCCTGGCGATTGCCCGCGCACTCATGAAGCACGCTGATCTGTATATCTTCGACGACAGTTTTTCGGCCCTGGACTTTAAGACCGATGCGGCACTGCGCCATGCGCTACAGGACGAGACGCGCGATGCCGCGGTGCTCATCATCGCCCAGCGCATCTCGACTATTTTGCATGCCGATCAGATTGTGGTGCTCAAGGACGGTGAGGTCGTGGGCCTAGGCACGCACGACGAGCTCATGAAAACCTGTGAGGTGTACCGCGCTATCGCGGAATCGCAGATGAAGGGAGGTGAGTAGCATGACCGAGGAGCTCAAGAAGCAAGGCATCGCCGATGACGTCGCGGCTGCAGAGACAGTCGAGGAGACGGGCGCCACGTCCGACCTGGACGAAAACGCCAAGGCAGCGGCGGAGCGCGAGGCTCGCCGCCAGGCACTCTACGAGGAAAACGAGCGCGCCGAGGACGAGCGCGCCCGCGCCGAGGCGGAGCGCATGCGCGACGTTGACGACGAGGACGAGGACGAGACGCCCCGCGACACCTGGGCGACGGTGCGCCGCCTGTGGAGCGAGGCCGCCGGCGACCATTGGCGCTTCTATATCGTGTTCGCGAGCATCGTGTTCTATGCCATCTTTAACACCGCGGCGCCGGCTTACAGCGCCCGCGTGATCGATGAGCTGTGGGGGCACATGAAGCTGGCGTTTGCCAACAACACTACCTTCAGCATTACCTGGGAGAACTGCGGCAGGACCATCTTTATCTACTTTATGATCTGGACCGCCGCCGCCTCGTTCTACGCACTCCAGAGCTTTTTGATGTCGAGCGTTGCCGAGCGCCTCAACCTGCGCCTGCGCAACCGCATCGCACAAAAGCTCAACCGTCTGCCGCTTGCCTACTTTGACGCGCATCGTCCCGGCGAGGTCGTCAGCCGTGCGACCAACGACTTGGACAAGATGTCCGAGAGCATGCAACGCGGCTTGCTGCAGTTGCTGGTGTCGATCGGTACCGTGGTGGGCGCCGTGAGCGTGATGTTCGTGTTTAGCGTGCCGCTCACGCTCGTCTTTTTTTTCTTTACGGCGCTTTCGCTGCTGGTGACGAAGGTCGTGTCGCGCCGCACGCACGATGTGACGGGCGAGCGCCAGGAGTGGGTGTCCAAGATTACGAGCGCGGTCGAGGAGGGCTACTCGGGCCGTCTGGTGATCCGTGCGTTTAACCGCGAGCGCCAGAGCTCTGCCGAGGTACACGAGGCTTCGAAGGAGCTGGCGCGCGTGAGCACCAAGGCCGACTTTATGATTAACGCCGTCGGCCCCGCGGTGCGCTTTATCGGCCGTTTGGCGCAGATCGTGATCGCGCTGGTGGGCTGCAGCATGCTGGTTGCCGGGCATATGACCGTCGGCGTGTTCCAGGCGTTCCTCCAGTTTATCTACGAGGCGTCCGAGCCCATGACGGAGCTGTCGTTTACCTTTAACTCGCTGCAGAGTGCGCTGGCGAGCGCAGAGCGTGTGTTCGACCTGCTCGACGAGCCCGAGATGGAGGCCGATCCGTTGCCGGTGGCCGCCGCCAAGCTGCCGGGCAAGGTGGAGGGCCGCATCGCTTTTGAGCATGTGCGCTTTGGCTATTCGCCCGACAAGCCGCTTATGCGAGACGTGTCGTTTACCGCCGAGCCCGGTCAGAAGATCGCCGTGGTGGGAACCACGGGCGCGGGTAAGACCACGCTCATCAACCTGCTCATGCGCTTTTACGAGATCGACGGCGGCCGCATTACCCTCGACGGCGTGGACACGAGCCGCATGAACCGCGGCGAGCTACGCCAGCAGTTTGGCATGGTGTTGCAGGACGCTTGGCTATTTGATGGCACCATTGCCGAGAACATCGCCTACGGCTGTCCCGAGGCGACGCGCGAGGAGATTGTCGCGGCCGCACGTGCCGCACGGGTCGACTTCTTTGTGCGCACTATGCCGCAGGGCTACGACACGCGTGTGGCTAACGATGCCGAGAGCATCAGCCAGGGCCAACGTCAGCTGCTGACCATCGCGCGCGTGCTGCTCAACAACCCGGCGATCCTCATCCTGGACGAGGCGACGTCGAGCGTGGACACGCGCACCGAGCTCGCCATCGGCCGTGCTATGGATGCGCTCATGCGCGGGCGCACGAGCTTTGTGATCGCGCACCGTCTGTCGACGATCGTCGATGCCGACCTCATCCTGGTCATGGATCACGGCAATATCATCGAGCAGGGTACGCACAAGGAGCTGCTGGCTGCCGAGGGCGCTTATGCCGACCTCTACCTAAGCCAGTTCGCATAAGGTGACAAAGGGTCAGTCCCGCATGTCACATCGAAAAGAAGGCGCGCCGGGAGCGGATTCCCTGGCGCGCCTTTTGTGTTGGCGTTCATGCTGTGGCGGTTGCCCGCGGCCCTAGCGCTCGTCTACGAGCTTGGCGACGAGGGCTTTGAGCTCGGCCACCTCTTGCTCGAGTTCCTTGACGCGACGGGCGTTTTCGGTGATGCCCTGACGGTTGAGGGCGCTCTGCTCGGCGGCATCGTCGGGCATGTACTCGCGATGCTGCTTGGCGTCGAAGCTCTCCTCGAACACGCGGCAGCCGTTGCGCTTGATGATGCGCCCGGGCACGCCCACGACGGTGCAGTTGTCGGGCACGTCCTTGACGACGACCGAGTTGCCGCCGATCTTGACGTTGTTGCCGATGTGGATGTTGCCAAGCACCTTGGCGCCCGTTCCCACGGTGACGTTGTTGCCCAGGGTGGGGTGGCGTTTGCCGGTCTCGTTGCCGGTGCCGCCAAGCGTGACGCCCTGGTAGAGCACGCAGTTGTCGCCCACGATGGTAGTCTCGCCAATAACGACGCCCATGGCGTGGTCGATAAAGAAGCGCTTGCCGATCTGCGCGGCGGGATGAATCTCGACGCCGGTGATGTGGCGGGTGATTTGCGAGAGCACGCGGGCGAGCGAGCGATGACCGTGCTCCCAGAGCCAGTGCTCGGGCACGTGGTTCCACTTGGCGTGCAGGCCAGGATAGGAAAGGAAGATGACTAGACCGTTTTGCGCGGCGGGATCCTGCGCTTGGACGGTCTTGATGTCCTCGCGAATGGTATTGATAAAGCTCACCGGCCGCCCTCCCTTAGCGCCATGGCAATGCGATTCAATAAAGTATAGCGATTCGCTAGGGATTAGGAAGGACAATCTTGGCGGCATTGCGCGACAGGTGTCAGTTATGCAAACTTGCTGGTAATGGGGTCATGCTTTTGTGGGGTTGCGCACGAGGGGGCGCCGCAACCGTATACTGGTCAACTTGGACGTATCCGCGCCCACAACTGAGAGGTTTTACTTCATGGGTTTCATCAATTTTATCGCCGAGCTGCTCAAAGACCCGCGCACCGCGATTGCCAGCTGGATCGCCGCCGGCCCGCTTATGGCCTACGGCTGCGTGTTCCTGATCATCTTTATCGAGACAGGCGTGGTGTTCTTCCCGTTCCTTCCTGGCGATTCGCTGCTGTTTGCTTCGGGTTTCTTTGCCCACAACGGTGGCTTTAACATCGTGGCGCTTCTGGCCGTCGCATGGGCGGCTGCCATTTTGGGTGATCAGTGCAACTTTATGATCGGTCATTTCTTTGGCAAAAAGATCATTGCTTCGGGCAAGGTGAAGGCCATGACGCCCGAGCGCATCAAAAAGTCCGAGGATTTCCTGGACAAGTGGGGTCACCTAGCCATCTTCCTGGGCCGCTTCTTCCCGTTTATCCGCACCTTTGTGCCCTTTATCGCCGGCATGGGCGGCATGCACTGGCGCAACTTTGTCATCTTTAACGTGCTGGGCGGCATTACCTGGTCGACGGTCTTTACGCTGCTGGGCTACTTCTTTGGCGGCATTCCCTTTGTGCAGGAGCACTTTGAGCTGCTGATTATCGGCATCGTCGCCGTGTCGATCATCCCGACTGTGGTCGGTCTGGTTAAGGCTAAGCTGGGCAAAAAGAACGCGTAGCTCGAGCCAGCGCGCAAACCGTGCCGTTGAGGCCTGTCACCGCTTACGGTGGCGGGCCTCTTTAGTTTCGGTCAAATGAAAATACTTTACTTAGTTAAAGAAAAGCGTTTTATCAGACGCGTACGGGGAGTACAATCTCGTGCATGCGAATCGACGTGCCATCGGCTTTGATGCTGTTCGCGTGTCCCGTCCGGCTCTACGCTCCGGGCGTGCGACGTTGCGACGCGGTCGGCCTCGGTCCTTGCGTGCGAGTTCGCGAGTATGCAACTTTGTATGTAAGGAGCGACATATGACTGTCGAGAAGAAGGATATCGATTGGGGTAGCCTCGGCTTTGGCTACATGAAGACCGATTACAGCTACGAGGCTCATTGGAAGGATGGCGAGTGGGACGAGGGCGGTCTGACTACCGACCACACCCTGCATGTCTCCGAGTGCGGTGGCATCTTCCATTACTGCCAGGAGGTCTTTGAGGGCCTGAAGGCTTACACCGCCGAGGACGGCAGCATCGTCTGCTTCCGTCCCGATATGAACGCCGAGCGCATGTATAACTCTGCCCAGCGCCTCGAGATGCCCCCGTTCCCCAAGGACAAGTTCGTTGAGGCCGTCAAGCAGGTCGTTTCTGCCAACGCCGCCTGGGTTCCGCCCTTCGGCTCCGGTGCAACCCTGTACGTGCGTCCGTTTATGATCGGCTCCGGTGACGTGATCGGCGTGGCTCCCGCTCCTGAGTACACGTTCCGCATTCTCGTGACCCCGGTCGGTCCGTACTTTAAGGGTGGCCTCAAGCCCGTCAAGCTGCGCGTTTCCGAGTACGACCGCGCCGCACCGCACGGCACCGGCAACATCAAGGCTGGCCTGAACTACGCCATGTCCCTCAAGCCCACGATGGAGGCCCATCGCGAGGGTTATGCCGAGAACCTGTATCTCGACTCTGAGTCCCGCACCTATGTCGAGGAGACCGGCGGCGCGAACGTTCTGTTCGTGAAGGAGGACGGCACGCTCGTCGTTCCGCAGTCGCACACCGACTCCATCTTGCCCTCCATCACCCGTCGTTCGCTTGTTCAGGTTGCCGAGGACCTGGGCATGACCGTTGACCAGCGTCCCGTCGAGTGGGCTGAGGTCAAGTCCGGCACCTTTGTTGAGTGCGGCCTGTGCGGCACCGCTGCCGTCATTTCCCCGGTGGGCGAGATCGACAACAAGGTCTATGGTGCCGATGAGACCGTGACCTTCCCGGCTGGCTACACCGAGATTGGCCCCGTGATGAAGAAGCTCCGCGAGACCCTGACCGGCATCCAATCTGGTGCTGTCGAGGATAAGCACGACTGGGTTTACACCGTCGCGTAAGCTGCCATAGCTGTTCGGCCCGAGGGCAACCTTCCTTTCCGGCGCGTCCTCGGATATGCAAGAACCTCCGCAGCGCACTTCGTGCGGCGGAGGTTCTTTCGTCCTGCGGAGTGCGCCGGAAAGGAAGGTTGCCCTCGGGCCTGCGTTACCTCGGCGCTGCCGTTACGGGCAATATAGATCTGAATTAAAGATGGCGCGCGGCCTTTTGGGCCGCGCTTTTGTTTTGCTTCGCGCCATGTGGGGGTGGTGGCGACGTGCATTTTTGCGAGTATTCTGCAATCGAAGGCCCCTGCATACCGACCTCGGGCAAAAAATCGGGATTTCTCGATGTTTTCTACGAATGATGGGCGGGGTTATGGGCTGACAGCGTTTGATTTGCAGGGTTATTCGCGGTCTTTGGCATTTATCGTAGCGCCCGAAGCTCTTGGTTATGTTGAATACTCCTGAAAATGCACGGCGCTTAGAGGGGGACCTTCGCGAAAAAGGAAACCGCCCCGTCGAAGTATGCATTCGACGGGGCGGTTTATGCATTTGGCCGATTAAGGATGCGCTGCCAAACTACTAGAACTTGACGGTCGGGGCCTGGCGGGCTGCTTCGGCGGCCTCGAAGCCCTGGCGCTCCTTAAACTGGAAGATGCCGGCAAAGATGACAGCCGGGAACGTCTGAATGGCGTTATTGTAGCTGAGCACGCAATCGTTGTAGCTCTGGCGTGCATAGCTAATCTTGTTCTCAGTATCCTCGAGCGATGCCTGCAGCTGCGTAAAGTTGGTGTTCGCCTTAAGGTCGGGGTAGGCCTCGGCTACGGCGAAGAGCTGGCGCAGCGCACCGGTCAGCACGTTGTCGGCTTCCATCTTGGCCTCGGGCGTGGTGGCCTTGACGGCGGTGTTGCGCGCGCTGATCACGGCGGAGAGCGTCTCCTGCTCGTGCTTGGCGTAGCCCTTGACGGTCTCGACAAGGTTGGGGATCAGGTCGTTGCGGCGCTGCAGCTGCGTATCGATGTTCTGCCAGGCGTTATCGATGCGATTACGCTTGGTGACCATGTTGTTGTAGATGCCGGCGATGGCGCAGACAATCACAATGACAACAACGATGCCGATGATGACGGTAATCATGATGTCTCCGTTTCGAATGGCCGCGGCGGCATGCGCCAGCTGCCGTTGGTATAACGCTACTAGTATACCCGCAACGTTTTGTCGTGCCGAACTTTCCGGTAAGCGTTATGTTTTCGGCGGGGTTGGCACCGGGGCAAAGCGCGCGAGGTACAGGTGTAAGATATGCGACAGATTGACGAACGTTGTCTTTGCCCTGAGGATGGCGATACCAGTGGACCTTCGCATTAAGAAAACCTACCGCGCCCTGTTCGATGCCTTCACCGAGCTTCTCGAGGAGCATCGTTTTGAGGACCTGACGGTTGCCATGCTGTGCGACCGTGCCATGATTCGCCGCACGACGTTCTACAAGCACTTTCGCGATAAGAACGATTACTTTGCCTTTTATATCGATGAGCTCATGTCGGGCCTACCGCAAAAGCGAGCCGATGCGGATGGCGCGGAGGGCGCCGAGGACGTGCGAGCGCTTCGCCACGAAGTGTTCGCTGATGCCATGGATCTGATTCTGGCGCATGAGCAGCTCATGGATAACATTTTGGCGAGCAGTATGTCGGGTATGCTGACCAGCATGATTTGCGACCGCATCGCGCGCTCCATACGCGGGCGCGTGATGAGCGCGCTTGACGAGGACGCGCTCGCGCCCGTATCGCTCGAGACGACGTCTGAGTTTGTCGCCGGCGGCATTATTCGGCTCTTTACCATTTGGTGGGAATCGGGCCACGTACTAGAGCGCCGATCCGAAATCGCCGACGTGGTCGATGCGCTGTTCGAGCGGACCATGACGCCGGTGAGTCACTAAGAGTGGCGGAGAGAGGGGGATTCGAACCCCCGGAACGCTCTCGCGCTCAACGGTTTTCAAGACCGCCGCATTCAACCGCTCTGCCATCTCTCCGTGAGTCGTAATGATAGCATCGTTTTGGATTTGCAACAGGGGAGGCGAACGATGACGAGCACCGGAATCGATGAGAAGTTCATGCGTGAGGCGCTGTCGGAGGCGCGTGCCGCCGCGGCGGTGGGCGAGGTGCCGATCGGTGCCGTAGTGGTGCGCGCGGGTGAGATTGTCGCGCGGGCGCATAATCGCCGCGAGCTCGACCAGGATCCTTCGGCGCATGCCGAGTTTGCGGCCCTATGCGCCGCCGCTCAGTCGCTTGGACGTTGGCGCCTTTCCGATTGTACGGTCTACGTGACGCTCGAGCCCTGCTGCATGTGCGCGGGGCTTATGGTTAATGCGCGCGTGGGGCGCTGCGTGTACGGCGCGGCCGATGCTAAGGCGGGCGCTCTGGGGTCGCTATACGACCTCAATGCCGATTCGCGCCTGAACCATCGGTTTAATGTGACCACCGGCGTGCTGGCGGATGAGTGTCGTGAGGTGTTGAGCGGCTATTTTAGTGGGCTGCGTGGCGCCGATGGTGCTGGCTGCGGCTGTGGGGCCGATCTTGAGGCGCATGCCGCTCATGCCGAGGCGCTCGCGTGTGCCGAAGAGGATACTGCCGTTGAGGCGGTCGATTTTGGTGCCGTGTGCCGCCGGCCCCGCCGTGTGCTGCTGGCGATCGACTCCTTTAAGGGCAGCGTTTCGAGCGCGCAGGCGGAGGCGGCGGTTGCCGAAGGCGTGTGCCGTGTGTGGCCCGATGCCGAGATGGCCGCGTTGCCGCTGGCGGATGGTGGCGAGGGAACGCTCGCCGCCATCGCCGTGCGCGGTGGCGAGCTTGTGACCTGCGAGGTTACAGGCCCCTTGGGCGACCGCGTGTCTGCCCGGATGCTGGTGGACGGCGAGCACGAGTCGGCTGTTATTGAGATGGCCGAAGCCGCGGGCATCGGGTATTCGCCCTGCACGGAATCGGCGGCGTTGGCGGCCACAACCTATGGCGTGGGCGAGCTCATGCTTCGCGCGGTCCGTGCCGGGGCAAAGACTATCTATATTGGTCTGGGCGGTAGTGCCACCAACGACGGCGGCGCCGGCATGCTGCAGGCGCTGGGCGCGCGCGTGGTCGATGATCAGGGCTGCGATATCGCTCCCGGGCTTGCGGGGCTTGAGCAGGTGGCGAGTATCGATTTGGCGCCAGCGCTTCGGGCTCTGAACGGCGCGCGTGTCGTGGTGCTTTCCGATGTCGAGAATCCGCTCGTGGGGCGTCGCGGTGCACTGGCGGTGTTTGGCGGGCAGAAGGGCCTGCCGACGGGGGATGCCGAGGCCTTGGGCAAGTACGACAGCTGGATGGTCGGCTACGGCCGCCTGCTCGATACGGCGATTGCTAAGGCGCGGGCTCAGGGGTTGCTGCGCGTGCCTGAGGGTGCACGGACATTTGGCTCGGTGCTCGGCGTGCCCGGCGCGGGCGCTGCCGGTGGTTTGGGCGCGGCGTTGCTGGCGCTCGGTGCGGAGTTGCGCTCAGGTGTAGAAGCCGTGCTCGACCTCGTGGGGTTTGACGAGCGCGTGCGCGATGTCGACCTGGTCATTACGGGCGAGGGCAATATGGATGAACAGTCCGCCGCCGGCAAGGCGCCGGTGGGCGTGGCGCGCCGCGCCAAGCGCTATGGCAAGCCGGTGGCCGCTGTCGTGGGCGGTCGCGCCGTCAACCTGGATGCGGTGTATGAGCAGGGTATTGACTTGGTTCTGCCGATCTGTCACAAGCCCATGTCCCTCGACCAAGCGCTTAATCCGCAGGAAGCCGCAGCCAACCTCATCTGCGCCGGCGAAGCGGCCGCTCGATCCTATGACCTTGGCCGTATCTAAAACCCATCCCCTCGATAAGTTGCGGTGAAATACGGAGTGTTTTTGCCTTTAAGGGACCAATTCAGTCCGTATTCCACCGCAACTTCGAGAATGGCCATTCGAGGTTGGCTGCCTTGGGTCTCGAGCCGGACCGCCTGCCACGAAAGGCGACCATCTACTACGTTTAACCGGGTGTCCTCGACCATCCCGGAATTTGGGAAATAAAAACAGCAGGTAGAGAGCTTGCCGCTTTTCGAAAAAGCACGCTATGGTTGACCCCTGCGACCAAAACGTAGTAGATAGGCCCTTTTCGTGGCGCAGCGTCAGACCAGTCTTTTTGGAACGGGGCTATTTTGGCTACCTGTCGATCTGATTGCCCGAGTAGTCAAAAAGCCCCGTTCCAAATTAGCTATCTTGCCCCATCGGGCGGGAGCGGGTAAGATATATCGAGCGCCTAGCGCGTTCGATGGGTTCGGATGACGACATGTTCCGAATCTGGTCAGGTCCGGAAGGAAGCAGCCATAAGGAGCCTCTGTCGGGCATCCGAATCCATCGAGTGCGCAGGCTTTCTTTTTGCGCGGTTTTACCAAACCGCGCAATGCTCGACGCTGCGCGCCACCCAGAGCGACAATTTGTCATTCAAAAGGCAAGGCATGACCAGAAGGTCTATGCCTTGCCTTTTTCATGCCAACTTGTTCGCTCTGGGTGGCGCTCGCTGACTTTGCCAAAACATAGGCGGCCACGTGGTCCGGGCGTGATGGAGTGGTGTCTCGCTGGTCCTCGGCTTCGCCTGCGGGATCGCTCGACTACCAAGCGCCCTGCCGGCACTCGCGGGTAGCCGACCAAAACTGCCTGAAGGGTCACATTTATCTGATAATTGAATCCCTGGCGTTATGTCGCTCGCTGACTGCGCCAAAACTGTGACGTTTTTTACCACCGCTCAAGACTCTTCTGTAACGAGTTGCTTACGCATCTTCAGGGTTCGCCGTACTATCATGAATCAGATTGAAGAGAGATGATGATAGGGAGCGCCTTTTTATGATTGAGTTGCTCAGGCGTTTTGGCGGTAAGTTTCGCAGGTATATGGTGATCGGCCCTGCGTGCAAGTTGATCGAAGTGATCTTTGACTTGCTTACGCCGCTGGTGATTGCCCAGATGATCGATAAGGGCATCGGCGCACACGATGTCAACGCCGTCGTCCACTACGGCATGGTGCTCGCCGCCATGGCTGTGATCGGCATCTCGTTTACGCTCGTCTGCCAAAAGATGGCGGCGCTCACCTCGCAGGGCATGGGTACCGACATTCGCGGCGCACTCTACAAGCACATCAACAAGCTGAGCTATGCTGAGCTCGATCGCTTTGGCACGCCGTCGCTCATCACGCGCATTACCAACGACGTCAACCAGGTGCAGCTCGCTGTGGCGCTGGGCGTACGCATGCTCATCCGCTGGCCCTTCTTGGCCGTGGGCTCCATGGTCGCGGCCCTTGCCATTGACCTTAAGCTCGGCATGATCTTTTTGATTTGCACGCCCGCCATCGGCCTGGTATTTTGGTTTGTCATGGCGCGCTGCATCCCGTACTACAAGCAGCTGCAGGCAAAGCTCGACCGCATCGCGCTTATCTGCCGCGAAGGCCTTTCAGGCGCTCGCGTGGTTCGCGCCTTCGTGCGCGAGGACCACGAGCGCGAGCGCTTTGCCCAAGCTGCCGATGACCAGGCCAATACTGCCATCGCGGTGGGTAAGCTCTCGTCGATCCTTAATCCCGTCACGTTTTTGGTGATGAACCTGGGCGTGTGCGCCATCCTGTGGGTGGGTGGCATCCAGGTCAACGTGGGTGAGCTCACGCAGGGTCAGGTCATGGCGTTTGTGAACTACATGACGCAGACCCTGACCTCCATCGTGTACGTCGCCAACCTGGTTGTGGTCTTTACCAAGGCGAGCGCCAGTGCGTCGCGTATCAACGAGGTGCTCAATTGCGTGCCGAGCATCACCGACGAGGGCAACCAGCCGGTCGCGCTGCCCGAGCCGGGCAATGTCGCTCCCGTTCCTGCGCTGAGCTTTGACCATGCGAGCTTCTCGTTTGGCGCCGGCGCGGCCAATGCTGTCAACGATGTGACGCTGGAGCTCCCGCTGGGCAAGACGCTCGGTATTATCGGCGGCACGGGTAGCGGCAAGTCCACGCTCGTTTCGCTTATTCTGCGCCTCTACGATGCGAGCACCGGCAGCGTGAGCGTGATGGGTGCCGACGTGCGCACCTGGCCGCTCGACCAGCTGCGCCACGTGGTCGCGACCGTACCGCAGCGCGCGTCGCTGGTGAGCGGCACGATCCGCAGCAACCTGACCTGGCGTGACGAGTCGGCAACCGACGAGGAGCTCTGGGCGGCGCTCGACATGGCGCAGGCGAGCGAGTTCGTGCGCAACAAACCGCAGGGGCTCGATGCCCCGGTCGAGGCGGGCGGCAAGAACTTTAGCGGTGGCCAGCGCCAGCGCCTGACCATCGCGCGCGCCTTGGTGGGTTCGCCTCGGATATTGATCATGGACGATTCTGCCTCGGCGCTCGACTTTAAGACCGACGCGGCGCTTCGCCATGCCATTCGCGAGCGCAGCGTGCGCGGTGCCGCCGAGGGCGGGCTGCCGCTGACCACGGTGATTGTGAGCCAGCGCGTCTCGACCGTGCGCGATGCCGACATGATCTGCGTGCTCGACCACGGATCGGTTGCGGGCCTGGGCACGCATGACGAGCTGTATGCAAGCTGCCAGCTCTATCGCGAGATTTGCCAGTCGCAGCTGCGCCGCGAGGAGCTCGAGGGCCAGCAGGGGAGCACGGTGCCCGCGTCCGCCCCGACTGCCCCTGCGCCTACTTGCTCAAAGGAGGGTTGCTAGATGAACCCGTATACTTCTTCCGGTTCGGTCGCCACGATGACCGCTAATGTGTCCGGCAACGATAACCTCAACGACCTGGGCGACGGCCCGCGCCAACCCGGTGATCCCGAGCGCTATCCCGTGGGCGCGGTGACGCGCCGCCTGCTGGGCTATGTTCGCCCGCACCGTATTTCGTTTACGGCGTCGTTTGTGAGCGCCGCCATCTCGGTGATTCTGCAGCTCTACACGCCCATCCTCATTGGTGAGGGCATCGACCTCATCGTTGCCACCGGGCAGGTGGACTTCGATGCGCTGCTGCCGCTCGTTACCAAACTCGCGATTGTCGTGATGGGTGCTGCGGCCTTCCAGTGGCTGCAGGGCTACTGCGTCAACCGCCTGTCCTACGAGACGGTGCGCGACATGCGCGTGGAAGCGAGCGACAAGCTCAGCCGCATGCCGCTCAGCTTTATCGACAGCCACGCCCACGGCGACCTTATGAGCCGCGTGGTCAACGACGTCGATCAGGTGGGCGACGGTCTGCTGCAGGGCTTCACGCAGCTCTTCACCGGTGTTATTACCATCGTGGGCACGCTTGCGTTTATGCTCTCCATTAACCTGACCATGACGCTTGTGGTGGTGCTCGTCACGCCGCTCTCCATCTTTGCCGCCGGTGCTATTGCCAAGCTCTCCAACAAGAGCTTTACGGCTCAGCAGCGTATTCAAGGGCAGCTTGGCGGTCATATCGAGGAATACGTGGGCGAGCAGAAGCTTGTCGACGCCTTTGCCTATGGCCCCAACGCCCAGCAGCGCTTCGATGCCCTCAACGCTGAGCTCTACACCGCGGGCGAGCGCGCGCAGTTTATGGGTTCGCTCTCCAACCCCGGCACGCGCTTTATCAATAACATCATCTATGCCGTGGTCGCTGTGATCGGCTGCGCGGGCGTGATCGCGGGCGTGCCTGCGGCGCTCACGGTGGGCGGCGTGCAGATCTTCCTGTCCTACGCCAACCAGTACACTAAGCCGTTCAACGAGGTCACCAACGTCATTACGCAAATCCAGACGGCGTATGCCTCGGCGCGTCGTATGTTTGCGCTGCTCGACGCCAGCGAGCAAGAGCCCGATGCGTCAGATGCCGTGGAGCTTGCCGCCCCGCAGGGCGAGGTGGCCTTTGAGCATGTGGACTTTAGCTATGTGCCCGACCGCAAGCTGCTGCAGGATATCTGCATCGAGGCCAAGCCCGGCATGCGCTTTGCCCTGGTCGGTCCCACGGGCTGCGGTAAGACGACGCTCATCAACCTGCTGCTGCGTTTTTACGATATCGATGCCGGCCGCATCTCGGTAGACGGGCGTTCGTCGCGCGACTACACGCGCTCGAGCCTGCGCCGCGCCTTTGGCATGGTGCTGCAGGACACCTGGCTGTTCGAGGGCACGGTGGCAGACAACATCGCGTACGGTTGCCCAGATGCCACGCGCGAGCAGGTCATCGAGGCCGCTAAGCGCGCGCACGCGCACAAGTTTATCGTGCAGCTGCCAGGCGGCTACGATACGGTGATCGGCGAGGACGGCGGCACGTTTAGCCAGGGTCAAAAACAACTGCTGTGCATCGCGCGCGTCATGCTCACCGATCCGGCGATTCTGCTGCTGGACGAGGCGACGTCGAGCATCGATACGCGTACCGAGCTGCAGGTGCAGGCGGCATTCGACGAGCTCATGGCCGGTCGCACGAGCTTTGTCGTGGCGCACCGTCTGTCGACGATTCGAAACGCCGATTGCATTCTGGTCATGCGCGACGGCCAGATTATCGAGCACGGCACGCATGACGAGCTGCTAGCGGCAGGCGGCTTCTATGCCGAGCTTTATCGTAGCCAGTTGGCCCAGTAGGGCCCAGTAGGGGCTGCCGATTAGCGGCAGATGGTTTACATCTGCGTCGATAGTACTAAGATATGCTTTTAATAAATTGCATTAGTGGCTATAGTTTTGGGGGAAACGAGGCAACGTGACTATGACGTGCGCTTTGGTGGTCAACAGCAAGAGCGGTAATACCAGGATGGTTTCGGGCGCGATCAAGCGCGCTCTGCAGGCTGCGGGCGTTGAGTTTGTCCATGCCGCGGCGTTGAGCGACGATGCGGATGCAGATCAGGTTGCGCTCGAGGCGCAGGGCGCCTGCGCGGCCGACACGGTGCTCGTCGGTTTTTGGTGTGACAAGGGCGCGTGCACGCCTTCGGTCGCGGCGTTGCTCTCCGCCTTGCACGGTAAGCGCGTCTTCCTGTTTGGCACCTGCGGTTTTGGCGCCGACCAGAGCTACTATCAGCAGATTATTGATCGCGTAACTTCCAATTTGGCTGGGGATGCCGAGCTTGCGGGCTGGGCGATGTGCCAGGGCAAGATGGGCCCCGCGGTCAAGCAGCGCTACGAGGCCATGCTCGAGCAAGATCCCGACAACGCCCGATTTAAGATGCTGCTCGACAACTGGGTTGCCGCGAAGGACCATCCCACCAAGGAAGATCTGGACCATATGGCGGTGGCGGCCAAAAAGGCCGTGCTGGGCGAGTAGGCGTGTCGCCTCGCGCTCGAGATAACACAAACGTGAAAGCCTCGAAATTCTCGAGGCTTTTTTCGTGACACGAGGGCGCCCCTTTATTGATGGAAGGCCTAATAAGCTGATTGTTCTATGCCCGGATGTGTGCGGAGTGGGATGGGATTTCCGGATGGGTGGGGTTGCGGAAGCTGAGTCCCGGAATTTGCCTTTGGAATGGGATGCGGTTTCCCGTTGAGGGGCTCTGTGGAAACCGCATCCCAGTTTTCGGCCGAGAAATGGGATGCCGTTTCCGGTTGAGGGCCTTGGCGGAAAGTGCGACCCGGAATTTGTGATCGAAGCGGGATACGGCTTCCCAACGGGGCCACAAGCGGAAGCTGCATCCCACTCCGGACGTGAATTCTGGGACACGGTTCTCAGAGGATTATGGGCTGCGAACTACATGGGGCTGTCATAAAACTCCGGCAAAGGGGGGGCGGAAATAAATGACACTTCCAGTAGTTTATTTTAATGTGGGGGGGGGGTACCATTATTTTAGTTTCGCAAAAAAATAATCCCTCTATGGGGAAGTTGCGTAGGGGGTTAGTCACAGATATTGGATAAAGCAGACCAATTTGGGGATAAATGACCACTTACGCCAAAATTAGTAGCATTTAGCGACAAAACATTGAAAAATGTGTAGCACACCGCTATGTTTTTATTACGAAAAGATTCCAAATTGGCTTATTTCGGACTCACTTTTCAAGCGCCTTGCGGTTTCTGTTGAAACTTGCTGACCTTTGGATGGGTCGAATAGGGCCTCAAGGGGGATGAATTATCACTTTGGCTGCGCGTAGACTCAAACGATTTATTGCACTTTTGAGTAGCTTGGCGTTCGCGCTTGTCATAGCCCTTGCCGTTGTTTCTTTTGTGCCTCGCGCATTTGGATACACACCCTTTGCTGTGCTTTCGGGCTCTATGGAGCCCGAGTTTCCCGTCGGCTCCATGGTGTTTGTTCGCCAGGTTGAGCCAGTGGATATTGCCGTGGGTGACAATGCAACCTTTTACCGATCGGACGGTGCCGTGGTGACGCACCAGGTGTACGAGATCGACCCTGTGGCGCAGATGATCGGCACGCAGGGAATTGCGAACAAAAATGCAGGCGGAAGCATCATGCACGATGCCGAGCAGACGCCTTTTTCGAGTGTTATCGGCACTGTTTCTTTTTGTGTCCCTTACCTGGGCTTCGTCAACGCATATTGCACGACGATGCCCGGTTTGCTTGTTGTGGTGGCCGTTCTGGCGCTGCTGATCGCGGCGTCGATAGTGCTCGATCGGATGGTTCCCGACGAGCCTGCGGGCAAGCATACCCGCGTGCATGCGAGGGAGCGGCGTTCATAGCGGCAGGGAAAAGCGTCGGCGGCGGTAGGGGCCGTTGCCGGGGAAAACGATTCTCGAAAGGAAGAGAACGATGGAAAACAAGAAGAAAAAGCGCTACGGCATCATTGCCGCCCTGTTGCTGTTGGTGCTGGCCGCCGGCGTGGGAACGTATGCATGGCTGACGGCGCAGGAGCACATTGACAACGTGTTCACGGTGGGTAGCTTTGGCCACCCGGAAAACAAGCCTGATCCGACCGATCCCGAGAAACCGGACCCCGATAATCCGAACACTGAAAAGGCCTACCTGTTCGAGACCCAGTGGGTTGCCAACTCCAAGATGGTTCCTGGCGCCACTGTGGCCAAGAACCCCAATGTCGGCATCAAGGCTGGCTCTGATGATGCATACGTATTCATTTACGTAAAGAATGCCATCGTCAAGCCTGGCACCAGCCTTGAAAAGACCCCGTACTTTACGCTCAAAAATACGAATTGGAAGCCCGTTGAGGGTCAAGTCAAGACCAACCAATCTGACAACTCTGGCAACCAGTACGTGAGCGGTCTGTTTATGTACTCCAAGAACCCTGCCGCAGAGAACCTGCCTGCAAAGCTCGAAGCCAACAAAGCAGCGCAGGACGTTTATACCGATGAGCTTTTCACTGCCGTGACGATTCCCTCTGCCATGAACAACACCGATGTTGTCGAGACTACTACTGACCCGAAACAGGCTCCCACGATGACGGTCTCTGCCTACATCTTTGGCGCGGGCCAGAATGGCACCGAGCAGGGTGAAAATGCTGACGCGCAGAATGCCCTTAAGCAGGCCAAGGAATGGGCTAAGACTCAGGCTTAATCCCCCCCACCGAGATCCCGGCTCGCTCCCCATCCCCATTTTCGGGCTGGGATCTCGGTCCCCCTTTGATTGACGACTGGCGAACGTAATGCTCAATAATCTTTCCGACAATCAGAAACGCACCTTGGCGCTTGCCGCGATGGCGCTGTTGGCCCTGGCGTGCCTGTGCGGCACGCTGGCTTTTACCGTTGATATGGTTCCGGCGAACAACGTTCTATCGTTTGGCAGCGTGAAGGTACGAGTCTGCGAATACACCCTCAACGAGCAGGGCGAGGAGATTCCGGTTGAGCCCAACGAGCACGGGGACTATCCCGACACCAAAGCCGGGGGTTCTGACATCAGCCGCATTGTGCGCGTGGAGAACGTCGGCGCGCAGCCTGAGTACGTTCGCGCGCGCCTGCGCATGACGTCAGTGGCACCCGACGGCTCGTGCGCGGATGCCTCGGGCAACGTTGCGTTTCATGTGGACGCGGGCGAGGGGTCCCCGTGGATCGATGGCGGCGATGGGTGGTACTACTACCGTGGATTGGCCGGGCGTGGCGGCACGCTCGGCCCCGGCGCCATGACGGAAAGCCTCATGGACTCGCTGCGCTTTGTGGGCGACTACCACGATGCCGCGCGCGGCGGCTCATTCAGGCTCGATATCGATGTTCAGGCCGTGCAGGCCAAAAACCAGCAGGCAAGCGATACCGTCCTCGACGTGCTTGACGTCGCGGGCTGGCCGGAGGCGAACTAGCCTATGAAGATCAAGAACATGAACCGGGGCATGCTTAGCAGGCTGGTTGCCGTCGCAGCGATTGCCCTTTGCTGCGTCATGGCACTGCCGATGGCGGTGCATGCCGAGGATGTGCCCGAGGCCAAAACCGAATTCCACATCAAAAACGAGGCTGACTTTTTGTCGTGTGTGGCGCTGTCGCGCGAGCGCGATACGTCCGGCTGGCACGTTTATCTCGATAACGACATTGAGCTCGACAGCGACGACATGAAAGACATCGTTGCAAACACCGTTAAGCATCTGTCGTTTGGCAACAAGGAGCATCCGTTTAAGGGCGTGTTCGATGGTCAAAACCACACCGTTGAGGGCCTGAACTACGATAAAGACGCTTTTGACCCCGAGCGCGATACGGGATTTTTTGCCGAGACCAACGGTGCCACCATCAAAAACTTCCTGGTCAAGGACGCCAACGTGTGGGCGGACTTCCGCGGTGGCATTATCGTGGGCAAGGCCGTCAATACGCGCTTCGAAAACGTTATGGTCATGGAGAGCACGCTGCACGTGACCTGCGCCAACAATGCTCTCAACCTCATTACCAACGCAGGCTTTGAGGGCGGTCTCATCGCCGGCGAGCTCGACGGCTGCACCCTTTATAACTGCGAGGTCCGTGGTGGCCGTGCCGTTAACAACACGACTTCGGGCGTACAGGCAATTGGTGGCGAGGGTCTGTATATGGCGGCGTTTGCCGGCTACGTTACAAATTCGACGATTGAGTACTGCCGCGTTACGCCTACGCGCAAAGACGATGGCTCGATTGGCATGACCGACGTCACTAATAAGTACGACGTGGCTGTTGGCGCTCTGGGCGGCAACAACGTGTATGCCTCGGGTTTTGTGGGCTGCATGGCGGGTAACGCCAAGATTATCGACTGCTTCTCGACGGCGCAGTGCTACAGCTATGCCGCGTCGTACGTGGGCGTCGTCGCCGTGACGCGTGCGTGGACGGGTGGCTTGGCGGGTCGTATTCTAACCGAAAAGGGCAACGAGCTCGTTCGAAGCCATTTTGCGGGTGACTTGAGCTCGCGTCAGTACAATCCCATCGCCGTGATCCCCATCATTCAAAACGATGTGAACCTGGGCGGTATTGCTGCGCGCGCCAACAAGGGTGACGCCACGGTTACCGAATGCTACTTTAAGCCGAGTGTGAGCCTAAAAGGCAGCAGCCAGGGCAACCCTGCCAAAAAGAAAATCCCCTCGTTTGGCGGCGACGGCACCACCAAGGGTGATGGCTATGGTCCATGGGATGACGAGCGCTACACCACGCGCGAGCTGTGGGAAGAGCACGACTACGATTTCTGTGCCGGCACCATGCGCTCGACCGCCAACGACGATGCCCTGGGTGGCCAGCACACCAATGAGTGGGCGATGGATTACAAGCTGAATATCCCCGTGCATGGCCAGAGCGTTAAGGCGACGATCGATTTTCCCGGTGCGGGCACCGCGACAATCGAGAAGACCAAACTTGGCAAAGACCAGGCGACCTCGGATCCGTACGCCTTTGCCGTGAGCGCCGTGCTGGCGGGAACGGCCCAAGGCCTGGCCCAGGGCGATACATCGGTAACGTTTAAGCAGGATACCTCCGCAAAGCCAGAGGGTTTGACCGAGGCCAACGGCGGCTACCGCTTTATGGGCTGGTTCCGTGAGCCCGGAGTCAATGTGAACCGTATCGATGCCGATAACGCCTGGTTTAACGGCAAGACCGATGCCGATGCCGTTAAGGCTGGCAAGCAAGTCCAGAAGAACGAAGCGCACGAGATAACGTCGAGCTATACCGCCGATAACGCGAAGGGGGCCGAGGCCTTTAAGGGCAACGACCTGTTTATTGCTTCGTACGAGGCGCAGGTACTGTTCTATAACGTCAAGGGCGAGACGCTCGCGTGGCAGAGCGGCGAGGAGCACGACAAGTCGACGGACTGGTACCGCTATGGCGTCGGTTTAACGCCGGCTGCCCCTGCGGACCGCGGCACTCTTTCTGCCAGCGCCACCTTTATCGGTTGGACGACGCAGCCGAGTGGCGAGGCCGGGATGCATGGCGGTTACGCGGCCATCACCTCGCCTGAGCTTGCCGAGTTAAAAAACGCCGGTGCGTTCTATCCTGCCGGCACCGAGATCACTGTGCTTGGCCCTACCGATTTTTATCCGGTGTACACCGACTATGTGTCGAACATCATGACGGTGTTTGAGGGCAATGAGCAGGATGCAACCGACGATCAGACTCGGCGCGACGGTGTGGGCAAAACTGACGTTAAGGTTGAGACTGCAGAAGATGGCACAAGCGCGTATACCGTACAGGTGCTCGACGTATCCGGTAAAGCTATATCCGAGGAGGGCCAGCTGCCCGACGGCTATCGTTTCCTGGGTTGGTATGAAAACAAGCAGGCTGCCGATGGATCCCCGGTTGATGTTCGCGTGAGCCGCGATCCGAGCTACAAACTCCCTGCCGATGTCGATCTAACCGTGCCGCACACCTACACCGCCCGCTTTGAGTACCGAGTGGATTATTACGTCCGGGCTTATACCAACCATGGGTTTACGGACAGCAAGCTACTTTGTTCCGTTTGGAATCGCTATCAAACGCCCTTTGAGGAAAACGTCGGCAGCACCTTCGTGCGTGAAAACGTCGTCCACTGGGGTCCGGAGCATGTTGACCACGGTATAAAGGATAGGTATGACGAAACGTGTGACACGCGCTTCACGAAGGAAACCCTTGTCGTGAGTCCCCTTAATGCGTACTCGCACAACGTTAAAAACGATACGGGAGCCGATACTCTAAAAGATCTCTATGCCGATACCGATTTTCCAGGCGCTGCAACGCTAAGCGATACCTGGACTTCGGCTTCGCTGAACGTAACGGTCAAACTGGTGAATGATCGCTATCGTCTGAATTTCTGGACGCTTGAGCGCGGCAATGGCTGCTGGACGTATGTGAAAAATCCCATCGAAAGCACGATGCTGGCTCTCGATACGAAGTATTACGTTCGCGCGATGATTACTACAGACGTTAACTTCTACAACAAGGACAACACAATCCTGAAGGCCGCTACACGTCGTTACGAAAGCAACCTGCTGCAAAATAAGGTGAATGGATCAGACCCTACGTACACGTATTACTACCCGCACGTGAACACTTCGGTTGAGGCAACAGGGGACCCGCAGGATGAGCCAACTGGTTCTTATGAAAGCCCCTTGACCCTCGAAGCTTCCCCGACCGATGCCGAGATGGCGGTGCCGGGCTATAAGTTCCTGGGCTGGATTTCGACCGCCGAGGTCCAGAAGGGTTCTGACGTCTGGAAGTATATCTACGATGTCGAGGGCGATTCCTTCACCACTTCTGACCCGGATAAGGCCGAACCGTATCTGGTGAAACCAGATTTTAAGGTCACCCAGTGGCAGGATGCCTATCCGGTGTACGCGAAGTACGATGTTAGGTACACCACCAACCTGTATCGCGCCGGTTTTAAGGGCACGGACAAGGTCAATGTGCCTAGGTACGACATCGATCCCGTTATCAACGCGGGCACCGACCCTGCTACGGCAACGGTGACCCCTGACGTCACGACTCCGGTTTATAAAGCAGGCGGTGAGCTGTATAAGTTGCAGAAGGTTGAGATCGAGCTTCCGAATGGCGAAGTTGAAGAGATCAAACCTAACGGCGATAACTCGTATTCCCATCAGGTGGAACCCGGCGGGGCCTATACATTTGTGGCGTACTATTCGCCGTTGGCGGTCGTGTACCATCTCAATGCCAAAGATGTTGACGGCAAAGTTGCTCAGCAAGGCGATATGCTCGGCAACCTTGATGGCGGCATCCCGAAGCCCACTTATGACGTCAGCGCTATCGATAGGGATACGGGAGGTGCGTTCAACGCCTTCGTGGGCTGGACGGAAGCCAAGCCGGCACCTGGCAAGGGCTATGTCGCTTGGTCGGAGGGTATCCGCATGGTGAGTGCTTCTACCGTGGTCAGGGCCCCCATGGAGCTGTACCCGGTCTACCGTCCCAGCCTGGTTACCGTTCAATCGAACATCGACTCAAATCTCGCGAATCCTGCTCTTGTCCGCGGTCTCGGCCGTACTGATTCCGGCGACCAGATTTCTCTTGAGGTCAAGGCTGTCAAGGAGGTTGTGGGCATTGGCGGCACCAAGTACGACTTTGTCGGCTGGTCGCGCGACTACGAACCCGATGGCAAATACACCCTGTTGACCGATGACGAGAAGTATCCCCTCGAGGGCAGCGAGCCCTTTGAGAGCGTGACCTACACCGCGGTGTACAAGATCGCGCCGTATAAGGTTCGCTATCACGGTGTCGACGGGTCGGTCGTCTTTACGGCGACGGTCGACTCGGACGGCGAGCGCGCGACGGGCGCCGGCTTTGTCCATAACGTCGATGTTCCCAAGGTGGATGAGAGCGGCAACCCGGTCTATGACAACGACGGCAATCCCGAGATGGAGAAAAAGTCCGTGGCATACGACCCGGACGCCCACTCCAAGATCGTCGCGCTGCTCGATGAACGGGCGGTCAGCGGTGACGTGCGCGAACTCTTCCTGGAGTGGCGATATGTGCCTGACGGTGGCGCTGCGAAGTCTTGGGATAAGTTTAAGGACGAGCCGGTTAAGGGCGACATGGACCTGTATCCCGTGACGTATCGCGTGGTCGCCAAGGATACATCCGACCCCGAGAACCACGTAACCATGACCACCGCGCAGCTTAAATGGCTGCTCGATCCCAACGCCGCCAACACAGTCGACAATAGCGCCGACAAAGCACCCTTTAAGGTCTGCTTTGCTGAGCCGTTTATGGGGACGCAGCTGACTGTTACCGTTAAGCGGGCGAGCTACGGTCCTGATGCGTCCATGACGGAGGAACCCGTTAACGACCAGTATGTCTCGCTCTACAGCTTGGGCTCGGGTAACGGTTCGTTCGACTTGGCCAACCGCCTGGAGTCCAAGAAGACAGGCGAAGGCAAGCAAGGCGACGGCAATGCCGTGTTCGACTTCGCCAAGACCCATGCGCTGACGATCGTCAAAAAGACCACCGATGCCAGTGCCATGGGACAAACGTTCCGCTTTAAGGTGGCACGCAAGGCGTCGGAGGATTCTCCTGCCGAGACGCGCATGGTCGAGGTGAAAGTTAGCGAGAGGCGCGACGAAGACGGCGAGACCTGGTATGTCGGCAGCGTGCAATTTGCCGCGCCGACGGGCATCTATACCGTCGAGGAAGACACGAATTGGGCATGGCGCTACGAGGGCGAGCTGAGCACGCCGGGCAAGGCGCCCGGTAAATCTGCCGAGCTGACGATTTCGTCTGCTTCGAGCGCGGGCGATGCGGTGGTGACGTGCGTCAACACGCGCGCGAAGGACAAATGGGTCGATGGCGGCTCGCGTGCCAAGAATGTTTGGGAAAACGGCACGCTGAGGAGGGAGGACAAGGATGACTAAGCGCAAGCGGATCGTTGCCCTCCTTGTCGGCGTCCTCCTTTTGGCCGGCGTCGTCGGCACCTTTGCGTGGCTTTCGGTTACGGGCGTGCTGGTCAACGAGTTTGGCTTTGGCTCGGTGGCGCCTTCGGTGGACGAGACGCTCAAGGACAACGTGAAAAGGGATGTCTCGGTAAAAAACACGGGCTCGGCTCCGGCATACCTGCGTGTCGCGGTGGATATCTACTGGCAGGATAAGGATGGCGCGCGCCTGTGGGATGAGCCTGTTGCCGGCACCGACTACACCATTGAGTGGGGCGATAAAGGCGATGCCGCCGCCACTAACAGCCCTTCGTCTTGGGTTCTTGCGAGCGACGGGTTCTACTACTGGACGTCTTCTGTTAAGCCGCTCGACAAGACGGGCGTGCTCATCAAGAGCGTGTCCGAGAAGAAGACAGATGGTAAAAATCTAGTCGTCGACATTTCGACCCAGGCGATTCAGTCCACGCCCGTCGATGCGGTCACCGAGGCATGGAACTGTACGGTCAAAGATGGCGTGCTGGTGCCGCCGCACGGAGGTGCGTGAGTATGGCGTTCCCGATTCGCAAAGGCGTTGCGCGCTCCGTGCGTTGCGTGGTCGCGGCCATTCTCTGCGTGGTCGCGCTCGCCGTTCCCGCCCGCGCGTTTGCCGATAGTCCCGCGATTGCCTACGACGGAAATGCGCGCCAGCTGACGGTAACGGGGGCGACGGGCTCCTCGGGGGAGCCCGATCTGTTTCCCGCCTTTAAAGATCTAATGCCCGGCGATGCGCGCGAGCAGCAGATCGAGGTTCGTGCCACGGGCGTAAAGTCCCAGGTGCGCGTGTTTGTGCGTGCCGTCGTCGA
>ERZ773170.680-NODE-680-length-31371-cov-13.415187_pt1 | contig 31371 bp, 21 predicted proteins | sample MGYA00581002_ERZ773170 | MGnify/ENA primary metagenome ERZ773170 (study PRJEB29015, sample SAMEA2737811) | human gut metagenome | biome: human gut; feature: human-associated habitat; material: faeces | place: China | collected 2012 ... | reverse complement strand
TAAACACCCCCAACGGGCAGCTAAAGCCCGTTGGGGGTGTTGGTGTTTTCCTATATCGTTCCATGGCAGCACCAATGACAAAGGGACCGCCTTGGCGGTCCCTTTGTCGGAGGATATATCCTGTCAGCGGCACGCACGCCAACAAAGCGAGAATTGTGCGGCGATGCCTTAGAAAATTTCCTGCTTTACTGTCAGATGCCCGGTTTTGATTGGGCCTTTATTTTTTGGCTGACTTTTGCGGGTGGTCAGACGAAATCCTCCCGCATGGGGGTGAAGATGTCCAGCAGGACGCCGGGCTCCAGGGCCTCGCAGCCGTGGATGATGCCGTCGGTTTTCAGCATCGTGTCCCCGGCGGTCACTTCGCGCACTTCGTCGCCGATAGTAAAGCGGAAACGGCCCGACACGACATAGGTGATCTGGGTGTGGGGATGGCTGTGCAGCGCACCCACTGCGCCTTTTTCAAAGGTGTTTTCCACGCACATCAGGCCTTTGTTATAGGCCAGCACGCGGCGGGTCACGCCGGGGCCTGCAGGCTCGGGCAGGGTCTCGGCATGGGGGACCCATACGGTATTTTCATGCCTTTTCTCCATGGATACTTCGCTCCTTTATTTTGCGGTGTGCTGCTTTTCGGCGGGCAGCTTTTCCTGCACGAATTTCCCTTTCGCGCGTTGCACTTTCCCCCATCATAGCACGGTGCGTGGCAGGGTGCAAGCGTATTTCGACAAAAGCTTTGACCGGTCTTGCCAAGATTTCGCCAAGGCGATGCAATAAAATCATTAAAACTCCCCATTTTTGACCCGGTGTCCCCGGGCTTGAAAATGAGGAGTTCTTTTGCAATCTTTTGAATTGTTACTGAAAAATTTATATAATGATGGTGGATGTGTTCAAAATTTTACCTTACATATACTCCATCGGGGTGACTTCGCCGTAGATGGCGGTGCTCATGCGGTCGTGCAGCAGCCGCATGAAATCTTGCTGCAGGCCGGGCCTTGGCTCGCCCTTGAACAGTGCAAAAACGTGGTGCTGGGTCGCCTTGCCGCCCGGCATGATAAACAGCGGCCGCTCCTTCGTCTTGACAAAGGTTGAGTAGGCGGCATTCTGGAAGGTCAGCCCCATGCCGCTCACGGCCATGCGGTAGGCGGTCATGCCGCTGGCCAAAAACAGCGTGCGTTTGGGCTGAAAATTGTAGGTCGAGCACATCCACTGCGTCTGGCGGTTCATGCGGCCTTTGACGCTGGGGCAGATGAACAGATCGTCCGCCAGCCAGTCGGCGTCGATATCCAGCGGCGCTTCCGGGCTGCAGGCGGTGTCCCTGTAGGCGGCCATCCGTGGGTTTTCGCAGCTGGTGATGAACATATACTGCTCGGATGGCAGCCGCAGATAGTGCAACGAGGAATGGTAGGCGTAGCTCTCGACGATGGCGATGTCCACCACACCGTTGAGCACCTTGTCCAACATATTGATGTCGCGGTCCTCAAAGATAGTCAGCTGCATATCAGGGTAGAGGCGGTTCAGCTCCGGCATGACGGAGGGCAGCCAGATGCTGCCGCGGTTGCGCCCGATGCCGATGTTGATCCGCAGTTCCGGATCATGGGAGGAAAAATCCGAAAGCTCCTGATGCAGTCGGTCCTGCATGACACAAATCTTTTCCAGCTCGGACAGGTAGTAGGCCCCGGCCTCGGTGATGCGGATGGGCGTGGTGGAGCGGTCAAACAGACGTGCGCCCAGTTCCTCCTCGGTGCGGTTCAGGAACGCCGTCAGGGCAGGCTGGGAGATAAACAGACGTGCTGCCGCGCGGGTGATACTCTGCTCCTCGGCCAGGGTAGTTAAGTAGTTCAAACGGTCAGATAAGGTATTTTTCACCAAAAAAGCCCCCAAAAGTTTGTGGAATGACAATATGGTAACATAAAAAAATGACGTTGTAAAGAGAATCAAGAAAATCCATAACATTGACATTATGGGGCAATATCTGCTTTAGTATTGGAACTTCGCAAAAAAGGCTGATATGATAAAAGCACAAAATCAATCGACCAAGCAGAACAACTTCTGTGAATAGTGTGGAGGAGGTTCTAATCCATATGAAACAGGTATTGATTGAAGAGCCATTCAAGGTTCGTGTACGCCAGGACGCAGAGGTTCCCACCCCCAAGGTAGGCGAGGCCCTGCTGCAGGTTATGTATTGCGGTATCTGCGGCGCTGACCTGGCAAGCTACACCGGAAACCAGCCGTTCACCACCTACCCCCGTGTGCCGGGCCATGAGTTCAGCGCCCGCATCGTGGATATCCCCGAAAATGACAAGGGCCTCAAGCCCGGTGATATCGTCACCTGCAACCCCTACTTCAACTGCGGCAAGTGCTACTCCTGCCGTCGCGGTTTCGTAAACTGCTGTACGGACAACCAAACGATGGGCGTCCAGCGCGACGGCTCCTTCCAGGAGTACATCACGATGCCGGTTCAGCGTATCTTCTCCGGCAAAGGTCTGACCGCACGCCAGCTGGCGCTGGTAGAGCCGTTCTGCATCGGCCACCACGGCATCACCCGCGGTAATGTGCAAAAGGGCGATAAAGTCCTCATCGTCGGCGCAGGGCCTATCGGTATGTTTGCGATGCTCAGCGCCAAGGCCATCGGCGCCGAGGTCTACATGACCGACCTGCTGGACGGCCGCCTGGAAAAAGCGACCCAGATGGGCGCGGACGGCGTGGCCAACGGCAAGGACCCCGAGGCATTGAAGGACCTGAACCAGAAGGTCACGAACGGTGACGGTTTCGACGTCTGCGTGGAGTGCTGCGGCGCACCCGAAACCTTCCTGACCTGCATCGACCAGGCCGCCTTCGCCGGCAAGATCATCCTGATCGGCAACGGCAAGCGCGAGACGACCTTTGTACATTCTATCTTATTGAAAAAGGAACTGAACGTTTTCGGCAGCCGCAACGCTTACAGCTCTGACTTTGAGCAGGTCATTGACATCCTGGCAAGCGGCAAGGTCGATGTGGAGGCACTGGTCAGCGCCGAATACCCGCTGGACCAGGCGGGCGAGGCCTTTGAGGCCCTGCGCCACAACAGCGGCAACCTGATGAAGGTTGTGCTGAAAGCGGCTGAATAACACTAAGGAGAAAGCCATGAGCAAAAACAACGGAGCAGAATTGCAGTTGAGCAAAAAAGGTTCAATGATGCACTATCGGCGCTTGGCAACACCGTACCTGCTGCTGGCACCCATGCTGGCGTTTGTAATGTGCTTTATGATCTGGCCCATCATCAACGTGTTTATGATGAGTACAGAGTCCTACAAGGTCACGAAACCAAACGACCGCCACTTTATCGGCCTGGAAAACTTTGTGACCATCTTCACCAAAGACCAGATCTTCTTAAAAACGCTGGGCAACACCGCCGTCTACGTGATTCTGAGCGTCGTGTTCCAGACCGTGCTGGGTTTCTGGCTGGCATGGCTGCTGACCCGCAAGTTCAAGGGCCGCGGCTTTATCCGTGCACTGGCTCTGGTGCCCTGGGCCGTTGCCGGTTTGATGGTCGGTATCATCTGGAACCTGATGCTGGGCCAGACCTACGGCGTCATCAATGACCTGCTGCGCCGCGCGGGCATCATTGAAATGAACATTTCCTGGTTCTCCAACGGCAGCAGCGCCATGCTCGCGGCCGTCATTGCCAACATCTGGCGCGGCATCCCCTTCTTCACCATCAGCTATATGTCGGCGCTGTCCGGTATCTCCGATGATCTGTACGAGTCCGCCAAGATCGACGGTGCCAACTCGGCGGTCACGTTGTTCCGCATTACGCTGCCGATGATTAAAGACACCATCATCTTTACCACGCTGCTGCGTGCGATTTGGACCTTCAACGCTGTTGACCTGATCGTCTCCCTGACGGACGGCGGCCCGAACCGCGGCACCACCACACTGGCGCTGTACATTATGAATACCTTCACCGGCAGCTATGATTACGGCTACGCCTCGGCGCTGGCAGTTATCTCCACGCTGATCATGATGGTCGTTGCGTTCGTCTACATCCGATTTGGCAAAATGGGCCAGACTGACAACTAAGGAGGCAAACCCATGACAAAACGTGAAGCAAAAGATCTGGGTTGGCGTTGCCTGACTTTGTATCTGCCGCTGATCCTCTTCCTGATCGGGACGCTGTTCCCCTTCTACTGGATCGTCAACACCTCTCTGAAAGACAGCGTTGAGGTTTTGAGCCTGCCCATCAAATACTGGCCCGACAATCCCACGCTGAGCAACTACTCCTACCTGTTTGAGAAGATGGGCTTTGGCAACAACGTTGCCAACACCGCCTTCGTTGCCGCACTGACCACGGTTCTGGTCACGCTGCTGAGCCTGCTCTCCGGTTACGCGATGAGCCGCTACCGCTTCTACGGCAAAACCTTCATCTACGTGCTGATGCTGGCGACCCAAATGCTGCCCGCCGTCGTCCTGATGATCCCCCTGTTCCAGACGATGGTCAAGCTGCACCTCATCAACAGCCTGTGGAGCCTGGTGCTGATCTGCACCTGCACGAACCTTCCCTTCTGTATGTTCATGATGATGGGTTATTACAGCTCAGTCCCGCGTGAACTGGAAGAGGCCGCCCAAGTGGACGGCTGCACCCTGCTGGGGGCGGTGTTCCGCGTCCTGATCCCGGTCATGCTGCCCAGCATCGTTGCCACCGGTGCATACGCATTCATCAATGCGTGGAACGTTTACGTCTACGCCACCGCGTTCATCACCGATAAAGCCAAGTACACCCTGCCCCTGGCGCTGAACGTCTTCCAGGGCGAATACGGCACCGACTACGGCAAGCTCGCCGCCGGATGCGTCATCGCACTGATCCCCGTTGTTGTAATTTTTGCCTTCATCCAGAAGCACCTCTCCGGCGGCGCGACCTCCGGTGCGGTCAAGGGATAAGGCGTAGAATTAGATTTCATTTATAGGAGGAAAACACAAATGAAAGCAACCCGTACCACCGCTGCGGTCCTGAGCGCTGCCATGGCCGCTACCCTGCTGGCCGGCTGCGGCGGAAGCTCCGCCACCAGCACCGCCGCCTCGACCTCGACCGAGAGCACTGCCGAAAGCACCTCTACCGCTGCGGCTGCCCCCACCGGCGAGAAACAGACCCTGGAGTATTGGTATCACTCCGCTGACCCTGTGACCGACGCTTATTTTGAGGATTATTTCGACAAAATCAACGCCGAGCAGGACCAGTACGAGATCAAGTACACCAGCTTCTCCTTCGCCGACTTCCAGGAGAAGTTCCAGATGGCTGTCTCCACCGATACGATGCCCGACGTCGTCAGCCTGGGCTTCTCCAACGTGGCGACCTTCACCGCACAGGATTCCCTGCTGCCGCTGGATGATTACCTCGACCAGATCGAGACCCTCGACAAGATCGACAGCAGCATGGTAGACAGTATGCGCAACATCGGCGGCGGCACGCTGTACGGCATCCCCTATGCATACAACCAGGAGGTTGCCTGGTACAATACCGCCAAGTTCAAGGAGAAGGGCATCGATGCTCCGCCCGCTACCCAGAAGGAGTTCCTGGAGGACTGCGAGAAGTACGCTGACCCCGCAAACTCCTCTTACTTCTACTCTCTGCGCGGCGTGCGCCCTTACGACAGCCTGGTTGCCTGGCTGTGGACCTACACCGACGGCCTGGGCTATGACGGCTCCTGGTTCGACGAGAACGGCAAGTGCATCCTGGGCGACGCCAAGTTCGCCGAAGCCCTGGACACCTACGCCAACCTCTACAAGAACAACGAAGTCTCCGGCGACTCCATCAACAACAACTTCTCCCAGATCGTTGCAGAGTTCGGTTCCGGCGTCTCCATGTACATCATCCACAACTCTTCTTCCGAGTCTACCCACCTGACCAACTTGGGTGAGGGCAACTTCGCAGCCGCCCGCGTGCTGGCCAACGATGAGGGCCACTACTTCGCCTCCGGTCTGCAGCCCAACGTCTATTGCATCACCAACCAGGGCGACGACCACGACTACTCCGGTGCTGTTTGGCTGATGAACGTGCTGCTGGACGCCGAGTGCGAGGGCGGCATGTGCCAGGCTATCGGCCGTGTGCCCTGCAACAAGGACGTTGAAGAGCAGGATTGGTACAAGAATGACCCCGAGATGATGCTGTACGCCAGCTACCTGGAGGACGAAAACTACAAGCAGATCCAGAACCCGTACTGGCTGACTGAGTTCTCCACCTTCATCTCCGACGATATGACCGCTGACTTCCAGGCCGTTCTGATGGGCAACATGACCGCTCAGGATTGCGTCTCCGGTTGGGCTGCCAAGATCGACGAGTATCAGGCTGCCTACGAAGCACAGGCATAATTGAACATCGGCCGCAAGTAAAGGAGCATAAAAAAGCCTTTATTTGCGGCTTTTTTAGAGAAAGTCAATAGGGAGGTTGCCATGGCAGATACAGTTATTTTATTCCAGGATGATTTCCAGTCTTTCCCGATCGGTCCGCTGCCCTTTGACCGCGAACATTCCGCAATGGGGGAGTATCATTACAGCCCGCTGCCAGGTTACCGCGGGCAGTGGTATGACCCCATCGCAAACTGCAACTATCGCGGCCCCAGCTGGCTCGTCACCGCCACCGACGGCGTACACTACATGGAGCAGACCCGCGTGCGCAATCCGCTGACCCACGGCGTATGCCCGGTGCTGGCTACCGGCGAAGAGCGCTGGCAGGACTACACCTTCACTGTCACACTGCGCACCCTTTGCAGCAACGAGGAAGCCGGTGTGCTGTTCCGCTACCAGACGTCGCTGATGCACTACGCCTTCTTTATGAATGACAACAAGGTGCAGTTCTGGCGCATCGAGAAAAAAGAGCGCACGATGCTGGCCGAGGCCCCCTACGAGTACAACTGCGACCAGTACTACACGATGCGCGTGACCTGTAAGGGCAATACCTTCACCGGATCCATCAACGGCGAAAAGCTGCTGACTGTGCAGGACGACCGCTACACCTACGGCAAGGTGGCGCTGGCGGCTTTTATGCCCACCCAGTACACGAACGTGCTCATCACCACCACGCCGGAGGAGGCCGCCCGCATCGTCGAGTGCGAGGATGCCGAGCAGGCCCGCCTGGCCGAAAAGCGCAGCCACTACCCCCGCCCCAAGCTGTACAAGGTCATCGACCTCAAGGACTTCGGAGCGTCGCGGCAGATTCGCTTCGGCCATCTGATGGGCGGCGACGACTGGTACTTCGTCATGGCACAGCACCAGAAGCGCGTGTTCAAGGAGCGCTACTGCAACATCAGCTGCCTGACAGCCGTCAATGTCGAGACCGGCGAGGTGCTGTGGCAGGTGGGTGAGCCTTCGACCCTGGCGGTGAACCAGGACACGACCTGCGACCTGCCGTTCCAAATCTACGATATCAACAACGATGGCTACGACGAGGTCATTTTTGCCCGAGATTTCAAGGTCATGATTCTGGACGGCCGCACCGGTAAGCTGCTGCGCAGCATGGATACGCCCTACAACGACGACCCGGCGGATGAGATTCTGGGCATCGAGTTCCAGAAGCACGCATTTGACCGGCTGAACGTTGATGCTATCCGCATTGTGAACGTCTCCGGCAAGGAGCATGCCAGCGATATCCTCATCAAGGACCGTTACGCCCGCCTGTGGGTGTACGACGAGAACTTCAACCTGCTGTGGAAGTTCACCCACAACAACACCGGCCACTTCCCCTATGCCTACGACTTCAACGGCGACGGCAAGGATGAAATTTTCAGCTGCTACAACATGATCAGCAGCGACGGCAAATTGCAGTGGGAGCTGCCCATCGACACCGATCACACGGATGAAATCGTCATTGGCAAGTTTGACCCTGATATCGATGAGGAGCTGCTGGCTATTGTCTCCGGCTGGGAGGGTTTCATGATCGTGGACAAGCACGGTCACATCCTGGCCCGGGATATCAACGGCCACGGCCAGCGCATCAGCGTAGCCAACTACTGCCCGAATATGCGCGGTCTGCAGATTGCCACCACCACCTACTGGGAGAACCAGGGCATCATCTACCTGTACGACTGCAAGGGCCATGAGATTTGGCACATGGAGCCTTCCTCCAACGGTAATGTTGTGGCGCCTGTCAACTGGAAGGGCGACGGTACCGAGCTGATTTTGCTCAACGGCAACGTCAAGTACGGCGGCATGCTGGACGGTGACGGCGACCGGGTCGTGCTCTTCCCCGACGACGGCCACCCCGACCAGTGCGCCGAGGTGCTGAACCTGACCGGCGACCCGCGGGATGAAATCATCCTGTGGGATGCCCACAAGATGTACATTTATACCCAGGACCGCCCCGCACCCGATGGGCCGGTCTATCACCCGGAAAAATACCCCGAGTACAGTGCCTCCAACTACCGGGGCGAGTTCTCCTTTGCGCACTGGGACAAGGCCGGGGATTGATATTACTTCTACTTAGGAGCCTACTATGTTATACGAACGATACCTGCGGGCCTACGCAGAGCAATTCCGCAAGACAGACCGGAATATGTGGAACTACGAGGATGGCTGCGTGCTGATCGGTCTGCGTGCGCTGTACCAGGCGACCGGTGATGCGTTTTACTTTGATGTGCTGAACAGCTTTATGGAGCGATACATCGAGCCGGACGGTACCATTCGCCGCTATGTGGCCGAGGAATACAACCTGGACTACATCCCGGCGGGCTGCGCGCTGTATACCTTGTATGACGAGACCGGCGAGTCGCGCTACCGCAAGGCCATTGAAACGCTGGAAGAACAGCTGCGCCACCAGCCGCGCACCCCCTGCGGCAGTTTCTGGCACAAGGGCATCTACCCCAACCAGGTCTGGCTCGATGGTCTGTACATGGGTCTGCCGTTCCATGCGGCTTACGCCCTGCGGTTTGGCGATGCGGCCACGCTGGATGACATCATGCTGCAATTCCGCAACGCACGCAAGTATCTCTACGACGAAAAGACGGGTCTATACTACCACGCCTGGAACGAGACAAAGGATGTGTTCTGGGCTGACCCCAAGACCGGCCTGTCCCAAAATTTCTGGGCACGGGCCATCGGCTGGTATTTGATGGCGATGGCGGATGTCTACGCTATGCTGCCCGACAGCCGCGCCGACCTGCAAAAGGAACTGGCCGCCCTCTGGAAAGAGGCCATCGACGGCATGTTGCGCTGGCAGGAGCCGGACAGCGGCCTGTTCTACCAGCTGCCTGCCCTGCCCGATGTGAAGGGAAACTACCTGGAGACCAGCGGTTCCCTGATGGTGGCGTACAGCCTGCTGAAGGGCGCGCGCCTAGGCGTGCTGGCCGAGCCGAAATACCGTGCGGCAGGGGAGAAGATTTTGGTCGGCATCGAGCTGCGGCAGTTCACCGTCCACGACGGTAAGGTCGAGCTGCACGGCATCTGCAAGGGTGCGGGCCTGGGCCCGGCGGGCAACCTGCGCCGAAACGGCACCGTGGAATACTACCTGTCCGAGGATGTGGTCCACGACGAGCAGAAGGGCGTCGGCGTCTGCATGATGGCCTACGCCGAGTATCTGCAGGCCAAACAGGCCGGTGCGCTGACCGACGACTTCCCCAAAGTGGAGATTTTCAACAAGGGGTACGACCCCATCATGCCTGGCGACCCGGCGTTTATCGCCTTTGAGAAGAACCGCGTGGGCAAAACAGGGTGAGCTGTATGCAGTTTTCCATAGCAAAGCCGGAGGAAGTTGGCGTGTCCAGTGCGGCCCTCAGCCAAACGCTTGATTATCTGGCTCAGCGTCGGGTGGCGCTGCACAGCCTGCTGGTCATGCGGCATGACGCGCTGATCTGCGAAGGGTACGCGGCACCATTCACAAAAGATACGCTGCATCGTATGTACAGCGAGACGAAAAGCCTTGTGTCGCTGGCTGTCGGCGTTATGTGCGCCAAAGGGTATCTCGATTTGGACGACCATATCGTGGATCACTTTGCCGAAAAGCTCCCCCTGGGCGGCCCTAGCCCCGAGCTGGCACGGCTGACCATCCGGGATATGCTGCGCATGGCAACGCCGTACAATGGCACGACCTACAAACGGCGGCCCACTAAGGATTGGGTGGGGTCGTTCTTCACCGCGCGGACCGACCACGAGCCGGGCAGTTTCTTCTGCTATGATACCAGCAGCAGCCATACGTTGTGCGCCCTGGTGGAAAAGCGGATGGGCCGCCCCCTACTGGATGTGCTGCGCCGTGAGGCACTGGATGCCATCGGCTTTTCAGAGCAAAGCTATTGCATCCGGGATCCCATGGGCATAAGTCAGGGCGGGTCCGGCCTGATGGCTACCCCCCGGGATATGCTGGCGCTGCTCCGCCTTGTTGCGCAGGGTGGGCAGTGGGATGGCCAACAGCTTTTACCCCAAGACTATTTGCAGGCTGCCACAGCCTGGCAAATCGACAATGCCGAGAACGGCGGCAGCGGCGGCTGGGATTTTGCCCAAGGCTACGGCTACCAGTTCTGGCGATTGACCCATAACGCATGGTCTATGTATGGTATGGGCGGCCAGCTGGCCATCTGCCTGCCGGATCAGGATATGCTCCTTGTGACGACGGCCGATACCCAGCCCCTGGCGGGCGGCGTACAGACGATTCTGGATGCCTTCTGGAACTGCCTGCTGCCCGGCGTGGCCGATGCTGCGCTGCCCGCAAACCCTGCGGCTTATGCCGAACTGACGAAAAAGTTATCCACCATGCAGCTGCCGATTGTGGAAAACCTGGCGGCCCCCGACACCGAGCTTTGCTGTGCGACGGTGCAGATGGGCCTCAACGCTCCCGGCCTGACGGCCCTGCAGTTGCAAGAAAACGCGCTGGTGCTGCACTACGGCGGCAAGACCTGCACGCTGCCTTTCCGGACGGGGGCATTGGTGCAAAGCCATCTGTGGGACGACCCCGCGCTGCCCTGTGTTATCGCCGCCGGCTGGCGTGCTCCGGACTCCCTCCTTTTCCGGGTGCATCTGCTGGGCGAGCGACTGGGCAGCCTGAGTTTGCAGCTAAAGCTGCGCCCCGGCGGTGCGACATTGGCTCTGTGCAGCCATGAGGAACACCCCGACCCCGATTTCAGCGGCACTGCGGAAGGTGTAACCGCAGTGTGAACCCAAGCGGGCCGCCTGCTGCCATGCGCAGCGGGCGGCTCGCGTTATTTTTACAGGCACGGCCCTTGCAAAGTGCGACGGAATGTGCTATGCTATTTCTGTACAAAAGGGGAGCTTGCGTCAAGCGGGCTGAGAGTGGGCTGTATCGCCCTGACCCGTAACCTGATTTGGATAATGCCAACGTAGGGAGATACGCGCACGACCACTCTTTGTGAGTTTTTATGCGGATATGTCTTTGCAGGCATATCCGCATTTTACTTGCAAGGAGTGTTTTTTGTATGCTGGGTACCTGTATTGAAAATGTACGGAAGAACGTGCCATTGGTGCATAACATCACGAATTATGTCACCGTCAATGATGTGGCGAACATCCTGCTGGCCTGCGGCGGCAGCCCCATCATGTCCGACGAGCCGGAGGATGTCGAGGATATCACCACCATCTGCGGCGGGCTGAACATCAACATCGGTACGCTGAACCAGCGCAGCATCGCGGGGATGTTCCGCGCCGGGGCCAAGGCCAACGCCCTGGGCCATGTCGTGCTGCTGGATCCCGTCGGCGCGGGCGCGTCGGCACTGCGCACCAACACGGCCGTGGAGCTGATGGAAAAGGTCAAGTTCACCGTTATCCGCGGGAATATTTCCGAGATCAAGACGCTGGCGCTGGGCAGCGGCACGACCAAGGGCGTGGACGCCGACGTGGCCGACGCTGTGACCGATGCAAACCTGGACAATGCCGTTGCATTTGTCAAGGATTTCGCCGCCAAGAGCGGGGCCATCGTTGCTGTGACCGGGGCAATCGACCTGGTCAGCGACGGCAAGACCTGCTATGTCATCCGCAATGGCCGCCCCGAGATGGGCAAGATCACCGGCACGGGCTGCCAGCTCTCCGGCATGATGACGGCTTTCGTCGTCGCCAACCCCGACAACCGGCTTGAGGCCGCCGCCGCTGCCGTCTGCGCCATGGGCCTGGCGGGCGAGATCGGCTGGAGCCGTATGCAGGACGGCGACGGCAACTCCACCTACCGCAACCGCATTATCGACGCCATCTACAACATGGACGGCGCAACGCTGGACGGGGGCGCAAAGTATGAACTGCGATAAAAAGGACCTGCTGCTCTACGCCGTCACCGACCGCCATTGGCTGGACGGCCGCAGGCTCATCGACGTTGTGCGCGAGAGCCTGGACGGCGGCGTGACGATGGTGCAGCTGCGGGAGAAAACGCTGGAAGAGGAAAAATTCCTTGAAGAAGCGAAGGAATTGCAGGCGCTTTGCCGCGAACGCGGCGTGCCGTTCCTTGTGAATGACAACGTGGAAATTGCCCGCGAGATGAACGCCGACGGCGTCCACGTTGGCCAGAGCGATATGGAGGCACTGGACGTCCGCGCCATTCTCGGCCCCGACAAGATCCTCGGCGTGTCTGCGCAGACTGTTGAACAGGCCGTCCTGGCCGAAAAGCACGGCGCGGACTACCTTGGCGTCGGCGCGGTGTTCCCGACCGGCTCCAAGGACGATGCCGACGACGTGAGCTACGACACGCTGAAAGCCATCTGCCAAGCTGTCTCCATCCCGGTCGTTGCCATCGGCGGTATTACACAGCAGAACGTTGAAAAGCTGGCGGGCAGCGGCATCTGCGGCGTGGCGGTCATCAGTGCCATCTACGCGGCCAAAAACATCGGGCAGGCATCGAAGGATCTGAAAGCAGCCACGGAGAAAATGCTGCATGACTAAGGGCGCAATTTTTGATTTGGACGGCGTGCTGCTCGACTCCATGGGCATCTGGAACGACCTGGGTGCGCGGTATCTGCGCAGCCGGGGCCTGATACCCGAGCCGGGCCTCAACGAGATTTTGTTCTCGATGAGCATGGAGCAGGGCGCGGAATACCTGCACACCCACTACCCGCTGGCCCAGTCCGCCGCCGAAATTGAAGCGGGAATTGAGACGATGCTGCGCGATTTTTACTACAACGAGGTTCCCGCCAAACCCGGCGCGGCGGCGCTGCTGGCCGCGCTGGCGGCAAAGGGCATCCCGATGGCGGCGGCGACCTCCAGCCCGCGCGGGCATGTGACCCACGCTTTGCAGCGGCTGGGGCTGCTCGGCTATTTTGCGCAGATCTTCACCACCGGTGAGATCGGCATCAGCAAGCACGAGCCGACGATTTACCTGCTGGCCGCGCAGGCCCTGGGCAGCGCACCGGGGGAGACGATCGTGTTTGAGGACAGCCTCTACGCGCTGAAAACCGCCAAAGCCGCAGGGTTTTACACGGTCGGTGTCTATGACGCCGACGGCGAAAGCGACCAGGCCGGGCTGAAAGCTGCGGCAGATTTGTATGTGAAGGAGCTGGGGGAGGCTGCCGGGAGGTGGTAAAGCCCCTCGGCCTCGTAAACTCGCCCTGCCACCTAACAAAAACGCGGTACACCGGGGGCACCACCTTGTATCGCGCAATAAAACATTGCTGTATATATAGGAAGGAAGTATCATTATGAAAACAGCATTGACCATTGCAGGCAGTGATTCCTGCGGAGGCGCCGGTATCCAGGCAGACATCAAGACCATGACCGCCAACGGCGTTTACGCCATGAGTGCGATCACGGCCCTGACCGCCCAGAACACTACCGGCGTGACGGACATCCTTGAATCGACCCCGCATTTTCTGGCGGAACAGCTCGACGCGGTGTTCACCGATATCACCCCCGACGCCGTCAAGATCGGGATGGTCTCCTCGGCGGAGCTCATCGAGACGATCGCCGCCAAGCTGAAACAGTACGGCGCAAAGCATATCGTCGTGGACCCCGTCATGGTCGCAACGTCCGGTTCCAAACTCCTGCGGGACGACGCCGTCAGCGCCCTGTGCGCAAACCTGCTGCCGATGGCCGAGGTCCTGACGCCCAACATCCCCGAAGCCGAGATCCTGGCCGATATGCCGATCAAAAACGCCGCCGATATGGAAAAGGCTGCGCAGACCATCAGCGAAAAATACGGCTGTGCGGTGCTCTGCAAGGGCGGCCACCAGATCAACGATGCCGACGACCTGCTGTGGCGCGGCGGCGCGGGCAAATGGTTCCGCGGCAAGCGCATCGATAACCCCAACACCCACGGCACCGGCTGCACGTTGTCCAGCGCCATTGCGTCCAACCTGGCAAAAGGCTATGACCTCGACGCTTCGGTCGAGCGCGCAAAGGCCTATATCTCCGGCGCACTGGCCGCCATGCTGGACCTGGGCCGCGGCTCCGGCCCGATGGACCATATGTTTGCGCTGAAAGGGGAGTTCACCGAATGAAAAAGACTTCCACTTTCCAAAACGGCCTGATTTGGTTCGGCGCGGGCGTCTCGCTGGCAGAAATCCTCACAGGTACGTCCTTTGCACCGCTGGGCATGGCAAAGGGCTTTGCGGCTATCCTCATCGGCCACATCATTGGCTGTGCCATGATGCTGCTGGCGGGCCTCATCGGCGGCCGCACCGGCCGCAGCGCCATGGAGACCGTCAAGATGAGCTTCGGCCAGAAGGGCGGCCTGCTGTTCGCGTTCCTGAACGTCCTGCAGCTCGTCGGCTGGACGGCCATCATGATTTACGACGGCGCACTGGCGGTCGGCGGCATTTTTGCGATCGGCCGCTGGGTGTGGTGCCTGGTCATCGGGGCGCTGATTGTGCTGTGGATCGCTGTGGGCATCACCGATTTGGGCTGGATCAACAAAATTACGATGGCCGCTTTGTTTATTTTGACGTTGGTTTTGTGCAAGGTCATCTTCTTCTCCGGCAACGCCATGGTCGGCGTCGGCGGCGAGAGCCTGACCTTTGGTGCGGCGGTGGAGCTGGCCGTGGCGATGCCGCTGTCCTGGCTGCCGCTTATCAGCGACTACACCCGCGACGCCGAAAAGCCCACCCAGGCCACCTGGGTCAGCGTGCTGGTCTACGGCGCGGTGTCCTGCTGGATGTACGTCATCGGCATGGGTGCGGCGATTTTCACCGGCGAGTATGACATTGCCGTCATCATGGTCAAGGCGGGGCTGGGCATTGCCGCGCTGGTTATTCTGGTGTTTTCCACCGTTACCACGACATTTTTGGATGCGTGGAGCGCGGGCATTTCCGCCGAGAGCCTGTCCGCCAAACTGGACGGCAAAAAAACGGCTATCGTCGTGACGGTCATCGGCACGCTGGGAGCCATTCTGTTCCCGATGGACGATATCACGGGCTTTTTGTACCTGATTGGCTCGGTCTTTGCGCCGATGATCGCGGTGCAGATCGCCGACCACTTTATCTTAAAGCGTGACCGCTTTGCCGTGGCCGCCGACGCGCGCAATCTGGTCATCTGGCTGGTGGGCTTCATCGCCTACCGCCTGCTGATGGGCGTTGACACCCCGGTAGGCTACACCCTGCCCGATATGCTGCTGACCGTGGCAATTTGCGTCATTGCCGAGAAGGTCAAGCCGACAAAGGCGTAAATCCATAGTTTATAGTGCGTGGGGGTTCTGTCCATCAGAACGCCCACGCTTTTTTGCGTATCCCAGGCAAAACGAGGGCCGGAGGGGGCTTTGCCGCCGTGCCTGACTTGCCCGCTTTCCCCGCTAAGCCCCCCACCGAACAATTCTTGCGCAACATTCGCGCAACAAATGCGCAATAAATCCGACAAAACCTGCCAAGCTTGCCTAACTGCGCAACTGATTCGACACGAGTTGTACAAGACCAACTGACGAAGTGTACAAAAATATGACTGACTCTTTTTGCAAAACGCCGAAAATGAGCAAATCAAGCAGGATATATTGCGATTTTGCAACAAGAGTGCTATTCTTTTATATAAGAAATGTAAAAACCAGGTAGGCGGCGGCAGAAAAAGGCTGCTGCGTATTTTTAACTAGGTTGCGCACCAGCGGTTGCGCAACGGGAAAGGGGCTAGCCCCTTTCTATTCCACAGCAAGCTGTGGAATAATAAGCTCTGTCAGGTAAGGGAGGGCAGGCTGATGACAAAGAAATTTTCTGTACTGCAGCGCGCAGCGGCATTGCTGGCCGCTCTGTGCCTGCTGGCGGGCTTGGCTCTGCCCGTCTGCGCCGCGGGCGCTGCCGACGCCCTTTCTGCGCAGAATGTGGAAACGATGCAGCAAGGGAACGACCCCACCGTCGAAACCCTGCCGGGTGAGCAGACCGACGAGGACAAGACCGCCCCGGACGGCGCGGCTGCCGCGACCCCGACCCCCACGCCGACGGCAACGCCCACCGCGACCCCGACGGCGACCCCCACCCCGAAACCAACGCCCACCGTGACGCCGATACCGGATGGCGAGGAGAACGGCGAAAGCGAAGAAAAATTTGTTACCTTCGCGGCAGTCAATGCAGTTGCGGAGGGCGACAAACCGGTATCCGGCACGACGTACACCTTCTACTTTGCCCCGCCTTCCAGCTGGGGCGAAAGCGAGACGGTCGAATTCACAGGCAAGCGCGGCGCGGGTGATGGTGAGTTTGATACTGATATAACCCGCCAAATGAGCCGAGTCCCAGGCTATACGGCCAGTAATAAACGCCCAATTTATGTCGTGAGTCTGCGATACAAAGATGGCGACAAAGAGGCGGAATGTACACATGGCGGTTATCACTACATAAAATTCAGTGCCAATGGGCATGAGATTAAAATGGATGGGCCGTCAGACAATAACAAATGGCTGTCTATTGATGCCATGGGGGACCATATCTTTGACGCGGACGGCCTAAGTGACACCACAGACACCACATGGAACCCCAACTGCCTGAAACCCTACGCCGAGGTCGCCCAGCAGATTCCCTACACCGGCCAGAAAATCTATTTTCAAAACAAAACGGAGAACGAACTCACCAATATCAAAGTGACGTTCTACGAAGAAGTCGATGGTGAATACACGCCAGTCGGCGAGACAAAGAACATTGAATCGCTTGCCGCGGGTGGCGTCTCTGAGGGAATCGAGATTCCGGATGGTCCTTGCCGCTATGTCGGCTTCACCGATGAAAACAACAAACCCATCGGCAAAAAGTACTATAACTTCTACAACGATGATGTTGCTTCGGATTATGTAGGTAAATTCCAGTATAACACCAAAACGAATGATTGCTTTATCTACAATGGGCCGTATGACGTCCAGTGGGGTGCGCCCAACGCAACACGCATTTACTTTGACGCGACGTTCTCGGATATGTCGTATAGTAGAGATTCCGCAACGGCAGACGGAATGCCGGGAAATAACGGAGAGCTTTACTATATCCTGACCGAAACCGACAAAGATACGTTGACAGGTAAAATGATCCGGCTGGAGGATAGTTCCGAGTCAAGACACCTTTGGTATGTAAATGTCCCGGAAGGCTACACGAAAGTACAGTTCTCCGATACAGCAACCCCGCCGAAGGACAATATCAATGGCCGTGCAACGGCCACGCTGACATGGGGGAACCTGGAAGAGCCGTGCTTCTATGCGGACACCGGCGATGACATTACCTACGGCGGCGAATATCGTGGAGGCTATTGGGATAAAAAATCTGCAATTCGCAACGTGGAAGAGGGTAAGAAGGCTGAGATAGTAAAGCTGGGTACCGGCACCTTTACGCCGCAAAACGATGTGAAGTATATCGACAGTACCCTGTATGACTATTACTCGGATTACGAACTGAACGGAAAAACACGTGCCGATTACTGGCCAGGAGAAACTCAAACACATCGAGCGTATGTTGAATTTGAACAGTTTGACCGCGCATTGAGCGATTATTACAAGGATTATGCGGCGTCGCAGACAGAGAAAAAGGTTCAGTATCCATTGTATACAGGGCATTTCCAGCCAAATCGAGAGGGTGCACAATTTAGCGAGATTGCTGCTAATCTTGGCCTATATGGATGGGGTTACAAAGGCACTGAAACGGACAATTTGTATTGGACGTTTATGGCAGTCAACAATGCAGTCGTTGATGTAAAGGGTACTACTGAAAATAGCCTTGATTCGAGTACCTTCCAAGGCTTGGTAAGCGATAAGCGCGACGGAAAGCATAACCCGACCCTGTACGGAACCGATTTGCCAGAACCGCACTTTAATGAAAAATTTCTGACCGGAGAAAACTCTGCAAAGGCTGTACTGGGCAAGGTCTACAAAGATGTTGCGTTCCCCTTTAAGCAAGCACCGATCTTTGCAGAGTCAGGCAATAATAGTGACCCGGAAAATGCAGCGCAGTATTGGTACTATGATAGCAACGAGACGCCGCTGTATTTGAAACAAGATACAAGCGAAGGCGGCGGCTATTACCTTGACAGCGTGACAGGTGATGATAAGAATAGGTCACGCAATCTTAATACTATAAGCGGAACCACAAACAGCAACGGCTTCTTCCCCTTCAACCAAAATGAAGGCGATCATGTCAACCAGTACAACTACGGTTACGGTGCTAAACTGCAATTTGACTTTACGTTGACAGAGGACGGCCGGGTCGTAGTAGGAAAAGATGAGACAGTCCCCATCAAGTTCTTCTTCTCCGGCGATGATGATGTGTGGGTGTTCATTGATGACCAGCTGGTGTTGGATGTCGGCGGTGCCCATGCAAAAGCGCAAGGTCTGCTGGAGTTTGGCGCGGACGGCGAAAACAACACCGTTACATCCTACGTCAGCAAGATTAAAGATAGCAACAACAAAGATAGCAACAAACTATATTATGAGTCGCTGGGCAGCAACACCAAAAACGTAAAGTTTAATAAGACAAATTATCAGTTCAACTGGAAGAGCAAAAACCAGATGCTGCTCCCCAAGAACACCAAGCACACCCTTACCATGTACTACATGGAGCGCGGTATGTGGGAGTCCAACATGGCGGTGGCGTTCAACTTCCCGGACCATAACGAGCTGCAGGTGGAAAAACAGGTCGATGCGAACGATGTTCGCAACGCGCTGAAACCCTACTTCAAGGATCCCACCCTCCAGAAGTTCACGGTCAGCATCAAAAACTGGGCGACCCATTATGCCGCACTGAACCAGACGGCAACAACGGATGCAGGCGGCAGCTCCGGCATCGGCTTTACGACCAAGCAGTATACCATCCCGGACTACGGCTCGGTAAATGCGGGCACACTGGTGGACGCGGTCGGTGCACAGTATACCACCAGCAAGGGCGAAGAGATCTGCACGGTGGAAAAGGACGGCACGTTTACCCTGCAAAACGGCGAAATCGTCACCTTTGCGGATCAGTTCCGGCGCGGCAGTTATATCTCGCTGAAAGAGGACGCCGACCAGAAACTGTATGACACCACCTGGGAAATCTACGAGAACGGCAAGCTCGTCACGCAAAACCAAGGCGATAGTGCCGTTGAGGTTCCAGAAGGTGCCCTGCAGATACTGCGGCGCGATAACACAACCCCGGATGATGGCCGTAAGGAAAAGTACCAAACGGGCCCCGGCGAAGACGGAAAGCGGATCGATAACGCCGGCTACACAGCAGAAACCCAAAAGCCGGAAAACTCCATCGTGTTCCGCTCGTACAGGGACCCGGATGGTACAAACCAGTTCACCAAGCTGAAGGTGAAATTCATCAACAAAGTCAAAACCGGCTCGCTGAGCATCACCAAACTGGTGCCGGAGGACGAGCAAACGACTTTGGGGGGTGAAACGTACACCTTTACCGTGCAGTACTCGAACATCGGCGGCCTGGGCGGCAACGAGGTAGTAACCGAAACAGTTCCAGTGAAAGTCGACGAAACCGTTCCGCTGGACGGGATACCGATTGGCACGGAGGTTACAATCACAGAAAAAACCCCGGAGAATCAGTATATCAAGAGCATCACCGTGGACGGAACGTCAGTAGACGGCGACAAAGCCTGCGTCAATATTGGTGAGGACACGACACCCGGCGTTCAGGTGGTGTTCACCAACACGGCACACAAGCCGATCGCTATTGATGTAGAAAAGACATGGAAGAATGCCAAAGGTGACGTGCTTGCCACCGGCCTGCCGGAATCGATTCGGATCAAATTGCAGCGCCGCCATGAGGGCAGTGCGGATGACGCGCCCTGGACAGATGTGAAGGGCACGGAAGTTGCACTGACGAATGGAACGTGGAAACACACGTTCACTGGCATGGATGCCTGTGACATCAGCGACAATACCTATTATGTGTACCGAGTGGTGGAATTGAATGAGGAAGAGGGCAAGTACACCGCCGACGGCACGCTGAAACTGGGTGACTATAAGTACAAAGTTGGCAGTGAAACGCGAACCATAACGGCTGACGATAATAAGGTATCGCTTACCCTGACCAACACGCAGGTGCCGCCGGTGTATGAGCTGGCTATCACTAAGCAGGGCCTTGACGAGGACGGCAACAACCCCAAACTGCTGAACGGCGTGGTGTTCAAGCTGGAAAAGCTGAACGGCAACAGCGTTGATACGACGTTTAATGACGGCAAGGGTTCCATGACCGGGACGACCGAGAGTGTTGACGGCAACGCGGGCAAGTGCAGTTTTAAAAAACTGTCTGAGGGCAGCTACCGTTTGACGGAGCTGAAAACCGTGGACGGCTACAACCTGCTGGCCGCACCGATTGAGTTTACCCTGCAAAAAGACGAATGCCGGATAAACAACACGGTGCAAAAAGATATGGTTAAAGGCACACCCGCCAAGGGCTACACGGTGAGTTTGATCATCAACAACCGCAAGGGCTTTACGCTGCCGCACACCGGCGCGGACGCCCCCAGCCTGTGGCTGCTGATCGGCCTGCCGCTGCTGGTGGCCGGGCTGCTGGTGCTGGTATTCCGCTACAATCGGAAAGGGGGCAAGCGTTCCTGATATGGCCCCCGATTTCCCCGCTACGATAATCTTAAAAAGAAAGAGGTTATGACAGATGAAACTAAAACGTTTCCTTACCGGCGTCCTCAGCGCCGTAATGGCCCTCAGCGTCTGCGCCCTCCCCGCCGCCGCGGCGGAAGGCAACACTACGGGCGCAACGACGACCAAGACTTCTACTAGCACGATTGATACTGGTAAAAAAGGTTCTATCACGATTCACAAGTATTTGATGAAGAGTACACTTCCTGCGAAAGATCTTAACCATGGCGAAGAAATTAGCGAAGAAAAGTTACCCAAAGATGGTAATGATGCACTGGAAGCAGCAAAAGACGTTGGATTCACTCTGTACAAGGTGATGGATGCCGATGAACTCGTTAAATACTATGATGGCGTCTATGCTCATGAAGTTACAGTAAACAGTTATCTCAAATCCGGCACAAATGAAATCGACCCGGATAGGGTGAGAAAGGATGCGAACAATCAGCCTATCATCATTAATCCGACAGGCAATAGCCAGATATTGACAGATGAAAAAGGCGTAGTAAAATTTGAGGGGCTGGATATTGGCCTGTATGTCGTGGTCGAAACCAAGAAGCCTGCGGCAGTCACGGAGGCAGTTGAGCCGTTTCTAGTTTCTGTGCCTATGACGAAAGTTGGCGAAAATGGAAAAGCCGACCCCACACAGTGGCTGTATGATATCCATGTCTACCCGAAGAACAGCACACAGGTTGGTACGATTTATCTGAACAAAAAAGGCCTTGTAGGCGAGGATACAATCAATAATTCCAAGGATTTGAATGGTGTTCAGTTTAAGCTGGAGCGTCTGAAAGAGGGCAAAAACGTAGGGGATAACGATGCCTGGGAAATCGTAAGTAGCGAAAAAAATAACGATGGCATCTATACGACTGGTACAGTTGAGGAGAACAAGAGCGGTACCATTAAGGTCGATGGACTGCATCCCGGCACATATCGTTTTACCGAGGTTGGCTACGCGGACAGTGCTGAGGGCGTAGATAAAAAGTATATCCTTGATACCGCTGCCAGCTACACGTTCAAAATTGAAGCAGGAAATAATGGTACCCAGACGGTAACACCACTGGATACGGACAACAAGGATTATACAATCGACGGTACGACCATCACTGTTACCAACTATGCCCCTGATGTGGACAAACAGGTCAAAAATCGTACAGATGGCAAGTATCAGGAAGCTAGCGATTATGCAGTAGGAGATACAATTTCCTACAAGGTTGCTGTTACAGTGCCGAAAAATATTACAAAGCTAAGAACATTCTTCCTGACGGATAAACCGGAAAATATGGAAGATGATAGTAATTCTGTCAAGGTGTTTAGCGATGAGAACTGCACTACGGACATTACCAGTGCGGTAACTGCATCTACGGATGGAATCACTGTAACATCGGATAAGGGATTCAAGGTCACCTTTGTGCCCCAAAATTTGGTAAATTATGCAGGAAAAACAATTTACATTACTTATAATGCAAAATTGACGAAGTCAGCTGATACTACTACGACTGGCAACCTCAATACGATTGACTTGACATACTCTAACAAAATTAAGTCTGACACCGAACACGAAGATGAAACCAACGATTGTAATCATATTGAGGATACTGCCGTTGTCTATACCTTCCAGATTGATATCACTAAGGTTGGTAAAGATGGCACCAGCAAGATGAATCTGCAAGGCGTAGAGTTTAAGCTGTATGAGCAGATTGCGCACCAGGAAACACCTGCGAATGATGTGCTGTCCAATACGGACGCAAATGCGCTTGGCTTTAAGGATACAACCAAGTTTAGCTATAAAGAAATTGCAAGTGGTACAACTGATGGTAACGGCAAACTGACCTTTACCGGCTTAAGCAACAGTAAGACGGCAACGACTGGCGCAAGCAGATATTGGCTGGTTGAGACCCAGACGAAAGAGGGCTACAACCTGCTGGGCGCTCCTGTGGAAGCAAAGCTGGATATTGTTTACAAGACTACATGGAAAGAGGAAAATGAGTTCAAAGATGGCGTACTTGTAAAGCATAAACATACGTCTTCCACAGAGGATTTTAAAAAGGCTACGGATGGTGCGCAGACGAACGGCGGAACACAGGAGGGAAAGGAAGTCACGGAAGGCCGTGACCAGGGCGTTTACGGCTCTCTGTCCACCGAAATCATCAACAAGAAGGGCTTCCAGCTGCCTGTCACCGGTGGTTTTGGCACACTCCTGTTCAGCGGTATCGGCGTGCTGCTGGTGCTGGCCGGTGTGGCGGTGCTGTTCAGCATGAAAAAGAAGAACGACCGCGCTTAAAACCGCATGATGCAAACACCAAAAGATAATTAGAAGGGGTAAACCCATAGGGGAAGGGCCGGGATTGGCTCTTCCCCTATGGTGGTTATGGGGGTATAATATAAGGCAAAGGGGATATAGCGGCGGGGTGGAATCCCTCCGGCCGCCGATGGCGGCCACCGCTCCCCTTCTGGCGCTTCGCGCCACCTCCCCCGTCCCGGGGGAGGCTGTCTTTGACAAGGGCGGCTTGCGGGCCGATGCAGGCATCGGCCCCTGCAAATTGCCACAGATATTTTCCCCCCACGAACAGAAAGGCACACCTATGGATACCACAGGCAAATTAAAACTTGGATTTGCGGCGCTGATGATTCTGTCGGGCATCGGCGTGGCGATGTACCCGGTCGTCAGCAACGCGGTGGCACAGCGCCATGCGTCGGCGGTCATTGACAGCTACGACGATACCGTCCAATCCATGGATACAGAAAAGCTCGATGCTGCGAAAGAAGCGGCCCGCAGCTACAACGAACAGCTCAGCAATGCCGTGGGCCGCGACGCGGCGGGCGAAGCCGCCGACACCGGCACAAGCTATGTGGACCTGATGGACGTGGGCGAGAGCCTGGGTTACATAAAAATCCCAAAAATCGACGTCAATCTGCCGATTTATGAGGGCACCAGCGACGAGGTGCTGCTCAAGGGCGTCGGCCATCTGGAAGGGTCGAGCTATCCGCTTGGCGGCGACAGCACCCACAGCGTGCTGACAGGCCACCGCGGTCTGGCCGAGGCCGTCCTGTTTACCGACCTGGACAAAATGCAGGAGGGTGACAAATTTTACCTGCACGTCATGGACGAAGTCCTCGCCTACCAGGTCGACCAGGTCAAGGTCGTGGAGCCGGAACACACCGAGGATTTGGAAATCATCCCCGGCGGGGACTACTGCACCCTTGTCACCTGCACGCCCTATGCCATCAACACCCACCGTATGCTGGTGCGCGGCGTGCGCGTGCCCTACAACGGCGAGGACGAGGACGCCGACACCCCGCAGGCCGTGCAGTACCAGGCATTGAACACCGGCAACATCGTCAAGCGCGTGGTGGACGCCTGGCCGTGGATCAGCGTGACCGGCAGTATTATTATAGGCAGCGAGGCACTGCTGCTGCTTTTGCTGCTGCACCGCTGCAAAAAGCGCGAGGAGGAAGACTGATGAAACGCCTGCTGCTGCAAATTTTTGCGTGGCTTGCCATACTGGTGGGCGCGGGGCTGATGCTGCAGCCGACGGTCAGCCAATACCTGACCCGCCGAAAAAGCACCGCCGCCGTGGAAACCTTTGTGCAGTCTGCCGCCGAGTCCGCCGCCGTGGCCGCTGACGACCCGGCTGCCGAAAACACGCGCCCCTACGCAGATTTATACGACGCCCTGCAAGCCTACAACGCGGAAATCTACGCCGCGGGGCAAAGCGGGCTGAAGGATCCCTTTGCCTACGAGACGCCCGCCTTTGACCTGACGGCCTACGGCCTGCCCGATGATATGATCGCCGCGCTGTGGGTGCCGCGCCTGGATTTAGATTTGCCGGTGTATCTGGGGGCCAGCACCGAAAACATGGCCCGGGGCGGCGCACTGCTGGGGCAGACCTCGATGCCGCTGGGCGGCGCGAACACCAACACGGTCATTGCCGCCCACCGCGGCTACTACGGCGCGGAGATGCTGCGCAACGTGCAGCAGATACAGATCGGCGACAAAATCACTCTGACCACGCCGTGGGAGACCCTGACCTACCGCGTGTGTGAGCTGAAAATTATACAGCCGGACGACATAAATGCGATACTGATACAGCCGGGACGGGATCTGTTGACCTTGACGACCTGCCACCCCTACACCCAGAACACCCAGCGCTACCTGGTCATTGCCGAGCGCGACCCCGACGTCGCCCCCGCCACCCATGAGGAAGATTTGGCCGAGTGCGCGGGCAGCTGGGACGCCGCGCCCCGCCAGGTGACGGTGGAAAGCCCCGACGGCACCGCCGCCGTGGAGGAGATCGCGCCCGAGAGCATCAGCCCGCTGCCGAACGAGGGCAGCGGCGAGGATGCGGGCGGGGCGTACTCCAACTGGATGATCTGGCTGGAAAACAACGCCCTGTGGGCAGGAATTGTGCTGATTGCCGCCGTGGTGGGGTGCGGGCTGATCCTGCGCCGCCACAGAAAGGACTGACCGATGCAGACACGAGAAAAAGCGCTGGCCGTGACGGCCGAGGTGGGCAAGGCCGTACTGGGCAAGCCCGAAGCAATTTTGAAAATCATGATGGCAATGCTGGCCCGCGGCCATGTGCTGGTGGAGGATATCCCCGGCGTGGGCAAAACCACACTGGCCCAGGCGTTTGCCCGCGCTATGCAGCTGACCCAGAACCGCGTACAGTTCACACCGGACGTATTACCGTCGGATATTGTGGGGTTTTCGCTGTACCAAAAAGAGACCGGCAAGTTCGTTTACCACCCCGGCGCGGTGGCCTGCAACCTGTTTTTGGCCGATGAGATCAACCGTACCAGCGCCCGCACCCAATCCGCCCTGCTGGAAGTCATGGAGGAAGGTGCGGTGACGGTGGACGGCGTGACCCGCAAGCTGCCCCAGCCCTTCACCGTCATGGCGACGGAAAACCCGGTTGGCTCGATTGGTACGCAGATGCTGCCGGAGTCGCAGCTCGACCGTTTTATGGTCTGCGTGGTTATGGGCTACCCCGACACCGAGGCCGAAATGGAGATTTTGACCCGCCAGCCGCGCCACGGTCTGCTGGACCGTGTGCAGCCGGTCATGGACCAGAACGACCTGCTGACCATGCAGGCCGAGGTGGACAACATTTATATGAGTGAGGAAATTTTGCGGTATATCGTAGAGCTTTCCCGGGCGACCCGCAAGGACGCACGGCTGGCGCTGGGGCTTAGCCCCCGTGCGTCGCTGGCCGTGGCCGGTATGGCGCGGGCCGCGGCGTACCTCTCGGGGCGGGAGTTTGTCGTGCCCCAGGATGTGACCGCGATTTTTGCCGACACCGCGCACCACCGCCTGAGCCTGACCGAGCAGGCCCGCACCGGCGGGGAGACGGTGGAAAACGTGATCGCCGACGTGCTGCACACTGTGCCGCGCCCCCGCCCGGAGAAACCGACCCATGGCAGGTAAGGTGGGCTGCGGCCTGCTGCTGGCCGTGCTGTTTTGCGCCGCCGCGGTCAGCCGTGCGCCGTTTGTGGTGTTCCTGCTGGCGCTGGCTGTGGTGTTCACCGCGTTTTTGTGGTGGGACGCCCGCACGCTGCGGCGGCAGGTGACGGCGGCCTTGCAGCTGCCCGCCAAACCGGTGCGCCCCGGCGAGGCATTTGCCGTGACCGTGCACCTGCAAAACGCCGGGCGGCGCACCGTGCCTGAACTGCGGGCCGTGCTGCGGGCTGAGGATGCCGAGAGCGGTACGGCCATCGAACTGCCCTGTGCCGCCATGCTGGCCCCGGGCGGCCGCGCCGACCTGCGGGTGACGCTGCGGGCCGCCAAAAGCGGGCTGTGGCGGTTCAAGCTGCAAAGGCTGACGGTGCGGGACCACTTGGGCCTGTTTGCGGCGGACTGCCCGCCGGACGGCCAAACGTGGGAGCTGTGCGTGCTGCCGCCCGCCGAGGGAGAGGCCGACGGCGCGGGCAATACCCCGCAGAACCGCGCCGAGCAGGAGAGCCGCGCGGGACAGGACATTGCCGACGGCGTCTACGACCTGCGCCCCTACCGTGTGGGGGATCCCTTAAAACAAATCCACTGGAAATTGACGGCCAAGGTGGACGAGCTGACCGTGCGGGAGCCGCTGGGCACGACCTACCGTGCCGACCCGGCCGGCACGCTGCTGGCCGAGGATGGCGGCACCCCGCCGCCCGTGCTGCATTTTGGGCGGGCGGCTGTGACCCGGCTGCGCACCCTGACCCGCCGCAAGGTTGCCGACCCGGACACCGGGCTGGAATTTGTGGACCGCGTGCTGCTGCCCCAGCAGGGTGCGGCGGCACGGCCTGTTCTGCGTGGCTGCGTTGATTTCTCGATACTTTTGCTGCTGACGCTGGGGCTGCTGGCGGCGGTGAACAGCGCGTTTTCGCTGGCGCTGCCCGCCTGGATCTGGCCCGGCGCGGCGGCGCTGTGCGCCTTGTGGCTGGCGCTGTGCTATGCGCCGCTGCCTGCCGCCGCCAAGCGCGGGGCCGTGCTGGCGCTGGCCGTAGGGTATCTGGTGCTGCTGTTTTTGGTGCAGCGGGACTTCCTGCGCGGCATGGATGCCTTTGCCAACGCCGTGAAGCTATGCCTGAATGCACGTTTCAACGCGGATTTTGCCGTGGTTGAGGCGGGTGCGTGCGGGCTGTTTGTGCTGCTGGCGCTTGTGCCCATCACGGCGTTTTTTGCCGCTGTGACGGTCTGGCGCAGCGACGCGCTGCTTTTGGATTTGGTATTGCTGCCTGCCGTGGTGCTTGTGCTGCTGGCAGGCGCGGGCGGCGGAGCTGTGGGCTGGCTGCTGCTGCTCCTGGGCTGCGTCGGCGCGTGGGCGGCGGCGCGGTCGGTGCGGCGCAGGCGGCTGTGGGGCAAAAAAGATTCCACCGTTTACACTGCGAATGTGGAAAACTTCCTCACAACCCAGAAAACCACCGCCGCCGGGATGATGCTGGTCTGCGCGGTGTTGTTCCTACCTGCGCTGGCACTGCGCCCGGTGCTGGCCCTGCCGCTGGATGCTCTGCAGCCGGTGACGGAGCGCGCCCGGGCGGCGGCGCTGGGGGCGGCCATCGAGTGGCTGCCAAAAATCAGCGGCGGTGCGTTGAACTTTTACGTCAGCGCGGCGGCGGGCGGCGTCGAGGACGGCAGCCTGACCCAGAGCGACGGCCTGGCCCTGCAAGGGCTGGAGGATTTACTCGTCACGACCGATGAGAAGCCGACGGAGACGGTCTATCTGCGCGGTTTTATCGGCGTGGAATACGATGGGCATAGCTGGCAGCCTGCGGACGCCGAGCAGTTCGACAATGCCGCCGCCAGCTGGAAAACCGACGGTGACAGCCGTTTGGCAATCGCGAACCTGCCGTTTCTGCGGGCCGCTTACGATGGTGCCGCACCGCAGCAGATGACCGTGCAGCGGCTGCACGCCGGCGATACCTACACTTTTGCACCCTATAACGTCTATTTTAACGACTACTACCGCCTGGACGGCGACGGCGCGGCAGCAGGCCAGACCGCGCAGGACGACACGTTCTACTACTTCCCGCGCGGGGAGGCAAAAACGCTGCTGACCGCCCGTGCCGACGCGGATCCCAGTGTGCTGGACCGGCTGGAAAGCGCCTACGCGGCCTACGCCGAGAGCCGCTACCTGGCGACGCCCGACGGCGCAGACTACGGCACACTGCAAGAATTTTGCGATGCAGCGGAAAAAGAACACAAACTGACCGGTGACGCCGACGCGATACGAACCTTTGTGCGCAGCTACCTGAACGAGCACTGTACCTACACCAGTGACCCGCCCCAGCCAGCCGAAGGGGCCGACCCGGTGTTGTATTTTCTGAACGAGAGCCACGAGGGCAGCAGCACGCAGTTTGCGTCGGCGGCGGTGGTGCTCTGCCGGATGCTGGGCCTGCCCGCCCGCTATGTGGTGGGCTATGCCGCCCCACAAAGCCTGTTTGCCGAGAGCGACGGCGGCTGGCAGGCCGTTTTGCAGGACGACAACGCCCACGCCTGGGCCGAGGTGTACCTTGCCGGGCAGGGCTGGACCCCGCTGGAAACGACCCCCGGCATGGTCAGCGAACTGACCGAGGACCAGCTGGCCGCCAACGCGAACGCTGTGCCGACTGCCGATGATGCCGAGACCCCGCTGCCCGCCGCAACGCCCGCGCCGGAGGCGGACCCGACCGCCCCGCAGGCCCGAGCTTTTTGGTGGCTGCTGCCGCTGGCGGCGGTGCTGGCCGCGCTGGCCGTGTGGGGCATTGCCCGTGCACGGCGCACCCCGGCCGATACTGTGCGGGCGGAGTTCCGCGCGCTGTACAAAAAGATGTGCCGCTGCGGCCTGAGCGAAGGGGTATCCTCTGATCAGGAAGAGTTTAAACAATTTTTATGGGAACACACCAAAACGGCGGCCCCGCAGGATGTGGAAACGCTGCTGGCGCTTGTGCAGACGGCGCAGTTTGCGCCGGGGCCGGTCAGCGCGCAAACCGTGCAACAGGTACGCGGCTTGTGCCGCATACTGCGCAAAAATTTACACAGGTAATTGCCGGAAAATATGTGATATTCTCCAGGGGGGAGAAGTAACAAGAGCAAATAACGCCTTGACGCGGCGCTTCAAACCTATTATTATAGTAGTGAAATGCAATAGGGAGATGAAATCATGGCGCGATTGCCGAAAAATGACAAAGTTGTGGACATTGGAACGATCGCTGCGGCTTTGGGGGTGTCAAAAACAACGGTATCCCGGGCAATATCCGGCAATGGCCGTGTGGGCGCAGCGACCCGTCAGCGCGTACAGGACTACGTGAAGGAGCATAACTACACCCCCAGCGTGATGGCACGCGGGCTGGCAATGCGCTGCTCGTACAACATTTCGCTGGTAATCTCCAAGCAGTTCTCTGATTTTGAGATGCCGTTTTTGCGCAAGACGATGCGTTCGGTCTATCAGGCGGCGGAGGATTGCGATTACGATGTGCTGCTGACCCTGGTAGGCGAGAACGAGACACGCCCGGTGGAGCGCCTTTTGGACAACCGCAAGATCGACGGCCTGATTCTGACCCGCACGCTGGAACGCGACCCGCTGATCCCGCTGCTGAAAAGCCGCAAGCTGCCCTTTGTAGCCATCGGCCGCCCCGAGGATCCGACCGTGATGTCGGTGGATCATGACCAGGTCGGCGGCTGCCGGGAACTGACCAGCCTGCTGCTGCTGAAGGGCATGAAGCGGATCGCCCTGCTGGGCGGCACGATGCTGTACACCGTCAATATGTCGCGCCTGGAAGGCTTCAAGCAGGCCTATGACATGATGGACCAGAAAATTGACGAGAGCCTGCTGTTTTTGGAGCTGGAAACCGATGACCTGCGGATGCAGGCCGTGAGCCAGGCGTTGGAGCGCAAGCCGGACTGTATCCTGTGCATGGACGACCGGCTGACCCTGCTGGCGATGAATATGCTCAAGCAGCAGGGTGTGCGGGTGCCGCAGGATATCCGCGTGGCGTCGCTGTATGACAGCAGCGCGCTGGCTGAGTCGTCGCCCGCCATCACGGCGGTGCAGTTTGACGCCGACGCCCTGGGCCGCAAAGCGACCCAGCAGCTTTTGCAGGCGCTCAAAGGCCGCGAGGTGGAGACCCGCGTGGAGCTGGGCTACCAGGTCAGTATGCGGGAATCGACGAAAACCTGAGATAGGGTATATAATAAGTATATTAGGCAGCACGCCGTGGAAACGGTGCGCTGCCTTTTTGTAGGGGCGGCATATATGCCGCCCGCGGTTTCCCGGGGAATGGGCGGTAATGGGGAACGCGCGGGCCGCATAGATGCGGCCCCTACAACTCCACAAAAAAATGAATCGCGTAATGGCGGCAAACGCACCGGGAGGGATGAATCCCTCCCCCCACATGGGGATAGAGTCGAGAAAAATAGAAGCGGATGGAGGTGCGATTTGCCGTGAAAACTGCGCAACATATGGAAACGGTTGCGCAACAAAGGAACCGTTTCCGACAAAAAGCGACCTGTTTTTTGAAATATTTCCACAAAAACAGGTATTCTAATTTGTGCAAGGTTCCAATATTGGATAAAATCACCAAAAAACGATTGATTTTTCGCTATTTATGGTGTATTATAATATCAATCCGAAACGGAAACGTTTCCGAAAAAGAAAACGCAATCACTACTGCAACTCTTGTTTTTCTTTAGAAGGAGGAAAAAACATGAAAGCGAAAAAGACTCTCTCCGTGACCCTGGCCGCCGCAATGGCAGCCGGTCTGCTGGCAGGCTGCGGCGGCAGCGCCTCCACGGCCACCTCTACCGCAGAGGCCGCTTCTACCGCGGACTCCACCTCCACTGCTGCTTCTACCGAGGCTGAGGCCCCCGCAGCAGCCGGCAAGGTCTACTACCTGAACTTCAAGCCCGAGCAGGATGAAGCCTGGCAGGATCTGGCCAAGAAGTACACCGAGGAGACCGGTGTTCCCGTCACCGTCGTGACCGC
>ERZ773170.676-NODE-676-length-31507-cov-93.016279_pt1 | contig 31507 bp, 17 predicted proteins | sample MGYA00581002_ERZ773170 | MGnify/ENA primary metagenome ERZ773170 (study PRJEB29015, sample SAMEA2737811) | human gut metagenome | biome: human gut; feature: human-associated habitat; material: faeces | place: China | collected 2012 ... | reverse complement strand
CGTAGTCATCAAACTGCTGCCCTGAGGCACGTTGATGGTCTTGTCGCCATTGATTTCAATATTCACATTTCCGCTTGGGCTGAGGTATTTCTTTGCCACAAGCAAAATGATTACCAGCAGGAGAATCACTACAAGGAAAACTCCTATACTGGCCAATATAAATGATGTATTACCCATATCTAAAGTCCTCCTTTTTTAGATTTTCAAGCCTGAGAAGCAAAGCATAGCCATTGCCATGAGGCCAACTGTGATAAATGTAATGCCGAGTCCCTGCAGAGGCTTTGGCACGTCGCAATACTGCATCTTCTCGCGGATAGCTCCCATCAGAACGATGGCGAGTGTCCAGCCGAGACCGGAACCTACTGCATATACGATACTGTCCCATACCGATGTGATGGCCTGAGTATTGGCAGGATCCATCAGGATGCGCTGCTGCATGAAGAGCGATGCACCCATGATGGCACAGTTAACGGCGATCAAAGGCAGGAAGATACCCAAGGCTGCATAGAGCGAGGGCGAGAACTTCTCTACCACCATCTCGACCAACTGCACAATACCGGCGATGACGGCGATGAAGAGGATGAAGCTCAAATAAGTGAGATCCACACCCAGAATTCCGTCAGCGCTGAGCACCTTGGTCTGCAAAAGATAATCTACAGGCACGGTGATGAGCAACACGAAGGTTACAGCCAATCCCAAGCCCAAAGAGGTCTTCACATTCTTGGAAACTGCCAGATAAGAGCACATACCCAAGAAATAGGCGAAGATCATGTTGTCGACGAAAATCGAACGGAAAAACAAACTAATAGCGTGCTCCATCTTACTTTTCCTCCTTATAAATAAAGGCACGATGTACCCAGATTACACATCCAACGAGAATCAGCGCCATGGCAGGCATGGTCATCATACCGTTGTTAACATATCCGAAGTTGTAAGCTCCCTCAGGAATCAGCTGGAAACCGAGCAATGATCCGCGGCCCAGGAGTTCACGAACTGCACCCACAATCACAAGGATGAGGGCGTAACCCAAACCGTTGCCCACACCATCGAGGAATGAAGGCCAAGGCTTGTTCATCATGGCGAATGCCTCCAAACGGCCCATCAGGATACAGTTGGTGATGATCAGACCCACATACACAGAGAGCTGCACGCTCACGTCGTAAGCGAAAGCCTTCAGCACCTGGCTCACGATGGTTACCAGAGCAGCCACCACCACCAGCTGTACGATGATACGTATTCGCTGAGGAATGGTGTTGCGGATGATAGAAATAATCACGTTGGAGAATGCCGTGATAATGGTAACGGCAAGTCCCATCACAATGGCTGGCTTCAACTGTGAAGTGACAGCCAAGGCACTACAGATACCAAGCACCTGAACGAGCACAGGGTTGTCGCCGTTCAATGGCTTGATGAATGCCTCTTTATTTTGTTTACTAAATAATGCCATAATTTCGCTTGATTATTTAATGAATTTAGCAAGTCCTTCCTTGAGCATGGCGTCCACACCATCGGATGTCAGAGTGGCACCTGTCACGGCGTCCACATTGTTAGGGTCACCGGCAGGAGCATCTTTCTCCACGCCAAGAGCGATGCCCTCTACTCCATCCTTGTGAATCTTCTTGCCTTGGAACTTCTGCTGCCACTTCAGGTTATCCTTGATTTCGGCACCCAGACCGGCAGTCTCGCCCTCATGATTGAAATATACTCCATAGATGGTATTGTTATCGGCATCTACGGCGATGAAGCCTGAAATGCCGCCCCAGAGACCCATACCCTTTACAGAATATACAGTCTTCTTCTGACCATCAATCTCGCACTCGTAATACTTCATGCCGTCCTTCTCCTTCTCAGCCTTTACCACCTCTTTATATTTAGCTGCCGCAGTTGCATTGTCGAGGTCGCGGAGGTTAAGTGAGTTAAGAATCTGCTTCTGAGTATCCAGCGCCACGTTAGCATCCTGTGTTGGCTTCAGCGAAGAAGACACGAACGCGAGCAGGAATGCCACGATTACTACGATGATAACCGAATAGATAATAGTATAGCAATTTGAATTTGTCTTCATATCTACATTCCTCCTTACATTATTTAATAGCACGTTTAGCACGGCGAGAGATGTTGCTCTGTACTACGATGTAGTCGATGAGTGGAGCAAACATATTGCCGAAGAAGATGGCGAGCATCATACCCTCAGGATAACCAGGGTTCATCACACGCACGATGACAGCGATGGCACCGATGAAGAATCCATAGAAGTACTTGCCCTTCTCGGTACGGGCTGAGGTGACAGGGTCGGTAGCCATGAATACGGCACCGAAGCAGAAACCACCCAGGACGATGTGCTCGTACCAGGCGATAGGAGTCATACCGAGCGCCTGGAAGATAAGCGCCATCACGATACCACCTGCGAATACAGAGCCCATGGTCTTCCAAGATGCAATACCAGTCCAGAGAAGGATAACGGCACCGATGGCGATGGCGATGACGGATGTCTCACCGATACAGCCAGGGATGAAACCTGTGATGGCATCGCTGAGATTAGCTGTAGGCGTAATGTTCTGAGCCAACTGTCCGAGCGGAGTTGCCGCTGTGAATCCGTCTGCCAAGGTGTTGCCGAGGCCAAAGATGGAATCCTTGGCAATCCAAACCTTATCACCACTCATAGCCAATGGATATGAGAAGAAGAGGAACATACGGGCACCTACAGCCACATTGAAGATATTCATACCTGTACCACCGAAGATCTCCTTGCAGAAGATAACAGCAAAGGCGCAAGCCAGGGCGAGCATCCAGAGCGGTGTAGTGACAGGAATGATCAATGGGATGATGATACCGCTGACGAGATAGCCTTCCTGGATTTCCTCGTGCTTCCACTGTGCCCAGGCAAACTCAATGCCGAGACCCACAATGTAGCTGACGAGCAACTTAGGAAGGACAGCCAAGAATCCGAAACCGAAAACCTCGAGGAAACTGGCTGTTGCCAATGTTCCGGCTGCCTGATAGTTCTGGTAACCCACATTATACATACCGAAGAGCAAAGCAGGAATCAGGGCGATCACCACAAAGCTCATGATGCGCTTCGAGTCAATGGCGTCGTGAATGTGGGCTCCGCTCTTCGCTGTCGTGTTTGGCACGTACAGGAAACTCTCGAAGCCATCAAAGACACTCTCGAAGGCATGAAGCTTACCTCCCTTCTGGAAGTTGGGCTTTATCTTGTTGAGATAATTTCTTAATGCACTCATTTTTTTATTCATTATTACAATTAAGCATTCTCCTTACGCAAGGTGTTCAAGCCATCGCGTACAATCTTCTGGAGCTCGAGCTTAGAACTGTCTACAAACTCAGCTACAGCAAAGTCCTCAGGACTCACCTCATAGATTCCGAGCTGCTCCTGCTTGTCGATGTCGCCGGTAATGATGGCCTTGATGAGGTACTCTCCAAAGATGTCCATTGGCAACACCTTGTCGTACTCGCCACTCATGATCATGTGGCGCTCGCCACCCTTCACGCGGGCATCCAGGTCGTACTCCTTCTTCTTGCCAAAGAGCCAGGAGAAATAAGAACGTGATGTAGAGAACTGACTGGTACGTGGAAGTATCCAGCCCAGCATCTCGTCTTTGTCGTCGCCCTCAGGGATGGCAGTTATCTCAGATGTATGTCCACCTACGAAGCCTGCCATATCAGTCTGCACGCCTGTAAGAGGATTACCATTGATAAGTCGCACATGTTCAGTAGCTTTCAACTGGTCGGCTACAAAAGCGCTCAAAGGTGTACCTACCAAGACCTCAGCATAACCGGGAGTCTTTATCTCGCTTCCTGCCACAGCCACCTTCTTGCGAAGATCCACCTTGCCAGTAAGGAAAAGACGACCGAAGAAGATAATAGCCGATGGGTCTACTGTCCATACCACCTCGCCCTTGTTGACCGGGTCGATATGGTTGACCTGTACTCCTACATTACCAGCAGGACAAGGACCGTCGAACACATTGACCTCCACATTCTTTGCCTCCTCAAGCGCACGGCTGTGCTGATCGATGCCAACACCCAAATAGACTTTAGCCACCTTGCTCAAGGCTGTCAAACCAGCCTGGAAAGCATCCTCATTCCCTTCGAGTTCCTTCTCGAAGTCAGAAGCCAAAGGCATGTCGCGAAGTGCAGAAATAAAAATTGCCTTAGGCTTGGTGTCGGGAGTAGTGGACACAGCATAAGGCAACTGGTTGATGTATCCGAAGAGACCTGCCTCAAGCAAGGCATTCTTTACAGCTTCTCCGTCCAAAACATCCACATTCTTCTTACCGAAATCGGTAGCCTGCTGCTCAGCGTCGGCTTTCACCTTCACACAGAGCACCTTTCTGCGCTCACCTCTCTCTATGGCGGTCACAGTACCGCTCACGGGCGAGGCAAACTTCACCTCAGGACATGCTTTGTTGACAAACAGCGCATCGCCCGAATTGACATGAACACCTTCCTTCACAACCACCTTAGGAGTAACGCCCACGAAAGCATCAGGCACGAGAGCATACTCCTCTGCCTGCTTCACCTGCAGCGTCACATCCATTGAGGCTTTACCTTTCAGGTTGATGTCCAGTCCTTTACGTAACTTGATTACATCTGCCATAACTACATAAACTTTTTATATTTTAATTATTATACTTTATATTCTCACTTTTTTGCATGGTTCGGCAAGCGCGATGATGCCGTCTTTCTATTTCTTATCTGCTGATGGTATTTTTATTACTGATTTTCCTTTAAAAGTGCTGAATAGTGGTGCAAAAATAGCAAAAAAATGTGAGTGGGAAAAGAAATTCTGTAGTTTTATTCGATTTTGACGCAAAAATAATGTAATTTTGTACCAATTTTCAAAAAATATTCACATTTGAAGAAGTTCAAACATATATGTAACGGCATCATCTGGACACTTATCGTCCTCTATTTGCTGCTCATCGTACTGATGCACTTGCCATCAGTACAGACCTTCTTGGGCAAGGAGGTGGCAGAGGCTCTTGCCGACAAATTCGGCACCAAGGTGGAAGTAGGAAAAGTCAACCTGGGCTTCTTCAACCGAATCATCATCGACGACGTGATGATGTACGACCAGCAGGGCGACAGCCTCATTTATGCCAGCCGTCTGTCGGCCAAGATAGACTACATGGCTGCTACACAGGGCAAAATTTCCGTCTCGTCTGCGCAAATCTTCGGTCTGCGTGCCAACCTCTACCGCCAGACAGCCAAAAGCCCAGCCAACTTCCAGTTTGTACTCGACTCGTTGGCTTCCAAGGACACCACCCAGCACAAGCCTCTTGACCTGCACATCGGAAGTCTCATCATCCGCCGAGGCGCCATCGCCTACAACCAGCGCGACGTGGCTACCCGCAGCGGCGTCTTCTCGCCCCAGCACATCAGGGTGAGCGAACTCTCGTCACACATCCTGTTAAATCATGTAACCGACAACAGCATCGACCTGTTGCTCAAGAAGTTATCATTTAAGGACGAGTCAGGCTTCAAACTACAGTCACTTCACTTCAAGCTGCAAGCCGACAGGCAGAAAGCCACACTCAAGGAGTTCCGTCTGCTCATGCCACGCTCCGAGTTGGTGCTCGACGACCTGAAGGCCACTTATCGCTTTGAGGGCAAGAGGTTCATTCCTGAGAGCCTGCGCTTCAAGGGAGGCATCCAACAATCGAAGATCACCTTTGCCGACGTGGCAAGTCTGGTGCCGGCTTTGCGCCATTTCGACGATGCGGTGTTTGTCAGTTCCCGTTTCTCGGGCACAGCCAAGTCAATATCAGTCCCCTCGCTCAACCTCCGTACAGGCAGCGGCAGCTTCAATCTTCAAGCACGGGGCAGCTACAGCCATGCAAGCAGCCATCCAGCCTGGAATGCCGACATCGCCAACCTGAACCTCAGCCCTGCCGGCGTGGAATTCCTGGACGAGAACTTAGGCAGCAAGGTGAAAATACCAAAGGAAATCCAGCGTTTGGGCACCATCCACCTTACCGGCAAGGCCAAGGGCTACGAAAAGGTCCTCTCTGCCAAGGGCAACATAGAGACCGATGCTGGCAACATAAGCCTGCAGGCCGTCAAAAACGATGACCGCATCAAGGCTTCTGTTGACACCCGTGGCGTGAACTTGGGTCGCATTCTCGACAACCGCAAGTTGGGAACCGTAATAGCCAAAATCGACGCTCATGGCACCATGAAGCACATCTTTGCCAAGGGCAACATAGCTCGATTTGACTATGGAAACTACTACTTCCACAACATAGAAATAGATGGCGACTACGACATGAAGACCCTCCGCGGAACAGCCTCCATCGCCGACCCTAACGTCAACCTGTCCGTCAAGGGCGACTACCATTTAGGTTCGCGCCTATATGCGCTCGATGCAGCCATCAACCATCTCCGACCCACAGTCTTGGGCATGAAGATGCACGACCCTTCCTATAGTCTCGACAACATCAGCATCAGTGCCAACAACAAGGGCAAGGAAGGTCATCTCGACATAGAAGCGCCCTTCGTAAGTCTCTATGCACGTGGCCAATACGACCTGACCACAATCTATGGAAGCATCATGCGATTAGTGGCCGACAAGCTGCCTACCATTCCCGGAATCAGCAAGCATGCAGCCAAGGGCTACAACGACTTTACCCTGCAGGCCAACATCACATCTGCCGAAGTGCTGCAGCGCATGTTCGGACTGCCCCTGTCGCTCAGCCTGCCCGTACACATCAACGGCAACATCTCAGATGCCGAGAAGAACGTCAACCTTTACATCAATGCGCCCAACTTCAGTTGGGATGGATCAGCATTCCACGATGCCAACATCGAGCTCAACACCATAGGCGACTCACTCAGGATGGAAGCACGCATCAGCCAGGGACTTCCCTACGAGAAAGCTCCAGTCTACAGGCTACGCGCGGCGGCAGCCGACAACAACCTGTCCACCCTGCTCTATTATGCCAACCAGTCAAGCAAACTGCCCATCACGGGAAAGATTGACGCCAGGACACAGTTCTTCACTTCCGACAACGGAGCTACGGGTGTCCACGTCACGGTGAACCCTTCAGAAATCATGCTCGGAGAGAAAAAATGGCTTCTCAACCCTGCCGACATCATATACAGAAAGAATGAACTGACCGTCGACATGCTTAACTTCTCGCATGGCGACCAGCACATCATCATCAACGGAAAAGCCACACCCCAGGCCACCGACTCCATCGTAGCCGACCTGAAGGATGTCGACGTAGCCTATATCCTCAACTTGGTCAACTTCCACTCGGTCGACTTTGCCGGAAAAGCTTCGGGCAAGGCCGTGGTGAAGTCTATCTTCCAGACTCCGGAGGCCTACGCAAACCTCGACGTCAAGGACTTTGTCTTCGAGAACGGCCCCTTGGGAACCCTTCATGCCAAGGCAGCCTACGACAACCAGGAAGGACAAATCAACATCGACGCAACGGCAGAGGACGGACCTGAGCACCTCACCGTGATCAACGGATACGTATCGCCCAAGCGCAACTACATAGACCTGGGCATCGAGGCCCACAACACAAGCCTGAAGTTCATGGAGAACTTCTGCGGCAGCTTCCTGAACAATGTGGAGGCATGGTGCAAGGGCAAGCTCAACGTCGTGGGCGACCTGAAGAACATCAACCTCGTGGGCGACGTCGTGGCGCACGGCAGGATGCACATGAAACAGCTCGGCACCGACTACACCTTCAACCATCTGCGCGCTCACGCCATTCCCGACGACATCCAGTTTGAAGGCGACTCCATCTACGACAGCCACTACAACGGCAAGCACAGCCACTTTGCGCTCATCAGAGGAGGAATACACCACAAGCACCTCACCCGCCTGAGCTACGACCTCGACATCGACGCCAACAACTTCTTAGGCTTCGACACACACGAGTTTGGCGACGACACGTTCTATGGAACCGTCTTCGCCACCGGCACCGTGGGCATTCACGGCAAGAGCGGCGAGACAATCATCGACATCGATGCGACTCCAGAGCCCCACTCCATCTTCGTCTACAATGTGGCAAGCCCCGACGCCATCAGCGCAGGAAGTTTCATCCACTGGAACGACGCCACACCTTATATTTATAGACCCTATTCGCCCGACAGCGACAAGGACAAGAAGAAAGACAGCAGCTCAGACTTCTCGTCGGACATGCGCATCAACTTCCTCGTCAACACCAACCCCAACCTCACACTCAAGCTGATGATGGACGAACAGACAGGCGACTACATCACCCTCAACGGCAACGGAGTGATCAGAGCCAACTACTACAACAAGGGCGGACTCGACATGTTTGGCAACTACGTGGTGGATCACGGACAGTATAAACTCACCATCCAGAACATCATCAAGAAAGACTTCGACTTCCAGTCCGGAGGCACTATCGCCTTCGGAGGCGACCCCTATAACGCTCCGCTCAATCTGCAGGCCAAATACACCGTAAACGGAGTGCCGCTGAGCGATCTGAGCATCGGACGCTCCTTCTCCAGCAACAACATCCGTGTAGACTGCCTCATGGACATCACCGGCACACCAGGCGCTCCGAAGGTAGACTTCTCCATGGACCTGCCAACGGTAAACAGTGACGCCAAACAGATGATTTACTCCGTCATCAACTCGCAGGAAGAGATGAACCAGCAGGTGCTCTATCTCCTCGGCATAGGACGATTCTACACGCAGACCAAGAACAACCAGACAAGCGAGGACGCATCTCAACAGAGTCAGACCTCACTGGCGATGCAGAGTTTGCTGAGCGGAACCATCTCTCAGCAGATCAACAACGTGCTGTCGAGCTTCGTCAACAGCAGCAACTGGAACTTCGGAGCCAACATCTCGACAGGCAACGAGGGATTCAACAATGCAGAGTACGAAGGCATTCTGAGCGGACGACTGCTCAACAACCGTCTGCTCTTCAACGGACAGTTTGGCTATCGCGACAACGCCAACGCCACACAGAGCTTCATCGGCGACTTCGACCTGCGTTACCTCATCTTCCCTAACGGCAACCTCTCGATTCACGTCTACAATCAGACCAACGACCGCTACTTCACACGCAACAGTCTGAACACCCAGGGTGTGGGTCTCATCATGAAGAAAGACTTCTTCAATCTTCGCGACCTGCTGGGTATTAAGAAAAAGAGTAAGGACAAGGAAAAAGAGGATAAAAACAAGAAAAAGGGCAAAAATTAAAAATATATCTATATAATTGATTAAACCAACCTATAGTTTCTATCAGAATGCAATAGGCTTCAACTGCTTACGAAGCCGCTTTCATTGCTCTACGAAATAGGCTTCATTGACTATCGAAGCCGCTTTCATTTCGAGGACAATTTTCTATTCAGCAAAACATCGTCGGAAAGAAATTCGACCTGTACGGTCGAAAACTTTTGTTTATACCAAAGAGTTAAGTTTTACCCTGAACATCATAGATAAGAATTAGCCAATAGATTTATACAATAAGGAGCTGGAGGGTTTCCCCTTCAGCTCCAACTATTTCTAATAAGACTGGAAAAATGATTTAGTAAGCTTTGATGCGATACATGAAACCGAGTTCGATGCGATCGGTATTGTAGTCCTTCAAACCGCACTTTGTGCTGTAATCGTACTTACGGCCTACGTATGCCAAGAAGAGGCGAAAATCCTGCTGCTTAGCTGGATAATATTCGATGCTGCCCATGTAGCCGAAGCTCTTGCGGTAGTTCTTGAACTGCTCCATCTTTGTTACACTTGCTGTCTCGTACATGCCCTTGAGCATTAAGTTCCAGCTTGGAGCAAACTGCCAGTTGGCCTTTGTGATAAAGCTGTTGTAGTGTACCTTGCCCAGATAAACATTACCGGGAGCATCACCGCCAACCAATGCGTCTCTCAACTCATTGGTAGCAATCTTCAGACGGTCGAGGTCGTCGAATGCGCCCATATAGTCGAAGTACCATTGGAACTTAGGCAGATTGAGCTGCTGACCGAGAGTGAGCATACGGCTGTACTTGCCCTTGGCCTGTGTCTGAAGACCCCATGCCCAACGGGTGTTCAACTTGCCATCAAAGAAGCTACCATTCCAGTTGATGATATAGGTAAGAGGATTCTTTGACTTCTGGAGAGCATGAGTCTCGTCGTTGTTGACAACAACTGCTTCGTCACCATACTCATCCGCGAACTTACCATTGTAAGAATTGCTGATCTCGACTGCGATTTCCTGAGTAGGTATTGGCTTGTAGCTCACGGTAACACCGGCCATGAAGTTATCCATGTAGTCTACCATGTCTGAATACTGATAGATGTACATTGGGTTCTCATCAAACTCGAAGCCACCCCAGATCTGGCACATCTTACCTCCCGAGATAGAGAGCTTGTCATTGAAGTTGTAACCTACCATCATAATGTCGGTAGCCTTAGCGAAGTTGTCCTCACCCTTGGCGTCGGTAGCCTTGTTGAGGCGATGACGCAAACGATAGTACAATTTGTCGGTCAAGTTACCCTTGATCTCGATACGCAACTGCTTGTTGGCAAACTTGGTGCCCCATTCATCAGAAAGGCTGTTGTGCTCTGCCTGGAATGAAGCTGCATAGTTGAAATAGAGATTGAACATATCGTTCTTCTTCTCCAACTTGGTTATGCGCTCGTGAATTGACTGAATATCACCGTCGCCACCACCCATGCCGATATTGTTTCCTTGTGCATTAGCTCCCATTGTCATGGCAAGCGCTGCAAACATCATTATAATCTTCTTCATAATCTTTAGGTTTTGTATTAAGGTTTATAATAATAAGATAAATTGTTCCCTCTTGGTAGTTCCTCCCTGCTCTTAGACAGAGGCTCAGGAGGAACTGGAAATCAGAGAGTGTGAAAAATTAATACTTCTGGAAGTACTCCTGGATCTTCTGCCAGTCGTGGGTCTTGGTAAGAGCAAGCATCAAGAGTACGCGAGCCTTCTGTGGGTTGAGAGCCAAAGAAGCAACAAACTGATACTTGGTGTCGTCTACCTCGCCGTTGAGACATGTAGGACCTGTAGGAACGCGGCTTGAACGAACTACGAGAATACCCTTCTGGCGTGCCTTGAGAGCCTCGTCGAATACGTCCTTATAGAAGTTACCGTCACCTACACCTGCCAATACGATACCAGCATACTTGGCGTCAACGAAAGCCTTGAAAGGAAGTGGAGAGCAGTTGGAGTAACCGTAAACGATACCTACCTTTGGCAACTCGGTAAGACCCTCTACGCTGAACTCGCTCTTTGTGGTGTGCAGATTCTCTACCTGGCGATTGTAGATAGCCTCGCCACCATAGATATAACCAATCTTACCATAGTTACCACCCTGGAATGTTGCGCAGTCTGTAGTGTGAGTCTTGATGACATCCTTTGCATCGAGCAAAAGGTTGTTCATACAGCACATCACGCCACGGCCCTTTGAGTTAGGACTTGCAGCTGCAGCAACGGCTCCATAGAGGTTGGCAGGACCATCGGCGCTGATACCTGTACTTGGACGCATAGAACCTACGAGTACTACAGGCTTGTCGCTGTGAACAGTCAGGTTGAGGAAGTAAGCTGTCTCTTCCATGGTGTCGGTTCCGTGAGTAACCACAACGCCGTCGTATCCTTCCTTGTTCAACAACTCGTTGATACGCTTAGCCAACTTGAGCCATACCTGGTCATTCATATCCTGTGAACCGATATTAACAAGCTGCTCGCCTGTCACGTCGGCCAAATCAAGCATCTGAGGCACAGCTGCTATCAAGCTCTGAACACCTACCTGACCTGCTGTATATGCTGAACCTGTAGCTGAAGTTCCTGCACCAGCAATGGTTCCACCTGTTGCGATAATACGTACCTTAGGTTTTGCAAACGCACATGCCACTACCAACAAAAGGAGTGTCATTAATGAGAAAAATCTTTTATTCATAACAATCGGTTTTAATTTAGGTTAATATATTTGTTAATAAACTCTCTGATTTACATATATTTATCACTCCCGTATTAAAGCAGTTGGATAATGAGGTATCCTACGCCGATGCTGACAAAGGTTGTGATGAAGCCAGCCAGCTGGAAGGAGTGATTCACAACAAATCTGCCGATACGTGTGGTTCCTGTACGGTCGAAGTTGATGGCTGCCACCTCTGTAGGATAGTTAGGCAAGAAGAAGTAGCCATTGACAGCAGGGAACATTGCCACGAGTGCCAGAGGCGAGATGCCCAGTCCTATACCCAGGGGATAAAGAGTTCTTACTGTTGCCGCCTGCGAGAAGAGCATGATCGACATGAAGAACAGAGCGATGGCGAAGAGGAAAGGATACTGGGTCACCACAGTAGAGATGTGCTCCTTGAAGAAATCCAAATGTCCATTGAAGAAGGTGTCGCCCATCCAGGCAATACCGAAAATGGCTACCATGGCATTCATTCCTGCTCCGAAGACGTTGCCCTTCACTGCATCCTGTACCTTTGCCTTGCCTGCAAGAAGTATCAGGGATGCTGTTGCCATCATGACGATTTCAATGGTCTCGGGCATAGACACGCGGTGTATCTCGTCGCCTACCATGAACGAAGGACGAAGGGATGGGAAACTGCCAAATACGACTACCGCCAGTACACCGAGCAAGAAGGCTACCACGGCATACTTGGAGCGTGGGTTAGGATTCTTGATCATCTCGTCGATAAGACGGCTGTCCTCCTCGGGCTTGATGATTCCCTCGCGTACCTTTTCTTTATATATAGGGTCGTCTACCAATTCTTTTCCTACGTGGTTCTGCACCAAGGCTGCCACCAGGATGGCGATGAAGGAAGCAGGAATACAAACCAGGAGTATGGTACCCAGCTCTACTCCCTTGCAACCCAGCAAGTCGGTACTGATGATGGCTGCCGTTGCTGCCGATACCGGACTTCCGGTAATACCTAAGGAGGCGGCTATGGTTGCCACGCTGAGGGGTCGCTCTGGGCGGATCTTAGAGTTGGTGGCTATCTCGGAGATGATAGGAAGCAGCGAATAGCTGGTGTGTGCGGTTCCTGCTACGAGGCAGAAGAGCCATGTGGTAAGCGGACCGTAGTATGTTATCTTCTCAGGATGCTTGCGCAGGAAACGTGCTGCTACACCTACCAAATAATCCAATCCGCCTGCTGCCTGCAAAGTGGAGGCTGCCGTGATGACTGATACAATAATGAGCATCACGTCAATAGGCAGATTTCCTGGCTTCAGTCCGAAGACAAAGACGAGGATGAAAACGCCCACCATACCATAGATTCCCAGACCTATGCCACCAACACGGGCGCCAATGAAGATCAGGGCCAGTACAAGGGCCAATTGGATAAGTATAATAGCTGTAGCCATAGTTCTAAAATCAGTTAGTTTTAAAAGTTATTAGTTGTTTAGTGATTCGAACGCTGCAAATTTAGTTAATTTTTGTAGTAAGCTATTTTAAAAAATCACTCATTTTTTTGGAAAAAACGATACAAGCCCATATTTTTGTAAAATTCAGTACAAACAAATGTGGGAGTGTCACTTTAAAGACATAAAAAAAATATCCTAAGTTACTTGTCAATGTAACTTAGGATATTTTTTATATCAGGAGTCAACTCCTTTTTACCAGATATGGGCACGCTTGTTCTTTGGAACAAAGAGCTTTTCGCCCTTCTTGATACCGAAAGCCTTGTACCATGCGTCAACCATTGGGAGTGCACCATTCACACGAGCCTCATTAGGAGAGTGAACATCCACTGTCATGAGATACTGCAGATACTCAGGACGGGCATTGCCTGCCCATACACGAGCCCATGACAGGAAGAAGCGCTGCTCAGGAGTGAAACCGTCCTTCACGCCAAGTTTTTCTGTCTTCATCACGTTCTGCAGAGCACGGAAGGCGATATTCAGTCCACCATTGTCACCGATGTTCTCACCCAATGTCAGCTGACCGTTTACCTTCTTGCCAGCCAACTCTATCGTGTTGAAATGGTTGACGAGCACCTTGGTACGGGCCTCGAAGTTCTTCTTATCAGCAGCCGTCCACCAGTCGTGCTGGTTGCCGGTCTTGTCAAACTGACTGCCCTGATCGTCGAAACCATGACTCATCTCATGTCCTATCACACCACCGATAGCACCATAGTTCATGGCATCGTCAGCTGATGGGTCGAAGAAAGGAGGCTGCAGAATAGCTGCAGGGAAGCAGATCTCGTTGGTGGTAGGGTTGTAATAGGCATTGATGGTCTGAGGTGTCATTCCCCACTCCATCTTGTCTACTGGCTTGTTCACCTTACGGGCAATGGCGTCCTTGGTGAAGAACTCAGAGATGTTTGCCATATTCTCGTAGAGAGAGAGGCTGTCGTCTACCTGCAGACCGCTGTAGTCCTTCCACTTGTCTGGATAACCTATCTTGATGATAAAGTTCTCCAACTTATCCTTTGCCTGTGCCTTGGTGGCGGCGCTCATCCATGTAGCCTCGTCGATGCGCTGCGCAAGGGCTGTCTGCAGGTTGTGAACCAACTGGAGCATACGGTTCTTGCTGCTCTCAGGGAAATACTTCTCTACATAGAGCTTACCGATGGCCTCGCCCAAGACACCGCTCACGCTGCTCACAGCACGCTTCCAGCGAGGACGGTCCTGCTGCACACCACTCATCACCTTGCTCAGTTCGAAGGATACGGCACGGAAGTCATCACTCAGCACACTGGTGGCTCCTGAGATGACCTTGAGCTCTGCATAGGTCTTCAGGTCGTCGAGAGAAGTCTCGGCAAGAATCTTCTCCACCTCGTGGATAGGCTCTGGCTGAGCCACGCAGATGTCCTTGAAAGCTGGGAAGCCTGATGCCAGGAACACATTGCCCCAGTCGATACCAGGATAGTCGATAACCAACTGGTTGTAGCTCATCTTGTGATAATTCTTGTCGATGTCACGAAGCTGCACCTGGCTGTAGCTTGCCTTGGCAATACGAGTCTCAATGGCCATCACAGCCTCCATCTTCTTCTCGGCAGTAGCCTCGTCGTTGCCTACCATCTGGAAAAGCTTCTTTATGTATGTCTTGTAAGCCTCACGGATCTTCTTGGTCTGGTCGTCGTCATTGAGATAATAGTCGCGCACTCCCAGTCCAAGACCACCCTGTCCCACTTCTACCAGATTGTTGGCAGCATCACGAAGGTCGGCACCCACACCGATGCCATACATCATGGTACCCTCGCCACGGAAGTCAAGCTGAGCAGTAACCAACTGATACTCTCTGCGGTCCTTGATGGCAGCGATGCGGTCGAGAGTAGGCTTGATAGGTGCCCATCCCTCCTTGTTCAGTCGAACGCTGTCCATGCGGAGGTTGTAGAGTGAACCTATCTTTTGTCCGAGCGAACCCTTCTGCTGTGGCTTGGAAGCATATTCGAGGATGATGTCCTGAATGCGCTTCTGGTTCTGTTCGAAGAGATCGGTAAAGGCACCATTGTCAGGGTGCTCTCCGTCGAGTGGATGATTCTTCATCCAGTTGCCGGCGGCATAACGATAGAAGTCTGTTCCTGGCTTGATACTCAGGTCCATGTTGGCCTTGTCAATGCCAGAGCCCAACTTGTCTTGCTGGGCGAAAGCAGCTGTAGTTCCTAACAACAAAGCTGCTAATACCATTTTTGTTTTCATTATTGTTTAATTGAATTGAATATTCTATTTTCGTATCAGCGCCAGACCGGCAAAGGTCAGGGCGCCATTCAGCATCAGTAGCTCATAGCCGAACTTATAGCCCGTAAGCTGCATGGTCAGGGTATCGACGGCAAAGCATATCAGCGGACTGGCGATACATATCCAGGGCACCCACCTGTCGTTCACCTTTCTGTGGGTCATCAGTCCGAAGGCAAAGAGTCCCAACAGCGGACCGTAGGTATAGGAGCACAGGATATAGATGGCATCGATGACACTCGTCGAGTTGAGGGCTCCGAAGCCTATGATGAAGAGCATGAAGACCAATGCCACGGCGAGATGCACCTTCTTGCGGAGATCTTCATCCTCATCGCGCCCGAAGATATCCACGCATACACTGGTGGTAAGGGCGGTAAGAGCAGAGTCGGCACTCGAGAAACTGGCAGCCACCACTCCTATTGTGAAGAACACGGTCACCATAGATCCCAAGGCTCCCGAGGCGGCAAACATAGGCAACAGGTCGTCGGGCTTTTCGGGAAGGGCCATGCCCTGCGACTTGGCCAGCATCATCAGCAGCACACCGAGGGAGAGGAAGAGCAGATTGGCTGGCACGAAGGCGAAACCATAGCTGCACATGTCTTTCTGGGCTTCACGCAGTGTCTTGCAGGTCAGGTTCTTCTGCATCATGTCCTGGTCGAGACCAGTCATCACGATGACCACGAAGATACCGCTGAGAAACTGTTTCCAGAAGTTCTGTCGCGACACCCAGTCGTCGAAGACAAAGATGCGCGAGTGTTCATCCTGGCTGATAGCTGCGATGGCCTCCGTGGGTGTCATTCCGAGTTGTCCTGTCACCTTATATATAATAAGGAGAAGCGCGGCAAACATGCAGAGTGTCTGAAAGGTGTCGGTCCATACCAACGTCTTGATGCCTCCCTTGCGTGTATAGAGCCAGATGAGCACCACCATCGATGGCACGGTGAGCCAGAAGGGAACACCGATGTTGTCGAGTACGAAGTGCTGCAGGATGAAGCACACAACGAAGAAGCGCACGGCTGCTCCTGTCATCTTCGACAACAGGAAGAAGGATGCTCCCGTCTTGTAGGAACGGTTGCCCAACCTGTGGAGCAGATAGGTATAGATGGTGGTGAGGTTGTAACGATAATATACCGGCAACAGGACGAAAGCCACCAGGAAGTAACCCACGATGAAGCCTAAGCACATCTGCAGGTAAGTCATGCCACTCAGCATCGCCATGCCAGGCACACTGACGAAGGTGATGCCCGAGATGGAAGCTCCCACCATTCCGAAAGACACCATGTACCAGGGCGAACGTCGGTCGCCACGATAGAACGTATTGTTGTTGGCTTGCCTCGATGTGAGGCGGCTGAAGAGCAGCAACACAGCGAAGTAAGCCAATATTGTCAGGATGATAACCATGAAAGTTGTCTGAGTTTATGCAGTCTATAGATTCTCGGCATCCTGCAGCCAGATAGTGGAATTGGCATCCGAAGGCATGCGCCAGTCGCCACGGGGACTCAGACTCACGCTTCCCACCTTTGGACCATCGGGCAGACAGCTGCGCTTGAACTGCTGGTTGAAGAAGCGGCGCACAAAGGTCTTCAGCCATTTCTTGATGGTTTCCTCATCATAGCTGTCAGGATCGTTGTCGCTGATTTTCACACGCTGTACATTTGTATCTATGAATGCCTTCTTTGCCAAGAGATAGATCTTGGCAGGGCGATAGCCGAAACGCAGGAAGTAATACAGGAAGAAGTCGTGCAACTCGTATGGTCCCACAAGATCCTCGGTCTTCTGCTTGATGTTGCCATTCTCGTCGGCAGGTATCAGCTCCGGACTGATAGGTGTGTCGATGATATCGAGCAGGGTGTTGCGGCTCTGCTCGTCTACCCCACTCTCTGCCACATAGTTCACCAAGTGGCGAATCAAGGTCTTGGGTATGCTGGCATTCACACCGTACATGCTCATGTGGTCGCCATTGTAGGTGGCCCATCCCAAGGCGAGTTCCGAAAGGTCGCCTGTACCTATCACCATTCCTCCCAACTGGTTAGCAAGGTCCATCAGTATCTGTGTACGCTCGCGTGCCTGTGAGTTCTCATAGGTCACATCGTGCACGGAGGCGTCATGGCCTATGTCCTCAAAATGCTGGGTCACTGCCTTGGCGATGCTGATCTCGCGAATGGTGATGCCTAAGCTCTCCATCAGCATCAGAGCGTTGTTGTAAGTGCGGTCGGTGGTTCCGAAACCAGGCATGGTGACTCCTACGATTCCCTTGCGGTTCATACCCAACTTGTCGAAAGTCTTCACGCAAACCAAGAGTGCCAAAGTTGAGTCAAGACCTCCGCTGATACCCACTACCACTGTCTTGGCGCCAGTATGCACGATGCGCTTGGCAAGTCCCATCACCTGGATATTGAATATCTCCTCGCACGATGCCTTCATGTCGGCAGAGGTAGGAATGAAGGGATGAGGGTTGACAGGGCGCTCCAACACAAACTCACGGTCGTTTTCGGCTGGAGATGCCTCGATGTTGCGAATGCCAAACTGATGGTCAAGTATCGAATACTTAATGTTGCGCTGTGCATTGACATAGGTAGAATTGGTGCGGCGCTCAGAGCGGAGTCGCTCCACGTCTATCTGTGCTGTAACCATCTGTGAGACTGTGGCAAAACGCTCACCTTCTTCAAGCATTTGTCCATTCTCGTAGATAAGGGCATTACCGCCATACACCACATCCTGTGTACTCTCGCCGAAGCCGCACGAACTGTATACATAACCTGTCATGGTGCGGGCACTCTGCTGCGACAGCAGACTCTTCAGATAGTTGTGCTTGCCTATCAGCTCGTCCGAGGCTGAGAGGTTGAATATCAGGTCGGCACCTGCCAGCGCCAACTTGTTGCTGGGTGGTGCTGGCGCCCATACGTCCTCGCATATCTCCACACCGAAGCGCACACCGTCGTAAGTACGGAACAGCTGCAGGTCGGGAGTCACCTTCACCGTGTGTCCGGCAAACCGAATCTCTGTCTCCAAGAGGTCTTGCGCAGAGGCAAACCATCGTTTCTCATAAAACTCGCTGTAGTTGGGCAGATAGGTCTTGGGCACAATGCCCAATATCTGTCCCTGCTGTATCACTACAGCGCAATTGAGCAACAGGTCGCCTGCCACCACGGGTGCTCCTACAATGGTGATGATGTCGAGCTTGCGTGTAAAGTCGAGCAGCATCATCACGCCCTGCTCTGCCACCTCCAAGAGGAGGTTCTGGCTGAAGAGGTCCTGACAACTGTAACCTGTGACCGAGAGCTCTGGGAAGACGATGACTTCCACACCCTTGCCCTCTGCCTGTACGGTGAGGTTTTCTATCTGCTCTACATTATATTTTACGTCGCCCACCTTCACCATCGGAACGGCACTGGCAACCTTGATAAATCCGTATTTCATCATTCGTATTATATTACTTAATCGTGACCTGCGTAGCACCGTATCCATACTCCTGGAAGGAAGCATCCTGATAGGTGCACGACTTATAGCGATAGTTGAGTTCATGAACGAGGGCATGGCGCAGCACACCCTCTCCCTTGCCATGGATGAAGACTATCTTCTGACCTTTTTTCTTCTTGTTCTCGTCCATGGTCTTCTTGAACACATCGAGCTGATAATGCAGGATGTCGGCAGCATTCATACCCGCTGTCGTTTCCAACAACTCATCGGCATGCAGATCTATCACGAGGGTGCCGTCATCCTTCTGACGTTTCTTCTTGCCCTCGTGGGCAATGATCTTCTCGTCCTTGTACATCTGTTCCTTCAGTCGCTTGGAATCTACCACCAAGGGGCGTGCCACCTCGTCATTATCGACAATGGTGAAGAGCAGAGAAGGCTGCTCGAAGAATTCGTTCTCCTTGAAGACATGCAGTTTGTAGAACTTCACGGGGTCGATGCGGAACTGCACGTCGATAGCTGGCTTCAGCAAGAAAGGCTTGTCCTTCTTGTAGGCGGTCAGCTGAACACCGATGCGGCCCATGTCATTGAGCACTTCACGGCCGAACTCCTCAATGAAGAGCTTGGTGTTGGGTTCCACCTCTCCTACCGACTTCAGTGTCCAGGCATTGCCCTCAGCCACGAGATATGAATAATGTATATAGTAGTTGCTGTCGTTGACAATATAGGTCTCGAAGCGGGTATGGGTTATCTCCTTGATGTCCACAGGCACAAAGGCGAGGTATGCACTCAGCTTGTTTCCTCCCTCACGTTCCTGCACAGGAGCACGGAAGGTAATCTCTCTGTCTGCAGCGTCATACTCGTCGACATGCATATCGGTCTGCTCATCATGGTCGTTGAGAATCGACTTGATGCTTCTGCTGTCCTGATGCAGTTCGGTGGCAGCATGCTCCTCGGCTTTCTGCTGGGCTTCCATCTTGGCAGATATCATCTTGCCCATGGCATAGTCGTCCTGCTCTACCACTACCACATCGTGCACTGAGGTAGGAATCTCAAATCCGTCCTCATCCTCCACCAATACGATGTCCTTACCCTGGAAGCCAGAGACTCTGCCGCCTCCCACCTCACTCAGGAATCTTACTTTATCTCCTATTTTCATTGCGTTTCAGTTTTTTATTTTCGCTACAAAGTTACACAAAGTTATCGCAATATGAGAAATTATTTACTTTATTTATCCTTTTGAACATAAATATTTATCCTTTTGGACATAAAAAAGGCCCGATACCGCTTCTCACGAAGCAGAATCGGGCTAAAAAAACTTATTACTATTGATGAGTTACTAAAATTTCAATATTACTTGATAACAAACTTCTTGCCATTGCAGATGTAGGCACCTGGAGCCAAGAGGTATTCAGCATCCTGAACGTTTCTTACCTCGGCAACCTTCACACCTGTGAGGGTGTAGATCTTCACTGAGCCTGCCTTCTGAGCTGCTACAGTCTGGTTGATGCCTGTTGAGACAGACTCATTGGTCTTACCGTCAAAGTTATAAACTGCACCGTTTTCGAATTCCAAATCCTTTGTCTGCTGACCACTGCCGTTGCTGAAGATGATCATGGAAGGAGCAGTTGTCAAATCGCCATCATACTTCCACATCCAGACATCCAAACCATTCTTCTTCACACCGATCTTGGTACATGCTACACCTGGCCAGTTACCACCGGTAAAGTTGTCTGTATTATTCCAAGCCCAGCAATCTACCTGACTCCAATTTGAAGGAGCGAGGAAGTAAGCGTAGATACCTGTTGGAGTAGGAACAACTACCTCTTTAATCTTGTTGAAGGTAGCAGAACCTGTCTTGGTTACATTTTCAGCATTAGTTGCGCTCCAAGTTACAGTCTTGCTCTCGCCTTCCATCATGTCAGCACCGAGGGTGAAGGTTGATGGCTTACCAGGAGTAAGAGCTACCTGCTCACCATTACCAATCTTATACCAACCGCTCTTGGCATTGTTGTTCAATGTTGCTGTTACGGTAACTGTCTTCTCGAAGTCACCACCGTTAGGACTCAGAGTAACCTTAGCAGCCGTATTGACAGGAGCATCAATCTTCTGAGCATTTGCACCGCCGTCATACTTCAGGTAGATATCACCTGTGATACCAGAGATTTCACCAGACTGTGCACCGCTATTATTATTCAAGATTACATTGAAGTTATCTACGCCATCAAAAGCGTAAGTCCAGTACTTTTCGCCATTGATTTCTTCAGACTCTGTCATCTTTGTACCAGGCCAATCGCCTGTCAATTTCTTAAGAGAAGAACCTTTTGACCAAGCATAGATAAAAGGAGCATTTTCTGCCTGTACGTAAACCATGATAGTAGCGTTAGGGTCCACCTTCTTGAAGGTCAAGCTACCGCTCTTTACTTTACCGTCCTGGGCCTCTGCGCTCCACTCAATAGTCTTGGTGTCGCCAAAGTTCATACCTTCGCCAATGGTAAGGTTCTCACTCACACCAGGAGTCAAGTTCACCTTATCCTGACCTTGTATCTGATACCAACCAGACTTAGCGTCTTCAGAGAGAGTAACTGTCAGGTTAATAGTCTCAGTACGGAATGATCCACCAGCCTGTGAGAATGAAACGCTTGCTGGCTGAATAGGACCCTGCTCGTTCCAAATTGTACCAGCCTCCTCATTACCATCATAGTCTTGACCGTCCAGAGACTTAGCTGTAGTATCGTAGATGAAAGCACCATCCTCACCGATCTTACCACCCTTCCAGTCCTTTACGAGAACACGGAGCTGACCCTGAGTAGCAGGAGCTTCTACTTCAATAGTAGAACCTGTATATGTCTTACCAGTTACCACGTCGGTATATGTACCATCAGGGCAATCTGTGAATGTAGCACCACCATTGAGGGCTACGAGCGCATAGCAATTCTCGGTAGCACGCTTGAAGGCGATACCTTTCTTACCTGTTGCCTTACAACCATCTGTTGTCCACTGACCCTTACGGAGAGCAGGAACAGCCTGACGGATCTTGTTCAAACGGATGAGGTGCTGAGCTACATCGTGATTCAAAGAAGCAGCTACGTTACCTGTAGCCTTATACTCACCGAAGTCTGTTGCTGTTACATCACCTGTGATATAACCACCGAAGTAAGCACGACCAGTTTCAGAGAGAGGACCGTTAGGACCTGGGTCGATTCTTACACCACGACGGAAACCAACCTCAGAACCATAGTAGATACATGGAATACCACGGAAGGTAAACAAGAGAGAGAGATTCTCAGCCCACTGAGCATCTGTACCACCGAAACGGTTGAGATCGTTTGGACCTGGACTGTAGTCATGGCTGTCAACATATACTACATTATATGTAGCATCATTATAGAGTTCATCTTCTTTTGCGACACGGAATGCATCATTAGCTGTATTGTAGCTATAGTGCATTGGGAAGTCGATTACATTGAAACCACTTGCCTCAGAATAGTCTGGCTTATGCCATGCACCATTGATCATCTTGGCATTTTCGCTCTTCTTGTCACCAAATGTTTCCTTACCGCAGAGTGCCTGAGGACCGACAGGACCAGAACCCTCTGGCAATACCTGACTGTCCCAGAAGCTTTGGCTTCCATCCCACTGATTCATCAAAGACTCATCAGACTTCCATGTATAGAAGTAGCAAGAAAGATTGGCCTGACCTCTATAGGTTGCTTCGTGACCACGGGTACAAACCTCACCATACATAAAGAAAGGAGCCTTGTTCAATCGCTTATTCTCGTACTGCTTACCGAGGGCAGCAAACTGAGGAATGAACTGATGGTTGAAAGTGAGTCGTGAGATATGACCGGAGGTATCGATACGGAAACCATCCACACCCATCTTGATGAACTGACCATAGCAATCTACGAGATACTTAGCTACCTCGTCGTTCTCTGTATTGAGGTCAACACAGTCACCAGCAATCTGCCCCCACCAACGGGATGGATCATCCCAACCGAACATACCGAAATGATGCCAGTAGTTATGAATATCCTGGTTCTGACCATTCATATTCTTCATCATGGTAAGACGACGCTGGTATTGATCTTTTGGAAGGATGGTCAGGTAGTCACTACCCAAAGTTTCTGTAGGGGTCATACAAGCATCAATGTAAGCTTGGTTGCGAAGTTGTGTGTCACGATCGAACAGCTTGCAGAGCTTCTCCTCACCGAAGTTACCGGTGTGGTTGAGCACGATGTCAAGAATGATCTTGATACCCTTGGCGTGAGCTTTGTCGATAAGTTCCTGGAACATCACGTCACCGCTCTTACCATCACTGCTCTGATAGCGGCAGTCTACATGCTGGAAATCCATGGCATGATAGCCGTGGTAGTCATAACCGGATGCGTTCTGTACGACAGGAGTAATCCAGATGGCTGTGAAACCAAGAGCCTTGATGTAGTCGAGCTTGTCGATGACACCCTGGAAGTCGCCTCGCCAGCAAGGGTCTTTTGTTTCAATCTGCGCTGCCTGGTTGTCCCAGCAGAGCACATTGTTTTTAGGGTCACCATCGTAGAAACGGGTGGTGATCATAAAGTAGATACTTTCGTCTCGGAAGTCAGTACGATCGTTGGTAAACGTTTCCGTTGCCATCGTCTGCAAGGAGACCAACATGAGCATAAGGACTGCCCATAGCCTTGTAGTAAATCTCTTCATAAGATTGACAGGTTATTATTTTTTAGTTAGTGATGAATATCTATGTTAGTTATGTGATTGTTAATTCCTTCACTTTAAAACTCTTGGCAATATTCTTCTGTTAGCTTACTCATGCAAATTTACACATTATATATATATGATGGGGAAATATGATGCAAAAAAGAACGAATAATTATGTGCAAACGATTACACTCAAATCTTGACAAACAGCAGACAGAATAAAAAAAAGAGGACTGCATCACTGCAATCCCCTTTTAATAGCACTTAATAAAACCTAATTAACTAAACGTATATTTATATTGACAATTTGCAATCATCAAAAGTTACTTGATCACAAACTTCTTACCATTGCAGATATAAGCACCAGGAGCCAAGATGTACTCAGCATCCTTAACGTTGCTTACCTCGGCAACCTTCACACCTGAGAGGGTGTAGATCTTCACTGCGCCAGCCTTCTGAGCTGCTACAGTCTGGTTGATGCCTGTTGAGACACTCTCATTGGTCTTACCGGCAAGGTTATAAACTGCACCGTTTTCGAATTCCAAATCCTTTGTCTGCTTACCACCGCCGTTGTTGAAGATGATCATAGTAGGAGCAGTTGTCAAATCGCCATCATACTTCCACATCCAGACATCCAAACCATTCTTCTTCACACCGATCTTGGTACATGCTACACCTGGCCAGTTACCACCGGTAAAGTTGTCTGTATTATTCCAAGCCCAGCAATCTACCTGACTCCAATTTGAAGGAGCGAGGAAGTAAGCGTAGATACCTGTTGGAGTAGGAACAACTACCTCTTTAATCTTGTTGAAGGTAGCAGAACCTGTCTTGGTTACATTTTCAGCATTAGTTGCGCTCCAAGTTACAGTCTTGCTCTCGCCTTCCATCATGTCAGCACCGAGGGTGAAGTTTGCAGGCTTACCAGGAGTAAGAGCTACCTGCGCGCCATTACCAATCTTATACCAACCGCTCATGGCATTGTCGCTGAGGGTAGCTGTTACCGTGATAGTCTTCTGGAAGTCACCACCGTTAGGACTCAAAGTAACCTTGGCTGTTGTGTTGACAGGAGCATCGAGCGTCTTGACATTAGAACCACCGTCATACTCCAAGTAGATATCGCCTGTGATACCAGTGATGTCACTTGACTGCTTGTCATTACCATTATTCAGAATCACATTGAAGCTCTCTACTCCATCGAAAGTCTTGTACCAGTAGTTGACACCACCAATCTCTTCAGGACCATCCATGGTCGTACCGTGCCATGCACCAGTCAACTCTTTAGCAGGTTTGCCAGGAACCCAAGCATAGATAGTTGGAGCATTGTCTGCCTTTACATATACGGTGATAGATGCGTTAGGATCCACCTTGGTGAAGGATACAGAACCATTCTTCTCACTCTTGTCGTTCTTAGCATACCATGTTACAGTCTTGCTCTGCTTGAAGTTCATGTCTTCACCGATAGTGAATGTCTTGGTCTCGCCAGGAGCCAACTCTACCTTGTCCTTACCTTCTACCTGGAACCAACCAGAAGTTGCCTTACCGCTAAGGCTTACCTCTACAGTAACAGTATTGGTACGGAAAGTACCACCATTCTGAGAGAACTTCAAACCAAACTCATTAGTCTGTGGCTCAACCCATGTTGTACCATCTTCCTCATGACCATCATAAGCCTGATCAGCCTCTGACTTCTTCTTAGGAGTCTCATTATAGATGAAAGGACCATCCTCACCTATCTGACCGCCCTTCCAGTCCTTCACGAGAACACGGAGCTGACCCTGAGTAGCAGGAGCATCAACGGTGATAGTAGTACCAGTGTAAGTCTTGCCTGTTACCACGTCGGTATAAGTACCATCAGGGCAATCTGTGAATGTAGCACCACCATTGATGGCTACGAGTGCATAGCTGTCATTCTTATAAGCACGCTTGAAGGCGATACCACCCTTGGCAGGAGTACAACCATCGTCGGTCCACTGACCCTTACGCAAAGCAGGAACAGCCTGACGGATCTTGTTCAGACGGATGAGGTGCTGAGCGACATCATGATTCAATGTAGCAGCCACATTGCCTGTTGCCTTGTAGTCACCGAAATCCTTGGCTTCTACATCACCAGTGAGGTAACCACCGAAGTAAGCACGACCAGTTTCTGAAAGAGGACCGTGAGGACCTCTGTCAATCGGAGCACCGCGACGGAAACCAACCTCAGAACCATAATAGAGACATGGAATACCACGGAAGGTAAACATCAGAGAGAGATTCTCTGCCCACTGAGCATCATCACCAGAGAAACGGAATTGGTCGTTGGTTTGCTGAGGACCGTAGTCGTGGCTATCTACATATACCACATTATAGGTAGCATCATTATATCTCTTGTCACCTGACTTTGCCAAACCGTATGCGGCGGCGGCATTACCGAAGTTGTAGTGCAATGGGAAGTCGATCACATGGAAACCACTTGCCTGAGAATAGTCTGGCTCATGCCACTTACCATTCACCATAAAGGTATTGTCGCTTGTTGGTGTTGGGGCATTGTCTGACTCACAGAGAGCCATCTGATGGTCATCCACACCTGTACCACCATTGGCTTTATCAAAGAGTACCTGTGTATCCCAGTATTTCTGGCTGCCATCCCATTTGTCGAGCAAGTCCTGTGGAGCCTGCCATGTGTAATAATAGCAAGAGAGGTTATCCTGACCACGGTATGTGACATCACTGTAACGGGCGCAAACCTCACCATACATGAAGAAAGGTGCCTGGTTCAATCGCTTGTCCTTATACTGCTCACCAAGAGCTGTAAACTGAGGAATAAACTGCTTGCAGAAGGTAAGACGTGAGATGTGACCGGATGTATCAATACGGAATCCATCGACACCCATCTTGATGAAGCTGCCGTAGCACTTTACGAGATAATCTGCTACGTAGTCGTTCTCGGTGTTCAGATCCACGCAGTCGCCTGCAATCTGAGCCCACCAGCGGTTAGGATAATCCCAGTTGAAGTCACCAAAATGGTGCCAGTAGTTGTGAACATCCTCGTTCTTACCACGGACGTTCTTCAACAGGCCAAGACGACGCTGATACTGCTCATAAGGGACACTTGTAAGGTAGTCGGAACCCAACTTCTCCTCGTTAGGAATCATACAAGCATTGATGAGTGCCTGAGTTTCCAAGTCGGTATTACGGTCAAACTCCTTGCAGAGTGTCTGCTCACCGAAGTTACCGGTATGGTTGAGCACGATGTCAAGGATAATCTTGATACCCTTTTCGTGTGCCTTGTCGATGAGTTCCTGGAACATAGCGTCACCGTCCTTGCTACCATCGCTGCTCTGATAACGGCAGTCAACATGCTGGAAATCCATGGCATGATAACCGTGGTAGTCATAACCGGATGCGTTCTGCACTACTGGTGTAATCCAGATGGCAGTGAAACCAAGCGCCTTGATGTAATCGAGCTTGTCGATGACACCCTGGAAGTCGCCTCGCCAGCAAGGGTCTTTTGTTTCAATCTGCGCTGCCTGGTTGTCCCAGCAGAGCACATTGTTTTTAGGGTCACCATCGTAGAAACGGGTGGTGATCATAAAGTAGATACTTTCGTCTCGGAAGTCAGTACGATCGTTGGTAAACGTTTCCGTTGCCATCGTCTGCAAGGAGACCAACATGAGCATAAGGACTGCCCATAGCCTAAATGTAAATTTCCTCATTTGATAGACTGGTTATTTAATTTTTAGTTAGTGATGAATATCTATGTTAGTTATTTGATTGTTATTGCAAAATTACTCTTTATATATATAAGGTGGTAAAATAAATGCTAAAAATTGCGAATATTAATATGCAATCGATTGCATAAATATCTTAACATTCTACACTCAACAAAACAAAAGAGGACTGCATCTCTGCAGCCCTCTTTAATGATAATAGCGATTAATTAAACTAATCAAACTAACCCTTTAATTAATTTTACAATTTTCTCAACCTATTCTTACTATTTACTGAAAATGTAATGAAGCCTAATCATCAGTCCCAGGGTGATTTATCCTTAGGCCAAGCTGTGTTGTCAAAACTGTCGTCGGTGAAGTCGTGCTTCTTGGAACAAGTACCCCAATCATCACCTTCATCTCTACCTACACCGCCAGATCCACCCAACATTAGTGACTCCACAACAACAAAACTTACTGAAACATTCGGTTGTATATATTTCTTTTTCATTTTACTCTTTGCTTACTTGTTCTACAATGTTTATATTTACTTAACCACGAACTTTCTGCCGTTGTGGATATAGATACCACCTGCTGTAGGCTTCTCTACCTGCTGACCACTCAGGGTGTAGTATTTGCCGTCGTTCAACTTAGTGCTCTGATTTACCACCTCGTTGATACCTGTTGTACCGCCAACATTGGCAAAGTCGAACAAAAGTGCTGGACACTTCTTGGCTCCTGTGGCATCAAAGTCATTATAACTTACTCCCAAATTCATCTTAGCGGCAGTAGCCTCATCAATTGGTAGATAAGCACTGTTGCTATAGAAAGCGCCTGTTCCATTAGAGATCCAGAAGCCCAAAAGGAAATCATTAGCTTCATAGGGTTTATTCGAGACCTTATTGGCACGATAGAAGCCAAAGAGATAGTTGTATTTATTACCTTTCTTGGTAGGAACAACCTGAGCTTCGAGAAGAGGCTCCAACTTGTTAATACCGTCATAATCTGTGGTAGCTGTCGTAGAACCATATTCCTCCATCGGAATCACCAAGGTGTTGTAAGTGGTCAGTGAAGCACGTTCACGCAATACTGCTCCACCTTCAATGTCCTTTGCAGTCTTCTTTGTAGCGAGGATTACACCTGTATTAGAAGGAATCACGTTATCATTTGCATCGGCAGAAATCGGCTTCAAAGAGAAACTAACTGTTCCATCATCATTTTTATTCATTCCATCCACCACAAAGATGTCTACATCCTTAGAAATCTTCCATGCCTTAGGTGAGCTCCAGGTTCTGAAGTACTTATAGTTACCTCTCAAGAGAATGTTACGCTTATTATCTAAGCTTTTATAAACAACATCGTCAAAGTCGCGAAGCTCTAATTCCTTGCTCTCAGAGATGGTATAGTAGTAGTCAGTCTTAGGATTGACACCATCCAAACTATATGTATAGAAGTAAAGACGTACGACCCAAGTTCCTTTTGGGCGGTTCCAGATAATATCATTTACTGGTTCATTTTTTCCTTCTTTTGTATAAGAAACCTTGTTTGGGTCGTTGGCTGCTGCTGTATGACCAACACCAGATTGGTCATCATAATGAACTCTTGCCTTCTTCTCAGGTTCAGTTGTAGTATCCTCATACCAATTGCTGGATGCTGTATGATTAGCAACAAATCTAAACTTTGATTCTCCGTTATCTGCTACAGTCGTGGTTACAGTTGCCACATAACACTGCTCAGTTTCATCATAAGTCATATCTGCTACAGGAGAAGTAAAATACCAAACATTTTTACCTGACTCATCAACAGTATAAGTACCAGGGAATGGATCACCTACCAAAGATACAGATTCAAAGTCCTTGGCACCACTTTTTATCTGAACCTGTCCACGCATAGCAAGGTACTTTTCATCTTTAAGCCTATCACGATTACCATTTGAAGGGTTATATTCAATAGTCATTGCGCCTTTATAATTACCTCCACCCATCATTGGTCCCTGATTAGGAGAAAATTGGTTGTGCTCATTCTGAGTATCGAAAGCAACACCACCATTACCTAACAAGAACAACTTATTAGTAGTAGGACATGAAACTTTAACGGGAATATTTTCATCAGGGACTATAACTCCATATTTAGTTTTTATAGTGGGTGAATATTGAATATAGTCTTTATCATTTATATAATTTGAAATTACATAGTAATCACGATCAGAAGCAAAATAAACTGTAGCAAAGAACTGATTGCTATACATGTCTTTTCCGTTATCCTGTTTGCCAAAATCATATACAGGCAAAGCTGTAGCAGAAGGATCTGTGCTGATAAAATAAGCAACACGTTTCTTTTGTATATGCTTAATCATCCACATCGCAGTATTAAATTTCTTATCGAAAGCAATATACAATTCGTACATACCATCAGAATAATCTGTTGCACTTACATTACGACTGGTAAGATCCCAATAGTTACTATTTTCACTTAAGAGATTTGTACTTTCATTAGCCGTTAATGCTGTCCAATCTGTTTCTTTATTCGTTACAGGCTTATCCTTATCAATTTTCTCAACAGATCCAGGACCAAAGACATAAGCTATCTTACCCACCTCATTCACATACATTACCTGTGCATGAGCATTAAGAGAAGCAGGAATCTCTACCTTATATATTTCATAGTCAGTTCCATCTATTGGTTTGTTCTTCTGCTGCTGGAACTTGAACACAGCATCGTCATAAGTTACTTCATCACCACTAAAGCTGAAGAAGTTACCTGCGAGATAGAAGCCCTGAGTATATACACGAGGTTTATCTTTGAGACGATTGATATTCTCAGTATCCCACTTAACGGGTGTGTTGCCGCCTCCAGTTGAGCCACCTTCAGAAACCTCATACTTAATCTCCTTGGTTTTATGATTATAAGTAATGGTATAAGAAGCCCCTGAAGTAGCTTCTATCTTCAGAGCTTTTGGACTTGTCCATGAAATTTGATAAATCTTCTGATAAGAACTTTTCAGAACCAAGTCGTCTGTTGCTTCTTGTTGAGGTCCATACTCTGTTGAACCAATCTTAATACGGAAAAAAATGCCTCTGTTGGCATCAGCTTCTGGAACATCCTTCAGAACCCAAGTATAAATTTCACCATCTGTTTTGGTTAAATCAAAATTGGGATTTTCTTTCCAATCATTACCTTGTTTATAATGACTAACGACTTCAACTTTGTCGTAAGCCATCATTTTCAGTGGTATGCTCATTAAGATGCATAACACCATCATCATTAGTGTAAATCTTTTCTTCATATTTTTATAGTTTTAAACTTTATGTTTAGCTTTTAGTTAACTCGTCATTTCCTGTAGGTTTTACTTTCCTTGTTTTCCCAAACCAATGAATTCCATCGGAATGGATAACTACATTGTTCTTAATTGAAAGAATAATAAGTTAGTTAGAAACAACAATTTTCCTTTGCTCAATATTTCAGTTTAACGAATTGCAGTCCTTTCCTGCAACGCCCGTAGGCGATTTTATCGGTTCACTTTTCTTTTCATCTGCAAATATATAAAAAATGTAAAAGTCAAGGTACGATTACAAGGTATTTTTTGCGCAAATATCTGTGCAAACGATTACACTGGCATTCATGTCAAAAGGTGCGCATGTAAGGAAGTTAGCACATCTCGGCAAGTCACAGAGATGTCTCAATGACTTACCGAGAAATCTCTGTTAGTCATTAAACGGGCCTATATACCACTATAATGTGTGCATATAGGCCCGTTGATATTGACTATATTTATCATCTAAAATTCCGCTTTCAACTGCTGCATCTGCTCCGCCGACAGACCAGTAATTTCCATCACCGACGCTGCATCCATTCCCTTTGCCAGCATCTTTCTGGCAATCTCAAAGCTTCGCTGCTCAAGACCTTTCTTCATGCCCTTCTCCATGCCTTGCTTCATGCCCTTCTCCATGCCTTCAGCGATTCCTTCGCGCTTGGCTGTATCCACGGAATTCTTAATGTCACGATATGCCATCTTGCTGGTCTCGTACTCCCTCATTTCCTGCGGAGTAAACTTGG
>ERZ773170.670-NODE-670-length-31638-cov-17.069499_pt1 | contig 31638 bp, 28 predicted proteins | sample MGYA00581002_ERZ773170 | MGnify/ENA primary metagenome ERZ773170 (study PRJEB29015, sample SAMEA2737811) | human gut metagenome | biome: human gut; feature: human-associated habitat; material: faeces | place: China | collected 2012 ... | reverse complement strand
TTGCCAGTTCCTTCTGCGTTTCCAGCGCACCGCCCAGATGCAGCGCGATGTAGGCGATCTCATCCTTATCGAGCGTGATACCGTGACGCTGCGGCCTTGACGGCACAGCCCTTTGACGCCGTGGTAGACGCCCTGTACGGTACCGGGTTCCACGGCAGTCTGCGCCCGGCCGGGCTGGCCGCCTGCGCACTGATAAACCGCCATCGGGAAAACGGCGCATTTGTGCTGGCGGTTGACCTGCCCAGCGGCGTCAACACCGACACAGGCGAGGTGGCCGAAGGTGCCGTCCACGCAGACCTGACCGTGACATTTGACAGTTACAAGCCCCTGCACATAGCCCCCAGCTCCGCGTCCTTCTGCGGCGAAATCCTCTGTGCCGATATCGGCATCCGGAATGAGTGGCATCCAACAGACAACGCATAAAAGCAGGGCGGAGCATTTCCCTACTCCGCCCTGCTTCTATTTTCTTGTAAGCTCTTGATGGCAAAGACCAGCGGCGCGTAATCGCAAAAATCCGGCCGTCCCCACAGCTAGTGATGCCACATTTTGTTGTGGGCTACGTTGCCCCACTGGTGGTCGCGGTAAACGCTCTGACTTCCACTCCTGCAGCGGGCAGGGCGGTGGAGATTTTCTGTACGAAGGCAAGAGCTTTCGGCCCGTCGCCGTGGATGCAGACGGAATCGGCCTGCAAAGTTACCGTGCTGCCATCGTTGGCCTGTACGGTGCCCTGCTTTGCCATCTGCAAGACCCGCACTATGGCAGTGTCCTCGTCCTCAACCATCGCACCAGGCGTGCCGCGGGGCACTAAGGTTCCGTCCGGCTGGTAGCCGCGGTCGGCAAATACCTCGCTGGCGACCGGCAGGCCGATAGCGTGGGCGGCCTTGATCATTTCGCTGCCGGACAGGGCCAGCAACACCGCACCGGGGGCCGCAGCCTGCACGGCGCGGCAGATGGCCGCCGCCAGCGCCGGGTCTTTGGCAGCCATGTTGTAGAGTGCGCCGTGGGGCTTGACGTGGTGCAGCGGCACACCTGCCGCATCGCAGAAGGCTTTCAGTGCGCCAATTTGATACACTACGTCGGCCTCAGCTTCAGCGGGACTGATTGCCATTTTGCGGCGGCCAAAGCCCTGCAAGTCGGGCAGGCCGGGGTGTGCGCCCACCTGCACGCCGTATTTTTTGCACAGCAATACGCTCTTTTTCATCACGGACGGGTCGCCCGCGTGAAACCCGCAGGCAATATTCGCGCTGGTCACGTAGGGTAGAATTTCATCGTCCATTCCGATGGTGTACGCGCCGAAACTCTCTCCCAAATCGCAGTTCAAATCAATGGTTGGCATTACAAAGCCCCCTCTTAAAATTTCAGCGCCGTGTTTTTCACATCGGTCACAAACATATGTCCCGGCGCGTGGGTGATGCAAAACTCGGGTTTTGAGTGCATGACCACGGCCTGCGGCGTGACCCCACAGGGCCAGAATACAGGCGTTTCGCCCGGGCGTATCGTCACGGCGTCGCCGTAGTCGGGGTGGGCCAGGTCAGTAATGCCGATAGCCTCCGGTGTGCCAATCTGCACCGGTGCTCCGTGTACGCGGGGCATGCCCGCCGTGATGGCTACCGCTGCGGGCACCTGCGCATACGGGATGGGCCGCATACTGACGACCATGTTGCCGCTGAACACCCCCGCAGGCGTGCAGGGAATGTTGGTGTTGTACATCGGCACGTTGACGCCCTCCTCGATCTGGCGCACCGGGACGTCGGCGTCCAGCAGGGCCGACTCAAACGAGAAGCTGCATCCGATAAGGAAGCTGACCAAATCGTCCCGCTCTTCAAAATACCGCGTCACATCGGTGGTTTCCTCGATTAGTTCTCCGTTTTGGTAAATACGGTAGCGCGGGATGTCCTGCGCGATATCGCTGCCCGGCGCAAATTGGGAGAAGCTGCGCTCCCCGGCATCGGCCACTTCCAGCAGGGGGCAGGCCTTGGGGTTGCGCTGGCAGAATAGCAGAAAGTCCCATGCCAGCGCTTTGGGCAGCACAACCAGGTTACCTTGGGCATAGCCGTCGCAATAGCCGGTAGTGGGGGCATCCAGCTTACCCGCCCGGATCAGCGCACGGACCTCAGCCGGGGGAAATGCGGAGTATTTCATACAACACACCTTCTTTTACAAACGATTCCGTACCTGCTGCCACAGGGCGGTCTGCTGCCGGGCGGCCTGTACGGCCTGGGCGGGGGTCACAAAGGTGAAGCATACTCGCTGACCGGGACGTAGCTGCGCCAGCGCGGGCAGGTCAGCGGAGATGACCGTTGCAATTTTGGCGTAGCCGCCGATGGTCTGGTGGTCGGCCAGCATCACGATGGGCTGACCGTCGGCGGAGACCTGCACCGAACCGGGCACAATGCCATCGGAGAGGATGTCCGCGCCATGGTGCATTGCCAGCGGCGGGCCCGCCAGCTTGCAGGCCATGCGGTCACAGTTGGGTGTCAATGTGTAGATGCCGTGGGTAAAATCATGTAAACCCTGTGCGGTGAACGCGCCATCCTGCGGGCCGGGTACGGTGCGCAGCAGCGGAAAAGTCTGTGCCCTCTGCACGCGCACAGGATGGGTACCCCGGCACACGGCCTTGTCCCGCAATGGGCGGTCCAGATGTTTGGCCGTAATGATCCGCCAGAGCGCGGCGGTATCGCATACCCCGGTGGGGAGCGTGTCGCCTTTTGCCAGCTTGCGGCCTTTCAAGCCGCCGATGCCGCATTTCACATCGGTGGCGCGACTACCCAGCACGGGCGGGGTGGCAATGCCGCCGCCCACAGCCAAGTAACTGCGCAAACCAGACGCAGCCACGCCGATTTTCAGTGTACTGCCTGCCTTCGCCAGCAGCGGCGCGTAATAGGGTACGGGTACGCCATCCAGCGCGGCAGGGCTTTCCGCCCCAGTCAGCGAAAAAACGGTGTCCGCCTCAAATCGCAGTGCCGGGCCGCGCAGGGTGGATTCCAGCACCGCCGCGCCCGGGTCATTGCCGACCAGAGCGTTGGCAAGGTGGTAGGCGTAGCTGTCTGCCGCGCCGCAGCTGCGGTAGCCTTGCGCTGCATACCCCACCCGGCCCGCGTCCTGCACAGTGGTCAGGGGGACGGGGTCCAGTACTGTGATGCTCATACTGTGCCCTCCTTGGCCGCCAAGGCCGCAAATTCTGCTGCCGTGATGGGGGTAAAGCGTATCCTGTCCCCCGCCGCGTAAGGCAGCGTACCTGAGGCTGGGTCAAACAGTTTGAGCGGCGTGCGGCCAATCAGCTGCCAGCCACCCGGGCTGGCAATGGGATAAATGCCGGTCTGCTCGCCGCCGATGCCCACCGCCCCGGCCGGGATGGCCGTGCGGGGCGTTCCCAGCCGCGGGGTGAACAGCCGTTCATCCAGACCGCCGAGATATGGAAACCCCGGTAGAAAGCCCAGCATATAGATCTGATATTCCCGCCCGGCGTGCAGGGCAATGACTTCTTCCTCGGTCAACCCAGCGTGCTGCGCCACAAAGGGCAGGTCTGGGCCGAAATCGCCGCCATAGCAGACAGGAATTGTAACGAGCCTCCCCTCCCCTGCCGCAGCGTCCGCGCCGTCGGCGTCAGCCAGCTTTTGCACGGCGCCGGCTATGGTATCGTATTCCGTTACAAGTGGGTCATACGTGATGAGCAGCGAGGCAAAGGCGGGTACTGTTTCCACCACGCCGGGGAGCTTTGCGGCCAGCACACGGCTGTTCAGTGCCGCCACCGCCGCGCCGATGTCTGGCGCAATGCGCTGTGCAAACGCTGCCAGCAGGGCGCAGTCCCCCACCGGATGCAGCTGAAACGACAGCATGGCCGTCGCCTCCTTCCATATTATATAGTCAGTCAAAGAAATGCTTTGCCAGCACCGGGCCGAACCAGTGATCCGATTTGTGGGAGTACCGCACCGCGTAGGCCGTACACTGGCGCATCAGGCTGACGATGCCCACATTCATCCGGGTGCTGAAGCCATCGATGCCTGGCAGCAGTGAGCCGGTCATATCGATAAACCCATTGCGTGCCGCCACCCGCATGACCTCGGATTCCATCTCCTCATGGTGGAGAATCTCCATATCTTTCTTGAGATACGCCAGCGCCGCCATCAGGCCGTAACAGCCCCAGTCGGAGCAGGTCGCCGTGATGATGTTGTCGGCCTTGGTGGCGCTCAAAATGCCACCGCCGCAGCCGCATTGGCACTCGCCCTCCGCGGTGAAGGGCACGTACTTTTTGATATGCTCGGCAATTGTGCCCATGCCGATCTCATTGCCCAGGTCGCCGATGGCGATGTTCGGCACGCCGTTGGCACGCAGGGTATCCCACAAAACATCGCTGCGGGCCTGCAGGGCGGTCACATCCAGACCAACGGCATTGTGGCAGACGCCCACCGCATTCGCGCCGCAGGCTTCCACCGAGACGACCGCCGCAGGCTTGCGGGCGGCCAGCTCGGTGGCCTGGGCCGGGGCGAAGGCGATGTCCTTCGTAAAGGCGACGACGCCCATGCTCAACGGCAAGGCCTGCACAGTGTCTAAATCCTCGTAGATATGCAGCCCCACGACGGCGGCACACTTTTCAATGGCCTGCACGCTGTCGTCCGGGCAGACGATGACTGGTTTCGCACCGAAGGCCATCACCAGCGCCCGGGCCAGCAGCATGGCACTGACTGTGCCGTCCATCTCAGGCACTTTATGCGGCAGCAGCACAAACCCGGTGATAATGTACACAAGGTCGTTCTCTTTTACTGTATCGCACAGCACCTGCGCCGCGTGCATCGTCAGCGGCTCACCGGTGTAGGCGCGGCTGCCCGCGTAGAGAATACGGCAGACTCCGTAGCCGCGCGGATCCAGATTCATTAAAGCATCGAGGTTTTCGCCCACGTTACGTTTTTCCAGTTCATCGCGGGTCATCTTGCACACCCCCTGTTCAGTCCACGACGGTCGTTTTGCCGGTGTAGGCGTAGTATTCGCGCAGCACCTCATCCTGGATGGCCTTGAGAGTGGCCGGGTCTTTGCCGCCCGCGGGCTTTCCGTCCACCTCACAGGCATGCAGGCAGAAGTTGGAGGACGATGTCACGATGATCTCGTCGGCGTTCATCAGATCGTCCAGCGTGAAGCACTTTTCCATGACCGTGATGCCAAGGCGGTAGCAGGCCTGGATCATGTGGGTCTTGGCGATGCCGCGCAGGATAAATTCATCGTTGGGGTGCGAATAAAATACGCCATCCTTGAGGATGGACACGTTGGAGTGGGCACACTCAGTCACGATATCGCCGCGGTGGAGCACAGTCTCCTGCACGCCGATACGCTTGGCGTGCTGCGCCGCCACAACGCTGGGCAGCAGGTTCAATGTTTTGATGTTGCAGTGATAGAAACGCGTATCTTCCTCGGTGTTGAGTTTGATGGGCACGTCGGGGTCGTTCAGGTGGTTCTGGCGGATGGATACCCACAGCTTGCCGGGGAGATTTTCGGCGTAGACATGGTTGCGGGTCTCGACACCGCGCGTAACCTGCCAGTAGACAAAGTGCGTTGTTCCGTCCACTTTGGCAAGCAAGTCGGTCAGCAGCTTGCCCAGTTCCTCTTTCGGCATCGGGATGTTGATATCCAATGCCTTGGCGCTGGTGTAAAAGCGGTCGAGGTGATCCTGCATCAGATATACCTTGCCGTTGGCACCGACTGTCGCGTCATACACGCCGTCGCCGAAGAAGTGTACCCGGTCATTGAAAGGAACCGTCAATTCTTCCGGCGTGCCGATTTTACCATCATAATAGGCTAGTGCTTCCATAAGTCTTTCCTCCCCTGCTGTATGTTCCGCCCCTATCGGGCGGCGAATTTTTTATGTTGCGATAACGGCAGCGCTCTGCGGGACGCATATATGCGTCCCCTACAAACCGCCCGTTTACGTTGTACCGTAGGGGCGGCATATATGCCGCCCGTGGCCGTTTCCCGTTACCGCGAACACTTCACCCCAAACCTCAGCTCAATGACCTTCTTGATGACCTCGACACAGTTGTCCAGGCCAACGGCGGCGCTGTCTAGGCAGAGGTCATAGTTTTCGACCCTCTTCCACTGGCGGCCGGTGTGGTACTTATAATAGCTCTCCCGGTAGTGGTCCAGCTTATCAATGTAGTGCATCGCCTGGCTGCGGCCGATGCCCTGGCGCTTCATCTCCCGCTCGATGCGATCCTCATAAGGGGCATCGATGTAGACAGTCAGCACATTGGGCTTATCTTTCAGCACAAAGTCCGCCGCGCGGCCTACGCAGACATAGCTTTCCTCGTCCAGCAATTCTCGCAGGACCTTGGCCTGGTAGTTGAAGAGGTTCTGGTCGCTGATGAAGTTGCCGCTCTCCGGCGGGATGAAGCTGCCGTCGTAGACATGCTGCGATACGCGGTAGAGCAGCGTTTTCTTGGTATTCTCATCGGCGGCGGCAAAAATTTTCTCGTTGATGCCGCTGTCCTCGGCTGCCAGGCGCAATAGTTTCCGGTCGTACAGGTCGATGTCAAAATCCTGTGCCAGCTTTTTGCCGATGTAACTGCCGCCGCCCGACCCGCAGGTGCGGGTGATGGCCACGGCGAAGTAGGGATAGTTCGGATACATAGTGGCCCCCTTACTGCCCCAGATAGGCTTTCTTCACGCGGGCGTCGTTCAGCAATTCCTTGGCGTCGCCCTCAATTGTAATCGTGCCGGTTTCCAGCACATAGGCGCGGTCGGAGATTGCCAACGCCATTTTCGCATTCTGCTCCACCAGCAAAATCGTAATGCCCTGCTTGTTGACTTCCCGGATAATGGCAAAAATCTCCTTGACCAGCAACGGAGACAGGCCCATCGACGGCTCATCCATCAAAATCATCTTGGGTTTGCCCATCAGGGCGCGGCCAACGGCCAGCATCTGCTGCTCGCCGCCGGAGAGCGTACCCGCCAGCTGGCGTTTGCGCTCTTTTAAGCGGGGGAACCGCTCGTAAACGTCGGCCATCGTTTTCGCCATGTCGGTTGGGTCGGTGAACGCCCCCATCTCAAGATTTTCTTCCACCGTCATCTGGGGAAAAATGTGCCGCCCTTCCGGCACATGCGCCAATTTCAGCGTAATAATTTTGCTGGGCTCGGTTTTGCGCAGGTCGTGCCCGTCAAAGGTGATGGAGCCGCCAGCCGCCTTTTCCAGCCCGGTAATCGTGCGCAGGGTCGTGGTTTTGCCCGCGCCGTTTGCGCCAATCAGGGAAACGATCTCGCCGTCCTTCACCGTCATGGACACCCCGTTCAGCGCATGAACTGCGCCGTAGTTGACGTGCAGGTCCTTGATCTCAAGCATCGGCGGCCTCCTTCGCTTCGTCCTTGCCCAGATACGCCTCGATGACGTGCGGGTCGTTGGCAATCTGCTCCGGCGTACCGGAGGCGATCGTCGTACCGAAATCCAACACCTGGATACGCTCGCAGATCTTCATGACAAGGCTCATATCGTGCTCGATGAGCAGGACGGATACTTTAAATTCATTGCGGATATAGTTGATGATTTCCAGCAGTTCCTCGGTCTCGGTGGGGTTCATACCAGCCGCCGGTTCGTCAAGGAGCAGCAGTTTCATGTCGGTGGCCAGTGCACGGGCAATTTCCAGGCGGCGCTGCTCACCGTAGGGCAGGTTGTCGGCCTCCAAGTCTTCCTTGCCGGAAAGGTGAACAACTTCTAGCAGCTCTTTGGCGCGGGCGGTGATTTCTGCCTCCTGCTGCCAGTATTTCTTGGTGCGGAAGATGGCATCCGCCATACCGTAGGTTGTGTGGGCCTGCATAGCGGTCTTGACGTTCTCTATGACCGACATTTTTTTGAACAGGCGGATGTTCTGGAACGTCCGGGCAATGCCCGCGTGGACGATTTGATGCGTTTTTTTCCCGTTCATCCGCTCACCGCAGAGATAGAACGAGCCCTCGGTCGGCTTGTAAACGCCGGTAATCAGGTTAAAGACCGTTGTCTTGCCTGCGCCGTTGGGGCCGATGAGGCCGACCAATTCGGACTCGCCGATCTCCATGTTGAAGTCATCCACGGCTTTCAGGCCGCCGAACTGGATACCCAGATGTTGGGCTTTCAATACGGGTGCCGCCATATCGCTCACGCTCCTTTCTTGGCTTTCGCCTTGGGATGGGCCAGGCGGCCCAGCAGGCGGGTCAGGCTGAACTCCCACCGGCCGAAGATGCCGCCCGGGCGGAATAGCATGACCAGCACCAGCACGACCGAGTAGGCCAGCATACGGTAGGTGGAGAAGTCGCGCATCAGCTCCGGCAGACTGGACAGGAACGCCGCGCCGATGATGGAGCCGGTCAGCGATCCGGTGCCGCCGATAATGACCTCGGAAAGCAGCTCGGCCGAATAGTTGAAGTTGAAGTTGGTGGGAATCATGGCGGTCATGTAGTGGGCGTAAACGCCGCCGCCAATGCCTGCAAAGAACGCGGAGACCGCAAAGGTCAGCACCTTGTAATAGGTCACGTTGATGCCGGAGGCCGACGCTGCGATGTAATCCTCGCGGATAGCCTGTACCGTACGGCCAAAGCGGCTGCGCACAAACAGGAACATGATGGTCACGCAGACGACCATGATCCAGAACGCGCGGTCAAACGTCGAAAGTTTGAGGATACCGCTCATCGTCTTGCCGCCCCCGGTGATGGAAAAGTTGCAGAAACACACGCGGATGATTTCGGCAAAGGCCATGGTGACAATAGCCAGATAGTCGCCCCGCAGCCGCAGCGCCGGGATGCCGACCGCAACGCCCATAAGCCCCGCAGCCAGGCCGCCCGCCAGAATGGCGACAAGCAGCAGCCCTAAATCAGAAAGCCCATGCCCGGCCAGTGCGCCGGAGACGATGGCGGAGACATATGCACCCACCGAGACAAAGCCCGCGTGGCCCATGGAAAACTCACCCATAAAGCCAACGACCAGGTTCAGCGATGTAACCATGATAATGGTATAGCAGGCGGTGGTACAAATGCCCTGGATGTAGGTCGTGCTTTTGCCAAAAGCATTGAAGGTAAAGGTCAGCGTAATGGCCGCATACAGCAGCGCGACACCGACCAGATTCAGCCCATAGGAGGCCAGCCGTCGTTTCGTCATCTTGTTCACGCTCCCTTATACTTTTTCGCCGACATTCTTGCCCAGAATACCGGAAGGCTTGACCAGCAGAATCACGATCAGGGTGCCGTAGGTCACGGCCTCGTACCAGCCGGGGGCAAACAGCTTGACGAAGATTTCGATAAGACCAATCAGAATACCGCCCAGCATCGCACCGGGGATGATGCCGATGCCGCCGAGCACGGCAGCGATAAACGCCTTCATGCCCATCATCGAGCCCATGTCATTCGTAACACGGGGGTAGGTTGCACAGTACATCAGCGCGGCCACGGCAGCCAGACCGGAGCCGATGGCAAAGGTCGTCGTGATGATTTTGTTGACATTGATGCCCACCAAAGTGGACGCATCCTTGTCCTGCGGCACAGCACGCATCGCCTTGCCGAGTTTCGTTTTCTTGACAAAGAGCTGCAAAGCAATCATCATGCCCAGCCCGATAGCAATGGTCAGCAGCACATTCAGCGGCAGCGCCACACCGCCCACGGTGACGGTCGGCAGGCTGAAGATAGCCTGCACATTGTGCGGCTTGGCACCGAACAGCACCATGGCCAGGTTTTCAAGGAAGATGCTCATTGCCAGCGCCGTGATCAGTGCCGACATCGGCCCGGCCTTGCGCACGGGGCGGTAGGCGAACGTTTCCACCAGCACGCCCACGACCGCGCAGACAGCGATGGCGACAATGACTGCCAGCCAGGCCGGCATACCTGCGTTGACCATCAGCGGAATCGTGTAGAACAGCGTGTATGCGCCAATCATGATAAAATCACCATGCGCGAAGTTGATCATACGGATGATGCCATAGACCATTGTGTAGCCAAGGGCAATCAGTGCGTAAATCGCGCCCTGGTTCAATCCATTGATCAGGCTTTGGAAAAACAATGAGAAGCTCATTTGTGGTCCATTCCCCTTTCCTACGGTGTTTCAAAAAAAGAAATGTACACGGCAGGCGTTCCTTGCGGGTTGCAGCACCACCGTGTACATCTCCCATCCGTCTTTGGACTTTAATTTTTATTCAGCCTTGGAAACGACTTTGCCGTCAGAGCCGAGCGTTTCCGTCCACTTGACTGCGCCGTCCACATAGGTGTTGATGGCAATGCTCTTGATAGCGTCGCCGTTCTCGTCCAGCGTGATGTCGCCACCGACACCGGTGAAGCTCATGCCGGTCATGCCCTTGACAAGGCTGGCCGTATCAGTGCCGCCTGCATTCTCGGCGGCCTGCACCAGCATGTACATAGCGTCATAATACAGGGCTGCGCAGGCGTTTAGGCTTTCGGTGCCGTACTTTTCCGTGTACTTCTGCACGAAGTTCTGGACAGCCGGGGCTGTATCTTCGCTGGAGTAGTGGTTCGTAAAGTAGCAATCATCAAACTGTGCGGAAAGGCCGGTCGTGTCGGAGCCATCCCAGCCGTCACCACCCATGATAGCACCGGTAAAGGCTGCATTGCGGGCTGCACCAACCAGCAGCGGAACGGTGTCGAGGAAGCAGGGATAATACAAAAGCTCTGCACCGCTGGCCACGGCCTGCGCTGCCTGCGAGGAATAATCGGTGTCGGTGGTCATGCACTCACCGGTGTAGGCAACCTCGATACCGTTGGCCTCGCAGTTTTCAATAAAGGCATCCTTCAGACCGTTGGAGTAGTCATCGTCCTTGGCGTAGATGACCGCGGCTTTGGTAAAGCCCTTGTCCTTGGCGAACAGCGCTGCCATCTTGCCCTGATACGGATCAATGAAGCAGTTGCGGAAGATCGTAGAGCCCTTCAGGGTGACATCGGCGTTGGTTGCACCGGTCGCCAGCAGCAGCATACCGTCCTTGGAGGCCTGCTCTGCCATGGGCAGTGTGACCGAAGAGAAGAAGCTTCCGACGATGGCCTCCGGCGAATCCGCCATGACCTTGTTGTAGGCGTTCATGGCCTGCTTGGCGTCCTTGGCATCGTCTGCGACCTTGCCGCCGTTGACGATTTCGATCTTGTAGCCGGAGTCCCCGTCGTTGATTTCCTCGACAGCCATATCAATGGCATTCTGAGCGCCCTCACCGTAGATGGCGGAGCCGCCGGTCATCGAGCAGACAACACCAACGCGAATGATATTATCCTCGCCGCCGTCGGATGCCGCAGCGGCAGTGCTGGTGGTTGTCTCACTGGATGCGGCCCCGCCCTGCTGGGCACTGGACCCGCAGCCTGCCAGTAGGCTCGCGGACATAGCGGCTGCAACGGTAAGTGCAAGAACTCGATTACGCTTTTTCATGGTGTGCCCCCTCTTTCTGGATGTTTGCCATTTTACAATAGTCCCTCTTTCACCCAAAACAAAAGGCGCACGGCACCGCAAATCTGGTGCTGCACGCCTTTGTGCGAATACGAAAAGGGCCGCGGCTTTTGCAAGTCCGCGACCCCTTTGTCCCGTTCGTGTTCTGTGATGATGCTGTTATTATAGCAGACTGCTTAAAAAACGCAAGTCTATTTTGGTAGTTCCTTCAAAATCATTGTGTATAGGGCTTTTTGGCCGGAGATTGCAAAGTTTTCTCTGTATCTGGCAGAAGATTGTTAATTGTGACGCGTACATCTGTGTTTTATGCGCGGGCAGTTGTTCGTTACTTATAGGATAGGGATCCATGTACTGATCAAACCGGCCGGGGTTCAGCAGGCAGCCGCGCAAGGAATGCTTCTTCCAGCGACTTGCATTTCCAGTAAGGGAAGATTTTTTCCCGCACAAAACGGCGCTGGTCGTCCATCATGCTATAAGGGTCCTGCGGGCGGGTGGCAAAGTGGTCCATCTCGCGGTCGACCCATTGCCACGAAAATTCTGGCGTCAGGATACCGCACTTGCGGTATTCGCCGATGGCCCCGGCGATGAGCTCCCCCTCAAAAATATGCACCCCCAGCCCGGCGCAGCAGTCATAAAACGCCTGTGCGCTGCGGATGCAGGCGGGCTTTCCATCGCTCGTTTTATAGGATTCCGTCCAGAGCGCGGCACGTTCACAGGAAATCTACGGCTTTGCAATCACATAGTTTTGTCGTATCTTTTCAATTCGTGCGGTAAGCATATTTCATTCCCTCCATTCGGCCAATGCCGATTGAGGATACAGTAACACACCTATTTGTACCGCGCCAATGGCCTTCGGAATTTAGCGCAAAACACAAAAGATTTTTATGAATTTTGTACGCAATGCCGAAAAGCCGAAAGGCTTTGCCCAACAGAATCGGGCAAAGCCTTTCGCGTTTCTTCTATTTTTTCTCTTTTTGCCCCAGCCGATATTTGAAATCGCTATATCCAAACGTCACGATTTCCCGCGCTGTGCCGTCAGGCTTGCGGGCATAGATGCCGGGCAACGGCATACCGTTGAAGGTGTTGTTCTTGCAGGTCGTATAAATCGCCATATCACCGAATACCAGCAAATCTCCCACTTCGGGTACGGCGTCAAAGCCGTAATCACCGATGACATCCCCGGCCAAGCAAGTCGGTCCGGCCAAGCGCACGGCGCAGGGCTTCTCGCCGGATTCGCCCGCGCCCAGCAGCGGCGGTCGGTAAGGCATCTCGATCACGTCCGGCATATGGCAGGCGGCGCTGGCGTCCAAAATCGCAATCGTCGTATCGCCGTTTTGCACCACATCCAGCACACGGGTCAAGAGATACCCCGCGTTCAGGGCGCAGGCTTCGCCGGGTTCGAGATAGACCGTCACGCCCCAATCGTGCTGGGCGCGACGGATGCAGCGTTCCAGTGTGGCCATGTCGTAGCCGGGGCGGGTGATGTGATGCCCGCCGCCAAAGTTCAGCCACTTTATTTTGGGCAACAAATCGCCGAATTTCTCCGCTACTGCGTCCAGCGTCACGGCCAGCGCGTCAGCATCCTGCTCACATAAGGTGTGAAAATGCAGACCATCCAACAGCTGCGGCAGCGCTGGGTTCGCCGCCACCGCGGCATCCCACTGGGCGCGGGTCGTGCCCAGGCGGCTGCCGGGGGCGCAGGGGTCGTAAATCGCGTGGCCGTCCTGGGTCGAGCACTCGGGATTGATGCGCAGTCCCACACTTTTGCCCGCCGCCTTGGCCGCGGGGCCAAATTTTGCCAGCTGCGCGGGCGAGTTGAAGACGATATGGTCGGCGTACCGCAGCAGCTCGTCCATTTCATCTGCGCGGTAGGCCGCGCAGAAAACGTGCACTTCTTTGCCGGGCATTCCCTCCGCGCCGAGCCGCGCCTCAAACAGGCCGCTGGCCTCGGTGCCCGCGAGGTGCGGCGCCAGCAGCGGGTACAAGTCGTAGTTGCTGAACGCCTTTTGCGCCAGCAGCACCTTGCACCCGGTACGGCGGGCCAGCCCGCCCAGAATCTCCGCGTTGCGGGTCAGGGCAGCTTCATCCAGCAGGTAGCAGGGCGTGGGCAGGGCGGAAAATTCCGGCGGCACTGCGCCGTCGATGGCCGCAAACGGCGGCCGTGCGTCGCGCTGCGCCATCAGTCCACGAGAACCGGGTCATGGTTCTCGCTGCGGGGCAGGCCGTACTTGTCCAGTGCGTCAAGGAACGGGTCGGGGTTGAACTCCTCCACCGTGTAGACGCCGGGCTTGGTCCACTCGCCGGTCAGCATCATCAGCGCACCGCACATCGCGGGCACACCGGTGGTGTAGCTGATGGCCTGACTGCCGACCTCGCGGTAGCACTCCTGATGGTCGCACACATTATAAATGTAGTAGGTCTTGTCCTTGCCGTCCTTTTTGCCGGTGAAGATGCAGCCGATGTTCGTCTTGCCCTTGGTGCGGGGACCGAGGCTGGCGGGGTCGGGCAGCAGCGCTTTCAGGAACTGGATGGGCACGATCTCCTGACCGTTGTAATTGATGGGCGTGGTGGAGAGCATGCCCACATCCTCCAGGCAGCGCATGTGGTCAAGGTAGCTCTGTCCGAAGGTCATGAAGAAGCGGATGCGTTTGACATCGGGCAGGTTCTTGCCAAGAGACTCAATTTCCTCATGATGCAGCAGGTACATATCCTTCTGACCGACCTGGTCAAAGTTGTACTCGCGCTTGATGCTCATGGGCGGGATCTCGACCCACTTGCCGTTCTCCATATAGCTGCCGGGGGCGGAGACCTCGCGCAGGTTGATCTCGGGGTTGAAGTTGGTGGCGAACGCATAGCCGTGATCGCCGCCGTTGCAGTCGAGGATGTCGATGGTGTCGATGGTGTCGAACTCATGCTTGGCGGCGTAGGCGCAGTAGGCCTGGGTCACGCCCGGGTCAAAGCCGCAGCCCAGCAGCGCGGTCAGGCCGGCGTCCTCAAACTTTTTCTTGTACGCCCACTGCCAGCTGTAGTCAAAGTAAGCGGAGAAACCGGCCTCCTTGCAGCGCTTCTCGTAGATGGCACGCCACGCGGGGTCGTCGGTGTTTTCCGGCTCGTAGTTGGCAGTGTCCATATAGTTTACGCCGCAGGCCAGGCAGGCGTCCATGATGGTCAGATCCTGATACGGCAGGGCGATATTCATGACGAGGTCAGGCTTGTAGCTGTTGATGAGGTCGCACAGCTGCTGGACGTCGTCGGCATCGACCTGCGCGGTGGTGATTTTGGTCCGGGTGGTGGGGGCCAGCTTGGCGGCCAGCGCGTCGCACTTGGATTTGGTGCGGCTGGCGATGCACAGCTCGGTAAAGACGTCGCTGACCTGGCAGCACTTGGAGATGGCGACGCTTGCCACGCCGCCGCAGCCGATAACAAGAACTTTGCTCATGATGGAACTCCTTTATGTTTGAATTTATAATAGATTTTTACTTTTCCAACGCCAGCAGCAACTCTCTTAACACCTTGCAGGCTGTGGCGGTGGAAACACCGCTCTGGTCAAGCATGGGGGCCAGTTCGTTGACGTCCGCGCCAATGATGTTCGCCTTCGTCACGGTGCGGATGGCCTGCAAAAGCTGCAAAAAGCTGACGCCGCCCGCTTCGGGCGTGCCTGTGCCGGGGAAGGCCGACGGGTCAAGGCAGTCCAAATCAATTGTCAGATAGACCGGCACATCGGCCTGGCACAGCCAGTCGGTCAACTCGGCCAGACCGGTGAAGTCGAACTTGTGCATATCGGTGTGCCGCGCGGCGAACTGGAATTCTTCCCTATCGCCACTGCGGATGCAGAACTGGTGGATACGCCCGTCGCCAATCAAATCGTGGCAGCGGCGCAGCACGCAGGCGTGGCTGAGCTGTGCGCCGAGGTAATCGTCCCGCAGATCGGCGTGGGCGTCAAAATGCACAATGTGCAGATCCGGGTACTTGCGCACTGCCGCACGCACCGCACCCAAGGTGACAAGATGCTCCCCGCCCAGCAGCAGCGGCAGCTTGCCATCGCGCAAAATCTCCGCCGCACGGGATTCAATATCCACGAGTGCGCTCTCCGACGAGCCGAAGCACAGCTCCAAGTCTCCGCTGTCAAACACATTGCCGTCTGTCAGATCCTTGTCCTGATAGGGGCTGTACGTTTCCAGGCCATAGCTTTCGTGCCGTATGGCCGCGGGGCCAAAGCGTGCACCGGGGCGGTAGCTGGTGGTAGAGTCAAACGGCGCACCGTATAAAACAATGCTGGCCGTGCGGTAGCTGCTGTCGCAGCCGATGAAATTTTCTACATTGCGATGCAGCATTAACGCACCTCCACTTCCCGCAGCATTTCTTCCAGAAAGGCGGGTAGATAAAATGCCCCGACGTGTAGCCGAGAGGTGTAATAGCGGGTACGCATGTTCAGCGCGTTCCACGCGGCGGCATCCATATCATTGATGGGATGATATTTTTTACTGGCAAAACCGAACAGCCAGTACCCCGCTGCAAACGTCGGGATGTGCGCCTGATACACCTTGCTGATGGGAAAGGTGCTGGCAATGCGCTGGTGGCTGCGCTGCATGGCGGTGGCATCCTCGGCATAGAATGGGCTGCCCTGCTGGTTGACCATGATGCCGTCCGCCCGCAGAGCGTTATAGCAGCTGCCGTAAAATTCGCGGGTGAACAGACCTTCCGATGGGCCGAACGGGTCAGAGGAATCCACGATAATCAAGTCGTACTCGTCCTCGCACTTGCGGATGAATTTCAGCGCGTTCTCGTAGTAGATGTGTACGCGGCGGTCGTCCATGCGGCAGGCGTTGCCAGGCAGATAGGCACGGCAGGCCTCGATGACCTGGGGGTCCATCTCGACAAGGTCGATGCTCTCGACGCGGTCATAGCGGGTCAGCTCCCGCACTACGCCGCCGTCACCCGCGCCGATGACAAGAATGTCCTTGGCGTTTTTGTGCACCGACATCGGCACATGGGTGATCATCTCGTCGTAGATGAACTCATCGCGCTCGGTCAGCATGACGTTACCGTCCAGCGTCAGCACGCGGCCAAACTCCGGCGTCTCAAAAATATCGATGCGTTGATAATCGCTCTGCTTGGAGTAAAGCTGGCGGTTGACCCGGATGCTGTGCTTGACATCGGGGGTGTGAAACTCCGAAAACCACATTTCCATTGTAAAACCTCCCTGTCAGGCCAGCACGTTCAGGCGCAGAATGTCGGGGTCTTCCGGCCCGGTCATGCTGCAGCCCTTGGCCTTGGCGTACTCGATATAATCCAAAATTTCGGCGGTGATGCGCTCCCCCGGTGCCAGAATCGGAATGCCGGGCGGGTAGCACATAACGAACTCGCTGCAGACCATACCCTCGGTCTCGCGCAGGGGCAGGCTCTTCTTGGGAGCGTAAAATGCTTCCTGCGGGCTGGCGGCGACCTCGGGGTCGATGTATTCTTGGCTCAAAAGGCCCGCGCCGTCGGTGTGGTAGCGGCGCTTGATTTCAGCCAGCGCACTGACAAGACGCTCGACCTCCTGCGGGCGGTCACCGATGGAGAGATAGGCAAGGATGTTGCCGATATCGCCGAATTCAATCTGAATGTCGTACTCGTCCCGCAGGATGTCGTAGACCTCGATGCCCGCCAGGCCGATATCCAGCGTGTGCACGCTGAGTTTTGTCGTATCAAAATCAAAAACGGAGTTGCCGTTGCAAAGCTCCTTGCCAAAGGCGTAGTACCCGCCCACGGCGTTGATCTCCTCTCGGGCGTACTCGGCCATGTCGGCGACTTGGTGGAACACCTGCCGCCCGCGCAGCGCCAGGTTGCGGCGGGAAATATCAAGGCTCGACATCAGCAGGTAGCTGCCGGAGGTCGTCTGGGTCAGGTTGATGATCTGCCGCACATAGCCCGCGTGGACGTTGGGGCCAATCAGCAGCAGGCTTGACTGGGTCAAGCTGCCGCCGCTCTTGTGCATCGAGACCGACGCCATATCCGCGCCCGCCGCCATAGCGGAAACCGGCAGCCCGCCGCCAAAGTAAAAGTGCGTGCCATGGGCTTCGTCCGCTAGGCAGAGCATCCCGGCATCGTGGGCCATCCGCACAATGGCGCGTAAATCGCTGCAAATGCCGTAGTAGGTGGGGTTGTTCACCAGCACGGCCACAGCGTTGGGGTGCTCGGCAATGGCCTTGGCCACCTGCTCTCGCTTCATGCCCAAGCTGATACCCAGGCGGTTGTCGACCTCCGGGTTGACGTAGACCGGCACCGCGCCGCAGAGCACCAGTGCATTCAGCACACTGCGGTGGACGTTGCGCGGCAGGATGATTTCATCCCCGCGCTTGCAGGCCGTCAACACCATGCTCTGTACCGAACTCGTCGTGCCGCCCACCATCAGAAACGCGTGGGCCGCGCCGAACGCATCGGCGACCAACTCCTCGGCTTCGCGGATGACCGAAACCGGGTGGCAAAGATTGTCCAGCGGCTTCATGCTGTTGACATCCACGCCGACGCACTGCTGGCCCAAAAAGGCGGTCAGCTCCGGGTTGCCGCGGCCGCGCTTGTGGCCCGGCACATCAAAGGGCACAACGCGCATCCGGCGGAAGTTTTCAAGCGCTTCATGGATAGGGGCGCGGCGCTGGTCCAGCCGGATGCGTTTTGCTTCTCCGTTCATTTTTACCTCCGTTCGCGGTCCCTTTACAAAACAAAAAACGCAGGCCATGCACAGATGTGCAGACTTGCGTTTAAATTCAGCATATTTGGGCGCAGACCGAATCTCCCGGCGCTGCACCGTGAGATTTTCCTGCATGATTCAAAAAGGCTGAGCGTGTCAGAGTCTATATAGCAATCTTACTTTTACTACTCTTTATTGACCGTTTCACAAGTCTGCACGCCAAAACGTGCAATTTCATGGTTGTAAAGGAACCAACTTATAAAATTTGAGCTTTTAACTCAATCAATAAGGCAACCAAAGTTGCCGATCGGCAGTGGACCCGGCTGTCCGTATGGCCTTAGCCCCCGATGGGCGGTCCGTAGGTAAATTGCTTTGAAAAACTCTTACAAACTCGATTCGTCTTTCAAAATCGAGACACAGTATAACATGATATAATTGCTGTGTCAATATTTTGACGCAAAAATATTTTTTGCGAGAATACCGGGGCGGGGTTTTGCTTTACCCGGATTTTCCGTGTTGCGATGACCTCCATTCCTGCGGGGCCATGCCATAGCCAAACAGACATACCCCCGTGCGGCGACCGATGGAGTTCAAATCACTGCCGTTGTAATGCAGTAATTTTGCCAGCTTACTGTGGGGGAACCGCCTGTCCGTGTTCCTGTTCACTGTCATGCATAGATACGCGCCCTTCTCTGTCAGGGGGCTTCATCTGCCTCTTTTGCCTTGATGCTGAACCGCCGCGATTCCGACATCGTGACGTACTCCCCCATTGCCATGCAGCTGCTGTTGAGTTTGGCAACGATCCGTCCTTTCAACAGCTGCATTTTTGCATCTAGCGTTTTGACCCGCGTTTCTACCAGCTGCTTTTGCTCCTGTAAGCGGAGGTATCGCAGCACAGTGGCTGATAAGTCGTTGCCGAGCTGAATAGTGGGAATGGTTTTGCCGACGGCACCTATATAAAATGTATTTCTCAAAGCCGATTGGCTCTGAAGCAAAATAAAAAGCGAGAATAATCGCAGGCCATGCCTGATGTTCACGGCAAACCCTGAACTGCGATCATTCTTGCTATGGTTGGATGTTTTCACCCGGTATAAAAAGAAAAGTGCCGGCAGCGTCCACCCAGAACGGGCAGAACAAGACTATTGGCACGAATTACAAACTTAAACAACGTGTGCACAAGACACAAAAATCATTTACGGGTGGAATATAGCATATTTTTGTTTGCACTGTCAATCATGGGCACTTTTTAGCTCAATCAATTTTCTATTCTTGATTTTAATTCTAAAGTTTATGTTGCCATACTATACTTTTCCATTTTGTGTAAGGATTTCATTTCAGCATACTCAATCATGCCAACAATCTCTATTCGTCCATGCACCCAAACAATCATTTCAGACTTCTCGTCGTTTGTTGTTTTGTATATAACCTTCATTTTATACTATCTGTATATATTCTCGTATAGCTCAATTTGCTTTTTCTCTTTTTTTGCGCGAAACAATCTTCTTTATAATTTGCTTTTTTACTTGTCCCTTCCTTATTTTATACCTATCAACGTTTATTTTGTTTTTTTTACTCTCGTGTGAAGAAAACTACTGTTTCTGGTATGGCGCTTTTATTCCATCAAAGGCCATCTCTACAATAACAAACGCCGTAATGTCACTTACAATCATACAATAGATTCTTTCGCACAAAAATCAGTTTCTTTTTCCCAGCGTTTTCCTACCACAGCGCCCCCACTCTCGGTTTTTCTTTTGTAAAAGAAGTTTTTTTCGCGCAAAAAATCTCCGTCGATCCTATTCATCATTTACAAAGGCTTCTGCTTTTCGAACAAAAAGGAGCTTCTTTCGTACAAAATCGCGGCTTTCTTTTTGTTCTTCTCTGCCTTTTGAAACACACCGGATATACAGTCACCTTCTACAAACGAAGTTTCTTTCACGCAAAAAATAATTGAAATCGTTTGGCTTTCTCTTCATCCTTCTCTTCCCTTCTTCACCGTAAAAGAAGATTTCTTCGCGCAAAATTTCCTGCCTATTTCGCAGCCCTCCCCTCCTCTACCTTATGATCCTAAACATAGCAAGAATAGATTCTTTCGCGCAAAAAAGCAACAAGTCTCACAAAAAGAAGTTTTTTTCTGCAGTAAGTGAAGATTCTTTCAGGCAAAAATAGCGAAAGAATCTATTTCCCCGCATGAAAAAAACTGTTTTCTCGGGTGAAAGAATCTTCTTTATCCGACGAAAGAAACTGCTTTGTCCCATGAAAAAAACTGTTTTTCTACATATATAAATAAAAGTAAAGAATAAAAGATAAATCTGTAACTAGAAAAAAACGATTTGATTTTAAAACCCAAATTATTGACACCTAAATGAAAGAAGCGTATTATTATAACTATATTTGTGGAAGTATACCTATAAACCGTTGTTTTCAAGCAGTGCTCGTAATACAGTACGATACAACGGCAATAAACTATTTCGCGGAAAGGAATAGGGCTGTACATTCTGAAATTCCGCTGCTGCCCTTTTAGTAACATGAAGAAAAACAGCGACAATATCAAAGATAACGATACTATCGAGGCTATCGTTGGGGAAGTTCTCACGGAACAAGAGGCGGAAGAGAAAAAAGCTGCCATCGCCAAGAGAAACGACAGAAACCTGATCTTTGGTTCCTATATTACGAAGAGCAATGACTTGATACAAAAGACAAAGTACTCCCTCCCCCGCAATGAGCAAAAGATTCTTTTTATGCTTTTGTCCAAAATCGATCAAAAAAGGGATACGGATGCCTCTAAGTACTATACAATTACCTTCAGTGAGTTCTCGAAGCTGACAGGCGTGAACGCGATGGACTCCAGCTATATAAAGTATCTGCAGGAAACTGTAAACAGTCTGGCCAGCAGATTCTTTTGGGTACCGAATCCAAATGGGACAGGATACAACCAAATGGCGTGGATACTACCAACGGTTGAGGTGAACACCAAAGACAAGACCATAAAAATGCAGTTTCACCCCAAGATCTGGAAAGATATTGCACAACTTACCAGTAACTACACATCGTATTCAATCGAGTATTTGCTCATGATGCAATCCACGTATTCGATGCGTGTGTACGAAATCATACTGTCGTATGACAATGGGGATCGGGATTACGGCTACAACAACGGGCTGGTATTTGAGCCTGTTACAGAAAAAATACTGAGCAAATTTCCTGAAAAGCGTGAAGAGTTAAAAGGATTCAAATACAAGAGATTCGAGACTGATGAATTTAAAAGCATCCTCTCTGTTCCTCCACTGGATGAACAGAACCGAAGCAAAAGCAAGAAAAAGGACGATCCTGAACCCAAATATAGCCGCGAGAGAACGCTGGCTGAAAAGTATCCCACATTTACAGCGTTTGAAAATAATGTCTTAAAAATAGTCAAAAAAGAAATCAATGAACTAACGGATTTGTGGTTTGACTATGTTCCGGTAAGAATAAAGGGAGAACGGAAGTACAAGTATCTCTATATTTTTATTAAGTATAAGACGAAAGAAGAAATGCGCAAAGTTCGGGCTTTCCACGACAGCAAAGACCCGGATTTGGAGGTGCCTAGAAGACCGAGACGGCGCAATAAGATGGCGGAAAGTCAGGCAACGCCGGAGATGCTTTCTGCGCCGATTCCTGATTCTATTCTTGATATGACCTTCCGTAATGCGCGAAATATTATCAGGGCAAAAGCAGAATATAGCGAGTTGGAAAAACTGCTATCAGCAGAAGAAAGAAATATCCTTGAAGATATCTTCACTTACACATCAAAGATTTTGACAAACCAGAAAAAGCGGGAACAGGCAGAGGAAACGCTTGAGGCGCTGAACCGAATCATAAAAGATAATAACGGATTGAAAACATGGGCTCTTGGAATGTGCAGTAAGTTCAAGACTATGTTTGCATCGTCTACAGAACGAAAATCGGCACAATATTATAGAACAGTGGTTTATAATGAAATTGCTGAAAACACGGCAGTGACGATTGAAAATGGAAAGCAATGGTTGAATTGGAATGGAACGAAAAAGACGTTCAAGTTGGATATGTTTGATGAAGGCGATTAAATAAGAGTAATTGTCAAAAACCAATATCAGGATGAGCAGATAGGGCAGGCCTTATTTTCCAGATGAGGGCTGCCCTATCTGTTTGCCAAGAGCAACATGAATTTTAGAATTATGAAAAAAATAGGGATACGTTTTGCATGGTGAATACAAATAATGCAGCAAAGCGCACGGACAAGTATAGCAACATGAACTTTAGAAATGCGATATGCAGAAGGAGTACGGTAAGAAGAAAATACAGGCTTGATTATCTGACAAAAACGGTTGACAAAAAGATTGAACATGATATAATAAAACTACAAACAGCAACATGAACTTTAGAATCTAACGACACATACCATTATATCTTACGGGGGATATTTTAGATGGCAACGACGATTACAGTAGCAATTGAGAAGGGCGGCTGCGGAAAGACGACCACGGTACTAAATTTGGCTGATTTGGCTGGCAATGAGGCAAGAGTACTGTGCATTGATACAGACCCGCAGGGTAATTTGACCTATAGTCTGGAAGGCACACGCATAACAGATGAAGAATTTACAGGACACGCCCTGTACGATCTTTATAATGACTTTGAGAAAGTTCATGCCGGTGAAAAGTCTGTGCGGAACTATGTCGTTGAAACAAACTTAGATAATGTGGATTTAATTCCGGCAAGTCTGGAAACACCAAAAATCAATACAAAAGCAAAAGAACTGATTGATGCAATGAAACAAGGTAAAATGGATAGCGTGGAGAACCTGGAATACGAAACGCAAATCCTTAAATATTTCGTAAGCCTTGTGCAGGATGATTACGATTACATATTTATCGATACGCAGCCTAGCAGGGATAGTTTGCTGGTTACCAGCTCGCTGCTGGCCGCGGATTACATTTTGATACCTGCCAAAAGTGGCAGCTACGCGGTGGATTCGGCGTTCCGCACCTATACATACTGTAACCAGCTGCGGGAGCAGGGGATTGCGGCACAAAAAGGTGTTGGCCTGATTCAAACAATGGTTCAACAGAGTCAGGCATTCAATATTACGAGGGAAAATTATCTTCGCGTTTTAGGCAATGCGGTTTTCCGTGCGCAGATTCGTTTTGGTAAAGCAGTCGAAGCAAGCGAAATGGCCGGTATGCCGGTTGTCGAATATGCAAAGACGCAACCCACCGCAAAGTCTTATGTTGCTGCGTGGAAAGAATTGAAGCAAATCTTGGCGGAAAGCGAGGAAAAGTAAAATGGCTATGAAAACGGCTCCCAAAAGAAAACTCGTGTCTATGGATGCCCCCTCGCGAGAAGCTGTGCGAAAAGGAAACGACAATGATGCTGCAGGAAAGACCGGCTTGCTGGAAAATGGTGTTGATTCCAAAATTATGGACATCTGCATTGATGATATCCGCTTGAACCCCGATAATGCAATCTTTGTTGAAAATGACACAGAAGAGGATATTAACAACCTGGCCTATGATATTGAAAAGAATGGCTTGCTGCACAATCTCGTGGTCTTTGAAGTAATGGAAAAAAATGCCGAGGGTAGGGGAGAAAAGCGAGCCTATATGCTCCTTTCCGGCGAACGCAGATATAAGGCCATCAAGAAGCTGTATGAAAGAGGAAAGTTTACCTATAAAACAATTAAGGGCTGCCGTGTTATCACAACGCGGATGAATGAAACTCAGAAAAAAGCTCTTCTTTACAGTGCCAATCTGCAAGTGCGTGGAGGTTTTTCCGACGAAAGCATCCGCCGAAAAGTAGTAGGGGAGTTTGTTAAATGTTTACAGCAAGCACCCTATAATATGACGGAGGCAGAAGCTAAGCGTTTTACGAAAGAAATTGCGCCCGATAAAACCAAGACCTTGAATAAAGATCTGCGCATCGAAAACGATTTAAATAGAGATTTACTCCAAATGCTTGACCAGAGGCTGCTGGGGCGCAGTGAATGCGAAATTTATGTTCGCTTTACACCAGAGCAACAGCAGAAAATTGCGGAACAGTATAAAGAGTTGTTGACAATCGACTGCCATGGCGAGGAAAGAGCCAATACGCCGAAATCGCACTTGGAAGAAAAACGCGATGACATCCATAATGCCTTCCTAGAAGATTTGAAAGATTCGCTTCTGGAAAAGTATATGCGTGATACGGATGCAAAAATTGATGCGGCCTGCGCAAAGTTTGAAAAAGGCTACGCAGAGCTGTTGGCTATGAGCGAAGCCTATGAGGCGGCCTTAATCTCCGGCAATGAGGCTGTTGCCGAGATAAAAAAAGAGGAAACTCTGAAACGGAAAGAAACCAACACAAGTGCAGAAGGCAAGACTTTTGTACAGAAGAATGTGAAAGCAGTAGCGGAAAAAATCGGCCGCAAAATCGAAAGCCGCAGCTACCAAAAGGGGCTGAAAGATATGACGCAAGAGGCCCGCCTGCAGGATATTGAAGCGCTGGATGATCTGATTGAAAAAGCAACCAGACTGCGCCAGATGATTGAAGAACAGCATTAAGAGCGGTAAAAACCAAGTATTATGAAAGATGAAAAAGTAAAAATCAATATGCGGGTGGGCCAACGATTGCGGGAGGTCTTGGAAGGCCGCGCGGCTGTGGAAGATATTCGTGTCGGAACCCTTACCAACCGCTTGCTTCAAGAGGAACTAGGCAAAGTTCTTGCAGTAGGCGCAGAACATTGTGTGGTAGAGGGCGAGGATGAATACGAACAGCACCGTGAGGAGATAGCCAAAAGGCGGGATCAATATTATATTTTCCCGTCCGATGCTGCAGTTGATGACAATATGTCCACCAAAGAGGACAACACCGTGTTCCCGCAAATCTCACTCTACTTTACGAAGGAGCAGCACGAGGTGATGAATGAGATCGTGTTGCGGCGGGGTGCATGGAAAACCGTGCAAAATGGTCATGTAAAGTCATATCGGTATGTTATTGTAGGGATGCTGCTCAATAATCCTGCGTGCCGCAAGCTGGGTGCAGCAGGGAAGTAGCCATAAAGAAGATTCTTTCGCGCAAAAAAGCCGGGTGAAATAACCCGGCTTTTTTGTAAAAGTAAACCGAAATGTAATATATACAAATAAAAATACATATTGTATATGATGCGGCGCAAATTGGGTACTTATTTACAGCAAAAACTTCCGTTTTATAAAGGCGCTGCGCTCTCGCAGTAGAGATATTTTCGCTGATGGCAGGAATCGGTATAGCGTCCATGTCGCTGGTACCTGTAAAATAGTTCTTCAACGCTTCTACGGTGCTGTCGCCGGTAATGCTGCCGCCGGTTTGCTGTACATGGCGGCTTACCATGCCTGAAAGCCCGCTTGCAAAGATATTGCCGGGCGTGGTTTTCGTATTAGTAGTGGCAGCGGCGGCTTTTGCAACGCCCAGCCCCATAAAGGCTTAGCCGATTTCAAAACCACGAAAAGCCAGCAGTACCTCGGACAGCATCGAGCCGGGCGAGCGTGAAACACCGATGCCCAGAGAGTGCAGGATACCATCCAACTTTGTGACGACTTTCAGAAAGGCAATCGCACACAGAAGGCACAGGAACAGATTGCCGGAGACTGCATCCTTACCTTGCGCGCCCACGGCCGCAGCAGCTTCATCCTTAATCAAGGCAAAGATAGCCGGGCAGTACAAAAATGCAAGATTAATAGCGGTTAATAGAGTAAACAGAGTTTTTTTCATGCAAAAAATCTCCTATAAAGATATCACGGCATATTTCGCTACCAAGAACGAGAAGAAGGAATGAGACCCGGAGGTGTACACAGCTGCTCATGGCCTTTGCATAGAACTTGGTACAAATACGGCCGAAGTTCTACGCAAAATATAATCTTTGTAAGAAGAAGTTGACCGGTTCAGTTCAACCCCGGCAAAAAGTAGGTGCGCAGTTTCTTCATGCTGGGTACGTCAAGGGGGTATTGGTTCACGTCCTGCATGACAAGAGAGCAGTGGTTCAGACGGTCTTTGGCGGTAAGCATCTGGCCGTGCAGTGCGGTCGGCCTCCGTCATGGAGGCAAAGGGGCTACGCCTGTCCGTCGCCGAGATCGCCGCGCAGGTAGGCTATGCAAATCAGAGCAAATTCGCAAAGGTGTTCCGTGAAAAAGACGGCGTAGCGCCGCCAGAATACCGCCGCACTGTGCATCTGGGGGCTTTTCATTTGCCGCACGGTGCATTATAATAGGGCTGTAAAAGCAAAAATTTCAAGGAGGATTTATCATGGAATTTGCCGAGGTTGTAAAAAATCGTTATTCTTGCAAAAAGTACGATGGAAAGCAGATTTCGGAAGATCAGCTGGACGCTGTTCTGCAGGCGGGCCGCCTTGCGCCGACTGCTAAAAACCTGCAGGGCCAGCGTATTTACGTTGTGCAGTCCGCGGAAGGGCTGGCTAAGATTGACGAGTTGACTCCCTGCCGCTACGGTGCGCCCACGGTTTTGGTGGTTGCCTTTGACAAAAACAGCGTGTTTGTCTACCCGGGTGAGGAAGCCAATTCCGGTGTGGAGGATGCGTCCATCGTCGCCACCCACATGATGCTGGCCGCGACGAACATGGGCGTGGACAGCTGCTGGCTGAACTTTTTTGACCCTGCCGCTGTCGCCAAAGCCTTTGACCTGCCGGAAAATGAGCAGGTCCTGATGCTGCTGGATCTCGGCTTTGCCGCAGAAGGCTTTGCCCCGCTGCCCAACCACACCTCCCGCAAACCGCTGGAAGAGACGGTCAAGTACCTGTAATTTCGCGCACCTGCATTTCCACACATTTCACACCAAATTTTCCGCGTCTTTTCAGTTTCGTGCGGTACAATAACGGCAGGAAATGAGGTGCTGATACATGCGCGTACTGATTGTTGAGGATGAGCGCCTGCTGGCAAGAGGAAGTTATGACGTTTTGAAATCGGCGTGATTTATAAACCGCGCACCAGTTTACGCCCATTCATGAAGTACAGCACCAAGGCCACCGCCAGTGTGGCAGCTTCGCCGAGCGCCAGCGGCCACCAGACGATGGCGACATTCTCCAGGCCTGTGATGAGCTGCGACAATGCCCAGACCGGCGGCAGTACAAACAAAACCTGACGACATACTGAGATAATCAGCGATTCTACGCCGCGCCCCAGCGCTTGAAAAACACCTTGGAATGCAATACAAAGCCCGGCAAACAAAAATCCTAAAGACACCGTGCGCATACAGGCCACGCACATTTCATGGGTCGTGCCGGAGAGTGAGAATAGCCCTGCCAGCGGCTGGGCAAACAGTTCCACACCAAGGCAGCCTAGCAGCATCAGCGCAGCGGTATACCCCAAGCCCCAGTGGATGCCCTGCTGTACGCGGGTGCGGCTGCGCATGCCAAAATTAAACGATACAATGGGTGTAATTGCGTCGCGCACACCGAACGCCGCGAAAATGATAAGCTGCTGGATCTTGTAATACAGGCCGTACACGGTCACGGCGTTCTGGCCCACCTGCGGGATAGCGGCCAAAATCAAATTGAGCGCGTAGGTCATAACGGTCAGCAGCGCCTGGGAAATGATGGCGGGCAGACCGATGGCGTAAATGCGCAGGATGGCAGACCGCGATGGCCGCCAGTAACGGAAGCTGTTGGAGATTTCCTTATTAAAATGCAGGTGGAAGAGAAGCCCCAGTCCCATGGAAACAAGCTGGCCCAGCACTGTGGCCCACGCGGCACCGCGCACCCCCATGGCGGGCAGGCCGAATATACCGTAAATCAAAACGGGATCTACCACGATATTGACGACTGCGCCGGTGATTTGGGCGATGGTGGAGTACAGCGATCGCCCGGTGGCCTGCAAGACTTTTTCATACACCGAGAACATCACAATGCCCACAGGCACGCCGCAGCAGATGTGCAGATAGGCGATGGCGGATTCCAGAATATCCCGCCCGATGCTGCCGCCTGCGCTCTGGGAATATACATAGGGCCGCACGCCCACCGCCGCAAACAGCATGAACACGACCGTGATGCACAGCGCGATAAACTGCGCGTTGCCAACGGTGCGGTTGGCCTGTTCGCGGTCGCCCTGCCCCAACAGCCGGGCCAGCAGGGCGTTTGTGCCGACGCCCGTACCGATGGATACCGCCACCATGAACAGTTGCACCGGGAACGCTAAGCTCAGCGCAGTCAGTGCAGCTTCGCCGCCGTCAGCCATGCGAGCCAGATAGGCAGAGTCCACAACATTGTACGCAGCCTGTAAGATCATAGAAAGTACGATAGGTGTGCCGATGCGCGCCATCAAGCGGGGGATCGGCTCCACCGCCATCGGGTTTTGAGATTGTTTTTCCATAGGTTCCTCCTAAAAAGTACAAAAAAATAAACGAGCAGCGGAAACTGGATTTACGCAGTTACGCTACTCGTTTATTTTTATAATAGCAAATTTTTGGGCAGAATGCAAACATTTTTATAAAGAAAAGTGGCAGTTTATACAAATACCACACGGAAAATTCGGCCGATTCAACAAGGATTTTGGAGCGTTTTTCAAATGATAGGGGAGAAGTGGTATGATTGTCCTAACAAGATAAACAGGCCTTGCTGACCAAGGGAATGTTTGAAAAGTTCATCGGCTATGGCGAGTGTACCGAAAAGGCAATCTGCCTCCCAAGGGCGGCGCCTTCGGCAACAAGAAAAAGCGTTGTAGGGAACTGGTGGACATCACCGCAAAGGAAATCAAGGACGAGAGGATCTGAAGCAGACACAGCGGGCAACGCCCCTGCACATAAATTTTACACAGCTTTTACCGCAGATATGTTGTATTTTGACGCAAAAGCGCGTATGGTGGTATACATTGGGCCGCTGCCCTGCACTACAAATTTTGGAGTTGAACTGCCATGACCTACAAAGAGATACACGCCAACGAGGAAGTGAACGCCCTGCTGGACAAAGGCAACAAAAACCTGGGGCTGCTGGGGTTTACCGACCACTCGCAGGCGCACTGCATCCATGTGGCCGACACAGCCGGGCATATTTTGAAAAAGTTCGGCTACGATGCCCATGACATTGAGTTGGCAAAAATCGCAGGATATATGCACGATATCGGCAACGCCGTCAACCGCGCCCACCATGCTGAGTACGGCAGCCTGCTTGTTAATGAAATTTTGCGTGGCAGCGATCTTTCTGCGCAAGACCGCATCACGATCGTCTCGGCCATCGCCAACCACGATGAATCGACGGGCGGCGCGGTGGACGCAATCTCGGCGGCACTCATCATCGCCGACAAGACCGACGTCCGCCGCAGCCGGGTACGCCAGAAGCCCAAGGCTGCGTTTGACATTCACGACCGGGTCAACTACGCCGTCACCGACCAGACACTGAAAATCAACACAGATAAGCGCGTTATATCGCTGAATTTGCAGCTTGACACAGGGATATGCTCGATGTACGAATACTTTGAGATATTTTTGGGGCGCATGCTGATGTGCCGCGGCGCTGCGGAACTGCTGAACGCGACCTTCAAGCTGACCGCCAATGGGACAAAGGTGCTGTAAACTGACATAAGACACCCCTTGCCGGAAACGGCAAGGGGTGAATTTTATGCAGGTGTCATTTTTACATAGTCGCCCGGTTTTGCAAATAACGTCGATACGGTCGTTACGGGGAAAACAAGCAGACAGTCATCACTTTTTCCGCGTGGCAATGTCCTGAAAGCAGAAATAGTCCGGTTGGTGGCGGGACTGGGTGTACTCAAACAGCAGACCGGCGGCGTTGAAGGTCTGGTTCACGACGACGGCCACGCAGCCATAGGTGCCCATGTCCAGCAGCTTTTCGTCGCGGGCGGTGGCGTGTTCCACCGTCATGCGGCGCTTGCTGGTGATGATCTGCATTCCCAGTGTGTTCTCAATGTAATCGTAGATTGAGCTGGCCGCGATCTGCGGCGTCAGGCCGGGGACAAACTCCTTTAAAAAGTAGTTGACGTCGAGAATCAGCGCTTTGCCGTCGAGATACCGCACGCGTTCAATACTCCATAGCTCATCCCCAACCGAGAAACCGCTCTTGGCGGCAAGGCACTCATCGGCGATGACAGTCTCAAACTTCGTGACCTTCGTCACGGCGTGAAGGCGGTTGCGGCGGGCGGTTTCTTGAAACGTCTCGATGCCGCCGATGGTAAACGTCGTTTTGCCCACCGGCTGGTAGATGACCCGCACGCCGCGCCCCTGCATGGTCTGCACATAGCCGTCGGCTACCAGCTCCGCCAATGCGCGTCGAACTGTGTTGCGGGAGCAGGCGTATTCCTCTATTAAGGTATTCTCGCTGGGCAGCAGCGATTGATAGGGGTAATCCTGCGCCTCGATGCGTTTTTGGATGCTGTGATAAATGCCTTCATATTTTGCCTTTGGCATGGTGTGTACCTCGCAGCTTGTTCAAACATTTACTTTAGTATACCGTCTTTTCGGCTAAATTTCAAGTGGGCAACTTGTGAGCAGTGCCGAAAATAGGCATTCTGCAATGCTTTTTTGCAAAAGCATATTGACTTGTATGAACAAGTCTGGTATTCTGTGGCTGTAAGCAGAACTTGTATGAACAAGTTCAAAGATGCCCGCTCTACCGGGCAAAAGGAGGAAAACACTATGGGTAAATACGAACAGGACGCGCGGCTGCTGCTTGAGTACGTCGGCGGCAAGGAGAACATTGCGGCGGTATCCCACTGCGTATCGCGTATGCGCTTTGTCCTCAACGACCCCGCCAAGGCGGACGTTGCCAAAATTGAAGCACTGAAATCCGCCAAGGGCACCTTCACCCAGGCGGGCCAGTTCCAGGTCATCATCGGCAACACGGTCAACGATTTCTACAATGATTTCATCGCGGTCTCCGGCATCGACGGTGTCTCCAAGGAGGCTGTCAAGAGCGCGGCCAAGCAGAACCAGAACGCCCTGCAAAAAGTTATGAGCGTGCTGGCCGAGATCTTCGCCCCGCTGATCCCTGCCATCATTACGGGCGGTCTGATTTTGGGCTTCCGCAACTGCATCGACAGCATCTATTTCTTCAATAACGGCACTCAGACCTTGTGCGACATCAGCCAGTTCTGGTCGGGCGTGGACAGCTTCCTCTGGCTGATCGGCGAGGCCGTTTTCCACATGCTGCCGGTCTGCATCTGCTGGTCCGTCACCAAAAAGATGGGCACGACCCAGAGCCTGGGCATCGTCCTCGGCCTGACGCTTGTTTCCGGCCAGCTGCTGAACGCCTACGCCGTCGCGTCCACGGCAGCGGCGGACATCCCGAAATGGGATTTCGGCTTCTTCACCATCAACATGATCGGCTACCAGGCACAGGTCATTCCCGCCATGCTGGCCGCGTTCACGCTGGTGTATCTGGAAAAATTCTTCCGCAAGATCTGCCCGCCGGTCATCTCGATGATCGTTGTACCGTTCTGCTCGCTGGTCCTGTCCGTCATCGTCGCTCATACCATCCTTGGCCCCATCGGCTGGAAGATCGGCTCCGTCATCTCTGATGTTGTCTACGCTGGCATTTCCGGCTCCTTCCGCGTGGTCTTTGGCGCAATCTTCGGTTTTGTTTATG
>ERZ773170.657-NODE-657-length-32081-cov-55.675951_pt1 | contig 32081 bp, 21 predicted proteins | sample MGYA00581002_ERZ773170 | MGnify/ENA primary metagenome ERZ773170 (study PRJEB29015, sample SAMEA2737811) | human gut metagenome | biome: human gut; feature: human-associated habitat; material: faeces | place: China | collected 2012 ... | reverse complement strand
GAGCAGACTTGTCCTCTGCGTCGAGCATTGCCTTTACTTCCTTACGGGTTTCTTCATCGAATGAAGGTGTGAGCCACTGCTGAGCTCTTTCTTCACACTGCTTAATTAATTCTGTGTTATTAGCCATAGTTAATGGTATTATATAATTGTTATTTTAGTTCTTTTTGCAAAGATAATGCAAATCGAATGCAGAATATCAAGTTTACTTGAATATTTTGCTGAGATGCAGCTTATCTTCTGCAAAGATATATAAAATATCCGAGAAACAAAAGTAAGTTTGAAGATTTTTTTGTATTTTTGCATTCTAAAATATATTTGGTCATCTTTTGGACAAGATTGTACCATTTTCAGTAACAATAAAAATATTAAACATGGAATTACATTTCACAGGCATCATCATTGCCGTCAGCACATTTCTCATTATAGGACTCTTCCACCCTATTGTCATCAAGACCGAATACTACACTGGCACCCGCTACTGGTGGGTATTTCTCGTTCTGGGATTAGCCACCATCGCTGCGGCATTTCTGATAGAGGACGTTCTTCTGTCGGCTATTCATGGCGTCTTGGGAGCCTCCAGTCTTTGGAGTATCGGTGAGCTCTTCGAGCAGAAACAACGTTGCGAGAAAGGATGGTTTCCTAAAAATCCCAAGCGCATCGGAAAGGGTTATTATAAGGATGAGGTGAAGGACGAAGAACGAAAGTAAAAGACGGGAAATGAAGACTGAACTCATACTGGTGGGCAAAACCATCAACAAGCATTTCATTGCTGGCATCAAGGATTATGCCGAGCGTATCACCCATTACATGCCTTTCACCATCACCACCATTCCCGAACTCAAAAACACAAAGAGTCTGAGTGAACAGCAACAGAAAGAGCGCGAAGGCGAACTGATACTGAAACAGTTGCAGCCTTCTGACACAGTAGTGCTGATGGACGAACATGGACAGGAGTTTCGCAGCATCGAGTTTGCCAAGTGGATAGAGCGCAAGCAGGCTACTTCACGAAGACTCGTCTTCGTCATTGGTGGTCCGTATGGATTCTCTCAGGCGGTATACGACCGTGCCAACGAAAAGATTTCGCTATCCAAGATGACCTTCTCCCATCAGATGGTAAGACTTATCTTCACCGAAGCCCTCTATCGGGCATGCACTATTATAAAAGGTGAGCCATACCATCATGAATAAAGGTAGAAAGGTAAAAAGGTAAAAAGGTAAAAAAGTAAAAGGGTAAAAAGGGTAAAAAGGAGGAAATAAAAAAAGTTACTAAATGGCTAAAGAAAAATATATTGAGATCAAAGGAGCCAGGGCCAACAACCTGAAGAATATCGACATCAAGATTCCTCAGGGCAAGTTTGTTGCCATAACAGGCGTATCGGGCTCGGGCAAGTCGTCATTGGCTTTCGACACTCTTTATGCCGAAGGCCAGCGTCGCTATGTAGAGTCATTGTCAAGCTATGCCCGCCAGTTCTTGGGCAGAATGAGCAAACCCGAATGTGATTTCATCAAAGGCTTGCCGCCAGCTATTGCCATCGAGCAGAAAGTCATCTCGCGCAATCCGCGCTCCACAGTAGGAACCACTACCGAGATCTACGAATACCTGCGCCTGCTCTATGCACGCATAGGAAGAACCTTCTCACCCATCAGCGGCGAGGAGGTGAAGCGACATACCACCGAAGACGTCCTGGCCTGCACCCGACAGTATTCTCCTGGCACCAAGTTTGTGATTCTTGCCCCTATCCATGTGGCAGAAGGACGCACTCTTGACCGCCAGTTGGAGATGTATCTGCAGGAAGGTTACTCGCGCATCTTGGTGAAAGATGAGTTCGTACGTATCGAGGACTTCGACGGAAAAGCCGAAGCTCAGGACATCTACCTTGTTATCGACCGCTCGTCGGTAAGCGAGGAGAAGAGCGACATCAGCCGACTCACCGACTCTACTGAGACTGCCTTCTATGAGGGCGATGGTGCCTGCCGCCTTCTGTTCCTTCCCAGCCATATCTGCTACGACTTCTCTACCCGCTTCGAGGCAGACGGCATCACCTTCGAAGATCCTTCCGACAATATGTTTGCCTTCAACTCTCCCTTAGGGGCCTGTCCTACCTGCGAGGGCTTCGGAAGTGTGATAGGTATCGACGAGAAACTCGTCATCCCCAACACCTCAATGAGTGTGTATGATGGGTGCGTGGTCTGTTGGCGTGGCGAGAAGATGGGCATGTGGCAAAAAGAGTTCATCCGCCGTGCAGCACAGTACGACTTCCCAATCTTCGAGCCTTACTTTAATCTTACACAGAAACAGAAGGATATGCTCTGGCACGGATTACCTTGCGACCGCAAAAAGGACATCCATGAGCAGGTGAGTATCGATGCCTTCTTCCAAATGGTGAAAGAGAACCAGTACAAAATACAATACCGCGTGATGCTGAGCCGTTTCCGTGGCAAGACGGTTTGTCCCGACTGCCATGGCACACGACTCAAGAAGGAAGCCACCTATGTGAAGATAGGCGGAAGAAGCATTACCGAACTGGTGGAAATGTCGATTACCAATCTGAAGGCTTGGTTCGACAAGTTGGAGCTTACAGAACACGAGCAGAGCATCGGCAAACGACTGCTTACCGAAATCAACAACCGCCTGCAGTTCCTGCTCGATGTAGGATTGGGTTACCTCACCTTAGGCCGACTCAGCAACAGTCTGTCGGGTGGTGAGAGCCAACGCATCAACCTGACCACAAGCCTGGGTTCTTCGCTCGTGGGCAGTGTGTACATCCTCGACGAGCCAAGTATCGGACTGCACAGCCGTGACACCGACCGCCTCATCAAGGTACTTCGCGAACTGCAACAGTTGGGCAACACCGTGGTTGTCGTGGAACACGATGAGGAAATCATGCGGGCTGCCGACTATCTCATAGATATAGGTCCCGATGCAGGACGCTTAGGTGGCGAGGTGGTCTATGCCGGACCTGCCTCCGAGTACGATACTACCGACAAGGCCGCCCAACAGAAACTGTTGGACCGCTACCCCAAGAGCTACACCATACGCTACCTCACCCACGACGAGGAGATAGAATGTCCTGCCTCACAAAGGGCATGGAACATGAGCATCACCATCCGAGGGGCTCGCATGAACAACCTGCGAGGCATTGATGTCGAGATACCTCTCAATGTCTTTACAGTAGTGACAGGTGTGTCGGGCTCGGGCAAGTCGTCACTCATCAAGGGCATACTCTACCCTGCCCTCCGCCGCCGACTCGACCTCGTGGCTGATGCTCCTGGCGAGTTTGCCTCATTGGAAGGCGACTGGAAGAGCATCCGACACATCGAATTTGTCGACCAGAACCCTATAGGCAAGAGTACACGCAGCAATCCTGCCACTTATCTGAAAGCCTACGATGCCATCCGCACGCTCTTTGCCGCCCAACCTTTGGCTAAACAGATGGGCTTTACAGCACAGTATTTCTCCTTTAATACCGAAGGCGGACGATGCGAGGAATGCAAGGGTGCCGGATATGTCACCATCGAGATGCAGTTTATGGCAGACCTCACTCTTCCCTGCGAAGCCTGCCACGGCAAACGCTTCAAGCACGATATACTGGACGTGAGATATGGAGGAAAGGACATCAACGATGTGCTCAACATGACAGTGAACGAAGCCATCGAGTTCTTTAGCGATGAGAAAAACGCACATAGCGACAACGACTTCGACCAGTGCCGCATCATCGTACGAAAACTTCTGCCTCTGCAGGAAGTGGGCCTGGGCTATATCAAGCTCGGTCAGAGCTCAAGCACCCTGTCGGGAGGTGAGAACCAGCGTGTCAAACTCGCCTACTTCATCGGCAAGGAGGAACAGGAACCCACACTCTTCATCTTCGACGAGCCTACCACCGGTCTTCACTTCCACGACATCCGACGTCTGCTCCATGCCTTCAACGCCCTGATAGAGCGCGGACACTCACTGGTGGTTATCGAGCACAACCTCGATGTCATCAAGTGTGCCGACTATATCATAGACTTAGGCCCCGACGGAGGAGACAAGGGTGGCAACCTGGTAGCCTGCGGTACACCTCAGCAAGTGGCAGCCTGCCCAAGCAGCATCACAGGTCAATTCCTGAAGAAATATCTGCCAAAATAAGGCGAAAAGCTATTAAACTGAGGTAAATACGCCACAAGAGATGCTAAAAGATGTAAAAAAGTAGAGACATACTAAACTTTATGTGTAATTTTGCATCCAAAACTTAAAAGAACAGAAAACGTTACATTTTTAAAAAAGAAAGAAAATGAAAAAGTTTGTACTCTTTATATGTATGACAGTTTGCTGCGCTCTGAGCGCCAACGCGCAGGCTCAAATCAAATTTGACAAGCAGACTCACAACTTTGGCTCATTCCCTGAGACAGAGAAGATCCACAAGACTACATTCACATTTACCAATGTAGGCGACAAGCCTCTTATCATCAATCAGGCATTGGCAAGCTGCGGCTGCACCGTGCCCAAGTACACCAAGGCTCCTGTAGCTCCTGGTCAGAAGGGCCAGATTGAGGTAACTTACAAAAGCGACGGCACATGGCCCGGTCACTTCAAGAAGAGCATCACCGTACGTACCAACGGCACTGTAGAGATGACTCGTCTGTATATAGAAGGTGTCATGACCGAAGTCAAGAAGTAGTAATGATATTCTATTTCTCAGGAACTGGAAATACTCGCTGGGTCGCCATTCAGATTGGGGCTGCCACGCAAGAACGACTGATCAACATAGCCGACTATTCCGACTATCTTTCAGCCGATAAAGCCATCGAGCCGTTTGCCTTGAAAGAAGGAGAACGGCTTGGTTTCGTTTTCCCCGTTCATGGCTGGAGAGTGCCAAGACTGGTGCGTTCGTTCATCAGCCGACTGAGACTGAAACCCTTCGGCGATGGTATTTCTCCTGACAGCAAACCTTTCTGCTATGCAGTATGCACGGCAGGCGATAGCATCGGAAAGACAATCGACACACTCAACAAAAGTCTGCAATCCAACCATCAGTTGCAGGCAATGGGCATCAGCCAGCCCGACTCGGCTTATTCGCTCATCATGCCTGAGTCGTATGTGGGCTTACCGTTCATGGATGTAGATCCTTCCGAGAAGGAGAAGCGCAAGAAGGAGAAGGCTGCACAACAGTTGAAAGCCATCTGCGAAGACCTGAGAGAGCGAAAGACCGGCATCAGCCATCTGACGGAAGGTCCGCTTCCCTGGTTCTTCACCCACATAGTAGGAGGATTCTTTGAACATGTGCTCATCACCGACAAGCGTTTCCACGTTGTGGAAGAGCGATGCGTGAAATGCGGCATCTGTGCCAACGTCTGCCCTGTGGGCGACATCTCAGGAGGCAAAGGCAAGAAGCCGGTATGGCTCCACCACGACGACTGCCTCACCTGTTTCTCTTGCTATCATCATTGTCCGCACCATGCCATCGAGTTTGGCAGACAGACACAGAAGAAAGGACAATATTATTATAAATAGGTGTAACTGTCTATCACCTACCAAAACTTGAATAATAACTAAATAATTCTATAGACAAATGAAGAAGTTTTTACTTAGCATCACATTTGCTCTGATGGGTATCGTTAGTGGCTTTGCGGCAAAGGCATACCCAGGCATTGTCACTGTCACACAGAGCGACGGAACAGAATTAAACGTCAGAATATATGGTGACGAACATTTCAATTGGCTCACCACAGAGGATGGAGTTCTTCTTGTACAAGAAGGAAACAACTACTATATTGCAGAAACTACCTCATACGGCACATTGAAAGCGACAAACTATATTGCCCATAATGCCAACAAACGTCTACCAGCAGAAATCAAAGCCATCAAAAAGCAAGACCTTTCACGCTTTAGAAGTTATGCCATTCAAAAGGCATCACCAGCAAAAGCAATGGGTACCGGAAACAGCGGAGTGAAGTATTTCCCACATAGTGGCAGTCCAAAAGCATTGGTTATTCTGGTTGAGTTTTCTGACACACCCTTCCAAAGTGGAGAGAAAGCCAAGAATGTTTTTGAGCACTTCCTCAAAGGAAAGGCTGAGGATGCCTTGCCCGATGGATATGAAGCTTATACAGGCTCTTACAAAAATGATTATTTACGCAACATAGGAAGTGTAACAGACTATTTTTACGACATGAGTAAGGGTGCATACACTCCACAGTTTGATGTCGTAGGTCCATATAAACTCAATCATTCTTCTCTTTACTATGGACAAGGTGACAAAGACAACACCTATGCCCTTGTCAGCGATGCCTGTAAAGCAGCCGATAAAGATGTTGACTTTTCACGATATGATGCAGACGGTGACGGAATGGTAGACCTCGTATATCTCATCTATGTAGGTTATCCTGCCAGCATGTCGGGCAATCCAAATGACATTTGGCCAAAGTCTGGACCTGGTAATGACAGTTTCGGAACCTATGACGGCAAAAAGGTCTGCAGATTTGGAGTTCATGCAGAACTTAACTTTGGACGGGAATTGAACCAAAAGAATGGTTTCTTACTTAGCGGAATCGGACTGTTCTGCCATGAATTCTCTCATACGCTCGGTCTGCCCGACCTTTACCCTACTGTTGACGCATCAAAAGTAGACAACCAAAACCCAGAAATGTGGGATTTGATGGATGGAGGAGAATATACTTTTAATGGCGGCTACTGCCCTACTCCTTATTCTCCTTGGGAAATGGATGCCATGGGATGGGCTACACCTGTAGAATTAGGAGATGAAGCCAAACAGGTTAAATTAAATTCCTACTATAAAGAGAGAACTGCTTACAAGATTAATGGAGAAAATGACGAATACCTTCTTATCCAAAATATCCAAAAAGGCGGATGGTGGAATGGGATTGCAAATGTTTACAACACAGGTATGCTGATTTGGCGAATTGACTATGGCACTAAAGATGTCAACCTTTTTGACAATCCCAATAACAACATAGGAAAACCAAAAGTCATGATTGTTCCAGCTGATGGTTATGTAATCTCTGACTACAACCATGGCGATGGCAAACAATGGACAGATGCAGAATACAAGGCCAGCCTTCAAGCAGACCCATTCCCAGGTACAACAAAAAGGACTGAACTTTTGAGTGTCACACTCAACAACAGCACCTTAGAGAAGCCTATCTATAATATCAAGGAAGAAAATGGAGTCATCACCTTCGACTATCTTGATAATATCAGCGCCATCCAGCTCCCTTCTGTAGATGAAACAGATATGACTACAAAGCAGATTTTCTCCCTCGATGGCCGTTACCTCGGCAATGATGCAAGCAAATTGACGAAGGGAATCTACATCATCGGCAAGAAGAAAGTAGTAATAAAATAAGGCAATTTTAAGGAAGCGCAGGCATCCATTCTGATGATGCGCTTCTATGAGACTTAACGAAGCGCTTTATTAGGTGTTAACGAAGCGCTTCCTTAAGGTGTAACGAAGCGCTTCTTTAGGATCTAAGGAAGCGCTTCTTTAGGTCATGTACTTAACGACAGTCTGCAACACTCTTCGACATTCCCCTAAATTGTATTTTGTATCTTTGCACACTTTGTTTTTTACCGACTATTTTTAGTTCGTAATCATGCTGATTCAGGAGGCGCAAAGCGATAAGACTCCAGTTATCTTCGTGTTCCATTATTTTTAATACGGATTCCACCAAAATGCCTACTTATGGCACAATTGTGCCCTGCGAAGAGCACTTTTGTGCCCAGCGAATAGCAATTCTACGGCAAAGGGAAATAATTTGTTAAACTCAGCTTTCGCAGTCGCTAAAGCGGAGCTTATTATTAGCTGCACGTTCTATTTCTTGCTATAAAACAAGAAAAAAGCAGCAAGAATACTTTTGCATAAATATTCACATAGCTTAGTTAACTATGAAAAAAAAATCATAGTTAGGAAAAAATATTTTCCCAGTTAGGCGGATTAAAAAACCTAACTGGGAAACGTTTTTTTGGCTATTACCGTATGAATATACAGCATAAAAATACAGACAAATTACTAAGCTTCTATTTCTTTCACCAAACCTTCCACATAGCGGCAAAGAATATTGATACCCTTCACATTCTCGCCGCCCTCAGGAATAATAATGTCGGCATAGCGCTTGGTAGGTTCAATAAACTGCTCGTGCATGGGCTTGAGCACTTTCAGATAGCGGTCTACCACCATAGAGACCGTTCGTCCGCGGTCGATAGTATCGCGCTGAATGTTTCTGATCAGCCGCTCGTCGGGATCGGCATCCACAAAAACCTTTAGATCCATCAAATCGCGTAACTTCTTGTTGAGCAGCGTCATAATACCCTCTATGATAATGACAGGCTTGGGCTCTACATGTATCGTCTCTGCCTCACGGTTACACTTGAGGTAACTGTAGGTAGGCTGCTCGATAGCCTTTCCGTTACGCAAATCGTTGAGTTGCTTGTGCAACAACTTCCAGTCGAAAGCATCAGGATGGTCGAAGTTGATGGCATGACGCTCTTCGTCTGTCATGCCCGTTGTGTCGTTATAGTAAGAGTCAAGAGGCACTACAGCCACAAAGTGAGGAGGCAAAGCCTCAACAATTTTTCTCACTACCGTGGTTTTGCCCGAGCCGGTTCCTCCGGCTATACCGATGATGGTTATTTTGTCTTTATCCATAGTTTTATTTTTTATTGAACTTTACCAGGTTCTGAAGTTATAGAAGTTAAAAGAGCTACTCTTTGGTAGCACATACACTTAGAGCACATCTTCGAACATTTTGCGATAATATTCAGCCTTCTTTTCCACGGCTAAGGGATAAGCCCTACTACTGCTCGGCATGCGATAGAGTCTGAGAATACGTCCATCGAAACCGAACTCCACATAGCCTCCCATAGGCGGAGTGGCTGTAATGCCGTAATGCTCGGAGAAGATGCGGGTAGCCAACTGTCCTGCAGTAAGCACAGCCCTGCATTGGGGCAATGCTCTGAGCATACCATCAAGGTCGGAGGGCTCCACCACCTGTAGGTCTTTGTCTGAAGCCGTATTCTTGGTACGTATCACCTTCTGAGCCGTGTCGTAGATAGCCACACCTTTCTCCTGCAGAAAGCTCTTCAGTTCTGCCTCACGATAGCGTTTGTTCTCTGCATCGACAAAATGAAGTTTATCTCCGAAGAAGATAAGCCCAAAGATGCGCCACATATCGTTCTGATAGTTAGGATAATACCAAGGAATGCACCAGCGCTTGGGCGAAGGCGGGAAAGTGCCGAGCATCAGCAGATGGGCATTCGATGGCAGCCACGGCTCAAAAGGATGATTTTCTATCATTTTTTACCTTTTTACCTTTTTACTTTTTTACCTTTAAAAAGTTACTTCTTCTCCTTCACGAGATACATCACTACAGGCAAGTGGTCGCTGTAGCCATTGAGCCAGCGTCCGCCTGCTGTGGTACGCAGCGGAGCTCCCTTGTACTGACCTTCCTGCTGGATGAGGTAATCGCGACGGAAGATGTGGCTCTTCCAGTATTTCAGCGAAGAGTAGTCCTTCTTCTTGGCATCCTTGTTGAGCAGATTAGGAGTAATCACTATCTGGTCGAAGAGGTTCCAGTTGCCACTATAGAATAAGGTGCCCTTGCCTTCCTTTGCCAGAACGTTGTACCAGGGGTTGTACATATCGCCAGCTCCCACCTGACTGATTTCGGGCTTAGCCTGCAGATAGACGTGCATGCTCTTGTTCACCGGGTCGTCGTTCATATCGCCCATCACAAAGATTTTCATATCCTGGTTCACATTCAGCAGACTGTCCTTGATCACCTTCACCTGTCGCGCAGCCGACTCACGATAGAAAGGACCAGAGAAACGGCTTGGCCAGTGGCATACTATCACCGCCACATCATCACCAGCCATCTCTCCTCTTACGGTGAGGAAGCCACGGGTGAAGAAGGCGCTGTCCTTTGCCAACTCCTGCACATAAGGTAACAGCTTCACATTCTTCACACTGAAGAGCGAAGGATTATAGAGCAGCGCACAGTCGATGCCTCGACGGTCGGGACCCTCGATATGTACATATTTCATATTGCGGGCCTTAAGAGGTGCCTGGTCTACCAAGGCATCAAGCACTTTATGGTTCTCCACCTCGGAAAGTCCGATGAAGGCACACCCCACATTAGGAAGCACGTCTGTTCCCATATCCGCCAAAGCCTTCGACATATTACGCAACTTATTGGTGTACTTCATGCCGTTCCATCCCTTGTTGGGCAAATACTCGTAATCTTTCTTTCCCTCATCGTGACAGGTATCGAAGAGATTCTCCTGATTGTAAAAACCTACGGCGTAAACCGAGAACTTCTTCTGGGCAGAGGCAGCCAAATTGACTATCAAAAGAGCCGCCAAGAATAGCAAATGTCGTTTCATTATTTATAGTTTTAAAAATTGTTTACTGCAAAAGTAGCTATTAAATTGTAATTATCAGTAAGAAAAGTGGAAAAAGTGAATTTTTAATGAAATTTTAATCAAAAAAACTTTCTTTTTTAAAATTTATTTATTTACTTTGCACTCACATTATATTAATTAAACAATTGACTATGCAACAAAAGGTAAAATTAGCAATGATTGCTCTCTGCTACAGCCCATTGCTCTTCGCTCAGAACGCCACCGAGCAGAAGATAGCAAAGGGATTGGACGAGAATGCATTCACATTCACCGAAGCACAGTTGGGTGAGGATGACGATATGTCACAGAACGTCACCATTCTGAATTCTAACTCAAATGTTTACGCATCAGAGGCAGGCTATCTGTTCTCGCCAGTGCGTTTCCGTTATCGTGCCTTCAATCAGAAGTACAATGATGTGTACATCAATGGTGCTCCCATGAACGACATGGAGTCTGGTCAGTTCCGCTTCTCAAACATCGGAGGTCTGAACCGATTCTCAAGAAACGTTGACTTTGCCTTGCCTTTCGAGGGCAACAACTACTCCATGACAGGTATGGGAGGAAGCAACAACTATGACTTCCGTGCCGGAAGCATGCAGACAGGCCACTATGCTTCTGTGGGAGTTGCCAACCGCAACTACACGCTTCGTGGTCTTTATACCTATAGCAGTGGATTCAACGACAAGGGATGGGCCATCTCAGCGGGTCTTACCTATCGTTGGGCAAACCGCGGTTATGTAGAGGGAACCTTCTACAATGCGCTGTCTTACTACTTCGGTGTGCAGAAGAAGTGGGACAACGGTCACTCCCTGAGCTTCACCACATGGGGCAATCCTACAGAGCGCTCTACACAGGGTGCAGCAACCGACGAGACTTACTGGCTCGCCAACGACTACTATTACAACCCATACTGGGGCTACTACAATGGCCACAAGCGCAACTCACGCGTTGTGAACGACTTTGCGCCATCAGCTATCGCCACATGGGACTGGAATATCAACGATAAGATGAAGCTCACCACCTCTGTCTTTGGCAAGTACTCTATGTATAAGAGCACCAAGCTCAACTACGCCAACGCTGAGAACCCACAGCCAGACTACTGGAAGAACCTGCCAAGTAGCTACTACGACATCTGGAATGCTGACGCGCTGGGCAACAACTCGTCTACACTCCAGAGCTGGTACAACTCTTACAACTACTGGACAGCAAGCAAGGCCAACCGCCAGATTGACTGGGATCGCCTCTATTATGCCAACACTCAGGCTGCCAACCAGGGCCATGATGCACTCTACTTCATCCAGGCCAAGCACAGCGACAACCTGATGTTCAACATGGCTTCCACCCTGTCGGCTAAGGTTACCAAGCGCTCTACACTCGTAGGCGGACTGGTATTGGGCAGCAACAGCAACCGTCACTATCAGACCATGGACGACTTGCTGGGTGCTTCCTTCTTCCACAACATCAACACTTATGCGCTCGGCACCTATCCTGCCAGCGACCCAAGAGTACAATACGACCTCAACACAGCAGGACCCAACAACCTCGGCTCTCTCGTTTACGAAGGCGACAAGTTTGGTTACGACTATAAGATAGAGGTAATGAAGGGCTTGCTCTGGACTTCCTACACTGCTGAGATGGGACGTTTCCAGACCATGATCAGCGCTAAGCTCGGACAGACCAATATGCGTCGCCATGGATATATGCGCAATGGTATGGCCCCCAACAACTCTGAGGGCAATAGCCGCATCGCACGTTTCGGCGAGGGCGGTGCCAAGGGTAGCATCAACTTCGATGCCGGCAAGGGTCATGTATTCAAGATTGGTGTAGGTTACGAGTGGCGTCCACCAATGGCCAACACAGCATTCATCTCTCCTGAGATCTGCAACGACTACGTTCTCAACCTTGGCGACGAGCATGTCTTCAGCAGCGAGTTCTGCTATCAGTATCAGAATGCCTGGGTACACGCCAACGTCAACGCATACTATAGCCGCCTCGACCACGTCACAGAGTGGCAGAACTTCTACAACGATGACGAGAACTCTTTCACCTACCTCAGCATGACAGGATTGGAGAAAGAATACTATGGTATCGAGGCAGGTCTCGACTTCAAGGTGGCTTCTTTCCTTAACTTCAAGGCCATCGGAACCATCAGCGACGCCAAGAACATCAACAATGCCAACGTGAACTACATGCTCTCCAAGTCGGCAGAGGTGGTTAAGGACTACGCATATATTAAGGACATGCGCGAAAGCGGAACTCCTCTTACTATCGGTAGCCTTGCACTCGACTTCCATAAGAGCGGATGGTTCATCAACCTCAATGCCAACTGGTACGACCGCATCTATTTGTCATACTCACCAAGCTATCGCTACAAGTCTTCTCTGAAGAACCGCGACATGCTCTTCAACGACGAGCCTCTCCCTGGTTCTGTTGACCAGGCCAAGGGACACGGCGGATGGATGGTAGACGGAAGCATCGGCAAGAGTATCCGCCTCAAGCACGGTAGTCTGAACTTCAACCTCATGGTAACCAACATCCTCAACAACCGCAAGATTGTTTCAGGTGGTTACGAGCAGAGCCGAAGCGACTATACCCTCAACAAGGAAAACGAGGCCAAGGATCGCGTCTACAAGTTCTCTAAGAACCCTAAGAAGTATTACGTATTCGGAACCAACGGAATGTTCCAGGTATCATACAGATTCTAAAAGAAGAGAAAGATATGAAAAAGTTAAAATATATCGCAATGGCATTTGCTGCCCTGCTCTTGGCTTCATGCATGGGCGACGGTTATGCTGATTCCGTGGGAGAAAAGGATTATACCGGCCCTGCCATCGGCAACAACAAACTGGAGGCTACCAATGTCATCACCATCTCCGAACTGAAGGAGAAATATGCCACACAGATAGAACGCGGCCTGTACAAGCAGGTGGACGAGGATATCAAGATATTGGGTATCGTCACAGGTAACGACCTCGGAGGCAACCTCTACAACCAGATTTGCCTGCAGGACAAGACAGGCGGTATCTTGGTTTGCATCGGCAAGAGCGGACTCTATGGCGAACTGCCTGTAGGTCAGCAAGTGCTTATCGACTGCAAGGGCCTCTACATCGGTGGCTACGGCAAGCAGGCTGAGTTGGGCGGTGTCTATACCAACACCAACAAGGGCTCACAGTCTATCGGTAAGGTAGACCGCTACGTATGGGAGAAGCACTACAAGATTATCGGTGAGGCCGATGAGGCCAAGGCTGAGGCAATGGTTGAGGTATTCGACCAGACCAAGATCAAGGATGCCGACTATCTGAAGTCTTGCTCAGGCAAGTTGATGAGAATAGAGGGCGTAACCTTCGCCGATGCCGGCAAGAAGGTGTTTGCTGATTCTAAAGACAAAGACAACGCCAACTGCGTAAACCGCGGATTCTCTGGCATCAGCACCAACAATCTGGTGATTCGCACTTCTGCCTACGCCAAGTTTGCTAATGCTCTCCTGCCAGAAGGTATACAGAGTGTTACAGGTATCTTCACACGTTATGCAGGAAAAAACAACGACACATGGCAGATTCTTATCCGTACAATTGACGACGTGCAGTTACTCAAGGGTACAGAGCAATGCCCTTACACCGTGGAGGAAGCTCTCAAGTTGATAAACGACGGAAAGACTACCGATGCTATGGTCTATACAGAAGGCGTCATCTGTTCTGAGCCAAAGGTAAATCTACAGTATGGTAATGCAGAATTCTACATCTCTGTAGACGGCAAGGGTATGAATGCTGACGGAACTGGCGATCCTGCCAAGACCATCAAGGTATTCCGCAACTATTATCTCAACAACGAGAAGTACACCGAAGCCAACAAGGACTTGATCAAGAAGGGACAGAAAGTTGTCATCTGCGGCAAGCTCATACTCTACCAAGGTGTAACTCCGGAAATCGACAGTGGAAACTATATCGTTTCCATCAACTAAAACTAACTCAAGTAGAAAACTATAAAAAGAATAATCAATATGAAAAAGTTCATTTATTCATGCTTGTTCTTGGCTATGGCAGCCATGACATTTAGCAGCTGCGAGGACGTTCCTGCTCCTTACAATATGCCTACAGAGAATGAATCTCAGAAAGTTCAGCCTGCAGGTACAGGTACTGCTGCAGACCCATTCAATGTGGCAGGTGCAGTAAAGTACATCGAAGATGGTGGAAGCGAATCTGAGTTGAAATACGTTAAAGGTAAAGTTGTTTCTGTAGAACAGGGCAGTTTCGATGCAACCTACGGTAGCTTGAAATATTACATTTCAGACGACGGTACTCCTACCAACCAGTTCTATGTTTACAATGGCTATGCTGGTCCTAACCGCACTAAGTTCTCTGGCGAAGACGCTCTCAAGGCGGGCGACGAAGTTGTTATCTGCGGTAACCTTGTCGTATATAGCGGAACCAAAGAGTTTCAGACAGGCAACTACATTGTATCTCTTAATGGCGAAGGTGGAACAACCACTCCTGATACTCCAGCTGATGGTTACATCAACGAGACATTCAGCAAGAGCTTCGGTACATTTACCTTGAAGACCATTAAGGGTACTCCATGGATCATTGATTCTTATGGCTATGCTAAGGCTACTGGTTATGAGAACGTAAGTAAGGTAACAACGCCTTCAGAGAGCTATCTCGTTTCAAAAGCTATTGACCTCTCTACTTCAAAGGGCGCAACATTGAAATTCTCTTATATCTTGCGTTATGCAACCTTCAATGGTGTTCCTACAGAAGGCGTGAAGAACCAGGTGCTCATTACAGATAACTACACTGGCGATCCTACAACAACAAAATGGACCGATATCACAGGTACTTTGACAGAAGGAACAGACTGGAAGACTTGGTCTACATATACCTTCGATCTCGCTCCTTATAAAGGAAAGAAAAACATCGTTATCGCTTTCTACTATGCTTGTGAGGCTAAATCAGCTACATGGCAGATAAAAGAATTGTCAGTTAAGGAAGGTGCTCCTACAGTAGAGCCTGAGACTCCAGATACACCTTCTACAACCGAAGGTATCTCAGTAAATGGACTTACTGTTACATTGACGAATAGTGGAGCCACAGCTGGAGAAAGCTTAAAAGTAGAAGATCTTAGTACATTGAAGTTAGATGCAAACCCAACAGAGTTCACACTCTCTGACGGCACTATTTTCAAATTGGATTCAAATGGCAATAAGACAAAGCCTGCTTACAACGAAAAAGCAAAAGAACTTCGCATTTATGCCAACAACATAATGACCATAACTGGCTCCAAAAACATTGCTAAAATCATCTTGACTTGCACTCATGACAACAACAAGAACACAGACTGTGTTGGTAACGAAACTGCAACCATAAACTTCTCGGGCAAGACTGCAACCTACACCAATGTGTTTACAGGTACAACAGGTGGTGGTGTACAACTTCGCATCAAGTCAATCGAAATTGTTTATGCCAAGTAATCCACTCAATTACAAATAACTTTAACTATCCCCATTGCCTCTCATCAGGCAATGGGGATTTTGTTTTCAGCTATGTTTCTTGTGTTCTGTCAAATTCCTCCAGAAGTTCCTGCTATGCCCATCGCTTGGGCACTTGATGAACACGCGATGGGGAGCTGGTGAACAAGGGACGGGCAACCATTGCCCACGCGACGGGCAGCGTATGCCCAAACAAATGATTACTACTTGGGCAACACATCTATGAAAATAAAAAAAAGAGCGAAAGGTATAAAAACAGGTAGAAAGATTTGGAGGAAAGGAAAAAAAGTCGTAACTTTGCACCCTGTTAAGTCAAAAGGCTATAATGGGCATGCACCGAAAGGACATGAAATGATGGAAGAAACATCCCCATGACGTCTAATTTCAATAACCCAAATAAAAGTAAAAACAAAATGAAAAAAGGTATTCATCCAGAGAACTATCGTCCAGTAGTATTCAAGGATATGTCTAATGGCGACATGTTCCTCTCACAGTCAACTTGCAAGACCAACGACACTGTTGAGTTCGAAGGCGAGACTTACCCAGTAGTAAAGATTGAAATCTCAAGCACCTCTCACCCATTCTATACAGGTAAGAGCAAGCTCGTTGATACTGCAGGTCGCGTTGACCGCTTCATGAACCGTTACGGCAAGTTGAAGAAGTAATATACCTTTTTATATATAAGGATATATTATCAATACGAGATAGAAGGTGCGTTCTAACGTAGTTGCATATGCGTTAGTGCGCACCTTTTACCTTTTCTTTATCACCCCACTCTTTCTTATTTAAGATTATTCCTTACAATTTATTATTTATCATCTGACATTCTAAGGTATGAAACAAATCAAGATTTATTTATTCGCTCTCCTCGCTGTGCTCTCTATGGCAGCCTGCGGAAGCAGCGACGACGGAGACGGAAATGGTTCGAATGAAATCAACACCAACAAGAACGAGGTAACAACCGACAAGGCTGTCACTCGACTGGAGTTTCCTAAACTGAAAGGCGGAAACAGCATTATCCGTGTTTATCGTGACGGTAACAGCAAACAATACGACCCAGACAACGTAAACTATGCAGTAGAATGGGATTGCGACAAGAAATCGCAGCGCTGGTCTTGCTACATCATCACCAAAAACAACAGAGCCAAGAATACAGATCGCTATAAAAGTGAAAGCAACCAATACCCCAATGATCCAGAGTTGGCTGCTTCAAACAGATGGGAGAAAGACTACATCTACAGATCAGGCTTTGACCACGGACACATCTGCAACTCACAAGACCGTCTGTACAGTTTCAATGCCAACTATCAAACTTTCTTCCTTACCAATATGCAGCCACAATATAGCGTCTTCAATGGAAGTCATCCAGACCATAAGTATAAAGGGCTTTGGATCAAAATGGAGAACTATCTGAACGGATTCAAACTCAATGACACAGACACCATGTACGTATGCAAGGGTGGTACCATTGACAAAGAAGAAAATATCTTGATGCGTATTCAAAACAAACTGATTGTCCCTAAGTATTTCTTTGTGGCTGTCCTCGTCAAGAAGATGGTCAAGGGACAGGCTTACTACAAGTCTATCGGTATGTGGTTCCCTCACACCAATGTATATCATGGAGACGACAAACTGTCTGATTACACCATGAGCATCAAGGATTTGGAAGCAAAGACTGGTATAGACTTTTTCTGCAATCTTCCCGACGATATCGAGCGGGATGTTGAAAGCAAAAAAATACTTAGCGACTGGGGAAGTATAGAAAAATAAGAAGTTAATGGATAACAGCCATTTAGCTTGGATTTCCTATACACAAGTAATACTTCAGTAAGACAAAAAAGAAATCGCATGTTTCAAAAGTTCATTACAGAACTGTCGAAACATGCGATTTTTTATTTGGCAACTTTGTATTTATCGTAACATCCTTCGTTATCTCCGATTATTCAGTCGAGGAGAGTCTGCCTTGAGAGGCTTGATAGTCGCACCCATGCCAAACGAAGAAGAACTCTTTACTGTCTTCTCGCTTGCCTTAGAAGAACCGAAGGCCTTGGCTTGACTGGTCTGGTTGATACGCTTTAAGTCAATATAAATCACATCACCCTTCACCTTACCAGTACCTATCATGTAGCCCCAGAAAGTATCCACGTCATATCCCTTTTCTGCCCCTAAGTGGAAGCCAGCTTGTGAAGAGCCATGGTCCATGACAAACGTAGCCCCAGAGTTCTTATACTGGATATAAATATCGTAATTATCATCAATATACCATTTAAACTCCAAGGTCTGTTGATCCGCTACAGAACCATCATCGTTATACTTATAGTCAGTCTCCACGCCCTCTCCACTCAAAGCATCACGAGTGTTAGCATATTGGAAGAACTTCATATCGGCATAGAACTCATTAGTCTGTCGTGACTGCCCATCATCTGAAAGATAAGAATAGGTTACTGGTCCATACCATTCGCCTGTAAGCAACTGTGCCATATCAACAAGGTCATTATTCTGCGAACCTCCTTGCCAACCATTATTCCAATCATTGTTGTTCCATCCCCAGTCGTCATAATGATCGTACCAACCATAAGGATCATACCAATAATCATCACCATCGCAGCTGGTCATTGTAAGCGACATGGCAGCTATCACAGCCATTGTCAGCAAAGAATATACTTTTTCCATATCAATAGTAGTTTAATCAGAATTTATTTGTTTTCCGGAAAGAATCGCTTCGGCAGCATGGTGCTGTCGTTCTGCTCCTGAGCACTCTCCTGCTGTTCTTCCTTATTATTACTGCGTGTCTTGGCGTAGCCATAATAGCCCCAAGAGTCGTACCAGCCCTCGGAACCATACCAGTAATAATTGTCCCAGTCGGGCATATTGACCTTGACGAACTGGAAGCTGATCCATCTGTTCGTACTGTTGAAATCGATATCGCCATAGAAGTAACCATTGTCGTCAAGATGATAGTTACGAATGACAGCCTTTTCTTGAGTATCAAGGAAATTGATATAAATGGTCGTGCCACTCACGCGCCAGGTGATGCGGTTGGCTACATAGTCCCAGGGCGCATTGCTATAATAGTCTATCCAGTAGCCATCACCAGAATCATACCCCGAATTGAAGGTTACCTCAGACATGTTTGACTGATAATAACGTCCTTGATAATCCAGCTGCGTCTGCATATATCCCTTCCAATTTCCATTGAGAGCATAAGCAATATCTGCATCCTCATCACATGAAGTGAGCGAGAGTATCATGACTGCCATGAATATCATTGAGAAGTAATAAGTAATCTTTTTCATATCGCTTTTGTTTATAAGTTAATATTTTCGTTAAATTCTGGTGCAAAGATACCTTATTCTTTTCTTAGGGCAAAGGGAATAGTAGATTATTTTAAGGAAAAATCCCTATTAGAAAGCGGATTTTCCCTAAAATGTTTGGGAATGTCAAGTTTAATGCCTAACTTTGTAGCAAACTTTATCAAAAAACAGCATGAAACGCTTACATTTTTTAATTATACTATCATTTATAACAATCTTTTCATCAGCAGAACCCTATTGCGATGTCAGAAAGTTTTCAATCCTCGATGGACTTGCCGCCAACTCCATTTCCGATTTGGCACAAGGCTACGACAATATGATGTGGTTTGGCACCTGGAATGGTCTGTCCTATTACGACGGCTATCATTTCAAGACATTCCGTGACGAGCCCGACGACATCGACAACATGAGTACCAACCGCATACTCTCCATCTTCCCAAACCCAGACAACAATGTATGGGTAGTAACCTTCGATCGCAAGCTATACATCTTCGATACAGAGCAATGCCAGTTTATCAAGGTTGGCACGATGCTCTGCAAGCGTTTCGGCATCCATTTGGAGTCGAGCGAGATATATCCACTCGCCAATGGACACACCTGGATTACGACTCACAAACAGAACTTCCTGATTCGTGTAGGTCAAGGAAAGGACATAGAGAGCATGAAGCCCGAGCTCATCAAGGTGGGCGAAAAAGGACTGCGAAGCGGCAACGTATGGTTTATCAAGCAAGACAAGCGAGGCCGTGAATGGATTCTCACCGACAAGGGAACATTCATCTACGGCAAGAACTTCCATACCTCTACGCCCTTCAAGTGGTTCAGAGAAGTGGGCAACACCATCTTCCTCGCCACGACTGATGGCAAGGTGGCAGTCTACGACAAGCAGAACCATCTCTCCTGGATTCCCATGCCAGCAGGCGTCACTCGCATCAACGAGCTGAAGAATACTGGTTATCAGTTGATTATCGCTACCAACATAGGACTCGTAGTGTACAATCCACGCACATTCAAGACCGACGTCATCAGTGTACAGAACCCCAACCAGCCCGTAGCAGAAGTGAAGAAAGCCTACGTAGACAGACACAACATGGTATGGGCATTTACCGAAGGACAGGGCGTGACCGTCATCAATCCTAAAACCATGTCAGCTAATTGGCTCTACGCTGATGCCCCTACCCCTGCCGACCGCACCATGAGTGACAACTTCTTCATCATGGAAGACGAACACGGCACTTTGTGGACTATCCCTAACTATGGCACCTTCAGCTACTTCGATCGTAAGACAGGGAAACTCGTACCCTATATGCTGAGAAGCAACTCTGCAGGTAATTTCTATGTACCTCGCATTTCTAAATTCGTTGTTTCAGACCAAGGCATACTTTGGTTGACGGGTGTACACGACTTGACTCAGGTAAACTTCAAATTCCACAACTACTCCATGATCAAACTCGATGAAGGAGAATCGGAAGTAAGAGCCATGGCTTACACTAACAACGGATTCCACTGGGATGGTTTCAAGTCGGGACACCTCAAGATCAGCGACAGCCACTTCAAAAAGATTGGTTATCTGCAGTCAAACGGACAGATCAGCCAGAAGCAGACACCCTTCTCACGCTCAGGTATTTATGCCATCTATCAAGACATAAAGAAAAGAATGTGGATAGGCACAGACGGCGACGGACTGTATCTGTATGACCGAAACACCATGCGCCATTTCCGCTACAATGCATCCGACAGAAATTCCCTCCCGGGCGACAGCATCTATGATGTGGTGAGCGACCGACAGGGCAACATCTGGGTAGCCACATACGGAGGAGGCTTGGCACTTATGCGTGAAGACCCACAGGGCAACATCACATTCCTTACTTCTCGTAACGGACTGAGATGGCCAAAGGAACATTACAGTAAAGTACGTAGAATCACCTGTACCGCCAGTGGCGAAATGCTCATCGGAACCACAGGCGGCCTCGTCACCTTCAAGGAAGAAAAGCACCCTTCCAAAAACATACAATTCCACACCACTTCCTACAGGGAGAACGACACAACATCGCTCACCGCATCAGACATCAACTACATCCTGATGCGTTCCAACGGCGACACCTATGTATCGAGCATCGGAGGAACCCTCGACAAGATAACAAGCGAAAACCTGCTGCAGGACAATCTGAAGGTGAGATACTGCAATTTCATCAATACCAGCGAGGGAAATGTGCAGAGCATGATAGAGGACAACAGTGGCAACATCTGGCTCATCAGGGAGTCGAGTGTCGATAAATACAACCCCAAGACAAGGAAGCTGACCGTCTTCGGTCCCAACGACTTCGACCTCAACATGACCTTCTCGGAGGCACGCCCCATTCACGACCCTGTAACCGACAACATCACAGTGGGCACTGCTACGGGCAGCCTGACGTTCAACCCCGCGAGACTGAAGCAGACCGACTATCAGCCCCGCATTATCTTCACTGAGCTGCACTACAACGGAAGCAACGAGAACATACCTATCCTGCACCAGAAGAAGATAGTCATCCCAGCCAACAAACGCAACCTGTCCATCAGCTTTGCCGCACTCGACTATACACGCAAGTACCAGCAGTACTATAAATACCGCATCGACGGACATACCCCCGAAGGCGTATGGATCGACCTTCGAGGACAGAACCGCATCGGCTTCAACCGAATCTCGCATGGCAACTATGTACTCAAGGTCATCGCCACCAATACGCATGGCAAATGGAGCAAACACGTGGCTTTGCTGGAACTCGACGTGCAACCGACGTTCTGGGAAAGCATCTGGGGCAAGCTGCTCATCATCCTCATCATTGCCGGTGTTGCGGCTTTGTGTTTCATCACATACAACAAGCAGCAGAAGGAACGCATCAACCACGAGATGAACGAGATGAAAAACAGGTTCTTCAGCAAGGCTTCACACAAGCTTCGCACTCCACTCACGCTCATCGGAGGTCCGATAGACGAGGTGTTAGAGAAGGAGGACAACCTCTCTACCGAGAGCCGCAGCCTGCTGCAGATGGTTCAGCGCAATGCCAAGGAGATGCTCTATATGCTCAACAAGATGCTGAAGTTTGACAACGGAAGCGACTTCTATCTTGACGAAGGAAGCGATCAGGCATTCGTGTCAAGCGAGAACAACGGCAGCATCAGCGACGAGACAGCCAAAGGCTATCTCCAGGAAGTAGAAGAGACAAAAGAGGACGACAAAACTGAACAGGCGGAAAAGGACATCACCATCCTCGTCGTTGAAGACAACCCCGACCTGCGCCAGTTCCTCTTCACAATCCTCAAGACAGACTATAATGTACTGCTTGCCGAAAACGGCAAGGAAGGCTTGGTAATGGCAAGAAACAAGATGCCCGACTTCATCCTTACCGATGTCACCATGCCTGTGATGGACGGTTTCACGATGGTACACTACATCAAGCAGGACACCAACACCGCCCATATTCCTATCATCGTACTGTCGGCTAAAGCCAGTGTGGAAGACCACCTGCGAGGCTTCGAGGAAGGTGTGGACGGTTATCTCACCAAGCCGTTCTCGGCCACCTACCTCAAGGGACGCATCGAGGCTGTCATCAATCAGCGTCATGCCCTGCAGCAAGACATGCTGAAACAGATACAACGAGCCGAGGGTGCCGAATTCCATATCACGCACGAATATCCACAGACAGCATCCGGACAGGGCGACAACAGAAGCCCGGCTACTAATAAGCGCATGACGGAAGAGGACGCTCTGACCGAGAAGATCGTACAGTTCATCAATGAGAACATGAGCAATCCCGACCTCAAAATCGATGACATCGCCGTAGCCATGGGTATGAGCCGCAGCGTGCTCTACGGCAAGATCAAGAATGCTGTGGGCATGAAGCCTATCGACTTCGTACGCCACATCCGCATCATGCGTGCCACCGAGTTGCTCTGCAATACCGACGAAACACTTAGCAGCATCGCCTACTCTTTGGGCTTCAGCGATCCTAAGTATTTCTCGAAGGTATTCAAAAAGGAAATGGGTATCATTCCAAGCGAATATAGAGAAAATTCAAAGTAATAACACTTTTTTATACCTGGTGCACGAAAAAAACGAGAATTTACACCTTGATTCTGTACGAAAGCAGTACCTTTGCACCAGTTCTTAGAAAAGTTAAATGATAGTTTAATTCTTGAATACTCCTTTCCTTCAACAACGAAAGGAATATTCAAAGTGATCCGGGGATTGTGAAATTCCCGGATTTTTTTATAAAAAAATATCAGTAACTATAGACACATATGAAAGAAAAATCGTATCTTTGCACTCGTTAAAGATACGATAACTGAGATTAAAACTATAAAAAGATACATAAAAAGAAAATGAGAACCGTTTACGAATTCTCTGTCAAGGACAGAAAGGGAAAGGACGTTTCCCTCAAGGAGTATGCCAACGAGGTGCTGCTCATCGTCAACACAGCCACGAAGTGTGGCTTCACCCCACAGTATGAGGAACTGGAAAATCTCTATGAGAAATATCACTCACAAGGTTTTGAAATCCTCGATTTCCCTTGCAACCAGTTTGGTCAGCAGGCACCCGGTACCGACGAGAGTATTCATCAATTCTGCAAGCTTACTTACGGCACAGAGTTTTCACGCTTCAAGAAGATAAAGGTAAACGGTGATGACGCCGCTCCTCTTTACAAGTTCCTCAAGGAGGTGAAGGGTTTCGCTGGCTGGGACGAGTCACACCCTCTCTACCCTGTCCTCGACAAGATGCTGAGCGAGGCCGACCCCAACTACAAGGAGAGTGCCGACATCAAGTGGAACTTCACAAAGTTCCTCATCAACAAGAAAGGTCAGGTTGTTGCCCGCTTTGAGCCTACCGAGAAGTTTGAGAATATCGCCAAGCAAATAGAGGAACTTCTGAATTCATAAGAATCAACGAATATGTGCAATATCGCTACTTTCTGATATCGCCATCATCGTTTGTAGGAATCTATCCCTCAAACATCAAAAAAGCCAAATGTTTTACTTGCATGAAACATTTGGCTTTTCTATTTACACATCTCTTGCCACATGGCTGTCAATACAGAAGAATCACACCACAGAATTTACAGACCTCATTTGGATATATATTTCCTACCATTGCAGATGACAAGACCATGATAGCTATCATCCACACGCTGTCCGTTCATATTGTATATCGCAGCTTTCGCGGGCTGCGGCTTTGACGTAACTATTGCACTGATGCCTGTGAGCACTTTCTGTGTGATATCTTCGAAACGGCCATTTTTCTTCTCCTTATGCTCACTCTTTGGAGCTTGATAGAAGCGATAATAGGTGTCGCGAGACACATTCAAGATATCCTCCGTCTGCGTTTCCTGATCACCATAGCTGAAGATGATATTGGTTCCATAAGGCAAAGAAATATGATAGAAGAGTTTGCCACCTATCATCCTGGTATCGGTCAGTTGATTGCCTGGCCATCCTCCGTTGTTTCCTTCACCCCAAGCAAAGAGGTAAGGCACACGATCCTCGTCGCAAGTCACATAGATGTTCATCTTGTCAGAAGGAGCCTCGCCACCACCCCATTGCTCAACAAGCCATGTGGCCTTTTGGCGCATATAGTTCTTAAACACGGCAGCCTTGGCCAGTTCATCTTGGTTCTTGGCGACATTGCTGCTATTCTTCCAACATAGATAGTCGTTAGCTGCAGCATCGGAAATCTTTGCCGCCACACCATCAATATAAGCGTTCATCTCTGCATATTGATTGGCATAAAACTCCTGCCATACCTCCTTCACCTTGTCGCGGAAGTGCTTAAAATTCCAGGCACGATCAATGATAAACTGCTCAAACTTATCTCCCTGGAAGATAAAATGACGGAAATTGGTTTCATTATAAGCATTACCAAAGTCCCATACAGGGCCAAAAGTCCACTTGGTATCTGCACCTTGTTCCTTGTAGAGATAGCAACTGCCATGAAATCCCTCCTCATCTTGCAACAGCTCACGCACGATATACACCTTTGCCAAAGACTCGATGTCTACATACTTTTCCCATTCCGTATCGTTTTCATTATTGCTACAGATAGCCTTGGCGATGGCATTCCACTGTGTCTGCAAATAGTTCTCTTGCTCTGCGGAGAGCGCCTCTGGGGTATGATAAGTAAGCACCATGTTCTGGCTGCCCAACTTCACATTGATATGAGGATCTGTATCATAATTGTCTATCTCCACGAGCCATCCGCCCGTGATAGCCTCAGGATCAGTCGCCTTGTCAGCCTGCTCTACGATGTTAACTCGTTTTTTATCAACACGTATCTTTTCGGTTACGAAATACAAGCCCTGATATTTTCCATTGAGCACCAATTCAACAGGTTGTGAATCTGTGGTATAAGGCAAGCCCACACGACGGCTCAATTCATAGCCTACCAGATTGCGGAGAAAACCCAAATCATCATCGGCACCAGCCATGAGCAAGAAGTGCTTGCTCTTCACCATACCCACAGGGTTCACCTTACTATCAAACTTCAAGCGATAAGGTTTCTTGTCAAACCCTTTCCACGTCCAGTTACCACGTCCTTTAATTATCAAGGTTTCTGGTTTATCTGCAGAAGCCATATTCTCATACCCCTCCAATCCCAAGGCATCAATATAGGCCGTGGCTGACACATAAGTTTCTTTGGAAGTGATAGGCTGTGCATCCTGAGTGTTAACATACATGACGGGTAAAGTCCCCGATGGTTTCAAAGCTGACGTCATGGTTGGATCTGTTGCGGCATGGACAGCAGACAGACTGCCCAAGTTGCACATCACAACGAGCAGCAATAACAGTATTTTTTCTTTACTAAACATAAATATAAGTCTAATGATTCAAAATTTCAAGTTATAACAAGTTATTAGAAGCAGAAAGAGAAGGCGCATCATTGCCTGATGAAGTTGCGCCTTCTCTCACATATATATATTGAAAAATCAGCATAAGCACACTTACGCCTTGGCCTACATCTCTACCTGTGGCACATCCTTGAGGAATTTTCCTATTTCTTCATCGCTGACAGAATAGTTTTGCAAGTCACCATTGATATAGCTGTCGTATGAAGGCATATCGATGAGACCATGACCAGACAGACAGAAGAGGATGACCTTCTCCTCGTCCTTCTCCTTCGCCTTGAGCGCCTCACGGATAGTGGCAGCGATGGCATGACAGCTCTCAGGAGCAGGAATGATTCCCTCGGTACGGGCAAAGAGCATACCAGCCTGGAACGACTCCAACTGAGGAATGTCCACACCGTGCAGATAACCATCCTTGAGCAACTGCGAGATGATCATACCGGCACCATGATAACGCAGACCACCAGCATGAATGTTGGCAGGCTTGAAGTCATGACCCAGGGTGAACATCGGCAGCAGCGGAGTGTAGCCAGCCTCATCGCCGAAGTCGTATTCGAACTTACCCCTTGTCAGCTTAGGACAGCTCTCTGGCTCGGCTGCGATAAACTCAGTGTTCTTCTCTCCGCTCAGATTATGACGCATGAATGGGAAAGCCAGTCCGCCGAAATTGCTTCCACCACCGAAGCAGGCAATCACCTGATCGGGATATTCGCCAGCCATCTGCATCTGCTTTTCTGCCTCCAGTCCGATGATCGTCTGATGCAGAGCCACATGGTTGAGCACCGAACCCAGTGTGTACTTACAGCCCGGAGTGGTAGTAGCCAGTTCGACGGCCTCGCTGATAGCAGTACCGAGTGAACCAGGATGATTAGGGTCGCGTGTGATGATGTTCTTTCCGGCACGTGTACTCATTGATGGAGAACCCTCCACAGTAGCGCCAAAGGTACGCATGATGCTGGAGCGATAAGGTTTCTGACGCATGGTAATCTTCACCTGATACACAGCCGCCTCCAGTCCGTAGAGTTTGGCTGCATACGACAAGGCTGCGCCCCACTGTCCTGCACCCGTCTCGGTGGTGACATTGGTGTCGCCCTCCTGCTTGCAGTAGTAACACTGTGGCAAGGCCGAATTAATCTTATGAGAGCCTAAAGGATTGACACTCTCGTTCTTGAAATAGATGTGGGCAGTAGTACCCAGTGCCTCCTCCAGACCGTAGGCACGAACCAGCGGAGTGGAACGATAGAAGGTGTACTTCTCCTGCACGTCCTCAGGGATGTCGATCCAGGCATGTTCTGTATCGAGCTCCTGCTTGGCACACTCCAGGTTGAACACTTGCGACAAGTCCTCAGCCGTCATGGGCTTGTGAGTCTGCGGATTAAGTGGTGGCAATGGCTTGTTGGGCATTTCTGCCTGAATGTTGTACCACTGTGTAGGAATGTCTTTTTCCTGTAGGATGAACTTTTTCTGTCTCATAATTTTTAAGTTGATATTGATTGTGATTGTTATTGTTATTCTTAGTCTTACACTTTATCTTATTCTTGTATTCTTGATTTTACTTTTGTATTTCCTGGAGAATGGCGACAGCTTGTTCCACACTCGTGATGCGGGCGATACGAAGGAATCGCTTGTTGTTCTTCTCTTTCAACGCACATTGCTGTACGTGGCAAGTGGCATAGTTGAGAACCTTCGAGAACATCGTGCTGCGATAGAACGGACTCTGCACGTTGCTTACAAACTGCATTTGCATAGTACCCTGTTTGAGCATGATCTTCTCGCAGCCCAAGCGTTTGCCGAGGCGTCGCAAGCTCACCACGTGCATCAGTTCCTCACCCTCACGGGGCACAGGTCCAAAGCGGTCGATGATTCGCTTTCGGTAAGCAGCCAGGTCGTCGTCATTCTCTATGCGGTCCAGTTCCCTGTAGAGCAGCATTCGCTCGCTGCTTCCCGGCACATAGGTATCGGGGAAATACATCTCTAAGTCGCTCTCGATAGAACAGTCGTCCACGAAGTCGTCACCCGTGAGCTGCTGTCCCTCATCCATCTCCTCCTGATATAGGTCGCCAAACTCCTCATTCTTCAGTTCGGTGACAGCCTGCGACAGGATCTTCTGATAGGTTTCATACCCCAGGTCTTCCATGAATCCGCTCTGCTCCGAGCCAAGCAGGTTTCCAGCCCCGCGAATGTCGAGGTCCTGCATGGCGAGGTTGAACCCGCTTCCCAGATCGCAGAAGGTCTCCAACGCCTCCAGTCGGCGGCGAGCATCGAGTGTCAGTGTACTCTTCGGCGGAGCCACAAGATAACAGAAAGCCTTCTTGTTGCTACGCCCCACCCTGCCTCTCATTTGGTGCAGGTCGCTAAGACCGAAGTGATGGGCATTGATGATGATGATGGTATTGGCGTTCGATATGTCGATACCGTTCTCCACAATGGTTGTCGAGAGCAGCACATCGTAGTCGTAGTTCATGAATCCCATAATGACCTTCTCCAGTTCCTCGGGCTTCATCTGCCCGTGTCCTATCGCCACGCGGCAGTCGGGCACGTACTTTTCTATCATCAGTTTCAACTCCATGAGCTTCGATATACGGTCGACGACGACATACGCCTGTCCGTTACGGCTCATCTCGAAGTTGATGGCATCTGCCATGGTATCACCGCTGAAGGTCACCACCTCCGTTTGTATCGGGTATCGGTTGGGCGGCGGCGTGCGCATAATGCTCATGTCGCGTGCACCCATCAGCGAGAACTGCAGAGTGCGGGGAATAGGTGTGGCACTCATCGTCAGCGTGTCGACATTCACCTTCAGCTGGCGCAGCTTCTCCTTGGTGCTGACGCCGAACTTCTGTTCCTCGTCGATGATGAGCAGACCGAGGTCATGCCATTTCACTGTCTTTGAAATCAGCTTGTGCGTCCCCACTACGATGTCTGTCCTGCCCTCCTTGAGGTCTTCCAGCAACTGTCTGGTCTCCTTGGCGGAGCGTGCCCTACTCAGGTAGTCCACCTTTACCGGCATTCCCTCCAGTCGGTTTCTGAAAGTCTGGTAGTGCTGAAAAGCCAGCACCGTGGTAGGCACCAGCACAGCCACCTGCTTGCTGTCGCATGCCGCCTTGAAGGCTGCGCGTATCGCCACCTCCGTCTTTCCGAAGCCCACATCGCCGCACACCAGTCGGTCCATGGGTCGTGCGCTCTCCATGTCGGCCTTTACGTCCATGGTGGCTTTGTTCTGGTCGGGCGTGTCCTCGTATAGGAACGAGGCCTCCAGCTCATGTTGCAGATAGGAGTCGGCGCTGAAGGCGAATCCCTTCTCCTTACGGCGGCGGGCATAGAGTTTAATCAGGTCGCGCGCGATGTCCTTGATGCGCTTCTTCGCCTTCTCCTTCAGTCGGTCCCAGGCACCCGTGCCGAGGGTCGACAGTCGGGGCGGCTCGCCCGTATCGCCGCTGCGGTATTTGCTGATCTTATAGAGCGAGTGGATGGATACATCCACCTTGTCGTTGTTCGTGTAGACGATGCGTATCATCTCTTGATAGCTGTTTCCCACCGGCACACGCACCAGTCCGCCAAACTTTCCGATGCCGAAATCCACGTGCACGATATAGTCGCCCGGCTCCATCTCCTGCAACTCCTTCATCGTGAGCGCCATCTTGCCGGCACGTGCTGAGTCCGAACGCAGACTGTACTTATGGAATCGGTCGAAGATCTGATGGTCGGTAAAGAAACAGCATTTCTTGTCGTTGTCGATGAAGCCTTCGTGCAGGGTCTTGTCCACGGGCACAAACCTCACCTGATAACGCTTCAGTTCCTCACTCTCAAAAATATCCTTGAGTCGCTGTTGCTGCTTGCTGCTGTCGGCCAATATATATAAGGTGTACTGCTGCAGAAGATAGTCTTCCATCATCTGGCCTATCAGGTCGAAATTCTTATGGAACAGGGGCTGAGGCACGATATGGAACGGCACCACGTCGGCAGCCTCCTCTGTCTTGCGCTCCGCCACACCCTGTTCGGCGATGCCAAACTCTATGCGCTGGCGCTCCGCCACACCCTGCTGAAACTGCAGGGCCGATGACAGGTTCAGCTCTTTCTTCATGGCGCGTCTTATCCGTTCTGCCTCCACCTCGGTGGCTCCCTCCATCTGTTCCACCATGCTCTGCGAGGAGAAGCCCTCCTTGTATATCTGGTCTATACGGTCATAGACGAACGTAAAGTCCTTCATCGCCACCACAGCCCGCTTGTCGAGGAAATGTAGGAAGGGCAGTTTCTCACCCTCAGCAAGCGAGAGTTCGGGCACAATCTCCACACTCTCACGCCGGTCGCGCGACAACTGGTCCTCAATGCTGAAAGTACGTATGGTGTCTATCTCGTCACCGAAGAAGTCGATGCGGAAAGGAAACTCGCAACTATAGGAATAAATATCGAGAATGCTGCCTCGAATGGCAAACTGACCAGGCTCGTAGACATAATCTGTCTCCATGAAGTCGAAGTCGCGCAGTTGATGCGAGATATCCATCAGCGACACCTGGTCTCCCACTGCGAGTTTAATGATACGCTCGTCGAGATTCTTCTTCGACACCACCATCTCTGCCAGAGCATCGGGGTAAGTAACGACATAGAGTGGCTGCGAGGATGCCAGTCGTGCCAGCACCTCGGTACGCAATATCTCGTTGGCAGCATCCTTCTGTCCGTATTTCACAGCACGCCTGTAAGTAGAAGGAAAGAAGAAAGCCTGATCCTGACCCAGTATCTGCACCAGGTCGTGATAGAAATAGCCCGCCTCGTCGGCATCATTGAGCACGAAGAGCACCGGGCGAGCCAACCGCTCTTTGACAGCGGCAAAAAACAAAGGCGCAGAAGAACACACCAATCCACTGAGGAAAACGGTCTTCTGCGTTTTTCTATCCAATAATTTCAAGAGCGCCTTCGCCTGGGGCGACCGCTCAAAAATATGTACGATTTCCTGTATTTCCACTTCTCTTCAGTCTTCGCCTCCTACACCTTCTTGGGATATTTCTTAAACCATCCATCCCAGCGCAGGCGCATCACACCAAAGAAAGCCTCACCAAAGATCCCACCGCTCATCTTACTCGTACCCTCACGTCGGTTGACGAAGATTACGGGCACTTCCTTGATCTTGAAGCCAATCTTGTGGGCAGTGTATTTCATCTCTATCTGGAAGGCATAACCCTTGAAACGGATCTCGTCAAGATTTATGGTTTCCAGCACCTTGCGGCGATAACATACGAAACCTGCCGTAGTATCATTCACCTTGAATCCCGTGACCATTCTCACATACTTCGAGGCGAAATAGCTCATCAGCACACGACCAATAGGCCAGTTCACCACGTTGACACCCGAGACATAGCGCGAGCCCACAGCCACGTCGAATCCCTCGTCGTGAGTCGCGGCGTAGAGTCGTGGCAGGTCGTTGGGATCATGACTGAAGTCTGCGTCCATCTCGAAGATAAACTCATACCCCTTCTCAAGCGCCCATTTGAAGCCAGTGATATAGGCTGTACCCAGTCCTAACTTGCCCTTTCGCTCAAGGATATGGAGACGGGAGGCAAACTCGCCAGCCATCAGTTTCTTCACGATGGCAGCAGTACCGTCAGGGCTTCCGTCATCAATAACAAGGATATCAAAGTCTTTCTCCAGACCGAACACGGCCCGGATAATCTTCTCGATATTCTCCTTTTCATTATAAGTAGGAATAATTACAACACTATCACTCATAAGCTATTATTGGTTTAAATGAATCGACATGATAATAATTAATTTATCTTATGCAAAGATAATGCATTTTTCTGAGTTTGCGAAAAGAAAAAGAGAATATTTTTATTTTCTGAACGATGATTATATTTAATTCACGTTGTTGCGAAATAAAGTAACTACTCAGCACCCCCAATAGCCATAAGTAGTTACTTTAAAATCGTTAAACCACATTAAAATCTCCGTTCAAAGGCTTTGAACGGACATTCAAAGGCTCTGAACGGACATTCAAAGGCTCTGAACGGACATTC
>ERZ773170.631-NODE-631-length-33003-cov-8.442030_pt1 | contig 33003 bp, 36 predicted proteins | sample MGYA00581002_ERZ773170 | MGnify/ENA primary metagenome ERZ773170 (study PRJEB29015, sample SAMEA2737811) | human gut metagenome | biome: human gut; feature: human-associated habitat; material: faeces | place: China | collected 2012 ... | reverse complement strand
TGGATTATGCCGCCTGCGTGGACTGCGGCACCCCCATCAACCCCAACCTGACCCGTGTGCAGACCGAGGGCGGCATCCTGCAGGGCATCGGCATGGCCCTGACTGAGAACATCACCTATGATGCCAAGGGCTGGCCGATGGAAAATTCCTTTATGCAGTATAAGATCCCCGCCCGTGTGGACATCGGCCACATCCGGGTGGAGTTTGAGAGCAGCTACGAGCCCAACGGCCCGTTCGGTGCAAAATCCATCGGTGAGGTGGTCATCAACACCCCGCTGCCCGCCATCGCGGATGCCATCTACAATGCCATCGGCACCCGCTTCTACGAGCTGCCCATCACCCCGGAGCAGGTCGCCATGGCGGTGGAAGAGAACCGCTGATGCTTTCGGAAACACATTTTCCGTTTCTGGCTGAAAAGGGCCATGTGATCTCGCTGGTGGGCGGCGGCGGAAAGACCACCCTGCTCTATGCCTTTGCCCAGCATTGTGCCGCCAAAGGCTGGCGGGTGCTGGTGAGCACCACAACCCACATCCGGCAGCCCGGGGCACATTATGCCGCGGATGAGGCTGCCCTTGCGGCCCTCTGGGCGGCAGGGCAATATGCCGTGGCCGGTGTCCCGGCAGAGCAGGGCAAGCTGACCGCCCTGCCGTCGGAACAGCTGACCCGCTGGATGGCACAGGCTGATATTGTTCTTCTGGAAGCGGACGGTGCAAAACGGCTGCCCTGCAAAGTTCCGGCGGCCCATGAACCGGTGCTGCTGCCGGAAAGCGATATCGTGCTGGCGGTGGCCGGATTGTCTGCGCTGGGCAGACCTCTGCGGGAGGTCTGCTTCCGGCTGGAGCAGGCCTGCGCCCTGCTGTGCGCTGCCCCCGAAACGCTTCTGACCCCGGAGCTGCTGGCAAGGCTGCTGGCCAGTGAGCAGGGAGGACGAAAACAGGTGGGGAACCGCCGTTTTTCTGTGGTGCTCAATCAGGCGGATGACTCCGCCCGCATTGCTGCCGGAGAACAGACCCTCGCGCTCCTGCGCAAAAAATATGAGGTGCAGGGCATGTTGACTTATTTTGATGAAAAGGAGCGTGCATGAAATGGCAGAACAGGGCCCTATTGTATTCTGCACCGGCGGCGGATGCACCGCAAAGCTGGGTGCCGGGGTACTGAGCCGCATTCTGGAAAAGCTGCCCCGGAGCGAAAAAGACCCCGACCTTCTGGTTGGCTACGACAGCCGGGACGATGCTGCCGTCTACCGCATTACCGAGGACATTGCCCTGGTGCAGACGGTGGATTTTTTTCCGCCGATGGTCGATGACCCCTATACCTTCGGGCAGATCGCCGCGGCCAATGCCCTGAGCGATGTCTACGCCATGGGCGGTGAGGTCAAAACGGCACTGAATCTCGTCTGCTTCCCCGAGAGCATGGATCTGAACGTGTTGGGGGAGATCCTGCGCGGTGGTGCCGAAAAGGTGGCCGAAGCCGGGGGTACGCTGGCGGGTGGGCACTCCATTGCCGATACCGGCGTGAAGTACGGCCTGTCGGTGACTGGTCTGGTAGACCCGCACCGCCTGACGGCCAACGATACCGGCCGCCTGGGCGACAAACTTCTTCTGACCAAGGCGCTTGGCGTGGGGCTGATCTGCACCGCCAACCGGGTGGGCGAAGCCGCTCCGGAACAGATGGAAGCAGCAGTCCGTTCCATGACCACCCTGAACAAAACGGCGGCAGAGATCGCACGCAGGTACGAAGTGCACGCCGCCACGGATGTGACCGGATTCAGCTTCCTGGGCCATCTGCACGAGATGATGGGGGAGAAGCTCTCCTGCGTCATCGATGCCCATGCGGTGCCGGTGCTGCCCGGTGCGTGGGAGGCCGCGGATGCCTGCCTGTACACCGCTGCCGGTCAGCGCAACCGCAACCACACCGGGCCCTTTGTCCGGTTTGAGAAAGTACCCTTCCCGATGGAGGAAATTCTGTTTGATCCCCAGACCTCCGGCGGCCTGTTGTTTGCTGTGGCCCCGCAGGATGCCGCTGCACTGGAAGCAGAGCTGCAGGCGGCGGGTCTGCCCGCAAAGATCGTGGGCACCATTGGGGAAAAGCAGACACCGGAGATCACAGTAACATACGAATGATGGAGGAACAATCAATGATCAAGATCGATGCCCGTGGAGATGCCTGCCCGCTGCCCGTGGTCAAGGCCAAAAAGGCCATTGCAGAGCTGCACGGCCCCGGCGAGGTGGAAGTGCTGGTGGACAATGAGATCGCTGTCCAGAACCTGACCAAGATGGCCCAGCAGAAAGGCTACCTGTCCAGCTCTGAAAAGCTGGCCGAGCAGGAATACCGTGTCCGCTTTACCATCAAGGATAGGTCCGCTGCGGATACCGCTGTGCCGGGCAAGGTGAAACAGCAGGCGGAAGCGGAAACCTGCATCCCGGATGCCCGCACCGATACAGTGGTGGTCATCGCGTCCGACAAGATGGGGGAAGGGGCCGAGGAGCTGGGCAAGACCCTGCTCAAGGCCTTCGTGTTCTCCCTGACCCAGCAGGACAAGCTGCCCAAGACGATCCTCTTCTATAACGGCGGCGCATCCCTGACCTGTGAGGGTTCGCCCATGCTGGAAGACCTGAAGGCACTGGAAGCTGAGGGTGTGGAGATCCTGACCTGCGGCACCTGCCTGAACTTCTACGGCATAACGGAGAAGCTGGCTGTGGGCGGCGTGACCAATATGTATGTCATTGCCGAAAAGATGCTGAATGCCGGGAACGTGGTCAAACCGTGATCTACCTTGATAACGCCGCAACCACCCTGCATAAGCCCCCGGAGGTGGGGCAGACGATGCTGGATGCTTTCCAGACAGCGGGCAACCCGGGCCGTGGAGCTCATGCGCCCACCCTGCACGCCTCCCGCATCGTCTACGAGACCCGGGAAGCGCTGGCCCGGCTCTTCCACGCCGAAGGCCCGGCCTGCATCGCCTTTGCATCCAATGCGACCCAGGCGCTGAATACGGCCATCAACGGGCTCTTTGGCCCGGGGGATCATGTCATCACCACGGTCTGTGAGCACAATTCCGTCCTGCGGCCCCTCTACCGCCTCCAAAGGCAGGGGGTTGAGGTGAGCTTTGTGGATGTGGATGCAAACGGTGTGCTCCGCTATGCGCAGTTTGAGCAGCTGCTCCGTCCCAACACCAGGGGAGTGGTTGTGACCGGTGCTTCCAATGTCACCGGAAACCGCACGGACCTGGCGTTCGTATCCGCTTTTGCAAAAAACCACGGCCTGTTGTTTCTCGTGGATGCTGCCCAGACAGCGGGTGCCATGCCGATGGATGTGCAGGCACTGGGGATCGATGTGCTTTGCTTTACCGGGCACAAGGCGCTGCTGGGCCCGCAGGGCACCGGCGGGCTGTATGTCCGGCCCGGGCTGCAGGTTGCCCCCCTTGTGGTAGGCGGCAGCGGAGTCCACAGCTTTGATGAACGCCACCCCGTCGAAATGCCCACCGCTCTGGAAGCCGGGACGCTGAATGTGCCGGGGATCGCCGGGCTGGGGGGCGGGGTGCGCTGGCTCCTGACGCAGGGCGTGGAAGCGCTGGAAACAAAAGAAAATGCGCTTGCACGCCTGTTTTATGAAACTGTTCGGGAAATTCCCGGTGTGCGGCTCTATGGTGACTTCACTGCGCCGCGTGCGCCCATCGTCTCGCTGAACCTGATGGGCGAGGATTCCGCCCGGGTGGCAGATGCGCTCTGGGAGGAGTACGGTATCTGTGTGCGGGCCGGTGCGCACTGTGCTCCGCTGATGCACAGGGCGCTGGGCACCGTGGAGCAGGGCGTGGTGCGGTTCAGCTTCTCCCACACCAACACCCGGGAGGAGGCGCTTGCCGCTGCTCGTGCGGTGCGCAGCCTGGCGGAGGAATAAATAATGCGTGCAAAGAGACCCTATATCGTGTTATCCTTCCGCACCACAGTGGAAGCAATGGCATGGGAAAAACACTGCGAAGCGGAACACATCCCTGGGCGGCTCATTCCGCTGCCCCGGGAGCTCTCTGCCGGGTGCGGCCTTGCGTGGCGGATGCCGCCCGAGGACTGGCCGCTGTGGCAGAGCCGCATCGACCCCGCTGCCTATGATGTTGCAGCGGTGGTAGAACAATAACAAATAAAGGAGAATTGGATGGGAAACCGTTCTTTTTTCAATGCACTCCATGACCGGGAGGGGGATTTTCTGCTGGCCACGGTGCTGGAAGGCCCGGCGCAGGGGGAACGTGTCCTGCTGCGGAACACAGCACCGGTCTGGCCGGAGAAACTGCCTGCGTTCTGGGGGGAGCATCTGCCTGCCCTGGCTGCTGTGACCTCCAGTGGAATTCTGAAATCAGCCGGACAGCGCATCTTTGTGGAGCGCTTTGGCGCGGCCCCGCAGCTTGTGGTCTGCGGCGGCGGCCATGTGGGCGCGTCGGTGGTGCGGCTGACAAAGCTGCTGGGCCTGCCGGTCACAGCGCTGGAGGACCGCCCCGAGTTTGCGGAGGAGCTGCGTCAGGCCGGGGCCGATGCTGTGCTCTGCCTGCCCTTTGCAGAGGGCCTTGCGCAGATCCCCGGCGGGCAGGAGACATACTTTGTGGTCGTGACCCGTGCCCACAGCTGTGATATTGCCTGCCTGCGTTCTATTCTGCAAAAGCCCGCCGCCTATGTGGGCATGATGGGCAGCCGGAAGCGCGCGGCTCTGGTGCACACACAACTGGCCGAGCTGGGGCTGCCGCAAGAGCGCATTGATGCCCTGCACGCGCCCATTGGGCTTTCCATTGGCGCAAAAACCGCACAGGAGATCGCACTTTCTATTCTTGCGGAGATCGTCTCTGTTAAAAACAGCCGCCAGCAGACCGAGGGCTTTTCCCCGGTGCTGCTGGCTGCGCTGGAACAGCAGACCGCTCCGGCGGTGCTGGCGACCATCGTAGGCCGCCATGGCTCTACGCCACGGGAGGAAGGCTCCAAGATGTTGGTCCTGCCCGATGGCTCTGCCGTGGGCAGCGTGGGCGGCGGCATCATGGAGTACCGCACCCAGAAGCTGGCGCGGGAATTGCTGGAGCCGGGGGCTGCCCCGTGCAGGCTGGCCGCCTTTACCACAGAGGGGGCCAGCGATGCCGCGGCCATTGCGGCCTGCGGCGGCTCCATGGAAGTCTTTTTGCAGCGTCTGGAACCGGAGGGATGAGCCATGAAGCGTGATGACCTGATCGTTGTCCGGGGCGGGGGAGACCTTGCCACCGGTGTTGTGCATCGGCTCTGGTCGGCTGGCCTGCGGGTGCTGGTGCTGGAAACAGCCCATCCCGCCGCCATCCGTCGGCAGGTGTCTCTCTGTGAGGCTGTCTACGAAGGCGAGACCGCTGTGGAAGGAATGCGGGGCATCCGGGTGGAGACGCTGGCAGATGCCGATGCCGTCTGGGCACGGAATGCCGTGCCGGTCCTGATAGACCCCACAGGTGCTTGCCTGCCGCAGGCAAGGCCAGCTGTTCTGGTGGATGCCATCATCGCAAAGAAAAATCTGGGCACCACCCGGGAAATGGCTCCGCTGACCATTGCCCTTGGCCCCGGTTTTGCAGCGGGGCAGGATGTGGAAGTGGTGGTGGAGACCAAGCGCGGCCACAAGCTGGGCCGCATCATCCGGGAAGGGTCTGCCGCACCCAACTCCGGCGTGCCGGGCATCATCGGCGGCTATGGTGCCGAGCGTGTGCTCCATGCGCAGGCCGCGGGTATCTTCCGCAACCTGCATTCTATCGCTGATTTTGTGGAGGCGGGCGAGGCTGTGGCCGAGATCGAAACGCCGGACGGTCAGCGTTTACCGGTGATTACACAGATCTCCGGCATCCTGCGGGGGCTGCTGCGGGATGGTTACCCGGTGACCAAAGGGTTCAAGGTGGCCGATGTGGACCCCCGCCGTGCGGAGCTGGAAAATTGCTTCCTGATCTCGGATAAGGCCCGCTGTATTGCGGGCAGTGTGCTGGAACTGATCACAGCAGCGTGCTGGAACTAAAAGAAACGGGACTGTTTTTGCAACAGCCCCGTTTCTTTGTTACTCTGTCAGTTTGGTGATGAGCATCTGATAGATCTCGTTGCCCTTGAGGATGAACTGCTTCTTGACCAGATCGGCACTCAGCCGGTCAGGCGTGCCGATGTCCAGACAAAACAGCTCCTGATCCAGTGCCTTGATGGTGCAGCGGATGGAGCAGTGGCCGTCCGGCTTTTCGGTGATGCGGGCGCTGTACTCGGCCTCTTTGCGGGCCCAGGTCTGGCTGCGCAGAACCGCCGCCACCGCGCGCTCCCGCACACTGCGGGGCAGGTCATAGGCAAGCTCCTGCGCGACCTTGCGTCCTTTTTCGGTGATGGAATAGCGATCTTCCTTCAGCGTGACCAGCTGCTGGCGGGTGATATCATCCAGACAGGAGCCGATCTCAAAATAGTTGACCAGCTGTTCTTCCATCAGCGCGTTCTCGATCTCCGTCCGGGTGATCGGCCCGGCATTTTTCACCAGATAACACAACAGCAACCGGATCTCCGTGCTGTCGGTCAGCCCGCCGGGACGAACACCGGCGGTAAAAGCATCGTTGGCGGCCATCGTTCTGCACATCCCCCTGTCATTTCAAATTGCTGCCCGGCACTGCCTCGGGGCAGGCCGTAAAAAATCACTTTCTTATAGTATAAAGGGTTTCAGACAGGATTGCAAGCCGCAACCGCAAAATCTGTCTCAATGCGCTTGCGGCTTTCGGGGGTGGAATACAGCCAGTGGTCGATATGCCCCTCGGTGATGAAATAGCGCAGGTCGAACCGGTGGCTCTGGCCCAGGCTGTGGTTGACGATGACCAGCTTGATCTTCATTTTATCGGGCAGGATGTTTTTGATGTAAACGCTCACTGCCTGCCCGGGGTGCAGGTCGGGGCAGGTCTCGGCAAGGCCGGCCAGATTGGGGGCGATCTCCACAAAGGTGCCATATTCCTCCACGCTCCGCACAATGCCCACCACGGTCTCGCCCACGGTGAACCCGGCGGCGTTCTCCTCCCAGGTGCCCAGCAGCTCCCGGATGCTCAGCACGAACCGCCCCTGAACGTCCCGGTTTTTGATGGCGCACAGGATCTGCTGGCCCACGCTCACCCGGTCGGCAGGGGAGGAGATGCGGCTGACCGACATGCAGTCGATGGGCAGCAGGGCGCTGATGCCGCACCCAACGTCACAAAAGGCACCAAACGGCTCGATGTGGGTCACGGTGCAGGGCAGGATGTCCCCGGGCTGTAAGGTATCCAGATACTCTGCCTTGCACATCCGCTGTGCCTCGGCCCGGGAAAGCTGGTAGCAGGGCTGGCCGTTTTCCCCGGTCTCTATCCCTTCGATCACAAAGCAGGTGGGGCGGCCCACCCGCGTCAGCACCGCAATGTCCCGCACGGTGCCGCTCTCAGCCCCATCGGCACACTGGCCAAAGGGCATCACGGCCTTTACCCCGCCCAGATCGAACCGGAGCTGGCGCTGGGTGTCAAAGGCAAGGGCAGTGCTCTGTAAAATTTCGCGGCTGGCGATGGCGGCGCGCAGTTCTGCGGGGCTGAGCCGGTCTGCGGAACGGTAATTGCCTTCAGTACGAAATGTCTGCATCATGGTTTGTTCCTCTTTCTGTGTTATTTTAGCGTTTTCCGCTGCACGTCGGCACACAAAGCAGGTGTCGGCATTAAAACTCTATGCGCGGACAATTGCATTTTATACGAGTTTGGTTTATACTATATCTGTATGTGCGGCATGGAAACCTGCTGCACAGGGTACTGCCCCGCAAAGGGGCGGCAGGAGGGAAAGAAACATGGATATCGCAGTGGGAGATACCATCCAGACCCGCAAAAAACACCCATGCGGAGCTTCCAGCTTCGAGGTGCTCCGGGTCGGTATGGATTTCAAGATCCGCTGCACGGGCTGCGGCCGTGAGGTCATGCTGCCCCGCGCGAAAATTGAAAAAAACATCAAGAAAGTGCTCAAGCCCGGCGCTGCCGAGTAACCATCGGGTCATGTAAGGAGAACTGCACAGTATGTTAAGACTGCTTTCCCAAATGGAGGCTGTCAGCCACCGGTTTGAAGAACTTTCCATCCGCCTGAACCAGCCGGAAACTGCGGCAGATCCCGCACTGTTCCGCCGCTTGATGCAGGAGTATCACGAGGCGGAACCTGTGGTGCAGGCCTATCAGGCCCTGACCACGGCGCAGGATCATCTTGCTCAGGCCAAAGCCCTGCTCGAGGGCGAGGCCCTTGATCCGGACTTTAAGGAAATGGTACAGCAGGAGATCGGCGAAAAAAGTCAGGAAGTGGCGCAGCTGGAAAATAATCTCAAAATTTTGCTGCTGCCCAAGGATGTCAACGATGGCAAAAGCGTTATCATGGAGCTGCGCGGCGGTGCGGGCGGCGAAGAAGCCGCGCTGTTTGCCCACAGCCTGATGCGGATGTACACCATGTACGTTCAGAGCAGGGGCTGGGAGCTGGAGGTTCTGAACCTCAATGAGACGGAGCTGGGCGGTGTCAAGGAAGCCATTCTTGCTGTGAACGGCGCAGGGGCCTATAACCGGCTCAAGTATGAGAGCGGAGTGCACCGTGTCCAGCGGGTGCCAGAGACCGAAACGCAGGGCCGCATCCACACCTCCACGGCAACCGTGGCGGTGATGCCGCAGGCCGAAGAGGTGGATCTTGTCATCGACCCCAAGGATCTGCGCATCGATACCTTCCGCTCCTCGGGTGCGGGCGGCCAGCACATCAACAAAACGTCCAGCGCCATCCGGGTCACGCACATCCCCACCGGAATGGTGGTGGAGTGCCAGAACGAGCGCAGCCAGTTCCAGAATAAGGATAAGGCGCTGGAGATCCTGCGCAGCCGCCTGCTGGCTCAGAAGCAGAAGGAACAGCAGGATGCCATCAATGCCAACCGCGCGGGGCAGGTGGGAACCGGTGATCGCAGCGAGAAAATCCGGACTTACAACTTCCCGCAGGATCGCTGCACCGACCACCGCATCGGCCTGACGGTCCACAATCTGGATAAGATCATGGACGGAAATCTGGACGAGATCATTGATGCACTGGCAACCCATGAACAGGCCGAAAAACTGCGTCAGCTCAACGCACAGGCCGAATGATACTGTGATGAAAAGAATAACGTGCTTGTGTTGATTTGACGATTGAAAAGTATTTATACTTTACATATAGAAAGAACGATGAATCGCATGAAAATGAAAACTGAAATTTTACCTGCTGAGGGCGAAGCAATCGCCAAAGCAGCTGATCTGCTGCGCAGAGGGGAGCTGGTGGCCCTGCCCACCGAGACGGTCTACGGCATTGCCGCCGATGCGCGCAACGGCGCGGCAGTCGCAAAGATCTTTGTGGCCAAGGGCCGCCCGCAGGACAACCCCCTGATCGTCCATGTTACCGGCCCAGAGATGCTGCCCGGCCTTGTCAGCGAGGTGCCCGAGCGTGCCCAGCTGCTGATGGCCGCGTTCTGCCCCGGCCCTCTGACCATCATCATGCCCCGCGGCCCGGAGGTGGCCGCAGAGTGCTGTGCCGGTCTGGACACGGTGGGCATCCGGATGCCCAGCCACCCGGTGGCACGGGCTGTCATTGCGCAGAGCGGCTGTGCCTTTGCGGCCCCCAGCGCGAACCTTTCCGGCAAGCCCAGCCCCACCAACGCACAGGATGTGTTCACCGATATGGATGGCCGTCTGCCCCTGATCCTGGATGGCGGCGAGTGCGATGTGGGTGTGGAGAGTACCGTGATCTCTGTGGTAGGCGAAAAGCCCACCCTGTTCCGCCCCGGTCATATCACGCTGGAAGATCTGGAGCGCGCTCTGGGAGAGGAGGTCGAGGTCTCCAAAGCCATCCTCGAGAAGCTGCCCGAGGGTGCTGTTGTCCGCAGCCCCGGCATGAAGTATAAGCATTACGCCCCTAAGGCAGATGTCACCCTGCTGGACGGCACCTTTGAGCAGTTCAAGGCCTATGTGGATGCCCATGCCGACCAGAACCCCAGCTGCCTCTGCTTTACCGGCGAGGCCGAAAAGCTCGGCTGGCCCTGCGTGGAGTATGGCAGGGAGGGCGATGGTGCCGATCAGGCAAAGCATATCTTCCGCAGCCTGCGTGCACTGGATGAGCAGGGGGACGGTGTGGTCTATGCCCGCTGCCCGAAAAAGGACGGCCTGTCCATGGCAGTGTACAACCGCCTGATCCGTGCGGCAGCGTTCCGGGTGATCCAGCTATGATCACGCTTGGGATCACCGGCCGCAGCGGCTGCGGCAAATCGACTGTGACGGCGGTGTTTGCCGCCCATGGTGTCCCGCTGGTGGATGCCGACCAGATCTCCCGCGAGATCCTGCTGCCCGGTTCTCCGCTGCTGCCAGTGTTGGCCCAGCGGTTCGGGGCAGATATTCTGTATGCCGACGGCAGCCTGAACCGCCGCCTGCTGGCAGACCGCGCCTTTGCCGCGCCGGAAGGAAAGGCTGCTCTGGATTCCCTCGTGCTTCCGGAGATCATCCGGCGGGTCTGCAGACTGAAGCAGGCCGCCCGGGAAGCCGGAGCACCGCTTTTTGTGATAGACGGGGCTGTGATCGTGGGCACCGATGCGGAAAAAGAGTGCGACCATCTCTGCGTGGTCACTGCGCCCTTTGCCACCAGTGTGGCCCGCATTGCGGCCCGGGACGGCATCGCCCCGGAGATGGCGGCACGGCGGCTCAACGCCCAGACCCCGGAAGAGGTCCTGCTTGCCAGGGCCGATCTTGTCCTGCGCAACGATGCTGACCTTGCTTCTCTGGAAGCGGCGGCAGCGGCGCTCTGTGAGCAGCTGCAGGCTGAGGGTGCACGGAAAGGGGGCGCGGACACTTCGCTTTGAAAAAGTTTTTGAAAACGCTGGTCCTGCTCTTTCTGCTCTGTGTGGTCCTGCTGGCGCTGCCGCCGGTGCGCCGTCAGGTGGAACAGCGGCTCTACCCGCGGAAATACAACGACCTTGTGGAGCAGTACGCCGCCGAGTATGACCTTGACCCGCTGCTGGTCTATTCCTTCATCCGCACCGAGAGCGGCTTTGACCCGGGCGCAACTTCCAGTGTCGATGCGCGCGGCCTGATGCAGATGACGGAGGAGACCTTCCTCTGGCTCCGCAGTAAGCTGGGCCTGGGGGAGGAGGTTTCCTTTGGCAACCTGTACGACCCTGATGTGAGCATCCGCTTTGGATGCTATTACCTCCACCTCTGCCTGGTGCGTTACAACGGCGATATCTCCACGGCCGCCGCAGCCTACCACAGCGGGTGGGGCACTGTGGATGCCCTGCTCCAGAAGGAAGAACACTCGGAGGACGGGTTGACCCTGTCGGGTTTCCCCTATAACCAGATGCACCACTATGTGGAAAAGATCACCGCCTGCTATGCCAAGTACACCGAGCTGTACGGAGCCTGAGCAGGCTGCAAACCCGCTTGAACCGGCTTACGCCGGTTTGAAATATTTAGGAATACCGAAAGAGAAAGGCAGGAGAAATTCTATGGCAGAAAAAACTCCGAACCAGCAGCTGGCTGAAAAGCTGCTCTATAAGCCTGCTTACGTCGCCGATAAGGACGCTGACGTGAAGCAGAAGGCCCACGACTTTGCCGAGGGCTACAAGAAGTTCCTGGATGCAGGCAAGACCGAGCGCGAGGTCGCCGCCGAGAGCGAGCAGATGCTCAAGGATGCAGGCTACCAGCAGTTCGACCCGAAAAAGACCTACAAGCCTGGCGACAAGATTTACTTTGTCCAGTACAACAAGGCTGTGGTGGCTTCCACCATCGGTATCAAGAGCTTTGAGGATGGCTTCCATCTGGTCATTGCCCACACCGACAGCCCCCGTCTGGACCTGCGTCCCACCCCGCTGTATGAGTCCGACCACCTGAGCTACTTCAAGACCCATTACTACGGTGGTATCCGCAAGTATCAGTGGGGCACGATCCCTCTGTCCATCCACGGCGTGTTCACCCGTGAGGATGGCTCCACCGTCACCGTCCGTGTGGGCGAAGACGAGAACGATCCCGTCTTCTGCATCACCGACCTGCTGCCCCATCTGGGTGCCGAGCAGAACGCCCGTCCCCTGAAGGACGGCATCAAGGCTGAGGAGCTGAACATCCTCATCGGCTCCGACGCTGTTGATGACGAGAACGTCAAGGAAGCTGTCAAGCTGAACACCATGATCCTGCTCAACGAGAAGTACGGCATCACTGAGAAGGAGTTCATGCGTGCTGAGATCGAGATCACCCCGGCCTACAAGTGCCGTGACGTTGGCTTTGACCGCTCCATGGTGGGCGGCTATGGCCACGATGACCGTGTGGACGCTTATCCTGCACTGATGGCCGAGATCGAGACCAAGAACCCCGCTTACACCACTGTCTGCGTCCTGACCGATAAGGAAGAGATCGGCTCCGATGGCGTGACCGGTATGCAGAGCATGTACGCCTTCCACTTCATGCAGGAGCTTTGCCGTACCGCCGGTCAGGATGATATCCTGGCCTTCCGTCACAGCGTCTGCCTGTCCGCTGACGTGACCGCTGCCTACGATCCCACCTGGGCAAGTGCATTCGAGCCTATGAACGGCACTTATGCAGGCCGCGGCGTTGCCATCTTCAAGTACACCGGCGGCGGCAGCAAGGGCTCCGCAAGCGATGCCTGCGCTGAGCTGGTCGGTGATATCACCCGGATGCTGGACAACGGCAACGTTGCATGGCAGATCGGTGAGCTGGGCCGTCTGGATCTGGGCGGCGGCGGCACCATCGCCAAGTATGTCGCGAACCGCGGCATCCCCGTGCTGGATATCGGTGTGCCTGTGCTGTCCATGCATGCTCCCTTCGAGGTCATCCACAAGAACGACCTGTACATGGCTTACCGCGCCTTCTCCCTGTTCAACAACGCACAGTAAGCGCGATCCAGAATGAATGCCCCGGCAGGTTTTGCGCCCGCCGGGGCATTTTTGCGCTATTTTAAGAAAAATGCTTGACCTTCAACCGACTTTATGGTGTAGTGTAAGGGCGGAGGTGAAGCAAATGAACATCAAACAGGCTTCAGAACAAAGCGGTGTGTCTGCCCCGAACATCCGCTTTTACGAAAAAGAGGGGCTTCTCACACCGGCGCGCAGGCAGGGCAATGACTACCGGGATTACACCGCCGGGGATGTCCGCACCCTCAAGCTCATCCGAATGCTTCGGATGCTGGATGTGCCGCTGCCCACCATCAAGGCGGTGCTGCGCGGGGAACAGCCCCTGCAGCAGGCGCTGCAAGCCCAGCAGACTGTGCTGGAGCAGCAGGCGGCGCAGCTGGCAGCAGCCATGCAGTTTTGTGCCGACCTTGCCCGCCAGCAGCCGCAGGCAGATACGCTGGACGTGGATGCCTGCCTGACCCGCATGGAAAGCCCCACCCCGCAGCAGGGCTTCTTCTCCGGCTGGCTGCAGGATTACTGCACGCTGGCGCGGGTGCAGCATCAAAAGCACTTTTTCTTTATTCCGCAGGGCAGCATCAACACCCCGCAGGAGTTTACGGCGGCGTTGCAGACCTATGCAGAAGAGCGGGGAATGCAGTTCGCCCTGACCAAAAAGGGGATGTACCCGGAGTTCTCGCTGGATGGCATTCCGTATAAAGCTTACCGCAATCCGGGCAAATACCGGGACGAGATCTGCTGTGACACCGTGCATCCCGAGCAGCTTGACACCGGGCTTCCCTCTCGGCGGGAAAAGCTGCTGTGCATTGCGCGTATCGTGCTGCCGCCGGTGTGCGTCTTCGCGGCTATCATGGCAGCGGGGTGGGCAGTCACCGGCGGCACGGACTGGCTCTGGCTGGCGGCGCTGGCATCCGGCGGGGTACTGCTGGGGCGCTGCTTTGAAAAGTGGCTGTAAGGCGCATTACCCCAGCGGCAGCGCCTCGGCTACGGTCAAAAAAGTGTAGCCGTTGTCCGTATACCACCGTATGATATCCGGCAGCGCCTCGGCGGTGGTGCGGGTGGTGGCAGAATCATGCATCAGAACGATGCACTGGGTCTGCTCGCCGGTCTCGCGCACTACATTCCGGTAGATGGTCCCGGCACTGGGCTTGCCGCCTACGGCATCCTCAGCGCAGACGTTCCAGTCCACATAGGCATATCCTTTTTCGGCGCACTGCTGTTTCAGCTCGGCCATCACTCCGCGCCCGCCATAGCGGCGGCTGACCGTGTTGGTGCTGCCGCCCGGAAAGCGCAGGTAATGCAGAGAAGCTGTGTTGACATAGGGCGAGATGCGCTCTTTCAACAGCTCGATATCCTGCCAGTAAGCATCTGCACTCTGGTAGATGTCACTGTATTCGTGGGAAGCGGAATGCAGCGCGATCTGGTGGCCTGCCGCCGCTGCATCCGCAATAAGTGGCAGATACTTTTCATTGTAGCCTGTGGCCACCACAAAAAAGGTAGCCTTGACCCCGGCGGCGTTCAGCGCATCCAGAACCGCCGGGGTCGTTTTGCTGGGGCCGTCATCGAAGGTCAGGCAGACCCATTTCTCCGGCATCGGCTCCTCCTGCGGCAATGCGCTTGCAGGGGCCGCCTCCGGAGCAGGGGAGGCAAAGCCGGTGTCCGGTACCGGGGTCAGGTCGCCTTCCTGGCAGCCGGGCCCCGCCGGCACAGCAAAGAACAGCCCCAGCCCAAAGCCTGCCGCCGCGCCCGCCAGAAGCAGAGCTGCCCCGCGAAATATGATCTTCCCGTTTGCTCTCAGCCATGAAACCATCTCCCAAACCTCCTTGACAAATCGCATTGGATCTGCAGTATCTCTTATAGGATATGACCCGCTGAAAATTTGTAGAATACAAAAGCAGGCAGAGGAATTGACATTTCCCGCAAAAATTGATAAACTAAATAAGTTCTCCGTGCAGGAGTGGCGGAATGGCAGACGCGCTGGTTTTAGGCACCAGTTCTCAGTGAGTGAGGGTTCAAGTCCCTTCTCCTGCATACAAAAAGGCAGGCCCTTGGATAGAATCCGGGCCTGCCTTTTTGTTTGCGGCTTTGGTTGGAAAGCATAAGAAAAGCCCACGATCTATCGCTAGACCGTAGGCTTTCTTTTATGCGAGGGAGGGGACTCGAACCCCCAAGGATAAACCACACGCACCTCAAACGTGCGCGTCTGCCAGTTCCGCCACCCTCGCACAGCTATAAAAATGTTGCAATCCTGGATCTCTGAGGCTTGAAACCGTTGTTGCGGACTGCTTGAATATACTACCACATTACCCCGGGAAAGTCAAGCGATTTTGATAGAAATTTCCTCGTTTCATATTCGATCGTGTCCCGGTGCATACTAGAACAAATTATCACCGGGGAGGCAGGACCGTGAAACGACGCAACAGAGCATACCGATTGCTGAGACTGACAGCAGTATATCTGCTCCTGCTGCCGTTTCTGCTGCTGGGCTGGCTGTACAGCCGCCTGCCGGATCGTGTTTATTTGGAACCCGGACAGGCCTTGCTTTTGCCCCGCTTTGGCTGGGTGGAACCTATGGGGCTTCACGGCAGCCAGAATGCGGCCAGTACCCAGGTCGTAGGCAGTTACCAGACCACTCTGTCACTGGGCGGATGGCTTCCCATCAAGAATATCCGCACGGTGGTCACGGAGCGCATGCAGGTCACGGTCTGCGGTACGCCGTTCGGGGTCAAAATGTTCTCCGAGGGGGCACTGATCGTTGGCTTTTCCGATATTGACAGCCCCGGCGGGAGCACAGTGAACCCGGCAAAGGCAGCGGGACTGCGTCTGGGAGACCGCGTGATCCGCATTGGACAGATCAGGACGGAAAACAATGACGCTGTGAAGGAAGCGCTGGAAGCCGCCCGGGGAAGCGCCGCAGAGGTCATCTATGTCCGCAGCGGGGAACAGCGCAGCACCACCCTGACCCCTGTCTGGGATGCTGCTGCCGCCCAGTGGCGGGCAGGCATGTGGGTGCGGGATTCCTCTGCCGGTGTGGGCACTCTGACCTTTGTGGACCCAGAAAAGGGTGTCTTTGCAGGGCTGGGGCATCCCATCAGCGACGGCGACACCGGCGAAAGCATCGCTCTGCGCAGCGGGGAGATCGTGCCGTGTGAGATCACCGGGTGCAGCATGGGCACTGTGGGCAGCCCAGGGGAGCTGAAGGGGAAGTTCTTGAGCGCCCACGCCATTGGCAGCATCCGGATCAATGGAGAAAACGGTGTTTATGGCACAACACGGACAGGCTTTTCCGGGCAAACCATGCCGGTGGCGTTTGCGCAGGAGGTCGAGACGGGAGATGCACAGATCCTGGCTACCGTCGCCGGGGAAACGCCACGTACCTACCATGTCCGCATCGAGAAGATCAGCGATGCCGATCCGCGCCGCAATATGGTCGTCCGGGTGGTGGACAAAGCCCTGCTTTCCCGGACCGGCGGCATTGTGCAGGGGATGAGCGGCAGTCCCATTTTGCAGAATGGGCGGCTGGTCGGCGCGGTGACCCATGTTCTCGTCAACGACCCGACACGAGGCTACGGGATTTTTGCGCAGACCATGCTGGAGCAGGCTGAACAGGTTGCAACGGCGGAAAAATGAGCAGATTTGGTAAAACAAAACAGGCTGATTCGACTGAAGATTCCATAATATGGCAAAAATAACAGTTGAAATCCATGGGAATTTATGGTAAAATCAGAAACGTAAGGAAAACCGCACACATTGGAGGAATGAACGATGGACAAGATCAAATTTTTGATGTCGGATACTGGCGCAGAGATCACGGCAGCCTGTCGTGAAGCTTTGGAGCAGAAGGGCGTAGAGGTGACCGTGGTGGAAAAAGACGGCCTGAAGGTCCTGCAGAAAATGCTTGCAGTGCGGCCCCAGGTGGTGTTGCTGGATGCCTTTATGCCCGGGCTGGATGCGCTGGCCGTGAAACAGAAGTACAATGCAGCCGGTGAGCGTCACACCTCTTTCTTTGTGACGGGGGCGTTCCAGAGCGAGGAAATGGTGCAGGAGCTGCTGGATGAGGGCTTTGCTTACTATTTCGTCAAGCCCTTTGACGAAACGGTTCTGGCAAGCCGCGTGCTGAAGGTGGCTGCCGGGCAGGAAAAGCGCATTCTGCACACCAGCGTGGACAGCGATGAACTGACAGTCACTGAGATCCTGCACCAGATCGGCGTTCCCGCTCATATCAAGGGCTACCAGTTCCTGCGGGATGCCATCCTGCTCACCATGAACGAGCCGGAGTACATCAACGCTGTGACCAAGCGTCTCTACCCGGAAATCGCCAAGAAAAACGGTACCACTGCCAGTCGGGTGGAGCGCGCCATCCGCCACGCCATCGAGGTGGCGTGGGACCGGGGCGATGTGGACACTCTTAACAGCTATTTCGGCTATACCATCCACAACCTGCGGGGCAAGCCCACCAACAGCGAGTTCATCGCGATGATCGCTGATAAAATGCGGCTGGATAAACGGCAGAGGGCAGTGTGATGGATGTACGCGCCAACGTGATATTTTGCGCGCACATCTGGCAATTCTGGGAGGGTGAAAAATGTTTATCGTTATGGAATTATAGAATTATGGATTCCGTAGCGATGAATTGAATGTTGATAGGGCGATAAATCTCCGGAATTTATTGGGTGTGGAGCCGAATGGATTCCGGAGGTTTTTTGTGGTGGAAAAAGATGTAGAAATGTTTCTGGAGGCGTGTGAGTTAAAGGGACTGAGCATGAAGACGATTGGAAGCTACGAACAGACGATGCGATTGTTTATTAGATTTTCCAACGAACAGGGGATCGTGCAGACGGAGAAGGTGACGCACATGATGGTACAGAACTATATTAGCGTCAACTAATGTGGTTGAACGAGGGTTGATAAAATGACTGCTCTATGATAAAATAAACAATAGAAACAGGAGGTGAGGGAAGTTGCGGGAAACCGAAGCACAGAAGCGTGAACGGCATCATCAGGAAGACCTTCAGCGATTGAGAGGGTTCCGGCCTATCGACGATACGTTTATGCGCGGGATGTTCAAGGATAATATTCCATTGGCAGAACTGGTGCTCCGCATCATTGTGGGTAAACCTGATCTGACACTGACCAAATGTGAAACGCAGGCCGACCTGAAGCGCGTGACTGGAGCACGGTCAATTTGTCTGGATGCATATGCCACCGACAGCACGGGCAAGAAATATGATATCGAGATTCAGCGCTCTGACAATGGAGCTGACCCGCACCGGGCAAGATATCATTCCAGCGTGATGGATGTGGAAAATTTGGACAAGGATCAGGATTACCGAGAACTGCCGGATTCCTATGTCATTTTCATTACGGAAAAAGATTACTATAAGGCCGGAAAACCTGTATATGTCATTCAGAACATAAACTTGACACTGGGCTTGCCGTTTGAAGATGGAACTCATATTCTGTATGTGAATGGCGAGTATCGTGATGATTCTGACATTGGAAAACTGATGCACGATTTCAATTGCACCAGTGCAGAGGAGATGAACTTTGACCTGATGGCAGAACGAACGCGCTACTTGAAAGAAAACCCGAAAGGAGTGGGCAGCATGTGCAAGGCTATGGAAGAATTGAGAGTTGAAAGCTATGCCGAGGGAAAAGCTGAAGGCGTAGAAATCGGTAAAATGGAACAGGCAAAAAAGACTGCCTTGAAACTCAGTCGGAAGGGAAATTCCGTAGAAGAAATCGCAGACCTTCTTGGCTATGATGTTGATACTGTAAGCAGTTGGATCGCCCCGAAAGCATGTTGAGCGAAATGTGCAAGGCTATGGAAGAGCTGAGAGTAGAAAGCCGAAGAGAAATGGCAGTTGAGATGGCACAGAGCCTTTATGAACAGGGTGTATCGATTGAGCAGATTGCAAAAGCAAGCAAGGTCGATGTGGACACTGTAAAAGGATGGCTCACACCGAAGGCTGGGTAACAGCAGAATAATAAGACACCAGCGTATCGTGTTGCGAAAACATGGTACGCTGGCGTTTTTGCTTGAAGAAATTGCTTTGTTCTCTTTCTGTTGGTAAAATAGGGGCGAGTGAATAGATGGGCAAGATGGATGTACGAATAAGAATCAATGCGGGAGCGTGATGGAAAGTGGACATCTCTTTTAAGATGGGCGATGAAAAGTTCAATTACAGAGTGAGTGCAATCATAATTTCTAACGGAAGAATTTTGGCAATGTACCATGAAAAACCGTCAGAGTACTACTCTCTGCCCGGGGGTAGAGTGATGATGTGGGAAACAGCTGAACAGGCGATGATGCGTGAAATTCTGGAAGAGCTTGGTGTTTCACTGAAGATTTCCCGCCATTATGGTTGATTCAATCTTTCTTTACAAAAGATACAGATGGTCTCCGATACCACGAGATATGTATTTATTTTTTGATGGATACCGCAGATGCTGGCCTGCTGGAAAGGCAAAACACATTCACTCGAACAGAGGGAAGCAATACGCATATATTTAAATGGTTAGAGATTGCTCAATTAAAGGAGGAGACTTTTTATCCATTGTTCCTGAAAAAAGAGATTTTCAACCTTCCGGACACGTTCACAATCCGAACGGAAGTGCGATGATGAATCTGTGCTTTCGATGTTGACGTTTTTGTTGTACAAAATTGAGGAATTTATCCTAATAGCATTTCTTCTGTTGTGATATAATTGTATCGACCAAAAGGAGGAATGCAAAATGATCCATCTGCTGTTAGCGGTGATCTATGTTTCTTTTATCAGTCTGGGCCTGCCGGATTCTCTGCTGGGAGCTGCGTGGCCTTCGATCTATCAGGGATTTGGGGTTCCTGTCTCCTATTCCGGCGTGATCTTCTGCATCATATCGGTGGGAACAGTGCTTTCCAGCCTGCAAAGTGACCGGATGACCCGTCGGTTTGGAGCAGGCGGTGTTACGGCCATCAGCGTGGCCATGACCGCCGCAGCACTGTTCGGGTTCTCTGTCAGCAGCTCATTCTGGGCCATGTGCCTGTGGGCAATTCCTTATGGACTTGGGGCTGGAAGCGTGGATGCGGCACTCAACAACTATGTGGCGCTCCATTTTGCCAGCCGCCACATGAGCTGGCTCCATTGTATGTGGGGGATCGGAGCCTCGGTCGGGCCCTACATCATGGGCGCGGCGCTTTCTTCCCGTGCCGGGTGGCAGACGGGGTATCGGGTCATCAGTGTGATGCAGATGGTGCTGACGATCATTATTCTGCTGAGCCTCCCGCTCTGGAAAACGAAATCGGGTGCGAATGCCGAGGAGCGGGAAGCAGCTCCGGCAGAAGCGCTGACCCTGAAACAGATTTTCCGGATCTCGGGCGTAAAAGAGGTTCTGGTTACATTTTTCTGCTATTGTTCTCTGGAGCAGACCACCAGTCTGTGGGCCAGCAGTTATCTGGTGCTGAACAGGGGAATCGCGCCGGAGACCGCCGCCGGCTTTGCCAGTCTTTTCTTTGTCGGCATCACCGTGGGGCGGGCGTTGTGCGGCTTCCTGACCTTAAAATTCGATGATACCCAGATGGTTCGTATGGGGCAGGGGATCATCGCGATTGGGATAGCGGCGTTTCTTCTGCCGCTTGGGGAAGCGGTGACACTGGCAGGGCTGCTGCTGGTTGGTCTTGGCTGTGCTCCAATCTATCCCAGCATCATTCATGCAACGCCGGGCCGCTTCGGTGCGGACAGGTCGCAGGCGATCATTGGGGTTCAGATGGCCAGCGCCTATATTGGCAACTGCCTGATGCCGCCGCTGTTCGGTGTGATCGCAAACCACACCACGATCGCGATTTTTCCGTATTATCTGCTGGTGATCCTGATTTTGATGGGATATATGCACGAAGCGCTGCAAAAGAAAACGAAAGCGGCGCAGTAAAATACCGCTGCTCTTGCATTTGGGGAAATGCACAGGAGCAGCGGTATTTTTGTGCCCATATCATCCTGCGCCTGCACTGGAACAGTCGGCAGGTCTCACAATCGGATGCGGCGCACCACGATGATGGTTCTGGATGCGGCACTGGGGGGTGAAGAATTTATTGCTCAGACGGCCCGGATCGCTGGGGTTCTCTTGCTTGTATGCGTCGGCAGGCATCCTCCTTCACAAGCTCGATGATCACCGCCGTCAGGGGGATAAAGAAGATGATGCCGATGATGCCAAAGAGTTTTCCACCGATCATAGCGGCCACAAGGGTGTACAGCGGAGAAAGTCCCACGGATTTTCCCACCACCCGGGGGTAGATGAACTGGTTTTCAATAAACTGTACGGCAAGGTAAACAATGAGGCAGCGCACGGCCAGAACGGGATCCACCAACAGCACGAGGAACACGCTGACCACGCAGGAGATCAGCGCTCCGACGTAGGGGATGATGGCGCAGATGGCGGTCAGCATTCCCACTAGGCTGCCGTAGGGGATCTTGAAAACGGAAAACGCAAGAGCCATGAGAACGCCAAGGATCACGGCCTCGCTGCATTGCCCTGTCAGAAAGTTTGCGAAGGATTGCCGGAACAGCCGGCAGAACTTCAGCAGCCAGGCGGAGTGGCTGGGCTTCAGGTAGGCACAGACCAATGTGCGGGCGTGGTGGCAGAGACTCTCTGAGCCAACGGACATATAAACAGAGATGATCAGAGCAAAGGATGCGGTTACCACAATATTTACCGTGGCAGATACGGCACCTACCGCATTGACCAGCACGGTATCGATGCTGTCGGTGACCCTGTGAAGCAGCTGCTCCCAGTCGATGCCCTCCAGCCAGCTCATCAGCCACCCCATGTCGGCATCCTGTGCGCTGAGATAGGCGGTCCAGCGGGGGATGTTTGCTTCGATCTGTACATAGAGGCTGTGAAAAGACTGCACCAGCTCCGGGATCAGCAATGTCAGCGCCAGCACCAACACCAGCACAACACCCAGCAGGGTGATGAAGAAGCTCAGGAGATGGAGTATTTTATCCGAGGGTTGTTTTTTGGCCTTGCAGAACAGGCGTTTCAGCCGTTTTTCCAGCCCGGTCATAGGCACGTTGATAAATAGTGCCAGAATGCCGCCTGCCAGAATGGGCAATACCAGGTCTACCAGCTGTGCAGCAAATGCCAGAACGGAAGAAAGCCGCAGCAGCGCCACAAAAAGCGTGACTCCTACAACGGTTATGAGCAGATATTGTTTTGTTTTTGGTTCCATGAAAAAATCCTTTCCCGGAGCTGATGGCTGAAATATGCAAAGAGAACGTCTGCGAACTCTTTTTTTGTATTGTAATCAGAAGCAGCTGGCTTGTCAAGAAGTCGGGAACTGCGGGGTTTTCTTTTTGAGCTGGGCGTGATATAATATGTAGGCCGCAATTCCGTGAAAAAACTAAAAATAAACGGGAATGCGCGAAAAAACGAAGGAACATAACAGAGAGTATCTTTGTTGCTTACATAAAGTTGAACGAAAATCAACTTGAGATAAAACTCCATAGTACAGCCTGTATAAAAATGACACGAAAAAAGCTGAAATTTCCTCTTGCTTTTTCTGAGATCTGTGCTATAATATTAAGGCAATCGTTTCCAAGGCCGCTCGCGGGGGTAGCCGATATTGAAGGTTGTGATGGGCACATACATTTATAATATGGCCCCAATAAGTCAGAACCAGAAATGAGGTGAAAAAGAATGAAACAGGGTATCCATCCGAACTACGTTGACTGCACCATTACCTGCGCTTGCGGTAATGTCATCAAAACTCGTTCCACCAAGCCCGAGATCCACGTCGAAGTTTGCTCCAAGTGCCATCCTTTCTACACTGGCAAGCAGAAGCTGGTTGACACCGGCGGACGTGTTGAGCGCTTCAACAAGCGTTTCGGCCGTAAGTAATTACTGGTCTTTTCAGCGCCGTCTCCTTTGGGAGGCGGCGTTTTTTGTTGTTATGCCGCACAAAAGCGCTCTTTCTGTAATTTACACGCCGTTCCCTTATTTTGAACACATTTCCGGACTAAAATAAACCAGTATCTTCAAAAAGCGCTTTGCGCTGCCTTAGAAAGGAGCGTTGTGAACGTGATCGAAGTTTCTCATCTCACCAAACAGTATGGCAATCATCTTGCCGTGGACGATGTCTCGTTTACCGTGGCAGATGGCCAGATCTGTGGTCTGCTGGGGCCCAACGGCGCGGGCAAATCCACCATTATGAACATCCTCACCGGCTATCTCTCTGCCACCAGTGGGCAGGTGACGGTGGCAGGGCACCCTCTGCCCGAGGAGGCCGATGCCGCCAAGGCCTGTGTGGGCTATCTGCCCGAACAGCCGCCCCTTTACCCGGAGATGACGGTGCAGGAGTACCTGACCTTTGCCGCCGAGCTGAAGGGTGTGAAAAAGGCGGAACGGAAGGAGCAGGTGTGCAGGGCTGCCCGCCGTACCGGGCTGGAAACCGTTCTGCCCCGGCTCATCCGCAGCCTTTCCAAGGGCTACAAGCAGCGGGTGGGCATTGCACAGGCATTGCTGGGCAGTCCCAGGCTCATCATTCTGGACGAGCCGACGGTCGGCCTGGACCCGGCACAGGTCATCGAGATCCGCAAGCTCATCCGGGAGCTGGGCCGGGCGCATACGGTCATCCTGTCCAGCCATATCCTCAGTGAAGTGCAGGCAGTCTGCCAGCAGATCCTGATCCTTTCCAAAGGACACTTGGCGGCAGCAGGCAGTCTGGAGGAGCTGACCGCCGATGGCAAGAGCCTGGAAGAGGTGTTTCTGGAACTGACCGACGGTGAACCGGAAGAAGCAACCGGAGAGGAGGACGCAGAATGACAGCTATTTTTAAGCGGGAATTCCGCAGTTTCTTTCACGGGATGCTGGGGTACGTCCTTACGGCGTTTCTGGTGGCGAGTTCCGGCCTGTATTTTCTGGCCCGGTGCCTGATCTACGGCCTGACCGATTTCAGTTATTACACCCTCTACCAGACCATTTTTATGCTGCTGCTCTATATCCCGGTGCTGGCGATGCGCTCACTGGCCGAGGAGCGCCACAGCCGCACCGACCAGCTGCTGCTCACCAGCCCGGTCTCAGTGTGGGGCATCGTGCTGGGCAAGTTCTTTGCCATGACAGCTGTGTTCGCACTGCCCTGCGCCGTGGATGCGGTGATGATCTTCATCCTCTGGGCGCTGGGCGGCACCGTGTCTGCTCTGCTCGCAAACCTTGCGGGGCTGCTCTGCTACTTTTTGCTGGGCTGTGCGGCCATTGCATTGTGTGAGTTTCTCTCCGGCCTGACCGAGAACCAGATCATTGCCGCCGTGGCGGGCTTTTCAGCCTTGCTGCTGGCCTACCTGATGCCCAGCCTGCGCAGTATGTTCAATGCGGGCAGCGCCGTGGCGCTGGCAGTGTTCACCGGGATCGCAGGCGCGGCTTCTCTGGCGGCCGGTCTGCGCACCCGCAGCTTTGTGCTGGGGTGCCTGACCTTTGCGGCGCTCTGCCTGGGCCTGACGGGGCTGTTTCTGCTCCGCAGTGCATGGCTTACCGAGGCTTTCAGTGCTGTGCTGAGTGCCCTGTGCCTGTTTACACCCTTTGAGGATTTTGTCAACAACAGCTTCTCCATCCCTGCTGTGGTCTATTATCTGACCGTGACGGCGGTGTTCCTGTTCTTTACGGCGCAGGACATTGAGAAGCGCCGCTGGAACTGAGAGGAGGGAACACAGATGAAGCTTTTTGCAAAGCAGAGCTCCTCGGGTGACGGGCGGGTGTTCCGCAGCGGGGTGTGGTCGGCAGCCATTGCCTCGGCTGTGATCGTGCTGGCCGTGCTGGTCAATCTCATCGTCCGGGCCATCCCTTCCAGATATACCGAGTTCGATCTCTCCGAGGCGGGGCTCTACACCCTGAGCGAGAGCTCCAGACAGGTGGCCGACGACCTGACGCAGGATGTGACCATTTACTATCTGGCCCAGACCGGCAATGAGGACCAGATCATCTCCAAGCTGCTGGACAAATACGCCGCCCAGAGCAGCCATATCACCTGGGAGCTGAAAGATCCGGCAGTCTACCCGACCTTTGCGGCCCAGTACGGCGCACAGGACCTGACCTCCGGTGGGCTGATCCTGGTCTGCAGGGAACAGAGCAAGGTGCTGGATGCCGCAGAGCTTTACGACTACGATTACAGCGATTATGCCGCCACCGGTGCGGCCAACGTGACCTTTGACGGTGAAAGCAGGATCACCTCTGCCATCTACCAGTTGACCAGCGGAGAGAGCCGCCATGTGTACTACACCACCAACCACGGCGAGCAGGCGCTGACTTCCACCCTGACCGATGCGCTGGAAAGCCAGAACCTGACCGTCTCGGCACTTGACCTGCTCTCCCAGACCATCCCCGAGGACTGTGACCTGCTTGTCATCAACGATCCGGCGCAGGACTTTTCCGGCGCAGGCAGTCTGGTGGATGAGCTGGGCCAGCTGCGCAGCTATCTGAGCAACGGAGGCCGCGTGCTGCTGCTGACGGATTCCTATTATAGTACCCCCAATCTGGATGCTGTGATGGCCGAGTTTGGTCTGACCCGCACCGAGGGCCTTGTGGTGGAGGGCGACACCAACCACTACCTCAATGGCTACCCGGCCCTTTACCTGCTGCCGGATTATGCCAGTACAGAGGAATCCACCGCGCTGGACGGTGTGAACACCAGCCGCAGAGTTCTGCTGCAGATGGCACAGGGCATCACCCTGACCGAGACAGAGCATGTGGTCTCGGAGGCCTTGCTGGTCAGCTCGGACAGTGCTTACAGCAAACCGGAAGGCTACGAGATGACCACCACCGAGAAGGCGGACGGCGACATTGCCGGTCCCTTCACGCTGGCAGCATACGCCCGCAATGAGGACACGGGTGCCCAGGTCATCTGGGTCAACTGCGGCAACATGGACAACGAGGGCATCTATCAGGTCATTCCGGGCAACGTGACCTTCCTGCAGGGTTGTGCGGCTTCGCTGGCCGGGCAGGAGAGCGTTGTCCTCATCGACAGCAAGGCACTGGAAGCTGCTCCGTTGGAAGTGCCCGGCATTGCCGCCTCTACGCTGGGCCTGCTCTTTGTCATCGTTCTGCCTGCGGCCCTGCTGGCTGTGGGGGCCGTGGTGGTCGTGCTGCGGCGCAGAAAGTGAGGACCTGTCCATGAAAGCAAAACAGCGTACCCTCGGGGTGCTGCTTTTCCTCATCCTGCTGGCAGGCGGCGTGTTTGCCCTGCTGACGCTGCGGAATGCCCGGGAAGAACAGGCTGCCAGTGCGGCCGCAGATGGAACCATTCCGCTGGCGGCAGTTTCGGGCAATGACCTGACGCAGATCGTGCTCCACTATCAGGACGAGATGAATACTCTGCTCTATACCGCCGACGGCTGGACGCTGGCTGAAGATCCCGCTTACCATCTGGACACCTCTGCCTGCAACACGATGCTCACCGCGCTTTCCTCTTTGAATGCAAAGCGGGAGCTGAGCCCGCAGGCAGGGGAGGACTACGGCTTTGCGGAGCCTGCGTTGACCATAGAGGTAACGGCAGCAGGTGAGACCGATACCTATACCTTCGGGGCCAGCAATACCATGACAGGGGATCTCTATGTCCGCAAGAATAACAGCGATGTCATTTATACGGTATCGGGGACCAAAGCCGCCTGCTTTGAGTTGACCAGGGCGGAGCTGTTCGGTGCCTTCAACCCGGCGGGGCTGACGGCCTCGGAGATCGAAGCCGTCTCCTATACGCTGACCGATGGCGAGACCGTGACCCTGAAAGCAAACTCGGAGCCTGCGGCAGAGAGCGGCAGCAACGCCTACCAGACTGTCTGGCGGCTGGCGGGGGATACCGCCGCAGACCTCGACGAGACAAAGGTGGATGCCATCCTCTCGGCTCTCTGCACCTATGTCTCGGCACAGGCAACAGATGCCGACCCGGCGGCGTATGGTTTTGAGGCCCCGCTGGTCACAGCAGAGGTCACCACAGCCGATGGCACAATAAATCTGACCTATGCCATGGGGACAGACGGCTGTTACCTGATGGTGGAAGGGGACCGCTCCGTTTATACGGTGGATGCCAGTGTGGTGAGTGCGCTTTTGTACCCCGCGGATCAGCTGAAAGCAGAATAAAACGTTTCACTCCCGCGCTGTGTGAATTCTTGGTACAGCGCGGGATTTTTTTGCGCCGGATGTAAAGTTTCGGCAAACCTCGACAGAGTGATTGACATTTCAGTTCGGATTGTTTATGATAGGCGATGACAGGGCAGAATAACTGCACAATATTACGGATGTCATGGATGTTGTGCGGGGCTGGTCGCCCTGGTACGAAGGATGGGGTGGATGCCCTGTCTTTTTTCGTATCTGAGTTTAAGGAGGAAAAGTAAAAAATGGATTTCGGATTAAGTAAGAAACACGAAATGGCAAGAAGCCTTTTCAAAGAATTCGCTGAGAACGAAGTAAAACCACTTGCTCAGGAAGTTGATGAAACTGAAAAATTCCCAACTGGAACCGTTGAGAAAATGGCTAAATATGGCTTCCTTGGTATTCCTGTACCGAAGGAACTCGGTGGACAGGGTTGTGACATCCTTACATACGCTATGTGCGTAGAGGAGTTATCAAAAGTTTGTGGTACTACAGGTGTTATCGTATCTGCACATACATCCCTTTGTGTAGACCCGATCCTTACATTTGGTACACCAGAGCAGAAAGAGAAATATGTTCCGGATCTTGCTTCCGGTAAAAAACTGGGCGCTTTCGGTCTGACAGAGCCGATGGCAGGTACAGATGCCCAGGGTCAGCAGACAAAAGCTGTTTTAGATGGCAATGAGTGGGTTCTGAACGGATCCAAATGCTTCATCACAAACGGTAAAGAAGCTGACGTATATATCGTAATCGCTGTTACAGGCAAAATTGAAAAACGTGGCAGAACAATGAAAGAGATCTCTGCTTTCATCGTTGAAAAAGGAACACCAGGATTTACATTTGGTGTAAAAGAGAAAAAAATGGGTATCCGTGGTTCATCCACATATGAGTTAATCTTCACAGATTGCCGTATCCCGAAAGAGAACCTTCTTGGAAAACAGGGTAAAGGTTTCAACATCGCTATGCATACTCTGGATGGCGGACGTATCGGTATCGCCGCACAGGCTCTTGGTATTGCAGAGGGCGCATTGGATCGTGCGATCGCTTATACAAAGGAAAGAAAGCAGTTTGGTCGTTCTATCGCCCAGCAGCAGAATACACAGTTCAAACTGGCTGATATGGCTACCCGTGTTGAGGCTGCACAGTTTTTGGTTTACAGAGCCGCTATGGCAAAGGCAAACCAGAAGGTTTACTCTGTAGAGGCTGCTAAGGCAAAACTTTTTGCTGCTGAAACAGCAATGGCTGTTACAACCGAGGTTGTTCAACTCTTTGGTGGATATGGTTATATCCGTGAATATGATGTAGAGCGTATGATGAGAGATGCCAAGATCACTGAGATCTATGAAGGAACTTCAGAAGTTCAGCGTATGGTTATCTCTGGTGCATTACTGAAATAGAAATAGGAGGAAATGAATACATGAAAATCGTAGTATGTATTAAACAGGTTCCTGATACAAAGGGCGGCGTAAAGTTCAACCCGGACGGAACACTTGATAGAGCAGCAATGCTTGCCATTATGAACCCGGATGACAAAGCCGGCTTAGAGGCAGCACTTCGAATCAAAGACGAGATCGGTGCAGAAGTTACCGTTCTTACCATGGGTCTTCCAAAGGCAGATGACGTACTTCGTGAGGCATTGGCTATGGGAGCAGACAATGCGATCCTTGTTACAGACAGAGTACTTGGTGGAGCCGATACATGGGCTACATCTACAACCATTGCCGGTGCACTGAGAAACATTGACTATGATCTTATCATCACAGGTCGTCAGGCAATCGATGGTGATACTGCACAGGTTGGACCACAGATTGCAGAGCACTTGGGAATCCCGGTTATCTCCTATGCAGAAGATATCAAGGTAGAAGGAGACTCTGTTATTGTTAAGCGTCAGTATGAAGACAGATACCATATCTTAAAGGCACAGATGCCATGTCTGGTAACCGCCCTTTCTGAATTAAATACACCAAGATATATGACTCCTGGCGGAATCTTCGATGCCTATGACAAAGAAGTTACCGTATGGGGACGTGCAGACTTAAAGGATGTTGATGATTCTGACCTTGGATTAAAGGGATCACCTACCAAGATCGCTAAGGCATCTGACAAGGTACGCAAGGGCGCAGGTGAGAAAGTTACATTAGATCCATCTGAATCCGTATCTTATATCATGGACAAATTAAAAGAGAAACATGTAATCTAATTTGGAAGGAAAACGGTGAATAAAATGGCATTAGAAGAATATAAGGGCGTATTTATTTACGCACAACAGGTAGATAATGAAATTAGTTCCATTGCCTTTGAATTGATCGGAAAGGCAAAAGAACTGGCTGCTGATCTTGGAACAGATGTAACGGCAGTTCTTTTGGGACACAATGTAGGAAATCTCGTTGATTCTTTGGCTGAGTATGGTGCAGACAAGGTAATCGTTGTAGATGATCCGGAACTTGAAACATACAGAACAGAACCATATGCACATGCACTTGCTTCTGTTATCAATGAGTATAAGCCGGAGATCATGTTGGTTGGAGCAACTGCCATCGGACGTGATCTGGGACCTACCGTTTCAGCAAGAGTAAAGACAGGTCTTACCGCAGACTGTACCATGCTTGAGATCGGTGACTTCCCACTTTCTGTTCCGGAAGGAAAAGAGGATACACAAAAGCATGGTCAGTTACTTATGACAAGACCTGCATTTGGTGGAAATACGATCGCAACGATCGCCTGCCCGGACAATCGTCCACAGATGGCAACCGTTCGTCCTGGTGTTATGCAGAAGATCGAGCCGATCAAGGGTGCAAAGGCAGAAGTTATCAATTACAACCCTGGATTTACCAAGAACAACAAGTATGTTGAGATCCAGGATATCGTAAAGGCAGTTGGAACCGTTGAAAATATCATGGATGCCAAGATCTTAGTATCCGGCGGACGTGGTGTTGGCAGTGCTGAGAACTTCCAGATGTTAAAGGATCTGGCAGATGTTCTTGGTGGTATGGTATCCTGCTCACGTGCTGTTGTTGAAAATGGCTGGTTGGCACAGGATTATCAGGTAGGACAGACAGGAAAGACAGTTCGTCCGAATGTATATTTCGCAATCGGTATTTCCGGAGCAATCCAGCATGTTGCCGGCATGGAAGAATCTGACATCATTATTGCGATCAATAAGGATGCAGATGCACCGATCTTTGATGTTGCTGACTATGGTATTGTCGGTGATCTCAAGAAGATCGTACCAGCGCTGACAGAGGCTTTAAAGGCTGAGTTAGCATAATAATTGCTTTCCCATCATTTCTTATTTTCAAAAGACGAGTCGATCATGCGATCGGCTCGTTTTTGCGTCGGAGAAGGTGCCCGTGCACACTTACCCGGCTTTGCACTTTCCGAGGAACACATTTGTATATTTCGGGTAAATTCAGTACAATATAGGTGTTGATAATAATAGGGGGATAAATGAGATGGGTGGTAAAATTACAGAAATCGATACAGTCTCATTGGATGAGGCAAACAAGGCTCTCGTGATCATTGATCAGACCAAGTTGCCGGGGCAGATCCAGATGCTTTCGCTGACAAAGGCAAAGGAGATCTGGGATGCTATTTATCTTTTACAGGTCAGAGGGGCACCGGCGATCGGTGTTGCGGCAGCCATTGGTATGTATGTCTTAGCGTCGCGTTATGAGGTGGATGACTATGATGCATTTTATGCTGCATTTTGTCGGGACAAGGAATATCTTGATTCATCCAGACCGACAGCAGTCAATCTATCCTGGGCACTAAAGCGTATGGAAGGTGTGGTGACAGCCCATGCAAATGAGGATATTCCTGCCATCGTTGACGCATTGCATCAGGAGGCAATGGTCATTCGCGACGAGGACATTGCCGTATGTCACAAGATCGGTGAATATGGCATGGAACTGCTGAAGCCCGGCGATGGTGTTTTGACCCATTGCAATGCAGGCAAACTTGCAACCGTCCGTTTTGGTACGGCAACGGCACCAATTTATCTGGCAGAAGAAAATGATTATCATTTGCATGTATTTTGCGATGAAACAAGACCTCTTTTACAAGGGGCACGATTGACTGCATTTGAATTGCAGGAATCTGGTGTGGATACAACACTGATTTGTGATAATATGTCAGCAATGGTTATGAAAAACGGCTGGGTGAATGCTGTATTTGTAGGGTGTGATCGTGTCGCTGCCAACGGTGACACAGCAAATAAAATTGGTACATCTGTTGTTGCCGCTGTGGCTAAGCAGTACAATGTTCCGGTATATATTTGTGCACCGACATCTACGATTGATATGGCAACCGCCACGGGAGATGATATTGTCATTGAGGAACGTAAACCGGAAGAAATTGCAGAAATGTGGTATGAAAAGCGCATGGCACCGGAAAATGTTAAAATCTTTAATCCGGCATTCGATGTGACAGACCATGAATTGATTGCAGGCATTGTGACAGAATATGGGGTTGCACGAACTCCGTATACAGAGTCTTTAAAAGCAATTATGGATAATAAGCAAAAACGCGTATAAAAGGGAGGAAATTAGTATTATGGCAGAAGAAAAGAAAGGATGCGCTAGTGCATCTACTTGTTCAAAAGAAAGTTGTGCCGGCTGTGCATCAGCAAACAAAAAAAATCCATTTGAGGTAGAAACAAACCCAAATGCACGTATTAAACATGTGATTGGTATTGTCAGTGGTAAAGGTGGCGTAGGTAAATCTTTTGTGACATCTTCACTGGCATCTATGATGGCAAAAGCTGGATATAAGGTAGGAATTTTGGATGCAGATATCACAGGTCCATCAATTCCAAAGATGTTTGGTGTACACGGCCCGGCCATTGGTGATGATAATGGTACATTCCCAATTGAAGCAGAAGATGGAACAAAGATTATGTCTATTAATCTTCTTTTAGAGGATGAAGAACAGCCGGTAATCTGGAGAGGACCTGTTATTGCAGGTGCAGTAAAGCAGTTCTGGACAGATGTACAGTGGGGCGATGTGGATTATTTGTTTGTTGATATGCCACCTGGAACAGGTGATGTTCCACTTACGGTATTCCAGTCACTTCCGGTAGATGGTATTGTGATTGTGACATCTCCACAGGAATTGGTACAGATGATCGTAAAGAAAGCTTATAACATGGCAGGAATGATGGACGTTCCGGTACTTGGTGTTGTTGAAAACTACAGTTATGTAAAATGTCCAAACTGCGATGAAGAGATTCATATTTATGGCGATAGTCATATTGAGGATGTCGCAAAAGAACTCGGTATTTCCGTTCTCGGTAAACTTCCAATGGATCAGAAATTTGCCAAGGCAGCAGACGCAGGTGAAATCTATGCAGTAGAGAATGACTATCTTACAGAGGCAAAGACAGTTCTGGAGAAATTGTAGCAAAGAATAAGGAGATCATAGTATGATACTGGGCAAAGAGATCTTCCTTGCTCATGGTCTCCGGATGTAGGAACCAGGATTTGGAAAGTTGGATGATTCCACCAGCGCAATAATTATAAATCACGTAACGGTGCACGGGAAGTGCACCGTTTTTTCTTCAAAAACAGTCAGACTGCCCTCTAAGTTGGACTGGATATCTTCCGTCAGCATAGGCATGAGGGTGGAAAAAAGATGGCTGGATACATTGTTGGGCGAAAAATGCTGGTCTTCGATAAAGGTAATAAATTTTAAGAACATATTTGTACTCAGATCAACAATGTTCTCCGCCTGATGGTGTTCTGTGGAAAGGTTGAGATCGCCGAGGACGGCAGTGTAAAGGGTATCGCAGATGCTCCACATTACAAGCCGATGGAGATCCAGGGAAACTTGCAGGAGATTGCATAGGCAATAGAAACTATCGTAGAAAAACATGCTGAGGAGAGGTGGACATGGAGAAGAAAGAAACGAATGTGATGTTGAAAATTGCCAACATCATCGTAGATAAGAGAAATCTTATTTTTCTAGTCCCTATTT